>OBPM01000080.1_pt1 | contig 17203 bp, 21 predicted proteins | sample 1493981 | NCBI WGS metagenome assembly OBPM01 (sample SAMEA3275485, study PRJEB22092) | marine metagenome | reverse complement strand
TAAATTAATTTTTTCCATTTTTCTAGTAAATCCTTGCGTTCTTTCAATCCATTGTAGCCACCGTTTATTAGTTTTGTTATCTTTTTAAAGTCGTCTAAATCAGCGTATTTGTTTAAGTTTTTCAACTTCCAATACCAACATGCGGAAATCATTGCGTTTGCTTCTTGGCTTAATAGGTTAGGGTTGTTTACAAAATCAATTCTAGTATCTTTTGATAGAAGAATATAATTGTATCGTCCAGTAACTTGGATAAATCCACGACCTCTGAATTTATAACCGTCACCCGCTTGCATGTTGCCTAAATCCTTTCTTCCTTCATATTTTTCAAAATAAGATTTACCTCCTAACTCAGTAAGCCATTTAAAACCCCCACTTTCGTGTTCTATTTGAGCCATAAAATGAGCCAAACGTAAAGGCGTATTAATGCCGTAATTTGACAATAGTGTTTTATATTTTTCATCTAATCTCATTTTGCGTGCTTTTTTTTGTATGATTCGAACTCTGCTTTTAGTTTATCGTATAGTTTTTGCAATTGGCTAAATTTCTCTTTCCAGTTCTGCGATTCCTCAACTATAATAGCGTTTCTCAACTCTAAATTATTTACATCAATTCGTAAATATTCCACCGTATCTTTAAGTGAATTGTACTGTTTTTCATATTGTTCTATGAACGTGTCATACATAGCTTGATACTTGGCTAGATTGTCTAAATCACCGCCTTTTTGCTGTATTTTCTTTAATTTATTACCGCTTATATATGCTACTAATATGCCGATTAGGTATAGTCCGTCCTTCCAATATTCAACCATTATAACTCCTTGCTTTTTTTATTTAACAAATCAATTACACTATCTGGTGAAAAAATAAAACCAATCCCTACACCTATTAAAATTGACATTAATATATAGTCGGGCGTACTATTCACAAAGATATAGCCTAAGCCACACCCTATTAGTACAATTCCTAATAGGGTGGTTTTCCAAGATTTATATATGTTTTTCATATTATGATTTGTGCTTATTGAAAAACAAAGTGCCAGCAATAGCTTGGTTAATTTTGACCGCTAGTTTTGGCTGTCCTAGTCTAGCGTTAGGGTGAAGTCTATTCCCTGCCCCCTGTTCAGATGTAAGGTAATTCAAAGGCTCTGACTGCAAGTAAGTCTGACTTGGCGATGTATCAGCTAATACTAAATCCCAACTTGGATTCAATGCTTTTAGTTCAGAAACAATTGCGGATGTCTCTAAACGAATAGCCTGTAAGTATGTTTGACCCGAATAAATACCACTCGAAAAAACAGTATTTTGAACAGCTTTATCTGTATCTGCAATCTGGTTTATAACCATGCATCCTTTGGGAACGCTTCTGAAATACCCAGATATTATATTTTTGTAAGCTGTTTTATATATCCCGTCAACGCCTATTGTGGTTGAAAAATATCCAACAGATGCCGAGTCATTAATACCTAGATTGCATGAAAGAATATCGGGCTTCCATGTTCTAAACAATCCATTAGCAACGTCTATCTCCCATTGTGTTGTATTAGTTCCTCCCAATCCTATATTAGAGATCCTTGAATCAATTCCGTTTTCGCGCAAATATTCGTTTACTATAAAATGCCATAATCCATGAATAGAACCACTCCTATTGGCATATTCCAATTCTTTTTGGTCGCTTGTGATGCAGAAAGAATCCCCCATTACTCCATACATGAACCTAGCGTTAATATTTTCGTCATTAGCCACCTCAACTGCGTCAATTATTAACAGCCAATTAGCACTCAATGCTTCGTCTCTGGAATACCACATTGATATTTGTTCCCCGTATTTGACTTTTTTTGGATTGTTCGTGTAGTCTAGTACTATTGGTATCTTTGCATCTGTGCAATCGTGAATTTCATCATTGAAAACCCCATTTATAAGGGGTGTAGAGTCCCCCACTATACCATAAGTAGACCCATTTTTTGAGGTTCGGATACCTAATTTTGATGGATGGCTAAATTTAACCGTAATTTTTTTAATATATACAGTTTTACCTGCTACGGGTAAAATAACACCTAATGATAGGTTTACCCAAGAATCCTTTGTGATAGCCACTTGTGGTACTGCGTAGTAAGGATAAGTTACCGAGCTGACTACTTGTGTAGGAACACTGTTCCCTGCCGTTAGTGTTGAAAAAGACCCTGAGTTTGTGTATGCTCGATATAATTTCGTGCTTTCATTTCTTATAATAGAATTGATGTCCGATTTTACCTTGTAAATGTCTACTGGTATTGTATTAATTGCCATATTTTATTTTTATTTTATTGATTAACTGATACTATCCATTGTAATTCTGTTCCGTTGTAGAAGTAGTGAGTGAACGTGTCGCCATTGTCCTCATCTTCTATCACGGCTATTTGTGCACATTTACCGTTGTAATTTGCCAAAACTACACTGCTTTTTTTTGCGTAGAAATCTCGAAAAAAATCTTGAACAGTAAAGGGCATTGTAGGCTTTGCGCTTGCGTTTAAATATTGCGTGCCGTCCCAGTATTTTAGGTATTTTACGTTTGAAACATTTAAAAAATAGACTGTATTTAAGTCTCCAATACCCGGTAACTGGCTTTCCGATGTGTATTTTTTTACGGTTAAATTAACTTTTCCTATGAAGTTATCCTTTTTGATTTTATAAGAACTCCCTTTTGGGTCTTGGCTAAAGTCGCTAGGGTCAACAAAGTGAATCCAACTATCGGATGGGGCTTTTAATTTTTCTTGTAAGTCTGTTATTTTAGTGTCTATTGTAGCCATATTTTAAAGTAAAAAGTTTTCGTTATTTTGAAAAATTAAATTATTTCCGTTTTGTAAAATTGCATTTAATCCGTCTATCACGACAAAAGAAGTGTTAAATATATTAGTTACATAAGGCGATAAATCCTCCTCAATTCCTTTAAATGAAATTTGATATTGTCTACTTTCTGAGGTCTCTAGTTTATCCGCACTAACTCCATTTTTGAAACCCATCATTAAAAAATCACCGTTTTTCATTTCTAAAACAATACGAAAATCTGCTTTTGTTAATTTTTGAAAATTAAGATTGTCGTACTCACTGCTTTTATTAAACGTTAATGATAAATTTTGATTGTAAAATGTGTTTCCCTCTTTTATTTCTAAAGATTGGGTAAAATTAGCTTGTGTGTTAAAATCGAATTTATATAAATAAGTCAATGGAAACCTAGTCAATCGCACGCCATTGTATGTATATTGACTTCTTGGCACTTTTACGTAAGGCGTGATATACACCCGCTTAACCCCAGTTATAGTATCCTTACATACTCTATCCCTTCCTTTTATCTGAAGTACCATCCTGTCATTGTGTTTATATTCTTACTCGCATTTACCTCGTCTTGGTATGTCTTATATTCTGGTAACGGGTTTTTACATATCCATTTATCGAACCTTTTTATATAAGTTGTAGCTAAACTCTTTGACTTTTGCGACAAATATAAAACCTCGTCTTTATTTACTATCTCTTTATTATCTGCTGTGTGTTTATAGATACCTCCATTATCAACCATATAGCTAGCAATTTCAATGTATTCTGCAACCGTCTGATGTTTTAAAATTGGTTTAATGTAGTCGTCAAACATTTTTAAATACAACCCACTTAATCCAACACCCTCAATATCGCTTACTATCTTGTCGTATAGCTCAGTACCTAACAATGGCTCAATAACTCTTAGTTGTACATCTAAAATTACAAAATTGTATTTGTCAATATCGATATTACCGCTTAAAATAGTTGAAGCGGTAATTTCTTGTGGTCGTATAAATAGTAATTCTGCCATAATTATTTGTTTAAAAATCCCCTGTTAGGCATGTCGTTAGGCTTTTGGTATGCTTTTTTATCTATTGTAGGTAATATTTCGCCCTCTTTTCTAGCCTGTGATGGTGTTATTTGTTCAGCATTTGGGCTATTGACATCCGCTTTTAATCTATATGTTTCTCTTTGCCACGCATGTCTACAAGCTCCACCCCCTTTGTATAGTAAAATATCATATGTATCAGTTCCATTTGGTCCCCAACCCTCATTCACTACCTTATTACTCATTGCGTTTATATCGCTTAGTCTGTATAGCTTGTTTGCGTTAATCATTTTAGTACAAAACTCCCTACTATTAGAACTTATTTCGCCAATATATCTGTATCTACTTTTAAATAACACTCCATCTTGTAGGTCTTTTGCGTTTGGTCTTGCAGTTCCAGTATTTGCAAAATGTAAATCAGTTTCAATATCAGTAACTATTTTTGTTTCTACTAATTCCCATTCATTAGTCATTGAATCAGTACCCAAACTTATTAACTCATCCGCTACGTTGCTATCTAAGTTTTTTTTTTCATTACCACAGCATATTTGCGTAGATAAATTAGTATTTACATCGCTTTTTTGCTCTGTTAAAGGCAAGAAATACAAGTCTAAATTTATATTGTAATGTTCTAGTATATCTTTTAATGCGTCAACTATAAACGATTGTTTAGGTGCGATTATACGCTTCATTAATTGTGCTTCTGCTGTGTCTAATTCATCCGCATTGTTACCAAAACCAGTGCTATCTTTAATACCAAATAACATAGGACTTACTACTCTATGACCTGTCATTATCTGCTGTCTAGCTTCACCCGTTAAGTACTCCCATTGTTTGTGCTGTGCATCATTTACAGGGAAAGGAACTATATTAATTTCAGCCACACCGCTTTTAAAATTAATGATAAAATTCATAGCGTTTGGAGAGCCTGTCAATTTCTTTTTTATCTTATCTTCAAGCTCTGCACGTTGCTCCTCAGTATATATACCACCATCAACAATATCAATAATATACCCAGCACTCAATCCCTTTTTAATGGAATTGATATAAAAGTTAGATAGTTCTTCCTCCATTTCAGCATAAGGCATACAAGCGATATAATCAGGGTCACTAAAATAGTTTTTTCCTGCTTTGTAAGGCTTTATACAATAGATTTCTATTTCGTCATTAGATGTACCAAACGCGCTATATTCAACTGGCTTGTATTTATTCGGGTTGCTCCAATCCTTAGAATGCCAATAACTTAATATCTCACCATCCTCATTCTCTAAACTCGGTACTACTTGCTCTTTTGGTAAGTGGTAAATAGCACCTAAATCCTTTTTATTTTTTGCTTTTATAACTTGAATCGAAGCCTCACCGAATAATTGAAAATCTGTAATGATTTTACGTAATTCTTTAGGGTTCATTTTAGACGCAAATTCAATCCACTGCGCAGTATTTTTGTTGTAAGCACTCAATCCACGACCATAAATAAGGTCAATATACGAATTTATTATAGCCGAATTAGTAGGAGATCCATTAAAACGATCTATTACATACTGATAAAAACTATTGTTTTTACCGTTTAACACCCAGTTTTTCGCTTTATTTTCTTCTAATTTAGGTTTAATATAATTAGAAAGTTGTATTAATCTTATATCGTTACTCATAGTAGTATAAATCTTTGTTACTTTTAAAATCTTGCGAAGGTTGAGAGGTTGCGATTAGTTTGTCTCTATATATTACCCCGCTATTATCGCTTATTTTTATAGTAAATTTATCGTTTTCAATGAAATTATAATCAAAAGTAATGGTCATTAATCCATTTTGAATGATGTAAATACAAGGGACAATCTCTTTTATTTGCTTTACTTCGTTGTATAGTTCCAATACAAGTGCATCACTCGTATAGTATCGAGGTATTAACGCTATTAAATGAGTTGTATCTATCGGTCTTACTACTTTCATACTATTAAAACTATTATTTTACAAAGTTGTTACATAGGCAAAAAAAGCCTACCATAATTAAATGATAGGCTTTTATTTATAATAATTCTAAATTAAACTAATGCTAGGAACGCAGTAGTTGTAGTTGAATCTAATTTAGGAGATAGAGCATTTGTAGTTGATACACCTGTTAAAGTATATCCGTTCATATCTCCTTTAGCACCTCCAGTAGAAGTAGCTACTGTAAAATCAATTCCGTCATCAATACCAATAGCGTGAAAGATACCGTTTCTATCTTTAACAACTGCCATAGGGAATGAATAAGCTAATAAGTTCATTTCTGCTGAAGTAACAGCATCCATTTTTTTCAATACTGTTGTGATGGTCTGAGTATTAACAGACGCCCCAGTATTTCTATCTGAAACTAAATTCTCAGCTACGTTATTACCGTCTCCCTCTAATTCAAATTCATAGGCAACTGTAACAAGTGGATTGACAGCAGTGGCTACACCTGAAACAACTGTAAACGGATTGTCTACGCCATTGAATAAGTATAACTTACTAGCTCCACCTATCGAACTCTTACAGCCTTTGTCTCTCCCCGCTGTAATAAAATCGCATAAAGCCATATATTTATATTTTATTTAAAGGGGGTAACTAAACCCCCCTTGTTACTTTATTTAAAATTATGCTTTGTAAAGAACAATCTCTCCACCGTAAGCGTATCCAATAGCTCCCGTAAACACAACTTTCATACGGATATTTCCTGATAAATCAGTCTCGTCCATATCTTTGATTTTTATTTCGTTGTGGTCTGCTAACAATCCAGTCACAAAAGTAACATTTGATTTAGTATAAGCAACCATTGTATTAGTTGCCAATGCTTTGATTTCAGTAAGCGTGTAACCGTTAAAATCAAATTCGCTTGGATTAGCAAAAGTTCCATTTGCTCTAGCTTGTGAACCTTGAACTTTTTTCAATGCTCTTAATACATTTGTAGAAACTCCTAACACTAGGTCATCTGCTCCAATAACCGCATCTGGCACAGCGTCAACAAATCTAGCTAATTCCGCTTCAACATTTGCCGATGTAATTGCAACAGGCGTAGCCACGTCAATAACAGATGCGTCTGCAACTAATTGAGGAATCAATCCATTGAATTTTCCTGTTGTATTATCCCCTTGCCAAATGTCAACGTCTACTTTTCTAGCGATAACTCTAGCCATATCCATTAAGATAGCGCCTTGCTCAGTAGCTGGTAATGAATCGTTATGTGCCGAGAATCCCATTTCTTTAGCAGTCCATAATTGTCTAAAGTCTTCTTTACAAAGTTCAGAATCCCACTTAATTTTTTTAGGTGTAATTGCGTATTCAGAAAGCGTGATTGAACCCGCTGGTGTAAAACCACAAACGTAATCCACGAATGAATCCGCAGTTTCGATTTTTCTTAAATAGGTTGTAGATACGATGTTAGGTAAAATCGTTACTAGATTTTCAGAAAGCGTATTACTTCCTTTAATCATTTTACCGATGTAATCCCCTGCTACATCCCCTACAAAATTTGTTGTAATGTCTAATGTCGTTGCCATATTTTATTTTTAATTGTTGTTAATTTTGTTTAATAAATCAGAAAATTTCCCTTTGTTAAATTCAACAGAAACGGGTTTTGCATTGATAGGCTTGCTTGCTGGCTGCTTCCCTAATTCAACTAATTGCGCTTTCAATTCTGTAATTTGTTGTTCTTGTTCGCTATACTTAATCATGATACTTTTAATGGCACTTTCAATTTCTTGAACCATGTTAGTTTCATCAGCCATAGCTTGTGCTGCTGGTTGTTCGTCTGGTGCTGGTGCTGCTTCAACTACTTTTACTTCACCTACTATCCCCTCTTGAGATACTACTAATGTGCTACCATCTTCTAGCACGTACTCCCCAACTGGAACTGGTACTTTTGTGCCATCTTCAGCCACAACCCAACACGCGATGTCTTTTTCCAAAATATCGCCTTCAAATTCAATGGTAACTGAACCATCCGCAATTTTTACACTTCCTAATTTTACTTCAATTTCCTTTTCTTTAGGCGTGAAAGCCAAAAGGATTTTTTCAAGTAAACTAGAAGCTTTTTGTTGCTCTTCTAAGATTTCCTTATTCATGTTTATATTTGATTTTAAATTTACTTCTTCAAGTGATAAAACAGCATCTATACTGAAACCCATTACTTTGCCAGTCTTGACATAGTTATTCCAAACCTCGTCACTATCTACTTTCATTACCGCAACCCAACTACCTTTAGGATAACTAAAACCAAAGTTATTACTCTTATCATTTGTTGGGTTTTCAACTATCCAACTTTCTGTAAAAGTCACCCCTTTGATTGGGTTATTGTCGTGTTCTATCGTGCTATTACTTTGCGAATTATTTTTAAAGAAACCGTATGATAGTTCCTTTATTGTTTGTTCGTCAAACGTGATATTATACTCCTCTTGTGTTTGTTCGTCGTAGCGATATATTAATTTATTTGGCTCTAAAACTAAACCCAACAATATACGTTGCTCCTCATTAACAGTTTTTAATTCGATTGTTTTTTCTGCTTTTGAAAGAGCGACAAACGTACCCTCCATCGCTGGATTTTCAACTAAAGAAATTCCGTAAACACCTTTATTTGTAATTGGGTTATATTTCGCTTGGTATGTTTTCATAAACGTTATTTATATTAAAACTAAATAATAGTAATGTTGTTACATTTTTCTACCCTATCCTGCTATTGTTTAAGATATTTCTATCTAAACTTTGGTTTGTCGTCATATCGGTACTTACCACGTAAGCCTTAATCGGGGCGTTGCTTTGTGCTAAACTTTGTGCAATTTGGTTGCTTGCTGTCCCTTGTACTAAATTAAAAGATGGTGCACTAGGGGCTGATGTTTCTTGTGATTGTCCTCCAAAATTACCGCTTGCGCTTTGTGAATCAGATAGTATGTTTTTAATGGCTGCACCCGCACCCGCAACCGAAGCAGCAATACCTACTATTGAAGCTGCCGTATTTAACCCTACAAATGGTTGTCCTAATGTGAGAGGAGAAGCTGCGACCGCTTTGGCGTTTGCTATAGTTGTAGCTGATATGGTAGCCGAAACAGATTTTACTTGCTCCCTTACTATTTCAGTTACTGCTAACGCTTTAGACAATGCGCTTCCTTTTTTAGCTAATGCACTTAATAAATTAAACGTGTTATTTGCTAGCGAAACTTTAGTATTATTAATACTTTGTTCCCAAACTTTTTTCTTTTCTATTCTATCTTGCTCGTCTTTAAAGTCTTTTTCTGATTGATCTGAAACAAACTTATTAAAATCAACTAAATCTTGTTTTTTTCTATCGTAATCTTGAAACCTTAAATCGCTCTCTAGTTGAAACATTTTAGTACGAAAAGCAATCAAATCTTCTAATTCTTTTTCTCTTGCTATCTTTAAATCTTCTAAACGCTTGGCTTCTTTTTCCTCCGCTAATTTTCTCGCCTCATCATTTAGTTTTGTTTTTTCTTCAATTAGTTTCTTTTCGTTTTCCCTACTTTTATCTGCGTTGTCTTTTTCTTTCGTTAATTTATCTAATGCAATTTTTTGAATTTCCTTGTTGAAATTAGCCGTGTTTTTTCTTAAAGCTTCATTTATTTTTTCGGACGCTTCTACTGATAAATCTCTTTGACTTTGTAAAGCCAGTAGTCTTTGCTCCTCAGTTTTAAAAGCCTTGAATCTATCCTCGCTTGCTTGTTGTTCAATTTTTCTAAGTTCGCCCTCTGACTTACCAGCAATTTGAGCACGCAAAGTCATTGCCTTAGTATTAAATTCTATAGCGTCTAACTCGCTGCTTAGTAATTCTTCGCTGTTTTTTATTTGAAGATTGAACATTCTTTGCGCCCTTTCGGCTTGCATTGTTTCATCTTCTAAGTTTGACATAGCTACAACCAATGCGGTGACTAAAAGCACAATCGCACCAATACCAGTAGCTACTAATGAAGCTCTTAATGCTTTTGTGGCAACAGTAGCCCCATTAGTTACAAATGTTTGAACCTCAGTAACAGCGGTATGTATCTTGCTCCCTGCGGTGAATAAGCCTAAAGACTCTACAGAATCCTTTACTATCTGAGCATATCCACCCGTAACAGTATTAAGAATACCCATTGCTCCACCATTTTCTAGTACAGAAACGGACGATTCTTTAAACGAACCCGCAACCCCTTTATTGGTTTTAATAAGATTACTTGATGTATTGTTTACTCCATCAACCGCTTTATCTGTCTTTTTAAGTTGGTTTTGTAATGCTCTTAAACCGCCATCAGCATCAGAAGAATCTACATTTATCTTTATCGTTTTTTCGATTGCCATTCTCTCTTTATTTTACGTTTAAAACCCTTGAAAGTTGTAACTATTTCATGCCTGCCTTTTGCTATTTCGGCACATTCCCCCGCACCATAAAAGGTGTCTTTTTGTAGCAATTCTACAATATTACTTATCATTTTAATTTCCTTTATGAGTTCGTGAAATCTGGTAACTAATATCGTATATACTTGTGTTTCCTGTAACGCTTGTTATCTTTGGAATACCCCCATTTGATACAAAAGTAGTTAAGGAATAACCATTAATAACTATTGAAAAATCTTGCTCAGTATTTGCACCTTTCGCAAATGTTATTGTTTCTTTAAAGATAACCCCTAAACCTCCGCCTATATCTACTCCAATATCGAATATTCCCCCAGCGCTTGAACTTTTTGCTTTGAAACGAATAGTTATAGCATAATAATCACCTATGTTTTGAGGGGTTATTTTTGTTGTAGCTTGGTTATAAAATGCAGTTACATTGCTAGGTAAATAATTAGTAATATTTGAACCTGCATTGTTTGGCAATATTGAAGTGACCCCACTATTTATTACAAAAGGGGAAGCTAATGTATATATCGTATCATTGTACTGCGCCCATCCAGTTTTGTTGTAAATATCGATAAAGTTGTCATTCGCTTTTTTAAATGAGGTGAACAGTACATCTCCTGTGCCGTCTCCTGCCGTTGTTCCGTAGTTTATAGATGTTCTAGCCATTGTCTGATGTGATTAAGTTGCTATCTGATTTTATTATATTACTGTCCGATGTGATGCCTTTGTTATCTTGGTTCAAATAAATTTGAAACGATTTTCCTAGTCCATTATTTACATTTATAAACACCTCTCTATTTACTCCTAGTGTATTTTCGCTTAATGTAATATCTATAAAACTACTATTTTGCGTTGCTGTTACCCATGAAGTACCAAACCCTAAATCTTGCAAAGTTATACCCATTGTAATTCCTTGACTATTAGAAATGTAAATAGATATTAATTGACTTTGAAACGTTGTATAAATGCTTTTTTGGCTTGGCGTAAATAGATTAAAATTAGTGTCAAAATTATTTATCAAATTTAACTTTGCCTTACCATTAATTAGATTAACAGTATAATCATTTATACGGTAATAATCGCTATTGATTTTTACAATATCGTTTAGTTGTAACTTAGTTAAAATTAAACTAGGTAGTTTCGCTTCAAAAGAAAAATTACGTTTCTTAATATTGAAAATATCTTGAATGTACTTTTGCCAATAATTCGAGAATAACGTACCAGTTATCAAATTACCATTCCAAGGGCTAAACTCATTGCCCCACAAGATAGAGTAATTACTCGTGTCTAAACCTAGCGTACTCGATGGTGTATTTATGTTACCGTTCAAACTTTCAGAAATCCCAGCACTATTCAAGAACGATATATTAGTCGGGCCTAGTTGACTATTTACATTATAAAATATTACGGGTTTAGTTGTATTCGCTTTTAAATTATCGTCTAATAGCAACCCATATTGTACATTGGTTTTAGTATTGTCTTTTGCGTCCGTCAATCTTTCAAAAAGTATATTTTCAAATGGTAACTTGACTTCGATTTTATCACCGTCAAGAGGCTTGCCTAAGTCATCTTTTAACTGTAAATCCTCATCCCCATAAGCGACAATATTATCTAACTTGAATTTCTTATTTAAAAAAGTTGTAGGCTCTTCATATCTAAAATCTATTTGGTTAGTCAATACCCCTCTGCTTACATCGTAATTTTTAGAATCTAAATATCTAGTTAAATCTTTGACCTCACCATTTTGGTAATAATCATTTAAAGTGTTTACATATATAGTGCCATCGGCAGCGGGAACTACAACAAGTTTAGACATTTTTATAATACCGTTTAAAAAGTCAATTACTTTTAATTTAGGTATGTTTCTATATATCGAAAAGTTACCCGTAATAACTTGCGTAGCTATTGCGTAGCTTGTATCGGTTGGAGCCAAACCGTATTCAGTTTCTACAACTCTCAAACTACCACTATATGATATTTGTGATTTCGATTCTACCTCAATAGATATATTCCATGTTTTTTCTTCCGTACTATTTGCATTGAAATTATATACTTGGTTACCTTTAAAAGTATTCCTTGAAATTTCAACTGCTCCATCCTTAACGATTAAAGTATATTCCTTGTCTATAAATCCAGCGTCTGGATTAAACGCAATAGAGAATGTATTTTGTCTCTTGTCATCAAAGTCTCTGAACCAAGATGTCACCGTAAAAATATCAGTAGCTGAACCTGTAAAGTCTATCAAACGTTTAACAGTTATATCCTCACTTGTATTATTACATAGCATATATAGATTAAAAAAGTCTTCCCTATTAAAGAAGTCAGTACTAAAATTAAAACCATACTTCGCTTGTATCGCTTGTATAATTCTATATAGTCTAATGCTTGGTTTTAATTCATTCCAATATATCCCTCTTGCATTGCCGTTATACGCTATATTAACTTGTGTTGCAGTATTAATGTTATTGCTCGTAGTAGAATCATAAAAGTATTGTCTTGCATTGCTAAATAGATTGTAAACTAAATCACCACTTGCAACTAGCCTACTCTTAACCTCAGTCGAATTGTACGCATGTTCTAAACTAGTCAAGTCTAAATCACGCAAATAGTCATCGCCTACAGCGTCTTTTAAGTTAACTAAATTCCCCCAGAATGTAATACTATAGCTACTCGGTTTACCGTTCTTAATTGATACCTTTTCAAGCCTACATCTACCTGTTTTAAAAGGTAAACCATCTAATGTAATTGAAGCGTTTTTCTTTACCCTTGCGTCGAAACTATTGTCTATATCAGCATCGTAGTAATGCTTAAATATAAAATTGTTTCTATCGCTTGCAGGACAAGAGAAAGTGCGTGTATAGTCTGTATTTACCTTAGTAATGTCATCAGTATTAGCGATAGAATTATTTAACTCTATCGTGTCATCAGGGAACAAGTCTATTAAATAATCTTCTATGTAAAATTTAACTATCATATATTATTTATGTCGTTAAAAGCGTACTCAAATTCAAGAGTGTAATCAATTAATTTATCCTTTAAACGTGTTTTTTTCTCTAAAGACTTGGTACTTATATTAATTGGTGTCACCAATCCGCTTTCTATTATCCAAACTTTAGGACTATAAAGCAATTGTTTAATAGTTTCGTTTCTATCCTCTGAAATAAATCCAGTATTCATGGTAAATTTACTCCTAGATTGTACGTTAAATCTTTGGAATTGGTGTTTCCCTTGACCAAAATTACTCTCATATTCCTCACTTGTGATACTTGTGCTATCTTTACGCTCCTTAAACATGGTAATAATTTGCGTACCACCCTCTTTATTTTGAAATGCAATATCTAAAGGCGTGTATTTGTACTCATCTGTTATCAGTAAAGTAGTCACAACCCCGTTAAAAGTTATTTCTATGTACTCATCCGTTGTGGCTTGCGATACGTTTACGTATAAATTCTGTACCATAGCATTACTATTGGTACTCGTTGGATCCGCAATACTATAATTTATTTGATTTAAAGGAAATGATTTTACTGTTATCATGCTTCTAGTATTTTAATAGGCAGTACAAATAACCCGTTTCTATTTACTTTAAATTCATCCCCATTTAATAGTATCCTATTCGATGGTGTACTAGTGTTTTCCCCCTCCATAAAATAAGCGTAACCCTTTACTGCCAAATCAGTAAAAACTAATTGTTTAACTCCTACTGCTACATCGTACTCAACTTGAAACTTAACCCACGCTTGGTTACCTGCATTTTGTAAACCAGTTGTATAAAGTGGTACTACATTGAAGTCTATAAAATCGTTTATTAAACGTGCTATATTTATTTTGTCAGTACCAACCGAAGCACTAGCATTGTATCTAGTTTTTTCATAACTTGGAGTTGCTGGAACTGCCGATTTAGAACCATTCCAAACGTATAACTGCAACTTATAAGAATTACATAATATGCTATTCGACGGACTTACTAATGGCACATTTACGTAGTAAGGTGAAAGTGTTTTTATCATTTTAAAATAACTTTTAAATTCGATTCTAATTCTAATGCATAAGCTGCATATATATCTTCTGGTAATCTTTGAAACGCTTTCTCAAATGGTGTTGTAATAAAGTTGGTAGTAGCTAAACCTGTGTGAAATATTGATTTAGCAATTGCAAACTTGATTGATTTTCTTGATGTCATTTGCCCTTTCTCATTTCTTCCTGCGAATCCTTTTCTCAGTACCCAACCGTCTAACGCTTTTATAGGTGGTGCTTTGTCTTTGTATTTAAATAGGCTATTTGTTACTTTCTTTTGTTCCCATTTCGTCCCGTCTGCTTTTGTTCCTCCTACTCCTTTAACTCCTTTATCAACAAATTCCCAATAATCCGAAGCGTTACCGAATGAAAAAACTAAATCAGCACCATTTTTATTTTCGCTAACTTCAAATTCAATACCATTATACAAGTCTCCTTTATCCTTCTTACCTTTCTTTGTAAGATTGCTTTTAGCTTGTTGCTTTACATACTTTCCAAACTGCTCTAATTCTTTAACTACTGACATAGTGATATATCTATATTAGGCATCTCGACTTCAAATGTTAACCTAGCCCCGTCTAATAATTTTAACCCCTCAAATGAGCCTAATTCAAAGTTAGGGTTTTCGCTCGATGTTATATTATTACTTTCAAAATCAATATACATAGTGTTCCACATTCTGTTTAATATAGCGATGCACGTATTGTGATTGTCTACTTCATTGTCATTACCCCAAAATTCATCATCAATCAAATCTTTGTTTATATCCCTTTGAGAAAAGCAAGCTAATTCAATACTGAACTTAACAGTTGAGCCGTTAGTAAATCCACCGCTAGTAATGTTAATCGCTACTACTGGCGTTATGATTTCCTTATTCACATCCATAGCATTGCTCTTAGTCACATAGTTAACTAGACTATCAGCATCCGCTAATCGCTTTAAATAAGTGTATAGTTGTGTTAATTGGTTCATAGTTCTATTGTATTCGTTGCTTTATTTCTTAATTTTTCTTCTAGTTTTTGTTTGTCAATTCTATGTGCTAGAAACACATGTAACTCGTGAATGTTTGTGTTTAATACCTCATTTACTTTTGATAGTTTGTCATCCGCTAAACTAACTATAGTTGCGTACCATCCCCACTTTTCAAAGTATTCTTTTGCTGCGCTTCCTTCGGTTGTTCCTCCCTCGTATATCTCAGGGTATGATTCATTAATTCGTTTGACAAATTCAAAAAAAAAATTAATGCACCATTTACAATTGACAAAGGCATATTTTTCATTACATCCGAAAACTCCTTAGTGCCGTTGTAATCCACAATAGTATAGTTTCCGAATGGGTCTTTATTTTTAATAGGTCTGAATAAAACAGCCATAAGGTTGTGCATCTTATCAATTCCTATTTCATAGCTTTTCATATCTATAAACTCCCCTTGTGTGATTTCATCGAAGTTAGGAATAAAACCGAACTCTACATCTTTTATTTTAAATCTATTCTTGAACTCAACAGTTTGGTTAAGTGATATATCTATCTGTTTAAGTATATCGTTGTAATCTAAAGAAGCGATATCACAAGCTTGTTTATGATTCAATCCAATGAAAATACTTATCTTTCTATCATTTTTCTGCTTATCCGTTAAGTCCTCACGAATCATTAACTCGTGATACTTTTGAAATTGCTCCAAAGTAATATCGCTTATATTTTCTGGTAATGTGATTTTCATAATATTAAAACTATTATTTTATTATTTTGTTACCTGATGTCAAGTGATGCGTAATTCATTAATTGATAACTTACGTTGTACCGAATTGCGTCAATCGCATGATTCCAATTATCACTAAACAGCTTACTACCTTTATCTGTGTAAACATAGTTATTCAATTCCTTTCCTATATTTTCACCCTCAACAATCAATTCATAATCTTGCATTAAAGCAACCCCAGCACTAATCGAACCAGCACCCTTTGGAGTTGCTATAACTCTCAATCCTGCTTTATTAAGTTCATCAATTAAACGAGGTTCAGCACTATCAGCAACTATCATTTTATAACCACAAACGGTTTTGTTTATATGTATGATTTCGGAAGTTGTAAGCTTCGGCTTGTATAAATGTTCCTTTAGATATATACGTTTGTGTTTCTTGTCTATAGCAACTTCAATTAATGTAGTGGGGTCAATACTAAATCCAAAATCTTGACCAAATGAAGTCTGTAAGTTATCAGGATTAAAAGATCCAAACTTCCAATTTGTAAATACAACCCCCTCCGCTTTGTCTAGCCAACCCCCTAGTATTACATGCTCGTACTTCTTAGGGTTGTTTTCTTTTATATTCTCAACTTGGTTTATAAAAGATTCGCTTAGATTCTCATAGTTGTCTAAATAAGATGTATGGATGTATGTAGTATCTTTTGTTTTTAAATTACTCCCAGACTCCACTCCTTTGGATTCAAAGAAACGTTTATAAATCCAACTTTCTTTTGTCGCTGGATTTAAAACTAAAACAACTCTATTTTGTTTTATCTTATGCCTTATGCTAAAGTCTATTTTATCAAACACATCCTCGTCAGTTAGCTCTTCTGCTTCGTCTAAAATGAAACAAGTAACTCCAGCCAAAGATTTTAAACTAGCTGTTTGAGTCCCCGAGCTTGTTTTAATACCTTTAAATATTATTTTAGACCCTGTTCTTAAATTAACTATTTCGTCTTTTGTTATATGGAAATCAGTTGATAAATTAGCCGTTTCAATCTTATCTATAAACTCAGGAATAATTGAAACGTTTGCCGATACAAGAGTATAACGTGTGAATAGAATCACGTGACCAACCTCATAGGTTAGTAACAACAAAAAAGTATTTACAGAATAAGACTTTGAAGATCCACGCCCACCAGTTACTATAAAATATCTAGTATCATTCTCAAATAAACATTATACTAACATCAAGATAGGTCGATTGTATTTGGTGTGGCTATTTGAGGAGAACGAATCCTATCAAGTAATTGAAT
>OBPM01000079.1_pt1 | contig 17324 bp, 17 predicted proteins | sample 1493981 | NCBI WGS metagenome assembly OBPM01 (sample SAMEA3275485, study PRJEB22092) | marine metagenome | reverse complement strand
CTGATTGGTGAGAGCGGCAGCGGCAAATCGCTCACGGCTTTGGCCCTGATGGGCTTGCTGCCTGAACGCGCCCGCGTGAGCGGCTCCATTGCGCTGCAAGGCCAAGAGCTGGTGGGTCTGCCCGAGCCGCAGATGTGCCAGCTGCGCGGTGCCCGCATGGCGATGATTTTTCAGGAGCCGATGACGGCGCTCAACCCCTTGCACCCGATCTGGAAGCAGATTGCCGAGCCTTTGCGCCTGCACCAACACATGAGTGCCAGCGACGCCAAAGCCCGCGCCTTGCAACTGCTCGAACGGGTGCAGCTGCCCCGTGCGCGTGAGCGGCTTGACGCCTATCCGCATGAGCTGTCGGGCGGGCAACGCCAGCGCGTCATGATCTCGATCGCGCTGGCCTGCAGCCCCGACCTGTTGATTGCCGATGAGCCGACCACCGCGCTCGATGTCACGGTGCAAAAAGAAGTGTTGGCGCTCATCCAACAACTGGTGCGCGAAGACGGCATGGGCTTGCTTTTGATCAGCCACGACTTGGGCCTGATGCAGGACCAGGTGGACCGTGTGATGGTGATGTACGGCGGCGCGGTGGTTGAGAGTGCGGCCACCCCGAATTTGTTTGCGCACCGGGCGCACCCTTACACACGCGGTTTGTTTGCGGCGCGCCCGCGCTTGGGGCTGGCACGCGGCACACGCTTGACCACGATCCCCGGCAGCGTGCCCGAGCTGATGGATTTTCCGGCGGGTTGTGCGTTTGCTGATCGCTGCAGCTTGGCGGTTGACGATTGCCGCCAGACACCCCCGCAGGCAGAAAACATCGACCGCGAAACAACGGGTGATGCGCCCCATAGGGTCAGTTGCCCGCGCTGGAGGCTGCCATGAGCGAGATGCACACATCTGCGCCGCTGCTGGAGGTGAAACATTTGGGGCGACGCTTTGCCTTGCCCCGCACGGGTTTGTTTCAACCCGCAGGCGCTTTGCAGGCTTTGTCGGACGTGAGCTTTACTTTGCAGCCGGGCAAAAGTTTGGGCATCGTGGGCGAGTCCGGCTCAGGCAAGTCCACGCTGGCACGCTTGGTCATGGCACTGGACACACCCACCGAGGGGCAAGTGGTGTTCAGGGGTGTGAACGTGCACCAGACCCACGGGCAAGCCTTGCGGCAGTTGCGCAGTGGTTTTCAGATGGTGTTTCAGGACCCGTATGGCTCGCTGGACCCTCGCCAAAAAGTGCTGGCCATCGTGACCGAGCCGATTCGTACCTTGCGACATGTTGCGGGCGGCCGATCCGAATGGCACGACCGGGCCGACAGTAAAGCCGAGCTGCGCGACCGCGCCGCTGAGGCTCTGAACGAAGTCGGCCTCAGGACCGCCGACCTGGACAAATACCCGCACGAGTTTTCGGGTGGGCAACGCCAGCGGATTGCCATTGCCCGCGCCTTGATCACCCGCCCCGCCCTGATCGTGGCCGATGAGCCGGTCAGTGCGCTTGATGTGTCGGTGCAGGCGCAGGTGCTGAACCTGATGATGGACCTCCAAGACCGCTACGGCCTGAGTTATTTGTTTGTCAGCCATGACCTGGCGGTGGTCAATTTGATGTGCGACGATGTGCTGGTGTTGCAGTCGGGCCGTGTGGTCGAGCAAGGCCCGGCCGAACAGATTTTCAAGCAAGCCGAGCACCCTTACACTCGGGCTTTGTTGGCCGCTGTGCCAGGCCAGCCCCCTTCTTTTTTGATGCAGGAGTCCCCATGAAAAACGTCTCTTCCATGACCCGCCGCGCCCTCGCTTTGAGCTCCGCAGCCGTGTTGGTCGCCAGCTTGGTGGCTGCGCCTTTGCAAGCGCAAGCGCAGTCACGCAAAGACACCGTGACTTTGGGCATGATCCTGGAGCCGACCAGTTTGGATCCGACCATGGCTCCCGCCGCTGCCATTGGTGAGGTGGTGCACTACAACATCCTCGAAGGCCTGACCAAGATCAACGTCGATGGCCGAGTGACCCCCTTGCTGGCTGAGAGTTGGAAAATGGACGCCGACGGTAAGGCTTACACCTTCAAACTGCGCAAGGGCGTGAAGTTTTCCGATGGCGCAACTTTCGACTCGGCCGCTGTCAAATTCAGCTTTGAGCGGGCCAAAGACGCCAAGAGCACCAACAAGGCCAAGGGAGCGGTGTTCAACAACATCAGCCACATCTCGACCCCCGATGCGCACACCGTGGTGCTGGTGCTGAACAACCCGGACGGCAATTTCTTGTTCCGCATGGGCGAAAATACCGCTGTCATTCTTCATCCCAACAGCGCGGCCAATGCCGCCACCCAGCCTGTGGGCACCGGCCCTTACACATTGGAGCGCTGGGCCAAAGGCACGGCTGTGACCTTGTCCAAGTGGGATGGCTTTCGCGATGCCAACGCCATCAAGGTGAAGAAGGTCACCTTCCGCTTCATCAACGACTCGGCCGCCCAGGTGGCCGCCTTGTTGGCGGGCGACATCGACGGCATGCCGCGTTTCCAGTCGCCACAAAGCCTCAAGCGATTCCAGTCGGACAAGCGCTTTGTGGTCGAGCTGGGCAGCACAGCCGGCAAAGGCATCATGACCATCAACAACCGCAAAAAGCCGTTTGACGATGTGCGCGTGCGCCGCGCCCTGTCGCATGCGGTCGACAAAAAGGCTTTCATCGACGGCGTGTTTGAAGGCCTGGCCAAGCCCATTGGCAGCCACATGGCCCCCACCGATGCGGGCTACGTGGAGCTGAGCAATACCTACGCTTACGACCCTGAAAAAGCCAAGGCCCTGCTCAAGGAAGCCGGCGTGCAAACCCCACTGAACGTGACCTTGACTTTGCCCCCACCGCCCTATGCCCGCAAAGGCGGCGAAATCTTGGCCGCACAGCTGGCCAAGGTTGGCATTGTGGCCAAAATTGAAAACGTGGAATGGGCCCAATGGCTGGGCGGCACCTTCAAGGGCAACTTTGATCTGACCGTGATCAACCACGTCGAGCCACTGGACTACATGGCTTACGCCAACCCGCAGTATTACTGGGGTTACGACAGCAAGGCTTTCCGCGACTTGGCGGCCAAGCACGCGGCCACCACGGCAGCCAAAGACCGCACCCAGCTGTTTGGTGACATGCAGCGCATGATCGCCAAGGATGCGGTCAACGTGTTTTTGTTCAATCCGACCAACACGGCGGTGTACCGCAAAGGCCTCCAAGGCCTGTGGTCCAGCTCGCCGATTTTTGCCAACGACATGTCGGCCGTGTCTTGGCAATAAATTGAAGGGCAGCCCGAAAGTGCCCTCAAAAGCTTGCTATAATTCGATGCATGATGCGGCTGTAGCTCAGCTGGATAGAGTACTTGGCTACGAACCAAGGGGTCGTGGGTTCGATTCCTGCCAGCCGCACCAAAAATTAGAAAGCCCACAACGCAAGTTGTGGGCTTTTTCTATTTCCGCACCCTTGAGCACGCGCTTGCCAAGCGGTGCTCTCAAAGGCAGCGACCCTTTTTGCCATTGAACACACCCACATGAGCAAAGCCTTCACCAAAGAAACCGACGGCGACGATGACGAGGCGCTGGCTTTACCGGCTTTGCCCGCGGGTGCGCGCAACTACATGACGCCTGAGGGTTATGCCCGCTTGCGCGCCGAGTTGTTCACCCTGATGGATGACGAGCGCCCCAAGGTGGTCGAGATCGTGCATTGGGCCGCGAGCAATGGCGACCGCTCGGAAAACGGGGATTACCTGTACGGTAAAAAGCGCTTGCGCGAGATCGACAGGCGCATCCGTTTCCTAACCAAACGTTTGGAGATTGCGGAAGTGGTCGACCCGGCGGTGCACCACGGCAGCGACCAGGTGTTCTTTGGCGCAACGGTCACCTATGCAGAGGCCACGGGCACCGAACGCACGGTGACGATTTTGGGCATTGACGAAGCAGACAGTCTGCAAGCCCAAGTCAGCTGGGTCTCGCCCATTGCGCGCACTTTGCTCAAGTCCCGCGAGGGCGACGAGCTCAAACTGGTCACGCCCGCAGGCGTGATCGACATTCAGGTGCTGGAAGTCCGCTATCCGGCGGCTGCTTGAACGGCAGGTGCGCCGTAGCTTTGTGAGTACGCCACAGCTCAGGCTGCGCCATTGCCTTTGGGTGTCTGGCGCTCGGCCTTGATGACAGACGGGGTGCGTTTGAGGTGGCGCAGCACTTGATCGAGGTGGGCCACATCGCGCACGGCCACCACGAACTTCAATTCGGCCGTGTCTTGCGGCGTGTCTTGCCCCATGTCGACGTGCACGATGTCGCTTTCTCCGCTGGCCAAAGCGCCAGCCACCCGGGCCAACACGCCTTTGCCATTGACCACGGTGACCGTGATGGCGGTTTCGAAACTGCGGCTCAATTCGTCTGACCACTCCACGCCGATGAAGCGTTCGCTGTCCTTTTGCGCCAGTTTGCGTGCCGTCGCGCAGTCCCGGTTGTGCACGGCCAAGCCTTCGCCACGGCCCAGGTAACCCACGATGTCATCACCAGGCAGGGGGCGGCAGCAAGGGGCGTAAACCACCGAGGCGTTCTCGCTGCCGTCCAGGGTGATGGCCCCTTGCGAGATGGATTCGTGCGCGGTGAAGCGCTCCCGGGTCATGAGCAGCGCATCGGGTTTTTGTCCCAACTCAGACAACAAGGCGGTCAGGCGTTTGGCCACGATGGTCGCAATGCGCTTGCCCAGGCCAATGTCCATCAGCAAATCGGGCTGGTTGCGGTTGCCTGTGAAGCGCAGCAGTTTTTCCCACAGCGCGTGGTTGGCGTCGTCGTTGGCGGGCAGTTGGTTGATGCCCTCGGCCCGCAAAGCTTGGGACAAGAGTTTTTCCCCCAAGCCAATGGACTCGCTTTGGGCCATGGTTTTCAGGTGATGGCGAATTTTGGAGCGGGCGCGGCCTGTGCGCACAAAACCCAGCCATGCCGGGTTCGGGGCCGAGACGGGTGCGGTGATCACTTCGACCACGTCGCCGTTTTTGAGTTCGGTGCGCAGTGGCACTTGGTCGCCATTGATGCGGGCCGCCATGGCGTGGTCACCCACCCGGCTGTGGATGGCGTAGGCAAAATCCACCACCGTGGCGCCCCGTGGCAAGGCCATGATCTGGCTTTTTGGCGTGAACACATAAACGGCATCGGGGAACAGGTCGACCTTGACGTGGTCCCAGAACTCGGCCGCGTCGCGTGTCTCGGTCTGGATGTCCAAAAGCGATTGCAACCACTGCGTGCCCAAACGCTCGGATTGGGCGCTGGCCGACTCGTGTTCTTTGTAAAGCCAGTGCGCTGCCACACCCGATTCGGCCACCAAGTGCATCGCTTCGGTGCGCATCTGGAACTCCACGTTCACGCCAGACGGCCCCACCAAGGTGGTGTGCAGCGACTGGTAGCCGTTGACCTTGGCAATGGCGATGTGGTCCTTGAACTTACCGGGCACGGGTTTGTAGATTTGGTGAAGCAAACCCAAAGCGGTGTAGCAATCAATGACCGAAGGCACGATGACCCGCAGGCCGTAGATGTCGGTCACCTGCGCAAAACTCAGGTGTTTCTCATCCATCTTTTTGTAGATGGAGTACAGGGTTTTTTCGCGGCCGCTGATGCGCACCTCCATGTGGGCCTGTGCAAACACGGCTTCCACATCGGCCTGCACTTTTTGAATCAGGTCGCGGCGGCGGTTGCGGGCGCGTGAGACGGCTTTGGTCAGCACCGCATGCCGCCAGGGCAGCAGGTGCTTGAAGGACAGGTCTTGCAGTTCTCGGTAAATCTGGTTGAGGCCCAAACGGTGGGCAATGGGCGCGTAGATTTCAATCGTTTCAGATGCAATGCGGCCCCATTTGCTGCGCGGCATGTCGGACATGGTGCGCATGTTGTGGGTGCGGTCGGCCAGCTTGATCAGGATGACGCGCACATCGCGCGCCATGGCCAGCAGCATCTTGCGAAACGACTCGGCCTGGTTTTCTTCGCGGGTGTTGAACTCCAGCTTCTCCAATTTGGTCAAGCCGTCCACCAATTCGGCCACCGGGGAGCCAAAGCGTTCGATCAGCTCGATTTTGGTGATGCCGCAGTCTTCCATGGCATCGTGCAGCAGCGCTGCGGCCAAGGCTTGGGCGTCGAGCTTCCATTCGGTGCACAAACCGGCGACGGCGATGGGGTGGGTGATGTAGGGTTCGCCGCTCTTGCGCAGCTGCCCCAAATGGGCTTCGTCGGCAAATTTGTAAGCCTGCCGCACCATGTCGGTCTCGGCCTCGTTCAGATAACCCAGTTGCGCCTCGAGCACAGCAAAGCTGGCGGCTGCCGCGTTGGCAACTGCGGGGTCCAGCGCTGGTGAGCGGTGGGCGCTGGCTTTGGGGGTTGGGGGCACGGCAACAGGCATGGCTTCAATGTAACGCAAGCCACCGCAGGCCTGAAAAAATCCCAAAAAAAAGCCCCATGAATGGGGCGTTTGGTAACCTGACGACCGGTTTGGCTCTGGCCAGACCGGGTCGGGTGTTGGTTTAGACGACGCGCTTGAGCATTTCGGTGCCGACTTTGCCAGCGGCGATTTCGCGAAGGGCGGTCACGCAGGGCTTGTTTTTGCTTTCGATGCGTGGGGTGTGACCCTGGCTCAGCATGCGGGCGCGGTAAGTGGCGGCCAAAACCAGCTGAAAGCGGTTGGGGATCTGTTCCAGGCAATCTTCAACAGTGATGCGGGCCATGAGGTTTCCTTGAAAATGTCTGTGCGGGGTCAAGCCATCTTGAGGGCTTGAAAGGTGTCAGGCCGGGCACGGCGCTGAACGTGGTATTTGAGCCGCTGGGCGTGAACAACCGCTTTGAGGTCAAACAGGGCACGATCAAATACTTCGTTGATTATAACGAAGTCGAATTCTGGCGCCTGCGCCATTTCGACTGCCGCGTTTTGCAGGCGCAAATCAATAATGTCGGCTGCATCTTCACCCCGGCGCTCTAGGCGCGAGCGCAATTCTTCCCAGCTGGGCGGCAAGATGAAGATCAGCACCGCGTTGGCATACATCTTTTTGATCTGCAAAGCGCCTTGGTAATCGATCTCCAAAATCACGTCCGCACCCTGGGCCATGCGGTCTTCGATCATTTTCTTGGACGTGCCATAACGCTGGCCGTGCACATGGGCCCACTCGACAAAGGCGTCGCCCAACACCATCGCGTCAAACTCTTGCGCTGAGGCAAAAAAGTATTCGCGCCCATGCTTTTCCTGGCCCCGTGGGGCGCGGGTGGTGTGCGAGACGGTGGGTTGCACGCGTGCGTCCAGCTCCATCAGGGCCTTGACCAAGCTGGATTTGCCAGCCCCGCTGGGGGCGGCCACGACAAACAGGTTTCCGGGGTAATCCATGCTCAGGCTCTTTATTCGATGTTCTGGACTTGTTCGCGCATTTGCTCAATCAGCACTTTCATGTCCACCGAGATGCGGGTCATCTCCAGCACGGCCGATTTAGAGCCCAAGGTGTTGGCCTCGCGGTGCAGTTCCTGGATCAGGAAGTCCAGGCGCTTGCCAATGTCGCCGCCTTTGGTGAGCAAGCGGGAGAGTTCGTCCAAGTGCGAGCGCAATCGTGTCAATTCTTCGGCCACGTCGATGCGGATGGCAAAGGAGGTGGCTTCGGTCAGTGCCCGGTCTTGCGCGGCTTCGGGCAGGTGGCTGCCGTCGGCCAGAGCCATGGCGTCTTTCCAACGCTCCAAAAAGCGCTGGCGCTGTTGTTCGACCAGTTGGGGCACCAGCGGCACGGCCTGCTCGACCAGGCTGCGCAGCTGCTCAATGTGGCCTTGCAGCATCTCGGTCAGGCGGGCGCCTTCACGGGCGCGGGCCTCACGCAGGGCGTCCACCGCTTGGGCGGCCAGTTGCATCCAGGCCGCTTCGTCCGGTGCGGTTTGGCCCGAGCTGCCGGCCGTCATGCGCAGCACATCGGCCACGCTCAAGGCGCGGGCACCTGGCAACCAGTCTTGAATCTTGTCTTGCAAGGCCGCGATTTTTTGAAGGGCTTGGTGGTTGGGCGCCTGCAGGGCAGCGCCGTCACCGGCGTCCTGACTGGCACGCACTTCAACTTTGCCGCGTTTGATCTGGCGGGTGATCAATTCGCGCAGGCCCGGTTCGAGCTGGCGCAGCTCTTCGGGCAGGCGAAAACTCAGGTCCAAAAAGCGGCTGTTGACTGAGCGAATTTCCAGGCCCAGCCGGGCGGTGGGGCTAATGCTGGCAGGGGCCTCGCCATCGGTGGGCAGCGGGCTGTGCTGCACGCTGGCGTACCCGGTCATACTGTAAACTGGCATCGGTCAAATTCCTTCGGGCAGCGCAGCGTTTCTTGAGAGCCAAGAAAGCGGCTGGGACGCTGCAAATGGGCCACACAGGGTGCGACGCCAAACCGTGGATTATCGCAAACTCTCCGCCAGCCCTGACCTCCGCACACGCATTCAACGCACTTTTCACACCATGAACACTTCGCCTGCCTCTTATGTCCGTTCCGGCCGCGCTGCCGACGCTTTGCGCTCGGTGCGCATCACCCGGGGCTACACCATCCACGCCGAAGGCTCGGTGCTGATCGAGTTTGGCCAGACCCGCGTGCTGTGCACCGCCTCGGTCGAAGAAAAGGTGCCAGGCCACAAAAAAGGCAGTGGCGAAGGCTGGGTCACGGCCGAATACGGCATGTTGCCCCGCGCCACCCACACCCGGGGCGACCGCGAAGCCGCACGCGGCAAACAAAGCGGCCGCACGCAAGAGATCCAGCGGCTGATCGGCCGCTCGCTGCGCGCCGTGTTTGACCTGAAAAAACTGGGCGAGCGCACCATCCACCTCGACTGCGATGTTTTGCAAGCCGATGGCGGCACGCGCACGGCCAGCATCACGGGCGCTTTTGTGGCGGCGCAAGATGCCGTCAACTGGCTCATGACCACGGGCAAACTGAGCGAGTCGCCCATTCTTGACCGCGTGGCGGCTATCTCGGTGGGCCTGAAAAGCGGCACAGCCTTGCTCGACCTGGATTACCCCGAAGACTCGGCCTGCGACACCGACATGAACGTGGTCATGACTGGCGCGGGCCACTTTGTGGAAGTGCAAGGCACGGCAGAAGGTGTGGCCTTCACCCGTGTCGAGATGGACGGCATGTTGGCGCTGGCCGAAAAGGGCATCGCCCAATTGGTGCAGCTGCAAAAGCAGGCACACGACCAGCCCCAGACCTTGACTTTCAGCGCCTAAAGCGCGGGGCGTGTTCATGAGAATCGTTCTCGCCTCCAACAACGCAGGCAAATTGGCCGAGCTGCAAACCCTGTTGGCACCACTCCACATGACGCTGGTGCGCCAGTCCGAGCTGAACATCCCCGAGGCGGCAGAGCCGTTCAAAACCTTTGTGGAAAACGCTCTGGCCAAAGCCCGACACGCCGCGCAGCTGAGCGGCATGCCCGCGCTGGCCGATGACGCGGGCCTGTGTGTGGATGCTTTTGGCGGTCAGCCGGGTGTGGATACGGCTTATTACGCCACCCGCTTTGGCTACCCCAAAGGCGATGACACCAACGTCACCGCTTTGCTGGAACAAATGCAGGGGATCCAAGGTGCCGAGCAGCGCCGCGCCGCCATGGTCAGCACTCTGGTGGCGGTGCGCAGCGCCGATGACCCGGAGCCCTTGATTGCCGTGGGCCGGGTGGTGGTTGAAATCACGCCCGAGCGCCGGGGCACGAACGGTTTTGGTTTTGATCCGGTGATGTACTTGCCCCAATTTGGCAAGACCTTTGCCGAGTTGCCCCCCGAGGTGAAGAATGCCAACAGCCACCGCGGCCGCGCCGCGCAGGCCATGCTGGTGCTGATGCGAGAACGCTGGTTGGGCAGCGCTGCGCCATGAACCCCCAACTTGATCCGGTGCACGCCATGCGCCCCGGCGTGCTGCAACTGAACGCCTTGCCGCCGCTGTCGCTGTATGTGCACCTGCCTTGGTGCATCAAGAAGTGCCCGTATTGCGACTTCAATTCCCACGAATTTCGCACGGGTGCCGACCCGGTCGCCACGCAAGATGCCTACATCAACGCGCTGTTTGCCGACCTGGAAGCGAGCTTGCCGCTGATTTGGGGCCGCAGCATCCAGACCGTGTTTCTAGGCGGGGGCACGCCCAGTTTGTTTTCACCCGAGGCGATTGACCGCTTGATCTCGGGCATCCGTGCCCGTGTGCGCTTGGCCCCAGACGCCGAAATCACCATGGAAGCCAATCCCGGCACCTTTGAGAAGGACCGTTTCAAGGCCTTTCATCAAGCCGGCATCACCCGTTTGTCGATTGGCGTGCAGAGCTTTGACAACGCGCACCTCAAAGCGCTGGGCCGGGTGCACGACCGCGACCAAGCGCTGGCCGCCGTGACCGAAGCCGCGCAAGTGTTTGACACCTTCAACCTGGACCTGATGTATGCCTTGCCGGGTCAGACGCTGGCAGGTTTGTCGCAAGACATCCAGACCGCCTTGTCCTTTGCCCCACCACACATTTCGATTTACCACCTGACCATCGAACCCAACACGGTGTTTGCCAAGTTTCCGCCTGCCTTGCCGGAAGAGGATTTGGCCTACGAGATGATGGACCGCATCACCGAGCTGACCGGTTTGGCGGGGCTGAACCGCTACGAGGTGTCGGCCTATGCCCAAGCCGGACACGCCTGTGCGCACAACCTGAATTACTGGCAGTTTGGTGACTACTTGGGCATTGGCGCGGGCGCGCACAGCAAGCTCAGCTTTGCACACCGTGTGCTGCGGCAAGTGCGATACCGCGAACCGGCGCTCTACCTGCAGCAAGCCATTCAGGGCGAACCCGTGACACAAAGCACCGAGGTGTCACGCCAAGACTTGCCGTTTGAATTCATGCTCAACGCCTTGCGCTTGCGTGAGGGCTTTGCCTTGGCCGATTTTGTGGACCGCACCGGTTTGGCCATGACCAGCATTCAGCAAGGCTTGGCAACCGCCCAGGCACAAGGCCTGATCGACCGCGACCTGCACCGGGTGTGGCCGACAGACAAGGGCTTTGACTTTTTGAGCGATCTGCAAGCCCTGTTTTTGGCCGACAGCGATTGAGCCTGCAGGCTCGGTGAAGCCGGTTTATTCTGCGCGGCTGCGCAGCCGGTCCAGCACGAACTTGAAGCTGTAAAGCATCAACAAGGCCCCCAAGGCGTTGCCCACAAACATGGGCCAGATGTCGACCCAAATGTTGAGTTGCGGCCGCTCCAGCAGCACCCAGACCAGTTGGTGACCGATGGCACTGGTGGCCGCAAAAATGAGGATCAAGTTCAGCAGTTGCGCCGCATTGAGCGTTTGCAGCTGTGGGCTCAGCCATTGGCGGTGGGTCAGGTATTTCATGACCAGCCAAGGGATCATGCCGCTCACCACACCATTCAAAATGGCCAGTGTGGTGGCGCCTTGGTTGAACAGCTCACGGTCAATGAACCAGGTGCCCAGCGTCAGGCCGACAGCGCCGGGCAAGCCCAGCACCAGCACCAAAATGATCCTGAAACCGGCAGGCAAGAACACCCAGCTGATGCCTTCACCGTATGCCAAGTTGGAGAAAATCCAAGCGTTGAAGCGAAAGAAACCGACAAACAAAAAAGCGCTGGCCAAAGCCAGCGCTGTTTTTTCCAAGGTATCGCGCAAAAACAAGATCATGGCGCGATGTTTGTGTGGGCCAGTTGCATGGACTGACCAAGGTGTTTGAAGTAATCCAGCGTGCGCGGCGTGGGGATCAGGAATTTGGCGCGTCGGTCACCTTCCAGGTTCAAGGTGCTGAGCATGTCTTTGTCGCGCAGCCGTGTGATGCGTTTGTGCAAAGTGGCGGGGGAGCCAAGCTCGGCCAGTCCGATGGCTTCGCGCACCGTCATGGGCTTGTTTTCATACCAGCACAAGACGACGGATTGGAGCAATGCCACTTCATTGGCGTCCATTTCCTGACCATCGGGCAAGGCTTGAACCACCTTGGCCAACTGCAGAAAACGCAGGTAAGCGGATGCAAAAGGGCTTTGGGTTTTTTCCATATTTGTGATTTTATCGAATTATTTTTGGACAGTAAAAATCAAGCGGTCGGTGTATGGTTAAGCTTGTGATTTCTGGAGGAGGCAGACATGAAACACACAATGGCCATCATCGGGCTCGGCATCATGGGCCGGCGCATGTTGGAAAACGCTTTGCAGCATCCTGCGTTTGAAATCAGTGGGGTCTGGGACCCCAGCGCATCGTCGGTGGCCAGCACTTTGGCCGTCATGCCCCATGCGCCTGTGGCGGCCAGCGCCCAAGCGGCGATGGCCGGGGCCGATGTGGTGTATCTGGCCTGCCCCCCAGGACCTCGCAAAACTTATGCTTTGCAAGCTGCCGCCGCAGGACAGGGCGTGTTCATGGAAAAGCCGCTGGGCACCGACAACGCCCAAAGCCGCGATCTGCTCGCCCAATTGCGCCAGGCCCGTTTGCCCGGGGTGGTCAACTTCACCCAGGCGGCTTCGCGGGGGTTTGAGGAGTTGCACAGGGCCATCGATGCCGGGGAAACGGGCGATATCTTGGGCATTGACATCGTGGTGAACTACCCCGCATGGCCCCGAGCTTGGCAAAAAGACGCCGATTGGCTGCGCCTGCGCCATGAAGGGGGCTACACCCGCGAGGTGATTTCGCATTTTCTGTTTCTGGCAGGCCGCTTCATGGGGCCGCTGACCTTGCAGCAGGCCTGGCCGCGGTACCCGCAAGACCCCACTTTGTGCGAGTTGGACATGCTCGCCAGGCTGACCACGGCCGATGGCCGACCGGTGACTGTCATGGCCACCACCGGGGGGCAACAGCCCGATCGGCAAGAAGTCACAGTGCGGGGCAGCCGGATGAACCACCAATTCAGGGAGTTCTACCAACTCTGGCGCTCCAACGGTGGCCCATGGCAAGAAGCCCTGGACTGGTCGACCGAAGACCCACGCACCAGCGCACTGCAGCGTCAATTGAGCGAAGTGGATGCCTGGCTGAAAGGCCAAGCGCACAAGCTGGCCACGGCTGAAGAAGCGCTGGCCGTGCAAGAGCTGGTCGAGGCCATGCTGGCAGGGCAGGCCTGAAAAACCAAACCCCCAAACCCCGCTGACGGGCATTGGGGGCGGTTGTGGCACGTTGGATGGGCCATCTCGGCTCAGGCCCGTTCGGGGCTCGCGCTCGCTTGGCGGCTTTGGGTGAGCGCGCTGATCAAATCGGTGAACCTTTGCCCCTGCACCAAAACGTGTTGCCGTGCCGCCTGGGCGGCCAATTCTTCTTCGCCGTTGCGGATGGCTTGCGCCAAGTTGCGGTGTTCAGCCACCGACTGGGCCAAGCGGTGGCGAACTTGCAGTTGCAGACGCCGGTAAGGCTTGAGCCGGTTTTTCAGTTGGATCGTCTCTTGCACCAAAAAGGCATTGCCACTGGCGCGGTAAATCAGCTGGTGAAAAGTGTCGTTGGCATGGTAGTAAGTGTTGGCTTCGCCTTTTTCTGCCTCGGTTTCACAGTGTTCCATGGCCTGTGAGAGGTCTGCGATCAGGGTTTTGTCGGCACGCCGGGCGGCCAAGCGCGCGCACATGGCCTCCAGTTCGGCCATGACCTCGAACATCTCGATCAGGTCGGCGGTGCTGATGCTGGCCACATAGGTCCCCCTTTTGGGCCTGACCTCGACCAAGCCACTGGCTTCGAGTTGCTGAAAGGCTTCGCGCACAGGGGTTCGCGAGACGCCGTATTGCGCGGCGATGTCATCCATGTGCAATTGATCGCCCGGTCTCAGGCGGCCCTCGACGATGTCGTCTTCAATTTGTTCGCGAACGCGCTGAACCAAGGATCGGGTTCGGTGGGGTGTGCTCATGGTGATCGGTGTTCAGGGGTAAACCACTAGGAAACGCTCAGGCTCATACATATAACATTCCGACTGTTTTATACAACAGCAGGAGACATCCATGAAACCCGTTTTCAAGAATATAGCCGCCATCGCAGTTTGGACTGGCGTTGCCCTGTCGGCCCAAGCCGATATCGTGTTGAAGGCTTCGCACCAATTCCCCGGTGGCAAAGGGGATGCGCGTGACGAAATGGTGCAAATGATTGCACGCGAGGTCGCAGCAGCCAATGTGGGCTTGACGATCAAAGTGTTTCCTGGCTCCAGCTTGGTCAAGCCCAAAGAGCAATGGAAGGCCATGCTCAGCGGTCAAATTGACATGACCTCCCTGCCGCTTGATTACGCCTCCGGCTTTCACCCCGAGTTTGGTGCCACTTTGATGCCTGGTTTGGTGAAAAACCACACGCACGCGCGCCAAATCAACGCCTCCCCTTTCATGGATGACATCCGCGCCATCATCAACCGTGGCGGTGTCGACGTGTTGGCCGATGCCTGGTTGGCGGGTGCTTTTGCCGGCAAAGACAAGTGCATTTTGGAGCCCAAGGACGCGGATGGTCTGAAGATCCGTTCGGCCGGTGCGACCTTTGCGCAAATGTGGGCTGGGGCTGGTGCTTCCATTGTTTCTGTGCCCTCCAGTGAGGTGTACAGCGCCTTGCAACAAGGCGTGGCGCAGGGAACAGACACCTCGGCTGGCAGTTTTGTGTCCTTCCGACTCTACGAGCAAGTCAAGTGCCTGACCGCGCCTGGCGACCAGGCGCTGTGGTTCATGTACGAGCCTGTGCTGATCTCCAAAAAAGCCATGGCTAAATTGAATGCAGCGCAAAAAGCAGCCTTGATGGCGGCCTCCAAAAAAGCAGAAGATTATTTTGCAGCCGAGTCCAAGAAGCTCGACGACAAGATGGTCGAGGCCTACAACAAGGCCGGTGTGAAGGTGGTCACCATGACCGCCGCACAGGCCGACATGTGGCGTGCAGTGGCAGCCAAAACTTCTTACGCGGAGTTTGCCAAGACCGTGCCCACAGGCAAGGCGCTGATCGACAAGGCGCTGGCCGTCAAGTAAGCAGGAGCCTCTCTTGAAACAGCTGCACCAATGGGTTTGCCGTCTGTCTGAGTGGAGCGGCGTCGTGGCCGCTGCACTCATGATCGTGTCGGTGTTCGTCGTTTGTCAAATGATCTTCGTGCGTGCCGTGCTTGGAGAATCGTCCATCTGGCAAACCGAATTTGTGACTTTCGCCTTGGTGGCGGCCACGTTTCTCGGGGCCCCTTACATTTTGCTCACGCGTGGGCATGTCAACGTTGATTTGCTGCCCATGTTCTTGGGCGATTCCGCACGTTTGGCGCTGGCCTGGTTGGCCTCCATTTTGTCATTGGGCTTTTGCGTGCTCTTTTTGTACAGCGCGGCCCATTGGTGGTGGGAGGCTTGGGAATTGGATCTCAAGACGCCCAGCATCTGGAATGCCCGTTTGTGGATTCCTTACCTGAGCGTGCCGGTTGGCATGACGTTGGTCTGCCTGCAATATGTGGTGGACATGTGGGCCTTGGCCACAGGCCGCGATTTGCCTTTCGGCATGCCTGCCGCCCACGACATGAAGGAAATGGCATGACCCCCTTGTTGATGGGCGGCATCATTTTTGCCGTCGCTTTGTTGTTGCTGGCCACAGGCATGCCCATCGCGTTTGCGCTGGGCAGTACCGCCTTGATTTTCATGGTGTGGTCGGATGGTTGGGGCTCGGTTCTGTACATGGCCGACACCGTGTTTTCTGGGCTGGACGATTTCACACTGGCCTCCATTCCGATGTTCATCATCATGGGGGCTGCGGTGGCGTCTTCGCGGGCAGGCAGCGACTTGTACGAAGCCCTGAACCGCTGGTTGTACAAAGTGCCAGGCTCGTTGGTGATTTCCAACATCGGCGCGTGCGCGCTGTTTTCGGCCCTGACCGGTTCATCCCCAGCCACCTGCGCGGCGATTGGCAAGATGGGCATCCCGGAGATGCGCCGTCGTGGCTACGAGGCCGACCTGGCCACGGGTTCGATCGCTGCAGGAGGCACACTGGGCATTTTGATCCCGCCCAGCGTGACCATGATTTTGTACGGCATCGCCAGCGAGACATCGATTGGCCGCTTGTTCATTGCGGGCATCTTGCCTGGCCTGTTGCTCACAGGTTTGTTCATTGCCTGGGCGCTTTTCTTGAGCTGGCGTCGTGGCACCGGACTGGGCAAAACCAACGAAAGCTACAGCTGGGCCCAACGCTTTGAGTTGCTGCCCCGTCTGCTGCCTTTGATGGGCGTGATTGTGGGTGTGATTTATGCACTCTACGGCGGCATCGCCACCCCCTCCGAGGCCGCCGGTGTGGGGGCTGCTTTGTGCTTGTTGATGGTGATCGTGATTTACCGGATGTGGAATTTCACCGCCATCTGGGGCATCGTGCGAGAGGCCATTCGCGAGTCCGGCATGCTGCTGCTGATCATCGGCATGTCGGTGCTGTTCAGCTACGCCATGTCTTCAAGCTTGGTGACCCAAAGCGTTGCCCAAGCCATTGCCGAGCTGAACGTCAACCGCTGGGTGTTGCTGGGCATCATCAACATGTTGCTCTTGGTCCTTGGGTGTTTCTTGCCCCCGGCAGCGATCATCTTGATGACCACCCCCATCATCTTGCCCGTGATCACGGCAGCAGGCTTTGATCCGATTTGGTTTGGCGTGGTGCTGACCATCAACATGGAGTTGGGTTTGATCACCCCGCCGGTGGGCTTGAACCTGTTTGTCATCAATGGCATCACGCCAGATGTCAAGTTGACCACCATTCTTCGTGGTGCTTTCCCTTTCATGATGTGCATGGTGTTGTCCATTGTTTTGTTGTGTGTGTTCCCTGAAATTGCGACTTGGTTGCCCACTTACCTGATGGGTTGAACGCACCATGATGTCCTGGAAAAACCTGCTGGCTTTGGGGCAACGCGCCAAGGCCGATGGCGGCTTTGCCAAATTGGTCGATGCCTGCCATCAGCTGGTTTCGGAGCGGGGGCAAGCCAACATGTATGTGCTGGCGGCGGCGGTGGTGCGAGGCTGGGAGGCGCTCAGCCAAGACCGACAAGAAGCCTTTTTTGCGGTCTTGGCCACCGAGTTTGCACCCGATGAACGTGTGGTCAAGGCGGCCGCGACGGCTTACCTTAAAGAGGCCTCACCTGAGGCTTTGTCGCACTTGTCCCATGTGACCGAATCGCCTCGGCAAGAGCTGTTCCGGCGGATCAACCGCACCCCAAAAGGGACCGCAACCCTTTTGTCCATGCGGGTGGCCTTGATGGGTTGCATGAAAAACCGAAAAGGTTTGAAGGCTGTGGATGCGGACTTTCTGCACCTGCTCAGCTCGTGGTTCAACCCGGGATTTTTGCGTTTCGAGCCGGTCAGTTGGAACTCTTCAGCCGCGTTGCTTGAAAAAATCATCCAGCACGAAGCCGTGCACGCCATCGACAGCTGGACCCACTTGCGCCGA
>OBPM01000078.1_pt1 | contig 17531 bp, 12 predicted proteins | sample 1493981 | NCBI WGS metagenome assembly OBPM01 (sample SAMEA3275485, study PRJEB22092) | marine metagenome | reverse complement strand
AAAACAGGTTTTCGGCGGCACGGCTGGTGACCAGGTGCTGGCGCTGGGCTGGCGCATGGATGGCCTGCAAGCTGGTGATGGGCAAATGTGCTGTGGCAGGGGACTGAATTTGAGCTTGCGACTGAGACTGAGACTGAGACTGAGACTGAGACGGTTCCGCAGAAGTGGCGCTGGCGGCCGTGGCAGCCGTGTTCGAAGGGCGTGGCGTTGGGCTTTGGACCCACACATCGGCGCTGCTGCCACCGCGCTGCATCGAGGCGATGCCTTCTTGGGTGCCCAGCCTGGCCAGGCCGCCGGGCAAGACTTGCCAGCCGCCGTGTGCATCGGCCACCGCGAACACGCGCAGCACCACTGGGCGTGACTGGATGCTGGCCGGTCCTGGCGTGCCGTTTGGGTTCTGGTTGCCCGGTTGCCAAGTGGGTTGGTGCGACAGTGGCAGCCATGACTGCAAGGTGTAGGCGTCGGGGTCGCGCAAGATGCGGCCGGCCCATTCGTCTTGCTCGCTGCGCGACAGGGTGTGGCCCAGCACGGGTTCAAAGCTGTGGCGGTCTGTGTTGTAGGGGTAGGTGGGTTTGATCACGCATTGTTGGATGCGCGGCAACACGTCTTGCAGCGCCGCCGACTCGCCGCACCACCAACTGGGGATGGCGGGCAGTTGCAGTTCTTGGCCCAGCAGGTCACGCGCGAGGGCGGGCATGAAACCCAGCAACGCGTTGGATTCCAAAAAGCCCGAGCCCGGGGTGTTGGCCACCAGCACATGGCCGCTGCGCACCGCTTGCAGCAGGCCGGGCACGCCCAGCGTCGAGTCGGCGCGCAATTCCAGGGGGTCCAGCCAATCGTCGTCCACCCGCTTGAGCAGGCCGTGCACCGGTTGCAGGCCTTGCAAGGTTTTGAGGTAAAGCTTTTGGTCGCGCACGGTCAGGTCGTTGCCTTGCACCAGGCTCAAGCCCAGGTAACGGGCCAGGTAGGCGTGCTCGAAATAGGTTTCGTTGTAGGGCCCGGGTGTGAGCAGGGCAATGTGCGCCGAAGCGCCCGCTGGGCTGCGGGCCTTGATGCTGTCGATCAGCGTGCGGTAGGTTTCGGCCAGGCGCTGCACCGGCAGGGCTTCGAAGGCTTTGGGGAACAAGCGCGAAACTATTTGCCGGTTTTCCAGCAAATAGCCCAGCCCTGAGGGGGCTTGGGTGCGTTGCGACAAGAGCCACCAAAAGCCATACGGGCCGCGGGCCAAGTCAAACGCGGCCAGCGACAAATAGCGCCCCCCCACAGGGGGCACGCCGTGCATGGCCGGGATGTAAGCCGGGTGGCCTTGCACCAGGGCGGCGGGCAATTGGCCTTGCAGCACCAGTTGTTGCGGGCCGTAGGCGTCGGCCATGATGCGTTCGAGCAGCTGCATGCGCTGAAGCACCCCGGCTTGGATTTGCTGCCAATTGGCCTCGGGCACCATGAGCGGAAACAAGTCCAGCGACCAGGGTCGCTGCGGTTGGTCGGCCGAGGCATACACGTTGTAGGTGATGCCGTTGTCGCGCACTTGGCGCTGCAAGTTCGCCATGCGGGTGTTCAGACCAGCCAAGCCTTCGTGGTCCAGGCTTTGGATGAACGATTGCCAAGGCGCACTGAAGGGCGCGTCAGCGGGTGCGTGGGTGGCCCCGCGCAATTCGTCCCAGTGCCCTTTGGGCGCAGCTGCAGCCTGCTGCGACCAGTGTTTCAGGGCTGGCGCTGCCGGTGGGGTGACGGGGTTGGGCGGAGACGCGGTCATGCAAACATTGTCGCTCAAGCCTTGCGCAAATCGAGGGTGTACGGAAACTCCGCACTGGCGTGCAGCGTGGTGTTGGGGCCGAGCGCCGCCAGTGGCTTCATCGCGCCGGGCGTGTGGCCCATGCGGAAGAAGCGGGCCATGCGGCGGCTTTCGGCCTCGTAGGCGTTGACTGGAAAGCTGTCGTAATTGCGGCCGCCCGGGTGGACCACATGGTATTGGCAGCCCCCGAGTGAACGCTTCATCCAGGTGTCCACCAGGTCCACCGTCAGCGGCGCGTGCACGCCGATGCTGGGGTGCAAAGAAGAAGGCGGGTTCCAAGCCTTGTAGCGCACGCTGGCGACGTACTCGCCCACCACGCCCGTGGGCTGCAGGGGCAGGGGCTTGCCGTTCACGGTCACCGTGTGGCGCGCCGGGTTGATGCCGGTCACATGCACCTCGATGCGCTCCAGTGAGGAGTCCACATAACGGGCCGTGCCGCCTGCGCCGTTTTCTTCGCCCATGACGTGCCAAGGCTCCAGCGCGTTGCGCAGCGTCAGCACCGCACCATCGACGCTGACTTGCCCGACCAGGGGAAAGCGGAACTCAAAGTGTGGTGCAAACCAGCTCGGATCGAAGTGGAACCCGGCATCGCCCAGCTCGGTGAGCACGTCGTCAAAGTCCTTGTGCAGCCAATGCGGCAGCATGAAGCGGTCGTGCAGCTCGGTGCCCCAGCGGGTCACGGGGGCAGAATAGGGTTCGTCCCAAAAGCGTGCCACGAGCGAGCGCAGCAGCAGTTGCTGCACGATGCTCATGCGGGCGTGGGGCGGCATCTCGAAAGCGCGCAACTCCAAGAGGCCCAAGCGGCCGGTGCTGCTGTCGGGTGAGTACATCTTGTCGATGCAAAACTCGCTGCGGTGGGTGTTGCCGGTCACGTCGATCAGGATGTTGCGCAGGGTGCGGTCGACGATCCATGGGGGCATGTCTTCGCCATGGTTTTGCCGGTGCCGAACGATTTCGCGCAGGGCGATTTCCAGCTCATAGACCTGGTCGTTGCGCGCTTCGTCCACACGCGGGGCCTGGCTGGTGGGGCCGATGAACATGCCGCTGAACAAATAGCTCAGGCTCGGGTGGTTGTGCCAATACAGGATGAGGCTGGCGAGCAGTTCAGGGCGTCGTAAAAACGGGCTGTCGGTCGGGGTGGCCCCGCCCATCACCATGTGGTTGCCGCCACCGGTGCCGGTGTGGCGGCCGTCGGTCATGAACTTTTCTGCGGACAGGCGCGTCTCGAAAGCGGCCTGGTACAAGAACTCGGTGTGCGCCACCAACTCGGCCCAGTTGTGGGCCGGGTGGATGTTGACCTCGATCACGCCGGGATCGGGCGTGACTTGCAGCAGTTTGAGGCGCGGGTCGCGGGGCGGTGGGTAGCCTTCCATGACGATCTTCATGCCCAGCTGCCTCGCCGTGGCTTCTACCGCGCTGACCAGCGCTAGATAGTCTTCGAGGCGGGCCAGGGGGGGCATGAAGACATACAGCACACCCGACTTGTCGCCTGTTTTCTCGGCGTCCGACTCGGCTTTGGGGCCATTGGCCCGGTTGGGGTCGCGCACTTCCACACACAAGGCGGTGCGCACCACCGAGGGGTCGGACGCGAACTTGGCCACCGGCGCATGGGCGGGCAGCGCGTGCGCGTGGCGAGGTTGTTGGGTCACCACTGGGGTGGTGGGCAAGGCGTTGCGGTGGGCGAACGGGTCTTGCTCAATCATGTGCCAACGGTCGGTTGGCGCGGCCCAGGGCAGCGAATCCAGCGGCAAACGCCAGCCCATGGGCGAGTCACCGGGCATGAGGTACATGCGCTCGTCGCGCAAAAACCAGGGGCCGGTTTGCCATTGCGGCCCGGCCAGATCGGGCTCAGCCGTGTCTGTGATTTGAAGCGGCAGCACATAACCCACCGCTTGGTCCAGGCCTTGGCTGAAGATGCGGCGCAGGCGGTTACGCTCCATTTCGTCGTCCAAGCGGGCGTCAAAAGGGTCGACATTCACCGGCAAGCGGCGTTCGCGCCACAGGTAATACCAGGTGTCCTCGTAGCCGGGCACCACGGTGTCGGCACCCAAGCCCAGCTGCGCTGTGAGTCCTTGCATGAAGCGCTGGGCGTCAGCGCTGGTGTAATGGCTCGGTTCGCGTTCGTCGGCAAACACCTCGGGGTGTTGCCAGCAAGGCGTGCCATCGGCGCGCCAGTAAATGCTGAGCGCCCAGCGCGGCAACTGCTCGCCCGGGTACCACTTGCCTTGGCCAAAATGCAAAAACCCGCCTTGGCCGTATTGCTGGCGCAGCTTGTGCACCAGCTCGGTGGCCAGACCGCGCTTGGTGGGCCCCAGGGCGTCGGTGTTCCATTCGGCCCCCTCGCGGTCCTGGGTGGCCACAAAGGTGGGCTCGCCGCCCATGGTCAGGCGCACGTCCTCGGCCACCAGTTGTGCGTCGACTTGTGCCCCCAGCTTCAAAACATCGGCCCACTGTTCGTCGGTGTAGGGCTTGGTGACGCGGGGCGATTCGTGGATGCGGGTGACCTTCATCTCGTGGCTGAACGCGACTTCGGCCTCGTCCATCAGGCCTTCGATCGGTGCGGCGGCAGATGGCTGCGGCGTGCAGGCCAGCGGAATGTGGCCTTCGCCTGCCAACAAGCCCGAGGTGGGGTCGAGCCCCACCCAGCCCGCGCCAGGCAAATACACCTCGCACCAGGCGTGCAGGTCGGTGAAGTCGACTTCGGTGCCGCTGGGGCCATCGAGCGATTTCACGTCCGGGGCCAGCTGGATCAGGTAGCCCGAGACAAAACGGGCGGCGATGTTCATGTGCCGGAACAGCTGCACCAAAAGCCAGGCCGTGTCGCGGCAAGACCCGCTTTGGAGGGTCAGGGTTTCTTCGGGCGTTTGCACCCCCGGCTCCATGCGGATGGTGTAACGGATGTCTTGGTGCAGGCGCTGGTTGATTTGCACCAGAAAGTCGATGGTGCGCTGGCGCTTGCGGTCCATGCTGGCCAGGTATTTTTTGAACAACGGCGTCTTGTTGTCCTTGATCAGGTAGGACTGCAGCTCCTCGCGCACCGTGTCGGAATATTTGAAGGGCACTTCTTCGGCCGAAGGCTCCAAAAAGAAGTCAAACGGGTTGAAGACCGCCATTTCGGTGACCAAGTCCACGGTGACTTTGAAGGCGGTGGTTTTTTTCGGAAAAACCAAGCGGGCTTGGTAATTGGCAAAGGCGTCTTGCTGCCAGTTGACGAAATGCTCTGCGGGTTCCACCTGGAGGCTGTAGCTCAGGATGCGGCTGCGGCTGTGCGGGGCGGGGCGCAGTCGGATGACTTGCGGGCCGAGCTGTACGGGACGGTCGTAGGTGTAGTGGGTGACGTGGTGCAGGGCAACGTGTATCGACATATCTCGTTCAGCGCAACAGGGGCTGCACGCATGACAAATGCAGCTTGGGCGGTTACAACAAGCAAGACACGCGCCATGAAGGGCTTGCGCCGCACCGTTGTCGGTTTGGCTCAGCGCAGGCCCTTCCATTGAGCGCTCGAGTGAGCGACAAATAAACCAGCCAAAACAGGGAGGCTGAGCATGAAGCGATGTGGCGCGCGGGTGCATGACCGGGCAAGTGTTGGGTCCACTTGGGGCTGCTGTCATTTTGGGCTTTGGCGGGGGGGTGGCGCATGACGGGCATGGCCTGGTCCCGCAACTTGGCATGGGGCTTGTTGGCGTGGTGCGCGGGTGTGGCCGCGCAACTGCAACAAGAAGTGCTTTGGCCGCTGGAGGCCTATGCGGGTATGGCAGCTGTGGCTCTGGCTGTGGCTTTGGCCGGTGGGGTGTCTCGCTTTGGCGGGCGACCCGTTTGGGTCCGCGCTCTGGGCGTGTGCTGCGTTTGGATGGCCATGTCTTTTGCGGTCACAGGCGTGCATGCCCTCAGTCGCTCGGCCGCTATCGACCCTGCACTGGAGGGCCAAGACCTGGAGGTGGTGGGCATGGTGCAGGCCATGCCGCAGCGCCAGGCCGAGGGTTGGCGCTTTCGCTTTGGGATCGAGCAAGCCTGGCGGGTTGACCCTGCCGGTGCCTTGCACCGGGTGGATTTGCGCGCCTCATTGCCCTCCCAGGTGTATTTGGGTTGGTACGCACAAGGTGGCGGCTCGGGCAGCGAGGCCAGCGCCACCTTGCTGCCCGAACCCGTGAAACCCGGTGAGCGCTGGCGCTTGAGGGTGCGGCTGAAGGCGCCCCATGGCAACCTGAACCCGGGGGGCTTTGACTACGAGTTGTGGTTATGGGAGCAGGGCATTCGGGCCACGGGCTATGTGCGAACCGGGGCCAAGGATCCTGCCCCCGCGCTGCTGGCCTCCACGGCTTGGCACCCGATAGAGGCTTGGCGACAGTCGGTCCGTGACCGCTTGTTGGCGAAGGTGTCACCCACCGAAATCGATGGCAAGGCGGCCCAATTGGCCGGGGTCGTGGCGGCCTTGGTCACAGGCGATCAGGCGGCCATTGACCGCAGCGACTGGGACGTGTTTCGCACCACCGGTGTGGCGCACTTGATGAGCATCTCGGGCCTGCATGTGACCATGTTTGCGTGGTTGGCCTCGGCGTTGGTGGCCTGGGCTTGGCGCAAGTCGGCTTTGTGGGGCTTTGCGGGCGCTTTGCTTTGGCCTGCTGTTCATGTGGGGGCTGTGTCGGGCCTGTTGTTGGCCGGCTTGTATGCCTTGTTCAGCGGTTGGGGCGTTCCGGCGCAGCGCACCTTGCTGATGCTGTGCGTGGTGGTGACGCTCAGGATGTCGGCAAGCCACTGGTCCGGGCCCTTGGTCTGGCTCATGGCGTGTGCGGTGGTGCTGGCTTGGGACCCTTGGGCCTTTTTGCAGCCAGGCTTTTGGTTGAGCTTTGTGGCGGTCGGTGTGTTGATGGCTTACAACCCGCTGCACGCCACGCACAGGCCCGATGCACCACAACAGGACGAGAGCCATGCACCGACTTGGCGCATGAATGGCGTGCGGGCCGTGTTAGGGCACCTTTTGGGTGCGAAGGTCCGTCGTCGCATGGGTTCGGTGGGCTTGTACAAAGTGTTCACTTTGTTGCGAGAACAAGCGACCATCACCTTGGCTTTGGCCCCTTTGACGCTGTTGTTCTTTGGGCAAGTCTCGTTGGTGGGTTTATTGGCCAACCTGTTGGCCATTCCGTGGGTGACTTTGGTCGTCACGCCGCTGGCCATGCTGGGCGTGCTGTGGTCACAAGCTTGGGTCTTGGCGGCTTGGGCGCTGCAGCCTTTGTCGTTCGTGCTGAACGCGATGGCGGCCTGGCCATGGGCCAGTGTGTCCACCGCCATGCCGCCTTGGGGCTTGGCGCTGCTGGCGCTGGTGGGCGCTTTGGCCTGTGTGGTGCGCATGCCTTTGTCTTGGAAATGCTTGTGTTTGCCTCTGTTCTGGCCGGTGTTGTTTTGGTCGCCCCTGCGCCCCGCTGCAGGGGCGTTTGAGTTGCTGGCCGCTGACATTGGCCAAGGCAATGCGGTGCTGGTGCGCACCGCCACCCACAGCTTGCTTTACGACGCAGGCCCACGCTATTCCGCCGAGAGCGATGCAGGCCAGCGGGTGCTGGTGCCTTTGCTGACGCAAATGGGCGAACGCATTGACACCCTGATGCTCAGCCACCGCGACAGTGACCATACCGGTGGTGCGGCAGCGGTGTTGAACACACAGCCGCAGGCGCAGTTGTGGTCCTCTCTGGAAGACGCGCACCCCTTGCTTGGCTTGCGCCCGGCATGGACCCCTTGCCAAGCCGGCCAGTCCTGGGTGTGGGATGGGGTGTTGTTTGAACTGTTGCACCCGCCAGCGGGTCAGCCCAGTTTGAAATCGAATGCGCTCAGCTGTGTTTTGCGCATCAGCAATGCCCGCAGCGCTGCCTTGTTGGCGGGTGACATCGAGGCGGCGCAGGAGTTGGCTCTGGTTCGAGCGGGCTTGGCCCCCGTCGATCTGTTGCTGGTGCCACACCATGGCAGCAAAACATCGTCAAGTTTGCCTTTTTTACAAGCGCTGCAACCCCGGCTGGCCTTGGTTCAGGCCGGTTACCGCAACCGTTATGGGCACCCAGCGGCTGTGGTGGAAAGCCGTTACCGCGATCAGGGCATTGCACTGGTGGTGTCCAGCCAATGCGGCGCGGCACGCTGGCACAGCGATGCGCCAGAAAAAATGGAATGCGAGCGGGATGTGCGTCGGCGTTACTGGCACCACAAGTTCCCGTCTTAACCGACCACTGACTTGATGGGTATGCATCTTGCTATCGTGTAGTCAGGAGTAAAGAGCCATGCGCCAATTCGATGAGATGTACAGCCGCCTGCCTGCCGCAGGCGATACCGGGCAAGTCAGAGACCATTACCTCGCCTACGCCCGTTGGTTGCAAGCGCAAGACCCTCAGACCATGATCGCGCGCAGGGAAGAGGCCGAGATGATTTTTCGGCGGGTGGGCATCACGTTCGCTGTGTATGGCGAGTTGGATGAGGACAAAAACAAGGACGAGGGTGGCACCGAGCGCTTGATTCCATTTGATCTGATTCCCCGCGTGATCGCTGCCAACGAATGGCGGGGCATGGAGGCCGGTTTGGTGCAGCGCGTCACCGCGCTCAACCGCTTCATCCACGATGTTTACCACGACCAAGAAATTTTGAAGGCGGGCGTGGTGCCGCGTGAGCAGATCGAGCGCAATGCGCAATTTCGTCCCGAGATGGTGGGCGTGGACGTGCCCAACCAGATCTATTCGCACATCAGCGGCATCGACATCGTGCGCGCCCCCGACAGCGCGGGCAAGGGTGAGTACTACGTGCTCGAAGACAACCTGCGCGTGCCCAGCGGCGTGAGCTACATGCTGGAAGACCGCAAGATGATGATGCGGCTCTTCCCCGAGTTGTTCAGCCAACACCGCGTGGCTCCGGTGGCGCATTACCCAGACTTGTTACTTGAGACCTTGCGAGCCAGCAGCCCATCCACCACTGACAACCCGACCGTGGTGGTGCTGACGCCCGGCATGTACAACAGCGCCTACTTTGAGCACGCCTTCTTGGCGCAACAAATGGGTGTGGAATTGGTCGAAGGCCAAGACCTGTTTGTGAAAGACAAGTTTGTTTACATGCGCACCACACGCGGCCCCAAGCGGGTCGACGTGATTTACCGAAGGGTGGACGACGACTTTTTGGACCCCCATGTGTTTCGCCCCACCTCGACGCTGGGCTGCGCCGGGCTGATGGAGGCTTACAGAGCAGGCCATGTGGCGATTTGCAACGCGGTGGGCACGGGCGTGGCCGACGACAAGTCGATCTACCCCTACGTACCCGACATGATCAAGTTCTACCTGGGCGAGGAACCCATCCTCAAAAATGTGCCCACTTACCAGTGCCGCAAGCCCGACGACTTGCAGTACACCCTGGCCCACCTGAAAGACCTGGTGGTCAAGGAAGTGCACGGCGCGGGCGGCTACGGCATGCTGGTCGGCCCGGCTTCCACCCAGGCAGAGATCGAACGTTTCAGGGGGGCCTTGCTGGCCAACCCCGAAGGCTACATCGCGCAGCCCACGCTCAGCCTGTCGAGCTGCCCCACTTATGTGGACAAGGGCATCGCCCCGCGCCACATTGACCTGCGCCCCTTTGTGCTGAGCGGCCGCACGGTGCAAATGGTGCCCGGCGGCCTGACCCGCGTGGCTTTGAAAGAAGGGTCTCTGGTGGTGAACAGCAGCCAAGGCGGCGGCACCAAAGACACCTGGATTTTGCAGGACTGAGCCCTGCAAATGCCCTGTCACCCCGTAGGTCGGCGGCTTTGGCCCCGACATCTTGCTTGTTTGATGCTTCGTGTCGGAGCTAAAGCCACCGACCTGCAAAACCAAATCATGGCTCGCCTCGAATCGCTAAGGAATTCAAAATGCTCTCAAGAACCGCCGACCATCTGTTCTGGATGTCCCGCTACATGGAGCGGGCAGAGAACACCGCCCGCATGCTGAACGTCAGCTATGAAACCTCTTTGCTGCCCCAGTCTGCTGCAGCCGTAGAGGCGGGTTGGGAGGGCATTTTGTCCATCAGCGAGTTGTTGCCTGCCTACTTGTCGCTTTACAAAAGCATCAACCCCCGCGATGTGATGGACTTCATGGTCAAGGATGCGGACAACCCTTCGTCCATCATCTCTTGCCTGCGGGCTGCGCGTGAAAACGCCCGAGCCGTGCGGGGAACGCTGACCACCGAAGTGTGGGAGACGCAAAACCAGACTTGGCTGGAGGTCAACCGCATGCTCAAAAGTGGCGAGTTTGAGCGAGATCCCGCCGAGTTCTTTGAATGGGTCAAGTTCCGTTCGCACCTGTCACGCGGCGTGACGGTGGGCACCATGCTGATGGACGAGTCTTTGTATTTCATGCGCATGGGCACGTTTTTGGAGCGGGCCGACAACACCGCGCGGCTGGTGGATGTGAAGTTCCACGCCATGCAAAATGATTTTTTTGGCGCGCCCCAATATGGCGCGCCCGAGACCGAGACGGCCCAGGAATTCGATTTTTACCACTGGAGCGCGATCTTGCGCAGCGTCAGTGGCTTCGAGGTCTACCGCAAGGTTTACCGCGATGTGATCCGCCCCGAACGCGTGGCCGAGTTGCTCATCTTGCGCGCAGACATGCCGCGCTCCTTGCATGCGAGCTTGAACGAGGTGGTGTCCAACTTGGCCCTGGTCTCACATGACCGAGACAGTGACACGCTGCGTCATGCAGGGCGCTTGCGCGCTGAGTTGGCCTTTGGCCGCATCGACGAAATCTTGGCCACCGGCTTGCATGCTTACTTGACGCAATTTTTAGAGCGGGTGAACGTTCTGGGCGGGCGCATCAGCCGCGAGTTTTTGATGCCGCAGGCGGCATAAGTGGGGCGTTAAGTCGAACCGTCAAGGCCTCGACCTGCGGGATTTGCATCAGTTGTCCAAGGTCAAGACCACGGGCGCGTGGTCGCTGGGGCGTTCGTTTTTACGCGGTGCTCGGTCGATCATGCAGGCCGTGGCACGCGCCTTGAGCGCTTGTGTAATCAAGATGTGGTCGATGCGCAGGCCCCGGTTGCGCCGAAAACCAAACTCGCGGTAGTCCCACCAGCTGTAGCTCTTTTCGGCTTGCTCAAACAGGCGAAAGCTGTCCACAAGGCCCAGGTTGACGAGGCCTTGCAACTTCTCGCGTTCGGCGTCGGTGCAGTGGATGGTGCCCGCCAAAGCCACCGGGTCCCACATATCGAGTTCGTCAAAGGTGATGTTGTAGTCACCCAGCAGCACCAGGTTTGGGTTTTTTTGCATCTCGCTGCCCACCCACTCGCGCAGCGCGTCGAGCCAGCGCATTTTGTAGACAAATTTGTCGCTGTCTGGCGCTTGGCCGTTGGGGAAATACGCGCCAATGACCCGCACTGTGCCACCCGCGCCATCGGGGTAGGTGGCGGCGATCACCCGGGACATGTCGTCTTCAAAACCGGGGATGTTTTTGACCACATCCGAGCCTTCGGCTTTGGAGATCAGGGCCACGCCGTTGTATGTTTTTTGACCAAACCATTGCGCCTGATAGCCTGCTTCGGCGAAAGCCGCTGACGGGAATTTATCGTCCGTGAGCTTGAGTTCTTGCAGGGCCAACACCTCGGTCGGATTGGCGGCCAGCCAGTCGAGCACTTGCGGCAGGCGGACAGACAAAGAGTTGACGTTCCAGGTGGCAATGTTCATGGCTTGTGTGTGTTTTGGTAGGTGACGAAGGCATAGCCCATGCCACTGGCTGCGGTGTGCGTTTCGCGCTCCACCTCGCGCCAGTTTGAGCCCAGCACAGGCGCGAAGGCATCGCCTTCAAAGTCGGCATCAATCTCGGTGACGACTGCTGTGCTGGCCAGCGGTTCGGCCTGGCGGTAAATCTCGGCACCGCCCATGATCCAGGCACCGGGCGCATTGCCGCACAGTTGGATGGCTTCTTCGAACGAGCCCGCACGCAGCGCGCCTTCGACTTGCCAGCCGGTCTGGCGCGTGATCACGATGTTCAGGCGGCCAGGCAGCGGGCGAAACCGAGCGGGCAGCGAGTCCCAGGTCTTGCGGCCCATGATGACCGGCTGGCCCAGTGTCACGCGCTTGAAGTGCGCCAGGTCTTCTGGCAAGTGCCATGGCATTTGGTTGTTTTGGCCGATCACGCCGTTGCGGGCGCGGGCATAAATCAGGTGCAGTTTCATCAGGCCAGGGCTCAGACAGCGACGGGGGCCTTGATGGCCGGGTGGCATTCGTAGCCCACGACTTCGAAATCCTCGAATTCGTAATCCAGGATCGAAGCGGGCTTGCGCTTGATGTGGAGCGTTGGATAAGCCATGGGGGCGCGGCTCAGTTGCAGCTCGACTTGTTCATGGTGGTTGCTGTAAATGTGGCAATCGCCACCGGTCCATATGAAGTCGCCCACGTCCATGTCGCATTGCTGGGCCACCATGTGGGTGAGCAAGGCGTAGCTGGCGATGTTGAAGGGCACGCCCAAAAAGATGTCGGCGCTGCGCTGGTAGAGCTGGCAGCTGAGTTTGGGCTTGTCACCGGCTTTTTGCGGTGGGGCCACATAAAACTGGAAAAACGCGTGGCAAGGCATGAGGGCCATTTGGTCCAGTTCGGCCACGTTCCAGGCGCTCACAATGATGCGGCGCGAATCGGGGTTGTTTTGGAGCGTGTCCATGACCTGCTGGATCTGGTCAATGTGGCCGCCACCTGGGGTCGGCCAGCTGCGCCACTGCACGCCATAAACCGGGCCGAGCGAGCCGTCTTCGCGGGCCCATTCGTCCCAGATGGTGCAGCCGCGCTCTTGCAGCCACTTCACATTGCTGTCACCGCGCAAAAACCACAGCAACTCCACAATGATGGCCCGCAAGAACACCTTCTTGGTGGTCACCAGCGGAAAGCCCTCGTTCAGGTCAAACCGCATCTGGTGGCCAAACACGCTGCGCGTGCCGGTGCCGGTGCGGTCGCCTTTTTGCACACCCGTTGTGTAGACGTGGCGCATGAAGTCTTCGTATTGGCTGCGGACAGGGCGATCAAGGGGGCGGGCGGGGGTGTTCATAGTGCGCAAGTTTAAATGTTGGGTCAGGCCAGCACCCGCCCCGGGTTCAGGATGTTTTGCGGGTCCAGTGTCTGCTTGATGGCGCGCATCATGGCCAGCGCCGTGGGGTCTTTGTAGAGTGGGAGTTTGCCCACTTTGAGTTCGCCCACACCGTGCTCGGCGCTGATCGAGCCGTCATAGCGTTTGACTTGGTTGAAGACCAAGGTGTTGATCGGGTCTTCGAAGTCACGCAAGAAGGCTTTCTCATCGGCCCCTTCGGGCGCTTGCACGTTGTAGTGCAGGTTGCCGTCGCCCAGATGGCCAAAATCGACCATGCGCACGCCGGGCACTTCGCGCGCCAGCAAGGCGTCGGTCTCGGCCACGAAATCGGGGATGCGTGAAACCGGGATGCTGATGTCGTGTTTGATGTTCAAGCCTTCTTGGGCCTGGGCCAAGGTGATGCTCTCGCGGATGTGCCACAGGCCTTTGGCCTGTGTGATGCTTTCTGCGACCACGGCGTCGGTGACGCAGCCTTGGTCCATGGCCGCTTCGAGCAGGGCTTCAAATTGGCTGCGGGCATGCTGCTCGTTTTCGCTGTCCGAATTTTCGAGCAGCACACACCAAGGTGATGCTTGCCACAGCGGCACGCGCAGCTGCGGGTAATGCTTGTCGACCAGGCCGAGGGCAAACTGGTTCATGACTTCAAAACCCGTCAGGCCCGGGCCCAGGCGCTGGTGGGCCAAGCCGAGCAGCGCAACAGCCGCATCCATGCTGGGCACGGCGGCCCAGGCGGTCAGCTGCGCAGCGGGCTGAGGGTAGAGCTTCATGGTCGCAGCGGTGATGATGCCCAGCGTGCCTTCGCTGCCGATCATCAGGTTGCGCAGGTCGTAGCCGGTGTTGTCTTTGCGCAGGCCAGAAAGCCCGTGCCAGATGTCGCCTTGCGCGGTGACCACTTCCAGGCCCAGGCACAGCTCGCGGGTGTTGCCGTAGCGCACCACCTGCGTGCCGCCCGCGTTGGTGCCCAGGTTGCCGCCAATGGTGCAACTGCCTTCGGCGCCCAAGCTCAAGGGGAACAGAAAGCCCGCCCCCTCGGCCGCAGCCTGCAGGTTTTGCAGCACGCAACCGGCTTCGACAGTGATGGTCAGGTTGGCCGGGTCGATGGCGCGCACCGCGTTCATGCGGGTCATGCTCAGCACGATCTGGGTGCCCGAGCCGTCGGGCACGCCGCCCACCACCAGTCCGGTGTTGCCGCCTTGCGGCACGATGGCGGTGTTGGCTGCTGCGCAGGCCTTGACCACCGCCGCCACTTCTGCGGTGTTGCCCGGGCGCACCACGGCCAGAGCCAGGCCATGAACGCGTTTGCGCCAGTCTTGCTCCCAGGGGCTCAGGTCAGCGGCTGGCTCTTCATGGGTCAGCACGTTGGCTGGGCCACAGATGACGCGAAGCGCTGCGATCAGGGTGGCTTGGGAAAGGCTCAGAGCGGTCATGGTGGTCCAAAGTGAGGTAAGACAAGCCCCTGGCGTTGCACTTTGGGCAAGCGCTCAGTCCCTGGGCACAGGCACAAAGTTGCCCGTGGCTTTGGCCGCCTTGAAACGGATGCGCACATGCAGCGCGCACGCCACAAACAAGGTGGTGCACAGCAAGGTTTGCAGCGCGGCCAAGCCTGAGGACGGCCAGGCATCACCCCAAGCACGCACCACGCCTTCGGTGAAATAAAGCCACACCAGCAGGCTGACCCAGCGGTAGGTGTACATGCGGTTTTTGAGCAAACCGGCCACCGGGATGCACAAAGGCAGCACTTTGATGGCCCACCAAGAGCCCCCTTCGCGCAAGGGAGCCAGCCAAATTTCCCAAGCCAGGCCCAGCACAATCAGGCCCAGCAAGCTGCCCACGGCCAGCCAGCGGGTCATGTCCAGACCTGCCGGGGCGGTTTCTTGCGGGGGGAGGGGGGATGTTTCGGGGTTCGGGTTCATTGCGGTGGCATCATACCGGGCATGCAATCAACCTTGTCCAAGACCGGCCTGAGTGAACACATCCGTTTGTGGTGGCAAGAGCTGTCGGAGTTTCCCTGGCGACAAATGGGCAGCGTCTTGGCCGAACGCTTTCGCGATGCCCGCCTGGGTGTCAGTGCCAGCTCGCTCACCTTCACCACCGTGTTGGCCTTGGTGCCCTTGTTCGCGTTGGGTTTGGCGGTGTTTTCAGCCTTTCCTGTGTTTGCCAAATTCCAAGACACGATCCAGCGCTGGTTGATCGAGAGCCTGGTGCCCGAGAGCATCGCCCGGCAGGTGCTCAGTTACCTGACCCAGTTCTCGCGCAAGGCCAGCCGCTTGGGCACGGCAGGCCTGGCGGCAGTGCTCTTGTCGGCGGTGTTTTTGATGGTGACCATCGAGCGGACGCTGGGGCAGATCTGGCGGGTTCAACGCCAGCGTCCTTTGCCGCAAAAGGTCTTGCTGTATTGGTCGGCCATCACCTTGGGGCCGCTGCTTTTGGGTGGGAGCCTGGCCATCACCTCTTATGTCGTCACCGCTTCACGCGATGTCGTGGATGTGCTGCCGGGCGCTGTTCGCTGGTTGCTCGACAGTTTTGAATTTGTGCTGCTGACCGCCTGCGCGAGCGGCTTGTACTTTTATGTGCCCTACACCCGGGTGCGTTGGCGGCATGCCATCACCGCCGGTTTCCTGGTGGCCGCTTCGCTCGAATTGGCCAAAAAAGGGATGGCTTTCTATTTGATGGAGGTGCCCACTTATTCGCTGGTTTACGGTGCCTTTGCGGCGGTGCCGATTTTGCTGGTCTGGATTTATGTGACCTGGTTGCTGGTTTTGCTGGGGGCGGTGCTGGCGTCCAGCTTGCCAGAGCTGGGGCGTGAGCAGTGGCGCAAACCAGAAGGCGCAGGCTGGTCTTTCAGACTGGCCCTGGAGGTGTTGGCCGAGTTGAATGCGGCCAAGTTGACTGAGCAGCGGGGCTGGAGTGCCGGGGCTTTGGCTGCCCGCTTGCGCGTGGAGCTGGGCGAGTTGCAACAAGTTTTGGCCGTTTTGTATGCGCTCGACTGGGTGGGTCGCCTCACTGAGCAAAACGACCAGGCCCAGGCACGGCAGGTTTTGCTGGTTGATCCGGCCCAGGCCAGCGTGGGCCCATTGGCCGATCGCTTGCTCGTGCTGCGCGCCTCGGCAGCTGACCCGCTGTGGGTGCAAACTGGTTTGGACCAAATCCGGGTGGCGCAGTTGCTGCCACCGGCGCGGGCCCTTTGATGGGGCGGTTCAGGCCCGAATCGCTCAAAAACTCACACGCCCGCGCCACATGTCGCGGTACATGACCCAGTCGCCCATGAAGCTGTAGAGGGGGCGTTTGAAGCTGGCCGGTTTGTTCTTTTCAAACACAAAGTGACCGACCCAGGCGCAGCCATACCCACACAGCAGGGCATACAAAAAGTACTGCGGTTTGCCGGTCACGGCCAACATGGCCAGACACATCAGGCTCAGCGTACTGCCCACAAAATGCATGCGGCGGCAGGTGCGGTCGCTGTGCTCGCTCAGGTAAAAAGGGTAGAAGTCGGCAAAGCTGGTGTGCTGAGGCGCTTGTGTTTCAGCGGGGTTCATGGTGTGTCTCCTGGGGTGTCATGGGATTGAAAACGGCGCGTGCAAAAAGCCGCGAAACCGGGCCCGGTTGCCGCGCTGGGGCGCTTGCGTGAGCTGGTAATTGGGAAAGCGTTGCAAAAAACGACCAATCGCGATTCGGCCTTCAAGCCTCGCCAAGCTCAGTCCCGCGCACTGGTGCACGCCAAAACCAAAAGCCAGGTGTTTGTTGCCGGTGCGGCGCAGGTCCAGCTGTTCGGGCTTGTCGTACACCGCCGGGTCGCGGTTGGCCGCGCCAATGCACAGCGTGACCAAAGCACCCGCTGGCAAGTCCATGCCGTTGACTTGGGTGGCCTGCAGGGCGCGTCGGTTGCTCAGTTGGTTGGACGATTCAAAGCGCAGGAACTCGTCGACCGCCAAAGTCAGGATGGGTAGTTTGGCTTCTTCATCGGCGGCGTGTTGCAGGTCCGACAGCAGGCGCATGCGTTGCTCAGGCCATTCTTGCAGGCTGATGAGCGCGTTGCCGATCAAGTTGGTGGTGGTTTCGTGCCCGGCGTTGAGCAAAAACACGCAGTTTTGCAGCAACTCAACTTCGCTCAGCGCATCGCCTGCGCTGTGGCTGTCATTGCCGCCATCCTTTTCACCTTGGATCAATCGTGTCAGCACGTCTTGCTCGGGATCGCCGGGGTGTTGGCGGCGGTGGGCAACCAGTTCGCGCAGGTAAGCCAGGAATTCGTTGACGCTGCGGTTGCCCAACGCTTCTTGTTCATGGGTCAGGGTGGGCTCTAAGGCACCCAAAATAGCCAGCGACCAGCCGCGCAAGGGTTCGCGTTCGTCGTGCGGCACGCCCAGCAAATTGCCGATGATTACGACGCTCATCTTCGGTCAATCCATTGGGGTCCTTCCACAACGCAATAGCTCGCGTCATGTTGACTTCCTGCGGCATCCAGTGATTGGCACAGCTTGCCAGATACTTTTCCCACGCCCAGTTGTATTTGAAGGGAACCAGCTGATTCACATCGGTCTTGCCGTTGATGATGCGCTTGTCCGCAGCATTGACCCGACGTGGTGGCTGTTGAGGTGTTGACTGACTGGTGGGTGCTGGCGACACGGCAGCAGGAACTACGGCGCCATCATCCAGCGTGCGCAACTGAG
>OBPM01000077.1_pt1 | contig 17660 bp, 15 predicted proteins | sample 1493981 | NCBI WGS metagenome assembly OBPM01 (sample SAMEA3275485, study PRJEB22092) | marine metagenome | reverse complement strand
GCGCGCAGTTGTTGGATTTCGCGGGCCAAGCGGGATTGGTCGACAGCGCGTTTTTTGTAGCCGCGCACGGTGTCGCTGATCTCGGCCAGGTAGCGTGTGCGGGCGCCGGGCACCACGGGGTTTTGGTGCGTGCTGTAACGCACGCTGACCACGGGCAAACGGCCTTCGGTGGTTTTCATGCCCAGCTCGGCCAGGCGCAGCTTGAGCGCTTGGTAGAGCGCGGTCACGCCGTCGTCGTTGAATCGCGCTGCCATGGTGCCAAACACCGGCATCTGCTCGGTGGGCACGGTCCAGGCTTCTTTGTTGCGCTGCACCTGCTTGGCCACGTCGCGCAAGGCGTCAGACGAGCCTTTGCGGTCAAACTTGTTGATGGCCACGAACTCGGCAAAGTCGAGCATGTCGATTTTTTCGAGCTGGCTGGCCGCACCGAACTCGGGCGTCATCACGTACATGGGCACGTCCACATGCGGCACGATGGCCGCATCGCCTTGGCCAATGCCCGAGGTCTCAACGACGATCAAGTCAAAGCCTGCCACCTTGCAGGCTGCGACCACGTCGGGCAGGGCGGCTGAAATTTCACTGCCAAAGTCACGCGTGGCCAGCGAGCGCATGAACACGCGTGGGCCTTGTGACCAGGGTGAAATTGCATTCATGCGGATGCGGTCACCCAGCAGAGCGCCACCGCTCTTGCGGCGCGAAGGGTCGATGGAAATCACGGCCACACGCAGCGCGTCGTCCTGGTCCAAACGCAGGCGACGGATCAATTCGTCGGTGAGTGACGACTTGCCCGCACCGCCAGTGCCGGTGATGCCCAACACGGGCACTTTCTTTTGCGCGGATTGTTCGCGCACAGCCGCGACCACGCTGGCATCGGCCTTGCCGTTTTCCAAAGCGGTGATCAGCTGCGCCAGGGCGCGCCAGTTCATCTCGCCGTGGCCTTGGATGGCGTCCACAGATTTAGGGGCCAGGGGGCTCACGTCTTGGTCGCAGCGCATGACCATCTCACCAATCATGCCGGCCAAGCCCATCTTTTGGCCGTCTTCGGGGCTGAAGATGCGCACGCCTTGATCGGCCAAGGCTCGGATCTCAGAGGGCACGATCACGCCGCCGCCGCCGCCAAACACTTGGATGTGCTCACCGCCACGGGCTTTGAGCAAATCGACCATGTAGCTGAAGTATTCGTTGTGCCCGCCTTGGTACGAGCTGATCGCGATGCCTTGCGCGTCTTCTTGCAGCGCGGCGGTCACCACCTCGTCCACCGAGCGGTTGTGGCCCAGGTGGATCACTTCAGCACCCATGCTTTGCAAGATGCGGCGCATGATGTTGATGGCTGCGTCGTGGCCGTCAAACAGACTGGCGGCGGTGACAAAGCGCACCTTGTTCGTGGGGCGGTATTCGGCCAGGGCTTTGAATTCAGCGGACAAGTCGGTCATGGGGCGTCTCCGTTAGCGGGCGATCTGGATGTTGTTGACGTTGACGTAAACGTCAACCAAAACCCGCATCTTAGCCGCTGCAGCCTGTCCTGTCACTGACACTTTGGTGCGCGGTCTTCAGGCCGGGTCAAAGCTATCATTTGGGCTTGCTTCTTTTGCGCAGACCCTGTTAAACCTTTTGGATGAACACCCCATGACTGCACCAGCACCCACAGCACTTGCTGCCATTCAACCCGCCGCCACTTACGCTGGCGACATTTCGCCAGAGCAGGCCTGGGCCTGGGTGCAGTCGGGCGAGGCCGAACTGGTGGACGTGCGCACCGACGCCGAACGCGCCTGGGTGGGTTTTGTGCCCGGTGCCCATGCCCTGGCCTGGAAGCAGTGGCCCGGCATGGCGATGAACCCGGGTTTTGACGCGGGTGTGCAATCCCTGGGCGCGGGCGGCAAAAAGCTGGTGTTGCTGTGCCGCAGCGGCGTGCGCTCCATCGCCGCCGCCCAGCGAGCCACCGAGCTGGGCTTGTTGGCCTACAACATCCTCGAAGGCTTTGAGGGCGACCCGGATGCGCAAGCGCACCGAGGCGTGTCGGGCGGTTGGCGCTTGCGTGGCCTGCCTTGGCAGCAAAATTGAGGTGAGTTTGACTGGGCTGACGGTGTCACCCCGGGCGTGAACCCGAGGCCCACCTTCAAACGCCAGGCGGGCGGCGGTTAATCATCACTTGGTTCGCCATCTCGTAGGCGTGCGCCAGTTTCAGCAGTGCCAGGTCCCCTTGGGGTTTGCCAATGAGGGCCAGGCCCATGGGCAGGCCGTTTGCGCCAAAGCCTGCAGGCACGCTGATGGATGGCAAGCCTGCAAAGGTGGCGTAAATCACCACCTCCATCCAGCGGTGGTAGGTGTCCATGGCTCGGCCCGCGACGCTTTGCGGCCAGCGCAGGCCAATGTCAAATGGCCAGACTTGTGACACCGGAATGGCCAGCACGTCGAATTGCTCAAACAAAGCCAACATGCTCAGGTAAAAACGTGTGCGGCTGGCGCTGGCGGCCATCAATTGAGAGCCCGTCAAGCCCAGAGACTGGTCGTGCTCCCACAGCGCCTCGGCTTTGATGTGCGCCCTGTTGGCCGGGTTGATCAAGAAAGGCGCGATGCGCGGCCCCACCAAAGCCTGCCGCCACACCAGCCAGGCTTGCCAAATTTGCTCAGGCGGCATGCCCAGACGCGCTTCATCCACTGTGCAGCCCATGCCCGAAAAGTTGTTCAGCGACGATTCGCACACACCCAGAATTCCTTCTTCCATGGGCAGGTAGCCCTGCAAATTGCCCAACCAGCCGATGCGCCGACCTTTGGGGTCGTTGTCCAGTGAGCCCGTAAAGACGGCCGGGTCTTCGGTCAGGCTCAAGGGGCTGGACGGATGGGCCCCAGCTTGTGTCGACAGCAGCATGGCCACATCGCGCACATGGCGGCCCATGGGGCCTTCGGTGCCCAGTTGCGCAATGAACACGTCTTGCGCGGGCGACATGGGCACCCGGCCCTGCGAGGGTCGCAGGCCAAACACATGGTTCCAGCCCGCAGGGTTGCGCAAGCTGCCCATGAAGTCCGAGCCGTCGGCCACGGGCAGCAGGCGCTGGGCCAGTGCCACGGCCGCACCGCCGCTGCTGCCACCCGCCGATTTGCGCGTGTCCCAGGCGTTGCGGGTCGGGCCAAACACCTCGTTGAAGGTGTGTGAGCCCAGGCCAAATTCGGGCGTGTTGGTTTTGCCGATCACGATGGCGCCTGCGGCTTTCATGCGCTGGGCCATGAGGCCATCTTCAGAGGCCACAAAGTCTTTCATGAGCGGGCTGCCCAAACTGGTGCGCAGACCTTGGGCATTGGCCAAATCCTTGATGGCCTGGGGCATGCCGTGCATCCAGCCCATGGACTCGCCTCTCGCCAATTGCGCATCGCGCTCACGCGCTTGTGCCATCAAAAGTTCGGGTTCTTGCAGGCTGACGATGGCGTTGGACTGCGGATTGAATTGCGCAATCCGCTCGAGTGTGGATTGCATGACTTCCTGGCACGACACCTGTTTGAGGTGAATGGCGCGGGACAAATCCAGTGCAGAGGAATCAGGGTTGACCATGTGGCGAGACGCTTAAGTGGACTTGTATTATGAATTTCTCCAAAACACCGTCAAGGCTGCACCCCCATGAACAACCCCTCACACGACCTGACCCAGACACCCGCCCACGCGCTGTTGGCGTTGTACCGCAGCGGCCAGGCCTCACCGGTGGAGGTGACCCAGGCGGTGCTTGAGCGCATCGAGCGCGTCAACCCCCAAATCAATGCCTTTTGTCTGGTGGACGCGCCAAGCGCGTTGGCCAGTGCCCGCGCCAGTGAAGCGCGCTGGCAAGCGCACCGCCAGCAAGGCACGCCTGTGGGCGCTTTGGAAGGCGTGCCCACTTCCATCAAGGACCTGATCTTGACCCGCGGCTGGCCCACTTTGCGCGGCAGTCGCACCATTGATCCCCAGCAAGCGTGGGATGTCGACGCGCCAGCCACCGCCCGCCTGCGCGAGGCCGGGGCTGTGCTGCTGGGCAAAACCACCACACCAGAGTTTGGTTGCAAGGGCGAAACCAACTCGCCCGCCACCGGCATCACCCGCAACCCCTGGAACCTGAACCACACACCCGGCGGATCGTCAGGTGGCACGGCCGCAGCCGTGGCGGCAGGTTTGGGGCCCATCGGTGTGGGCACCGATGGCGCAGGCAGTGTGCGCATTCCGGCGGCCTTTTGTGGCAACGTGGGCCTGAAACCCAGCTTTGGCCGCGTGCCCGCCTACCCCTTGTCGCCGTTTGGTTCGGTGGCGCATTTGGGGCCGCACACCATGAGCGTGCGCGACGCCGCCTTGATGACCAACGTGCTCAAGCAGCCCGATGCCCGTGACTGGACATCGCTGCCCCCTGACGCCAGCGACTACACCGTGGGTCTGGAAGACGGCGTACGTGGCCTGCGGATCGCCTATTCGCCCACTTTGGGCTATGCGCACAATGTGCACCCCGAAATCGCCGCAGCCGTGGATGCGGCCGTGCAGCAACTGCAGGCGCTGGGCGCGCATGTGGAGCAGGTCGATCCTGGCTTCGAGGACCCGCTCGAGATCACCACAGGGCTTTGGTTTTTGGGCGCTTACACCGTGTGGAAAGGCTTGAGCGCAGAGCAACAGGCCGTGGCCGACCCGGATTTCAAAACCGAGGCCGAGTTGGGTGCGCAGCTGAGCGCCTTGCAGGTGCAGCAACTGAACCAACGCCGTGGCGTTTTGGGCTCGCACATGCGCCAGTTCATGCAGCGCTATGACCTGCTGGTTACGCCCGCCGTCTCGATCCCGGCTTTTGAAGCGCGAGCGGCCGGTACGGTGGCCATGGACCCGGTGTCGATGCTGGGCTGGACGCCCTTCAGTTACCCCTTTAACCTGACCCAGCAACCGGCCATCACGGTGCCCTGTGGTCTGACCCAAAGCGGCTTGCCCATGGGCTTGCAGATCGTGGGGCCGATGTTTGGCGACGCCTTGGTGCTGCGTGCCGCCAGGGCCTATGAGTCGCTCCGCCCGGTTTTGCGTCCTGTGTTGTGAGCTTTCGCTCTTTCGGCTTGAAGCGAGGTGTCGTGCGTGGTTTATTGTGGGTGTTTAAGTATTATTTATTCATTGAATGTCGATAGAATGAGCGCCAAGTAGGTTAAGAGGGGCGCTTATGCAATTGATATGGATGGCGGGTCCAACGGACAAAGTTGTCAAATTCTCCATCACGTCCAGAACGGTGATGGGGGCCGTGGCTGTACTCTCCAGTTTGTTGGTGCTGGTGGGCTTTTTGTTCCATTTGGTGGGCGTGCGGGTGGCGATTGAATACATGCCCGAATTGGCTTATCGAATGGGCGGCGTGACCAGCCAAAGCGAACAAGAAAAAGCGGAGGCCACCTACCGGGCCAAGCTAGAGGCCTTGAACCACCAACTGTCCGGCGTCAGGGATCGTCTGCGCGAATTGGAAACCATCAAGGATGAGGTTTTGGGACGCTTGGGCATTGAAAAGCTCTTGTCGTTTTCGGAGCAGACCAGCGGGCAAGAGGTGGCCGGACGGGGTGGGCCAATGAATTGGGTGCCCTCCTGGCCTTTTGGCTCTGAAAAACTCAACCGCCAGCTTGATCTGTCGCTGCAGCAAATGCACCTCTACGATGCAGCCATGGCGAACATGCAGACCCGTTGGAAATCTGATCTGACCAGCTTGGACGCGCTGCCGACAGCGCTGCCATTGGCGAGTGAGTTCCAATTGACCAGTTCATTTGGCATCCGGGCTGACCCGCTGACCCATTTGCCCAGCATGCACGATGGGATAGATTTTGTTGCACCCATCGGAACGCCTGTTTACACGACAGCGCCTGGCGTTGTGCTGCGCGCTGAGTACGCCGGCGCCTACGGCAATTTGGTCGAGGTCTCCCATGCGGATGGTTTTGTGACGCGTTATGCCCATTTGCGCGCCTTGAGTGTCAAGCCCCACGATGTGTTGCAGCGGCATCAGGAAGTGGGCAAGCTGGGCAACACCGGGCGCTCAACTGGCCCGCACTTGCACTACGAGGTGATTTACAAAGGGCAAGCCATGCACCCTGCTAAAGCCTTGGCAGCCTGGGCCAAATCCTGAGCTTCCAAAAAACCAACGACAAGGAGACAGACATGTTCGGAAAAAAGAAAACCACTTACACGCCGTTGGTCATGAGCCAAGAAAAATTCGACACCCTCATTGGCCGCCATGCAGAAATCCACGGCTGCTTGCGTTTGCAGGAAAGCGTACGCATTGACGGCAAGGTGGTCGGCAACATTGAAGCCCCCAAGGATGCCGCCATCTCTGTGGTGATCGGCCCCAATGGCGAGGTTCAGGGGGATGTGTTGGCCAACCGCATCATCGTTGCGGGCAAAGTGGCGGGCAACATCCATGCTTTTGAGCGGGTCGAGATCATGGCCAGTGCATTGGTCCAAGGGGACATCAAATACGCTTCGATGGCCGTGGAGCATGGCGCCAGATTGCTGGGGTTGTTGCTGCAAGTCGATGCGTCGGACGTGCCCTCACGCTCGGGCCAAGACGCCCACGAGGCCATTAAAAAGGCCCAGACTTCCGTTTCTAACGGCTGACTTGGCCGAAAAATCAGCCGATTGAAATTCATTATCATCGGCGCATGACATTTTTAGCCATCGATGTGGGCAATACGCGTCTCAAATGGGCGCTGTACGACCAACCCAGCCCCAGCGGCCAATTGTTGGCGCACGGCGCTGAATTCTTGGAAAACATCGACCGCTTATCTGAAGGCGCTTGGGCGCAATGGCCCCATATCGACCGCATGCTCGGTTGTGTGGTGGCCGGTGACGCCATCAAGCGGCGGGTCCAAGAGCAAATGGACATCTGGGACTTCACCCCGCAGTGGGTGGTGCCCAGTGCCCAAGAGGCCGGACTGACCAACGGCTATGACCACCCTTCTCGCTTGGGCGCGGACCGCTGGGTCGCCATGATCGGGGCCCGTCACCGCATGTTGGCCGCAGGACCGGCGCGACCTTTGGTGGTGGTCATGGTGGGCACGGCCGTGACGGTCGAGGCGATCGACGAAGAAGGCCGCTTTCTGGGCGGTCTGATTCTGCCCGGCCACGGCATCATGCTGCGCGCCCTCGAATCTGGCACGGCAGGGCTGCATGTGCCCACAGGTGATGTCCGGCCCTTTCCCACCAACACCAGCGACGCCCTGACCAGTGGCGGCACCTATGCCATTGCGGGCGCTTGTGAGCGCATGGTCCAACACCTGCGCGATCACACTGGGCAAGAGCCCGCGTGCATCATGACGGGGGGGGCGGGCTGGAAGATGGCCCCCAGCATGTCCTTGCAGTTTGAGTTGGTTGACAACCTGATCTTCGACGGGCTGCTGACACTGGCGGCGCAGCGTTTTGCCTGAACCTTAGCCCGGGCTCTGCGGGTTGTAGGCCGCAGTCAGGGCCTGCAAATGCGTTTGCAAGTCGGTGTTGGCCATGTAGGGCGTTAAAAGCGCCAGTACATGCTGCGCGCCCCGAGTCAGTGCCAACCCGGCGCTGGCCGGTTCCATGGCTTGGCGCGGGTTGCGCACATACTCATAACTCAGCCAATAAGTGACCATCACCGACATGCTGGCCGACAGCGTTTCAATGCTGTCGGGGTCGATGCGCATCAGGCCCGCAGCGGCCAAAGATTCCAGCATCAGCCTGAACGCATGGGTTTTGCGCTCCAGCACCGCATGAAAGTGCGTCTCCAAGTGCCGGTTGCCTGACAGCAAATTGTTCAGATCGCGGTACAGGAAGCGGTGGCTCCACACCTGCTCGAACAATGAATGCAAAAAGAACCAGGTGTCTTCCACATCCTGCACATCGGGTGCCGCGTCCAGCAAGCTCAGCATGGCTGATTCGTATTGGTCAAACAACTGGTTGACCAAGGCGTCTTTGGAGGGGAAGTGGTAGTACAGATTGCCCGGACTGATGTTCAGCTCGGCCGAAATCATGGTGGTGGAGACGTTGGGCTCGCCAAACCGGTTGAACAGCTCCAGCGTCACCTCGGCGATGCGTTCAGCGGTGCGGCGGGGTGCTTTTTTGGCCATGGCTAAAGACAGAGCCGGTCCATCAAGCCGTCTTTTTGGGACGCTTGGCGGCGCGGGCCGCCTGTGGTTTGGCTGGGACCGTTTGGCCTGGAGCCGTTTTGGCGGTGGCGGCTGTTTTGGGTGCAGCCTTGGTTTGCAATGCAGCCAGCTGTGCCTCCAGCTGCGCCACACGGTCGTTGAGCATCTGCATGTCCAGCAGTGAAGGCATGCCCAAGCGGTGCAAGGCTTTGGCCACGCGGTCTTCAAACAAGTGCTCCAGCTTGTCCACCCGTCCTGTGGTTTGCTGGCCGAAGTCGCTGGCGATGTGGCTCAGCCGTTCGGTGGCTTCTTGCAAGCGTTGCTGCGCCTCGGCCTGGCTTTTCCGCTGAAAGTTCAAGCCGTCATTGAGCAGGGCTTCAATCGCCTTGCTGCCTTGTTCTTGCGCTTTGGCCATGGCCCCCAAACCCGCCAGCCAAACATGCTGGGCGTTAGGCGGGGTGTTGTCTTGCGGATTGGCGGCGGTTGATTTGTTGCGCGTGGTGTCGTTGGATTTGGCCATGGTGCACTTCCTGATCAAGGTGTCACTTTAACCTGCGTTCGAGCGCAATGCTTCTAAAATCTCAACACAGTGGTGCCGCGCCCCGTGGCACCCAACAGATCCGCATCCTCATGACCCTTCTTGTCACCGGCGGCGCCGGCTTCATTGGCGCCAACTTTGTCCTCGACTGGCTGGCCGCCAGCGATGAGCCCATCATCAACCTCGACAAACTCACCTACGCGGGCAACCCCGAAACCCTGTCCAGCTTGCAAGGCGATGCACGGCATCAACTGGTGCAAGGCGACATCGGTGACAGTGCGCTGGTCAGCCGCCTGCTGGCTGAACACCAGCCGCGTGCGGTGGTCAACTTCGCCGCCGAAAGCCATGTGGACCGCTCCATTCATGGTCCGGGCGAGTTCATCGAAACCAACATCGTGGGCACCTTCCGTTTGCTGGAATCGGTGCGTGGCCATTGGGCCGACTTGGCAGAAGCCGAAAAATCAGCGTTCCGCTTTTTGCACGTCTCCACCGACGAGGTTTATGGCTCGCTGGCCAAAACCGATCCGGCTTTTTCCGAAACCCACCGCTACGAGCCCAACAGCCCTTACAGTGCGAGCAAAGCCGCCAGTGACCACTTGGTGCGCGCTTGGCACCACACCTACGGCCTGCCGGTGCTCACCACCAACTGTTCCAACAACTATGGGCCTTACCATTTCCCTGAAAAACTCATCCCGCTGATGATCGTGAACGCCTTAGCGGGCAAGCCTTTGCCGGTGTATGGTGACGGCATGCAAGTGCGTGACTGGCTGTACGTCAAAGACCACTGCAGTGCCATCCGCCGCGTGCTCGAAGCCGGACGCTTGGGCGAGGTGTACAACGTGGGCGGCTGGAACGAAAAGCCCAACATCGAAATCGTGCAGACCATCTGCCAATTGCTGGACGAAATGCGCCCCAAGGCCGACGGCACGCGCTACGCCAGCCAAATCACCTACGTCACCGACCGCCCGGGCCATGACCGGCGTTACGCCATCGACGCCCGCAAGCTCGAAGCGGAGCTGGGCTGGAAGCCCGCCGAGACCTTTGACTCCGGCATCCGCAAAACTGTGGCGTGGTATTTGGCCAACCCCGAGTGGATACAGCATGTGCAAAGCGGCGCTTACCGCGAGTGGGTGAACAAGCAGTACAGCGCGCCATGAAAATCCTACTTCTCGGAAAAAATGGCCAAGTGGGTTGGGAACTGCAACGCAGCCTGGCCCCCTTGGGTGAGGTGCTGGCGCTGGACCGCCACAGCACCGAACACTGCGGGGACCTGAGCCAGCCCGAGCGGCTGGCCAAGACGGTGCTGGCCTGGCAGCCCCAAGTCATCGTCAACGCGGCAGCCCACACCGCTGTCGACAAAGCCGAAAGCGAGCCCGATCTGGCCCGTTGCCTGAATGCCACCGCACCCGCTGCGCTGGCGCAGGCGGCCGCGCAGACCGGGGCCTTGCTCGTGCACTACTCCACCGATTACGTGTTCAACGGCCAAGGCGAGTCGCCTTGGCAAGAGGACGACGCCACGGGGCCGCTCAGCGTGTATGGCCAAACCAAGCGCGAAGGCGAGCAGGCCATCGTGGCCAGCGGCTGTGCGCACCTGATTTTTCGCACCAGCTGGGTCTATGCGGCACGCGGCGGCAACTTTGCCAAAACCATGCTGCGCCTGGCCGCCGAACGCGAGCGCCTCACCGTCATTGACGACCAGTTCGGCGCACCCACCGGAGCCGACCTGATCGCCGATGTGACCGCGCACGCCATCCGGGCCAGTTTGCAACAGCCCGCGCTGGGCGGGCTGTACCACTTGGTGGCCGGCGGCGAAACCACCTGGCACGGTTATGCCAGCCATGTGATCGCGCAGGCTCGGCTCTTGCAGCCTGGCTTGGCCCTGAAGGTGAGCGACATCGCGCCCGTGCCCACCTCGGCATTTCCCACGCCTGCGCAGCGCCCGCTCAACTCGCGCCTGAACACGCACAAGCTCCAGCAAGCCTTTGGCCTGACGCTGCCGCCTTGGCAGCAAGGCGTCGACCGCATGCTCACCGAGGTCCTCTGAACACCCACCTGCTTGCGGCACAATCGTCTGAACGGATGGCCGCTGTTTTTGAGCAGACCTGTTCGACCCGATTTTTTGCTGAACCATCACCACCATGACCGACACCACCGCTACTGCCCCCGTTTCTGCGCATGACCAGGCCCAAATACTGGCTCAGGCCATGCCTTACATCCGCAAATTCCACGGCAAAACCCTGGTCATCAAATACGGCGGCAACGCCATGACCGACCCGGCCTTGCAGCAAGCCTTTGCCGAAGACGTGGTGCTGCTCAAGCTGGTGGGCATGAACCCCGTGGTTGTCCACGGGGGCGGGCCTCAAATTGAAATGGCCCTCAAGCGCTTGGGCAAAACCGGCACATTCGTTCAAGGCATGCGCGTGACCGACGCCGAAACCATGGAAGTGGTCGAGTGGGTACTGGGCGGCGAAGTGCAGCAAGACATCGTCGGCATGATCAACCGCGCAGGCGGCAAGGCGGTGGGCCTCACGGGGCGCGACGGCGGCCTGATCCGCGCCAAGAAACTGCGCTTGGTGGACAGCCAAGACCCCAGCAAAGAACACGACGTGGGCCAGGTCGGCGAAATCGAAAGCATCGACCCCGCCATCCTCCGGTGCCTGCAGGACGACGCCTTCATCCCGGTCGTCAGCCCCATCGGCTTTGGTGAGCACAACGAAAGCTACAACATCAACGCCGACGTGGTGGCGGCCAAACTGGCCACCGTGCTGCAAGCCGAAAAATTGCTCATGCTCACCAACATCCGTGGCGTGCTCGACAAAGAGGGCAACTTGCTGACCGAGCTGACCCCCAGCCGCATCGACGAGCTGTGCGCCGACGGCACCATCAGTGGCGGCATGATCCCCAAAATAGCGGGCGCACTGGACGCGGCCAAAAGCGGCGTGAACGCGGTGCACATCATCGATGGCCGCGTGCCCCACGCCATGCTGCTGGAGGTGTTGTCGGAGCAAGCCTTCGGCACCATGATCCGCAGCCGATAAAACCAGACCAACAGCAAGCGCGGCGACACAAAAAAGGGAAGACATGTCAGATTCAGAACAAGCCCCAGATCACGAACACGAACGCGACGAGGACGCGACCCCGGCACGCAAGCGGCCCCGCCCCGGCGAGCGCCGTTTGCAGATATTGCAAACATTGGCCGCCATGCTCGAGCAGCCCGGCGCCGAACGCGTGACCACGGCAGGCTTGGCCGCCAAAATTGGCGTGAGCGAAGCGGCTTTGTACCGGCACTTTGCCAGCAAGGCGCAAATGTTCGAAGGCCTGATTGACTTCGTTGACCAATCGGCCATGGGCCTGATCCGGCAAGTCACCGACCGCGAGCCTGCCGGCCCCCAGCAGGCAGGGCGCATCGTTGCGCTGCTGCTGCAATTTGCCGAAAAAAACCCCGGCATGAGCCGCGTCATGAACGGCGAAGCCCTGGTGCTGGAGCACGAGCGTTTGCAAGAGCGCATCAATTTGCTGTTTGACAAGATCGAGGCGCAACTGCGCCAATCGCTCAAAACCGCCGAGGCCCCTGCGTCCAACACCGACGCGCAGGTCGCCGCCTCGGTGCTGGTGGCCTTCATGCAGGGCCGCTTGCAGCGCTTTGCCCGTTCAGGCTTCAAGCGTTTGCCATCTGAGCATTTGCAGGCGGCTTTGGCGCGGATGCTCTAACGGGCGCAAGCCTTGGCTGCTGAGTGCAGTTGGAGGTGGATTGCTTGCGCAAGCGGTGCGTCTCGGGTCTGAAGGTGCCGACGTGCGAGGGTGTTCACCAATTCCAAAGTGTCCCATCGTGCTGCAGCCTGTTCACCGGCAAATAAGCCCTTTTGTAAGGGTACTTGGCGGCCAGCTTCTCGTCGATGTCCACCCCGTGGCCGGGTGATTCGCCGCAATACATCATGCCGCGCTCAAAGCGGTAGTCGTGCGGGAAAACCGAGAGCATTTCTTCGCTGTGCGGCATGAACTCTTGCACGCCAAAGTTGGGCACCCAGGTGTCAAAGTGCAGGGCTGCGCCCATGCACACAGGTGACAGGTCGGTTGCGCCGTGGCAGCCGGTGCGCACTTGGTAGAGGCTGGCCAAGTCGGCGATGCGCCGCAGGTGCGTGATGCCGCCCGCGTGGACCACGGTGGTGCGGATGTAGTCGATCAGCTGTTTTTCGATCAGGGTTTTGCAGTCCCAGATGCTGTTGAAAATCTCGCCCACTGCGATCGGTGTGGTGGTGTGGTGGCGTATCCACTGGAAGGCATCCTGGTTCTCGGCGGGGGTCGGGTCTTCCATCCAGAACAGGCGCATGGGCTCCAGCGCTTTGCCCAGCTGGCCCGCTTCGATGGGCGTCAGGCGGTGGTGCACGTCGTGCAGCAAATGGATGTCGGGGCCCACGGCTTCGCGCACGGCTTCAAACAGGCCGGGGGTGTGGCGCAAATACTTTTCGGTGCTCCAGTCGTGTTCGCTGGGCAAGTTGCCGTCGGCGGGTTCGTACATGCGGCTGGCACCATGGTGGCCACTCACGCCATAGACCTTGTTCAGGCCCGGTACGCCGCTTTGGGCGCGTATCGCCAAGTAGCCTTCTTCCTTGTGGCGCAAAACTTCGTCCACCGTCTCGGCTGTGTCGCGGCCGTTGGCGTGGCCGTAGACCATGACCCCGGTGCGGCTGCGCCCGCCCAGCAGCTGGTACAGCGGCATGTTCGCCATCTTGGCCTTGATGTCCCACAGTGCGGTGTCCACGGCGGCAATGGCGCTCATGGTCACCGGGCCGCGCCGCCAGTAAGCGCCTTTGTAGAGGTATTGCCAGATGTCTTCGATCTGCTGCGGGTCGCGCCCGATCAGGCAGGGGATCACATGGTCTTCGAGGGTGCTGACCACGGCCAGCTCGCGGCCGTTGAGCGTGGCGTCGCCCACACCGTAAACACCTTGGTCGGTCTCGATCTTGAGGGTGACAAAGTTACGACCGGGGCTGCAGACGATGACGCGGGCGGCGGTGATTTTCATGGCTCAAGCCTTGATCGGTGATGGGTGGGTGTACATGTCGGACCTGAAGGCACCGACCTACAAAAGACAGAGTTGGCATTTTGGTAGGTCGGTGGCTTTAGCCCCGACATGGGGCCTGTGCCGAAACGGAAAAGCGTCGGACCTGAAGGTGCCGACCTAAGGGGAAACCTGGGTGTGGCGTTCATGCGCAGCGGTTCTTGTCATGCTTGTGCCGCTAACAATTGCTGGACTGCGGCGTTTACGCCGTGCTGAAGAACTTGCTGGTGCCAGTGCGTGACGCGGGCGATCCAGGCTGTGTGTTGGGGCAGGGTGCTGCCCCACAGGTCTTCGCGGTTCAGTAGAGCGCGCACGCAGGCCTCGGGTTCGGTGCGCTGGGCTGCGCCCATGGCCATGAGGCTTTCGGCTTGCGGGTCGTTCAGGGCATAGGCTTGGCCTTGCTCGTCCACACCCAGCGTGTAGCGCACGAACACGGCAGCCGCCAGCGCGTGGTGTTCAAAAGAAGCGCCTTGCGCGATTTGGCCGAGCACCGAAGGCGGCCAGCGCTGCGGGATTTTTTGAGAGTTGTCGGTGGCGATCTGGTGCACGCTGTGCTTCAAATACGGGTTGCCAAAGCGGGCGATCAGTGCGTCGCGGTAGTCGGCCCAGTCGCTGCGACTGAGGTGTGGCGCGACTTCGCGGCTCATGAGTTGGTGCACGAATGTGCGGATGTGATCAACGCCAATACAGCTGGCAATGAAAGGCCTTCCTGTGATGGCCCCCATGAGCGCCATGGCCGTATGGCTGCCGTTGAGCATGCGCAGCTTGGCTTCTTCGTAGCTGTGTACATCGCTTGTCACGCGCACGCCAGCGCTTTGCAGCAGGGCAGCATCTGCCGGGTCGGCAAAGCGGTCTTCGATCACCCATTCCCAAAAGCCTTCTGTGCTCAGCGCGCAGTGGTCTTGCAAGCCCAAGGCCTCTTGCGCGGCGGCCATCACCTCGGGTGTGGCGGCGGGCACGATGCGGTCGACCATGCTGCACGGAAAAGCGCAGTGCGCGTCCAGCCAGCGCAGCAGTTCGGCGTCTTGCACTGTAGCGGCAGCTTTGACCAGCGCTTGCAGCTTGTGGCCGTTGCCTTGCAGGTTGTCGCACGACGCGATGGTGATGCCCGGCAAACCCTTTTGCTGGCGCTCGCGCAAGCCGTCCAGCAGCAGTTGGCCCAGCGCCGGGGTGTAGCCTTTTTCGGTCACGGTGAGGGTGACCCAGCGGGTTGATGGTGCCGCAATGGCTTGAACCACCGCATCGCGCTCGGTCGCGGCCACGTTCATGCGCCAAAGGGCTCCGGGCACTTGCCACTTCACACCTTGGCCATCGGCCACGCGCACGGCGTACAGACCGTCTTGTGCCCGCAGCTGGTTCACCAAATCGGGCCGCGTCATGCCCACGCCGTGGATGCCCCAGCGCGTGTCGCCACTGGCCAGCAGCTGGTCAAACACCATGGCCTGGTGTGCGCGATGGAAAGCGCCCAGACCCAGATGCACCACGCCGGGGGCGTGCCCCGTGCGGTCATAAGCGGGGCTGTGGACCGCCGTCGGCAGGGTATGGAGGGTGTCTGCAGTCAGGGTCATGGTTTCAGGTGTGAGGGGTGAAAGCAGGGGCATTCACCGTTGTTGAAGTTTGTGTTCCGTTGCCTCGATCTCGGCCCAGGTCGCTTCATCGATCCAGATGCCGTTTTGCTCGCGGTCGGCGCGAGCGGCACGTTCGGGTTCGCCTGCCATGCGCACGCCATCGCTGCCGGGTGCGTCCGGGCTTTGGCGCAGCCAGTCGTCAAAGGCCAAGGCTTCCTGCTCGAACATGGCTTGGGTGCCCAGTCGCACTGGGTCGATCAGCATGGTCAGCATGCCGTTCAGCACCGCGCGTTGGTGGTCGGCTTCGCGGTGCCAGGTGCCGCTGCCCGTGAGCGCACCGCCCAGCAGTTCGCAAGCCATGGCCATGCCAAAGCCTTTGTGGTCGCCAAAAGTCATGAGTGCGCCAAACAGGCCGTTGGACTGCGGCACCACCACCACGCCAGGGTCGTTGGTGGGTTGGCCGTGTTCGTCGATCAAATAGCCGGGTGGCACTTGTTCGCCCTTGTTGTGGGCCACGCGCATCTTGCCTTGCGCCACGCGGCTGGTGGCAAAGTCCAGCACAAAGGGGGCGCGGGTGCCCATGGGCACGCCGATGCAGCAGGGGTTGGTGCCAAAGCGCCCGTCGCCACCGCCAAAGGGCGCGACCACGGGGCGCGAGAGCACGTTCACAAAATGCACCGACACCAAGCCTTGTGCCACGGCCATTTCAGCAAAGTGGCCGATGCGGCCCAAGTGGTGCGAGCGGCTCAGGGCTATGGTGCACACACCGTGCTGTTTGGCACGCTCAATGCCCATTTGCATGGCTTGCACGCCGGTGATCTGGCCGTAGCCGCGTTGGCCGTCCAAGTTCAGCAGCGGGCCGGTGTCGAGCAGCACTTTCACGCCCGTGTTGGGACTCAGGCCCCCTTCGAGCACGGCGTCCACATAGCGCGGCACCATGCCCACGCCATGCGAGTCGTGGCCGCTCAGGTTGGCCATGACCAGGTTGTCGGCCACTTGCGCGGCTTCGGCAGGCGTGCTGCCCGCTTGTTCAATGATGTGGGCAACTTTGGTGCGCAGGTCGTTGGCAGAAATGGTGTGGCTCATAGGGGTCTTGTTGTCTGTCAAAAAATCTATCACAACGGTTTGCGCCGAGTGTCTTGGTCGGTCGGTGGCTTTGGCCCCGACATGAGGCTTTTGCCGAGGCAGACAAATGTCGGACCTGAAGGTGCCGACCTACAGCAGCCTGCCTGCCTGTCCGGTGTCGATACGCGGATCAAAACGGGGCTCACATCACCGCGCCGACTTGCCATGGCACGAATTCGTTTTGGCCGTAGCCGTGACGCTCGCTCTTGGTCGGTTCGCCCGACGCGGCGGCCAGGATCATGTCGAAAATCCGCTGACCCATCTCGGCGATGCTCACGCCGCCGTCCACGATCTCGCCGCAGTTCAGGTCCATGTCCTCTTCCTGCTTTTTCCAGAGCGCCGTGTTGGTCGAGAACTTCAGGCTGGGCGACGGCGCGCAGCCATACGCGCTGCCGCGCCCTGTCGTAAAGCAAATCAGGTTGGCACCACCCGCCACCTGGCCTGTGGCGCTCACCGGGTCGTAGCCGGGGGTGTCCATGTAAACAAAGCCTTTGGCCGTGACGGGCTCGGCGTATTCGTACACCGCCTGCAAATTGCTGGTGCCGCCCTTGGCCACGGCACCCAATGATTTCTCCAGGATGGTGGTCAGGCCGCCCGCCTTGTTGCCGGGCGAGGGGTTGTTGTTCATCTCGCCGCCGTTGATGGCGGTGTAGTTTTCCCACCAGCGGATGCGCTCGATCAGTTTGTGGGCCACTTCGGGCCTCACAGCGCGGCGTGTGAGCAAATGCTCGGCCCCATAAATTTCAGGGGTTTCACTCAGGATGGCGGTGCCGCCGTGCTGCACCAGCAGGTCCACCGCCGCGCCCAACGCAGGGTTGGCGCTGATGCCTGAATACCCGTCCGAGCCACCGCACTGCAGACCGATGGTGATGTGTTCGGCACTGCAAGGCTCGCGTTGGGTGGCGTTGGCGCGGGGCAGCATCTCTTCGATCAAGGCGATGCCTTTTTCGACCGTGAGGCGCGTGCCGCCCGAATCCTGGATGTTGAAGACCTTGAGCGTGTCGCCCACGCGCAGGCTGCTGTGCGCCAGCCAGGTGCTGAGTTGGTTGGCCTCGCAGCCCAGGCCCACGACCACCACGCCCCAGAAGTTGGCGTGTGTCGCATAACCGGCCAGCGTGCGCTCGAGCAACTGCATGCCCATGCCTTCGGTGTCCATGCCGCAACCGGTGCCGTGCGTCAAAGCCACCACGCCGTCGACATTCGGAAAGTTTGCCAGCGCAGCAGGGTTGTTGCGTTTGGAAAAATGGTCGGCAATGGCGCGTGCGGCGGTGGCCGAGCAGTTCACGCT
>OBPM01000076.1_pt1 | contig 17836 bp, 23 predicted proteins | sample 1493981 | NCBI WGS metagenome assembly OBPM01 (sample SAMEA3275485, study PRJEB22092) | marine metagenome | reverse complement strand
GTAATCCAAGGCGCGCCATGTATTTGGCCCCAACCGACATCCGTGAAACGTATGCCCATCCATTTTGCGCCTACGCCAGCGGATCAGAACCACATCTTCCGGTATCGCGCGCTCATCGCCCAGGCCGTCAGGGTCGACCAAATATCTTACCCGTCCATCCACATTGATTGGGTCGCGAACGATATGGCTGATGCGCAGCGCAGGAGCTTTGTTAATCTCGGTGTCGAAAATAGGTGAACGGGCCATTTGACGATCTTTCGTAGGTACGCGTAGATGAGACCATGCACGTTGCCGCCTTTGCAAGATAGAAAAGACGATGCATTTGGTGACCGGTATTGCAAAAAAACCGTCTCCACTCAAAATAATGCATCAATTAACCCATTGATATTGAACGGGTCCCTCCTGTTCGAGACCGTCTTCGGGGGGGCGAGGCGCGGCACTTTCCTAGTGACACCCTGAAAAACACCCGTTTCGTTTCGCTTTGCGCGCAACCCCAATGAAACATGGGCCTGACGGCCTGACAAACCACGCTTGAAACGAAACGGGGGTCTGAGCCCATTTCGTTTCGCGAACCAGACCCGTTTCGCTTATCAAGCATCCCAAGGACATCACCCATGGACGTTTTAGACCTGCCGCTTGAGCAGATCATTCCCTATGCGCGTAACCCGCGGCGCAACGAGCAAGCCATTGCCACGGTGGCAGCGTCGATCCAGGAGTTTGGCTGGCGCCAGCCCATCGTTGTCGATGAGGAAATGGTTGTGTTGGCGGGGCACACGCGGCTGGAAGCGGCGCGCAAGCTTGGCTTCAAGACCGCGCCGGTGCATGTGGCCAAAGGGCTGACTGCGTCTCAGGCGCGCGCCTTCCGGATCATGGATAACCGCTCCAGCGAAAACGCAGAGTGGGACAAGGACCTGCTGAACCTCGAACTAGCCGATCTGCTAGAGGCTGATTTTGACCTAGGGCTGACTGGCTTCACCGAGGATGAGTTGAATGCCCTGATGAACAGCCTCGATGAAGGCACCGGCCCGCAGGAGGGTGAGGACGATATCCCTGAAACCCCTGAGGATCCGATCAGCCGTCCGGGCGATCTCTGGATCCTCGGCAACCACCGGCTGCTCTGTGGCGACAGTACGGTCGCGACGGATGTCGAGAAAGTACTGAACGGCGTAAAGCCGCTATTGCTCGTCAGCGATCCACCGTACGGTGTGGAATACGATCCAAGCTGGCGCAACCAGGCTGGCGCGGCCAAGACGAAACGCACCGGGAAGGTTTTGAACGATGATCGCGCTGACTGGCGCGAGGCTTGGGCGTTGTTCCCTGGCGATGTCGCCTATGTCTGGCATGGCGCATTGCATGCGGCGACGGTTGCTGAAAGCCTTGAGGCCAGCGGCTTCACAATCCGGTCGCAGATCATTTGGGCCAAAGAGCGGCTGGTACTGAGCCGTGGCGATTATCACTGGCAGCATGAACCGGCCTGGTATGCTGTAAAGAAGACGGGCAAAGGCCACTGGGCAGGTGATCGCAAGCAAACAACGCTTTGGCAAATCCCAAGCAAGGATCAAGATGCCAAGACGGTACACGGGACACAGAAACCCGTGGAATGCATGCGCCGGCCGATCTTGAACAACTCGAGCCCAGGGCAGGCGGTCTATGAACCCTTCATGGGGTCGGGCACCACGCTGATCGCGGCTGAGACGACGGGGCGGGTTTGCTACGGCATTGAATTAAACCCGGCCTATGTTGATGTCGCGGTTGAACGCTGGCAGCGATTTACGGGGCAAGACGCGATAATGGATGGCGGTGATAAGACGTACACCTCCCTGAAAACGGAACGTGAGGCCGCATGAAACAGTCCCGTCTTATGTCCTTGATCGAAGCGATCACGAATGTCGTTGTGGGCTACGGTCTTGCCGTTATCACTCAGATTGTTGTGTTCCCCTTGTTTGGCATCGACGCCGATCTCAAGGAGCATTTGGCGATCGGCTTGGCGTTTGTTGGCGTGTCTTTGGCGAGGGGATATCTGCTGCGGCGCTTGTTTGAGCGACTTGGCAAAAGAGTGTCGGGGGGCGATACATATATGCATGAAAAGCCAGAAAGATCATAATGCACCTTTGTCATCGGGTGGGGGCGAGGGGCCACACTCCGTGTTGCCACATAACCTTGAGGCATCGCTTCGCCATTTGCTGGAGCAGGATATTGTGCGTCTGGCCGAAGCTGTGGCTGCTGAGATGGAGAGACGTGGGCTTACCGCTGCAAAAGAGCCCAACCAATCGCCAAGGAAAGGCGCACCGGATCCGGTCCTGTTACAATTGACACGATCACAGATCAGCTTGATCCGATCGTCGATCCAGGCTGGGGTGAAACCGGCAGCGCTGTCACGTCAGTTTGGTCTCACGCGCGCGCAAATCACGGCTGCTCTGAACGCAGCTAAATAAAAAAAGGGCCGGCACGAGGCTGGCCCAGTTTGAGGCAGGTGAAGTGGCACATACAGCACCAATTCGGGCAGTTGAGGTGTCATACAGGCGAAACCTCAGATGCCAGAATTCCCATGCCGCAGGATTCTGCAAGAAACAGAGCGTCTTAAAGCTTACTGAGTCACCGGAAAGTCACAGGTTTGTGTTCGCAACGCGGTAGACACGAGCACAACGCAAATGCGGCTGCGGTCGAATTGTTCGGGCAGGTTCCGAATGGGGAGCCGAATGCTGGTGGTTTCCATGGGTGTCACTCCGCGTGCTCGCCTTCGCTGAACGCGCTGTCGGTGATGCGTTTCAGGAGGTCTGCGTAATAGTCGAGGTTGCCGACATGCCCCCAGTGGACCTCGTCGGGGTGGGTGTTGAAGTGATCGTCGCTCAGAGCCTGTAGGCGCGCGAGCATCGTGTCGATCGCAGCTTTTTTGGCGATGAAGGCGTCTTTGGCTGTCGGGCGATGGTTCATCTCAATGCGTCCTGAGTTGAGTTGGGTACCGTCTTCAGCTTCGCTCTGGTGGGCGCGCTTATCCAGTGAATTCGACGTAATTCCATATAGTTAATCGAAATCTCGAGGTCCTTGTATGTCGACAGCCACCCAGCCGATCGGCGTGATAGCAAAGCTTTTGGACCTCTCTGATCGCCGCGTTCAGCAGCTTAGTCGTGAGGGCGTGATCCCAAAGGCCGAGCGTGGTCAATATGATCTGATCGGGTCTGTGCGGGGCTACGTCCGCTATCTGCGCGATCAAGCAGTTAAGGCGCAGGCCGGCGCGCCTGATTATGCGGCTGAGCGCGCACGCTTCATTCGCGCTCGGGCAGATCTTGCTGAGATGGAAGCGGAAGAAAAGCGGCGATCACTGATTGCGGCCGATCAGATTGAGGCGGCTTGGATTGCGGTGCTCGCGCTTCTGAGAACCCGCCTGCTGGGGCTGCCGGACAGGCTGGCGCCACAAGTTTTTGAACGATCAACCGTCGGAGAAACCCGGAACCTGATCCGAGCCGTTATTCGCGAGGTGCTCGATGATCTCGCAGAGCCAGATGTCCAACTCGACAGTTTTGAAATTGACGGGATCGCCGATCCTGAAGCAAACAGTGCAGCGGGCGCTGGCGGTTCTCAAGCCACCGCCGGATCTGACGATCAGTGACTGGGCGGATCAAAATCGACGCCTGAGTTCTGAGGCCAGCGCCGAACCCGGCCAATGGCGCACGTCGCGTGCGGAATATCAGCGTGGGATCATGGATGCGATTTCTGATCCGGCGGCAGAAACCGTCGTGATCATGTCGAGCAGCCAAATTGGTAAGTCGGAGTCGATCCTTAATATGGTCGGCTACCACATCGACCATGACCCTGCACCGATCATGGTGGTGATGCCGACTGAGCGGGATGCCGAGACTTGGTCGAAAGACCGCTTCTCGCCGATGGCGCGGGATACGCCCTGCCTGCAGGGTAAAATCGCTGATCCGCGATCGCGGGATGGCAACAACAAGATCCTGCACAAACGGTTTCCGGGCGGGCATTTGACGATTGTGGGCGCCAATGCGCCTTCGGGTCTTGCGAGCCGCCCGATCCGGCTGCTGCTGTGCGATGAGGTTGATCGCTACCCGTTCAGCGCAGGGGCTGAGGGTGATCCGGTTAATCTTGCGCGCAAGCGAACGGTGACGTTTTGGAACCGCAAGATTGTGCTGGTCTCAACGCCGACCAACAAGGGCGCGAGCCGGATTGAGGCAGCGTTTGAGGAAAGCGATCAGCGTCGGTTCTGGGTGCCATGCCCTGCGTGTGGGGCGGAACAGTTGCTGACCTGGGGACAGGTGCGCTGGGATAAGGCTGCTGACGGCAACCATTTGCCTGAGACGGCGCGCTATCACTGCGCGGAGTGTGACGCCGCCTGGAAGGATGAAACCCGCTGGTCAGCCATCTCCAAAGGCCGCTGGATTGCTGATCAACCCTTTGCAGGCACAGCAGGGTTCCATCTGAACGAGATCTATTCACCTTGGGTTCGGCTTGCTGCCATGGCCAAGACCTTCTTATCGGCACGGGCTGGTGGAGATGAGATGATGAAGACCTTCATCAACACCTCGCTGGGCGAGACGTGGATGGAAAGTGGCGAGGCTCCCGATTGGCAACGCCTACAAGGTCTAAAGGAAGATTGGCGCGCAGGCACAGTGCCGGCGGGCGGTCTGTTCCTCACGGCTGGGGCGGATGTTCAGAAAGACCGGATTGAGGTTGACGTCTGGGCTTGGGGCAGGGGGCTGCAAAGCTGGCTTATCGATCACATTGTGATCGAGGGTGGCCCGGGCGATCAGGTCTGTTGGCGACAGCTCTCGGAACTACTTGGTCGCACATGGCTGCATGCCAGCGGCACGCCGATGACCATCGCGCGCTTGGCAATTGATACCGGCTACGAGACGGCGGCCGTTTACGCTTGGGCGCGACAGGTAGGCTTTGGTCAGGTGGCGCCGGTAAAAGGCCTTGAAGGCTTCAACCGCGCAAGCCCTGTGACGGGTCCAACCTTTGTTGATGCAACCATTGGCGGCAAGCGGCTGCGACGGGGGGCTCGGCTTTGGTCGGTGGCAACCTCAACGTTTAAGGCCGAGACCTATCGCTTGCTGCGGCTTGATCCGCCGGATGCTCGACCAATCGATGGGGCGACGTTTCCTGCGGGCTTTGTCCATCTGCCGGGCTGGGTCGATGCTGAATGGCTCAAGCAGCTTACGGCCGAGCAGCTGGTCACGGTCAAGAACAAGCGCGGCTTTGCAAAGCTTGAATGGCAAAAACTGCGCGAGCGCAACGAGGCGCTCGATTGCCGGGTCTATGCGCGCGCAGCAGCTTGGATTTTGGGTGCAGATCGATGGTCTGAGGCGCGTTGGGAAGATCTCGCGAGCCAGTTTGAGGTCGTTGAGACCCGTACAAAAGCAGAAGTCGGCGCCAATAGATTGGCGCGACAACCACAAGTTCGCCGCGTCGCGCGGTCCAGTTACATGGGGTGAATGTCACAATGGCGGATTTGGCGACGTTGAAACTCCGTCATGACGCGCTGAGATCGCAGCGCTCCTCGGGCGTGGCGCGGGTCAGCTATGATGGCAAAAGCGTGGATTATCGCAGCATGGCGGAAATTGATCGCGCCATTGAGGCGCTCGAGCGTGAAATCGCGCTGGCCGAGGGGCGGCGCATGGTGCGCCAGGTGCGGATCACGACTGCAAAAGGTCTCTGAGCGATGGCGATCTTTGATCTCTTCCGGCGCAACCCACCTCAAGGGGGACCTAATGCTGTGCGCGCGCGGCTTGAGGGGGCCATGTCCAAGCGCCGGCTGCGGGGCTGGAACCCGCCCTTGGAAAACATCAATGCGCTGGTGGCTTCTGGTGGCCCCAAGCTTTTGGCGCGCTCGCGCGAATTGGTGGTAACCAATGGCTATGCGGCCAATGCTTGTGAGGCTTTTGCGGCCAACCTGGTTGGTGATGGGATCAAGCCATCGTCCTTGATCGCAGATCCGGCATTGCGTGACAGTGTCCAGCGGCTATGGCTTGCTTGGACTGATGAGGCGGATGCTGACGGGCTGACCGATTTTTACGGTCTGCAGGCCATGGTCGCACGCGAGATGTTTGTGGCGGGCGAGTGCTTTGTACGCCTTCGGCCGAGACGGGCGGAGGACGGATTGCTTGTGCCGCTGCAGTTGCAGCTTCTGCAATCTGAAATGCTGCCCTTTGAGAAGACGGAGGCAGATCCGAACGGCAACCCCATCCGCTGCGGGATTGAGTTCGATCTGATCGGGCGGCGGGTGGCCTATCACTTCCGTCGCCGCCATCCGGGCGACAGCACCGATCAGCGCCTTGCCATACCCGAAACGGTGCGCGTGCCGGCCGAGGAGGTTCTGCACATATACCGCCCCATTGATGCGGGTCAGATCCGTGGGTTGCCGCATGTGGCACCTGCGATGGTGCGACTGTTTTTGCTTGATCAGTATGATGACGCAGAGCTTGACCGAAAAAAGACTGCGGCGATGTTTGCGGGCTTCATTACCAAGACTGCCCCCGAAGACCCGATGATGGGCGAAGGGGCTGCTGATCTCGATGGCGCTGCCATCGCGAGCCTCGAGCCCGGAACGATGCAGGTGCTGCTGCCGGGCGAGGATGTGAAGTTCTCGAGCCCTGCCGATGTGGGCGGGGGCTATGAGGCGTTTCAATACCGCACGCTCTTAGCGGTCTCGGCCTCGCTGGGGCTGCCGTATCACCTCGTCACCGGCGACGTACGCCAGGCGAACTATTCGAGCCTTCGTGCGGAACTGGTTGAGTTTCGCAGGCGGATTGGCCAGTTGCAGCACGGGGTCATGGCGCATCAGCTTTGCCGGCCCGTTTGGCGGCGCTGGTTGGAAACGGCAGTGCTGTCGGGGGCACTTGATACAGACCCCACCGCTTTAAGAGCGGTGCAGTGGATCCCTCCACGCTGGGATTGGGTTGATCCGCTCAAGGACATCCAAGCGCAAGTGCTTGCGATGGAGGCTGGCATTACCTCACGGCGCAAGGTGGTTGAGGCCACGGGCTATGATGTTGAAGAGGTTGACCGCGATAATGCCGCGGATGCTGCCCGCGTCAAAGAATTGGGGCTGAGTTACAAAACGAGCCCCGGCGAAACCCAAGGCGCTCGGGCGACACCAAGGACTAATCCTGACCCCAATGCGCCTGACCCACATTCATCTGTCGGACCGTCCGACACATACCCCGGGGGTCATGCCCTCAAAGGAATAATCTCATGAAATCTTGGTATACGATCCGCGCCCGCGCTTCGGGTGCGGAGGTGCTAATCTATGACGAAATCGGCGCCTATGGTGTGACGGCCAAGGGCTTTCTGGCCGAACTGGGTGCAATGGCGGATGATGCTGCCATTGATCTGCGCCTGAACAGCCCTGGTGGCTCCGTCTTTGATGCGGTGGCAATCTTCAATGCCCTGAAGCGTCATGCGGGCGAGATCACCGTCTGGATCGACGGGATTGCCGCCTCTGCCGCAAGCTATATCGCGATGGCGGGCGATAGTGTCGTGATGCCGCAGAACGCCTTCCTGATGATCCACGATCCTTCGGGGCTGGTCATGGGGACGGCCGAGGATATGCGGTCCACAGCCGAGGCGCTCGATAAGGTCAAAGGCAGCCTGATCCAGGGCTACGCCGCCAAGTCCGGCAAGCCCGATGGCGAAATCGCAGCCCTGATGGCGGCAGAGACTTGGCTTGATGCGGAAGAGGCGCTGGCCTTGGGGCTGATTGACCGGATTGCCGAGCCGGTGATGCTCGCGGCCTCGTTTGACATCGCACGGTTCCGCAATGCGCCAGCGGAATTGACCAATGCGGTTCTCGAAACTGATGAAGTGCACGATGATATTGGCTCCGACGATACCGCAGATGAAACGCGAGACGCCGACGCGGGCCCCGATATTGGGCAGACCAGCGCTGAGCCCGCCCCGTCGCCCGCACCCACCAGCACAACTGCAGCCCCCAACCCTTCGTCTGACGCGATTGCAATCCGCGCAGAGGCGATCGCGCATGCCCGCGTGGTCATCGATCTCTGCCGACTTGCGGGTCAGCCGCAGATGGCGGGCCGTTTCCTTGAGGAGGATGCCGGCCTCGACGAGGTCCGCAATCGTCTCCTTGCCGCCAAAGCCGAGGCAACCCCCGACATCACCGCGGCGCATGCCCAACCTGGGCGTGGGGGCGGCGCAAATCCTTGGGGCGATGTGATCGCCCGTACCTTCCGCCAGAAAGGATAATGGCCAATGACCACATTAGTTGAACCCAAGCACGACGGTGGCTTTCTCGTTTGGGAAGTGCTGCGCGATTACACCCGCGAAACCGTCACCATCGCTTCCGGCGCAGGCAAGATTGCCCCGGGCACAGTGCTCGGCAAGATCACCACAGGCGGCAAATACACGGGCCTGGCACCTGCCGCCACCAATGGCAGCCAAACCCCTGCCGGCATTCTTTGGGCTGGTGTCGATGCGACTGCGGCCGATGCTCTTGGCGTGGTGATCCTGCGCGGCCCCGCCATCGTCAACCGTAGCGAACTCATTTGGCCTGCGGGTGCCACTGATGCGCAGATCACAGCCGCCATCACGGCCCTTGCCGCACTCGGCATCCTGCTGCGCTGACCCATCCACTGAAAGGACACACCCATGGCAACCATGGACATCTTTGAAGGCGATGCCTTCTCGATTATCGAACTCACGCGCGCTTTAGAAAATATCCCCTTTAAGCCCGCGATCTTGTCAGGCGCAGGCCTATTTGGACCGCGCGGCGTGCGCGCGCGCACCGTGATGATTGAAAGCCGCAATGGCACGCTGTCGTTGATCCCGTTTTCTGAGCGGGGCTCGGCGTATGAGCAACAAATTCCAGAGCGCCGCGATATGCGAGCCTTTGTGTGCAGACAGTTCAAAAAGCAGGATGTGCTTTGGGCGTCTGAGATCCAAGGCATCCGGGATTTTGGCTCAGAGACGGCCACCCAACAGGTGCAGGCGGAGGTTGCGCGTAAGATGGGCCGGCTCAGGAATGATGCCGAGGCGACATTTGAGTTCCACCTCTTCAACGGCATTCAAGGGCGGGTGCTTGATCCAAAAGATGGCGCCACGGTGGTGAACTATTACACCGAGTTTGGCATTACGCCTGCGGAGGAGGTCGACTTTGATCTTGATAACGCGAGCCCAGCCTCGGGGGCTTTGCGCAAGCGCTGCCAAGGATTGATTGAGAGTGTCGAGGACAGCTTGGGCGGATTGGCTGCGGGACAAATCCAGCTGCGCGCTGAGTGCGGATCGGCTTTCTTCGCTGATCTTGTGGCGCATAAGGAGGTGCGGGAAACTTACCTCAACACCGCCGCCGCTGCGGATCTGCGCGGCCGCGTTGGCGAAGAGGTCAGCTTTGGCGGCATTAGCTTTCGGCGGTATCGTGGTGGGCTTGGCTTTGGTGTGCCGACGGACAAGGCGTATTTCTACCCTGAGGGCGTTGAGGGCCTCTTTGAGATCTATTACGCGCCGTCTGATACCTTTGAGACGGTCAATACGATGGGGTTGCCGCTTTATGCCCGCATGATCCCAGACCGTGATCGTGATGAATGGGTGCGCCTTGAGATTGAGAGCAATCCGCTGCCGATCTGCACTCGGCCGCAGGTGTTGCGCGCAGGCAGGCGGACCTGATGCAGGCCTTTGCGGAGGCGCTGTCGGCGCTGTTTAACGATTTTAACATCTCAGTTGAGATTTGGCATCGAGACGGGGAGGGGCGTTTTACCCAAGCTAGGGGCGTTTTGCGCAGACCTGATGAGATCACTGAGTTTGGTGGTGCAAGGCTCTTATCGCAGACGACGCGCATAGATGTTCGTGTGGCCGACATTCCTGACCCGAGGCCACATGAGCAGATCCTCATTGGCGAAGAGACCTTCTTGATCCAGGGCGAGCCGAAACGAGATCGTGAGCGGCTGGTTTGGAGTTTGGATCTGACCTTGGCCTAAAACTACGGGGCAGGGCGGATACTGTCTGAAGATCTGGGGTCCCGAGCGCCATAGTCTTGGGAAGCATAGCGCCCGGGGAATCAGAGAACACAGGATTGACGGTCTCTTGGTGGATCAAAGTTAGGCGCCAGGATGGTTCTGGGTAAAGCGGTTTTTGCGCTGGTCATGATTTTTTGGGCTTTGGCAGAGGGGAGGCACGCGCATGAAACTGTCCCTATCGATCGCGCCAGATCTGGTTGCCGCGATGGCTGCTGAAATCAAGGCTGGTGAAAAAGCCGTCTCTGCAGCCATGCGGGAGGCGGGTACTGGTTTGAAATCAGCCTGGCGAGGGCAGATTGGTCAGGCTGGCTTGGGACGCCGTCTTTCAAACTCAATTCGCAGTCAGACCTATCCTAAGGCGGGGGAAAGCCTGAATGCCGCTGCACTGGTGTGGTCAAAGGCACCTGAGATTATCAGCGCGCATGATAGCGGCCCGCTTATCCGCTCAAAGAGCGGGTTCTGGCTTGCCATTCCTTTGCCTGCTGCGGGCAAATCCACGCGGGGTGGGCGCATTACACCGGGAGAGTGGGAGCAACGGCGGGGCGTTCGGCTGCGGTTTGTCTTTCGTCGCGCTGCTGCGAGCCTGCTGGTGGCTGAGGGGCGGTTAAGCAGCCGTGGTCTTGGCGTGGCATCAAAGTCAAAGACGGGGCGAGGCTTATCAACAGTGCCGATCTTTTTACTGGTGCGCCAAGTGAAGCTATCCAAACGGCTGGATCTGGCGCGGGATGCCGAACGCGCCGTTGATCGGCTGCCTGGGCTGATTGTTGCCAATTGGCTCAGCGCAAAAGCGGGCGGCTCGTCGATATAGGTGGTACCCCCTGCCGGACTCGAACCGGCACGGCCATAAGGCCAAGAGATTTTAAGTCTCTGATGTCTACCATTCCACCAAGGGGGCGCCTGACTGGTAGGCCCGGAGGGAGTTGAACCCCCAACCAAGGCGTTATGAGCGCCCTGCTCTAACCATTGAGCTACAGGCCCACTGGCGCGCAGAAACGACATATTCTTTGAAAGGTCAACTCAGTTGCCCAGCATTCGCGAAACCATTCTGTCTGCTCTGCACGGGCGGCTTTCAAAGCTGGATGCGACGGCGCTGCGCGGTGAGATCTTGCCCGAACGCGTGCCGACTGCGGGGCTGGTCATTTTGCGCGATGGCGAGCCAGGCGAGGCTGAGGTGACTTTGTCGCCACTGCGCTATCACTATCAGCACCGCTGCGAGATTGAGGCGGTGGTGCAAGGCGTAAACCGTGATGCGGCCTTCGACACCCTCTGCTCTAGCATTGGCGCAGAGATTGCGGCTGATCGTACTTTGGGGGGACTTTGCGATTGGATGGAAGCGGAGGCGCCGCGTTCAGTTGACTTGGCTGTTGAGGGGGCAGGTGCGTTTAAGGCCGCGGTGATTACGGTTGTGCTGCATTATTCTGCGGCAGACCCTTTGGTGTGAGGGACAATGCGCCCGTCCGCGTTAGCAGGTGCCGTAATAGCCGCGCGAATAGCGGCAATATTCTGTGGCAACACCTGCTTGGATCATGGCGCTCGCAATGTCACGACCATCTGGCAAAAAGCACTGACCGACAATGCGCCCATAGCGATCGGTATCGTGATAGCTGCAGGTTAAGGTTTGATCGCTGATAAGCGTGCGCATCATATTTGTGGCTTTTGTACCGCCGGTCTGTTTGCGCTCTGGCGCATCAAGTCCCCAGACCCGAATGGAGGGTTTGATCCCGCTGAGATAAAAGGTGTCCCCATCCACGACGCGCGCCACTGCCCCGCTAAAGCTTTGCGCGGCTAAGAGGTTCGGCGTTGTGATCAGCAAAAGAGCAAAGACAAGTGCGCGGCCTGCGCTCTGGCGCAAGGTCATTGGCAATCCAAGGTGGGTCAATGCAATACGCTCATTCGTTTGTGCTTTGGGGTATCATCTGAACGGTGCCGTCCAGCTTTGCGCCCAGATCAACGCTGAGGGTTTGGCAGAACACCTTGGCGCTTACGTCAGACCCGGTGCGCAGTGAGAGGGTGGTGGCATGAATGGCGCCCACAACGGTACCCTCGATGATGATCTGTCCTGCGCGAATTGTGCCTGTCACATGACTGGTTTTGCTAAGTACAACCGTATCGGCAGTCAGATCGCCCAGAATGGTTCCGCCAAACTCGGCGATGCCATCGCAGGTCCAATTGCCGGTTATGGTGACGCCAGCGTGGAGAACAGAGCGGCCTTTCTCTGTGAGCGACCCACTTCGATAGGGCGGCACGTAGGGCTTTGGCGTCTCAGGATTTGATTTGGAAAACATCATAGCTGCGGCTTTGCTGAACTCTTTTGAGCAGATGTGACTGTCAAACCGGTCTGGTCAAGCAAAATAGCGATCTTATAGATTTTGGAGGGAACAGAATATGGCACGAGCGCAAGGCGCGCGGGCGCAGATGGCGCTGGCTTTTGAGGCGAGTTATGGCACGCCACCGAGCACCGGATTTAAGCTGATGCCCTTTGCCAGCAGCTCGCTTGGGGCTGAGCAACCTTTGCTGGCATCTGAGTTGCTGGGCTATGGCCGAGATCCTTTAGCCCCAATCAAGGATGCGCTGACCGCGGACGGTGATGTTGTGATCCCCATTGATATCGAGGGCTTTGGGTATTGGCTCAAGGCCGCCTTTGGTGCACCCACCTCAACGGGGACGACGCCAAAGGTTCATACCTTTACCTCAGGATCTTGGGCGCTGCCGTCGTTCACGCTTGAGACCGGCATGCCGGAGGTGCCGCGCTATGCGCTTTATACCGGCTGTTTGTTGGATCAGCTGAGTTGGAGCATGCAGCGCTCAGGGCTTTTGACGGCGACGGCCAAGATTATTGCGCAGGGCGAGGCGATCGCCACAACCTCTGCAGCGGGCACGCCGAGTGCCATTACACTGCAGCGCTTTGGCCATTTTAATGGCGCGATCAAACGCAATGGCACAGCCCTTGGTCAGGTGGTCTCAGCGGAGATTAGCTATTCCAACAATCTTGAACGGGTGGAGACCATCCGGGCCGATGGGAAGATCGAGGGCGCAGATCCTGCGATGGCAAGCTTGACGGGTAAGTTTGATGTGCGCTTTGCCGACAACACGCTGGTGAGCCAAGCGCTGGATGGTGCGCCTTGCGAGTTGGAGTTTAGCTATAGCCTTGGTGGCAATGCCAGCCTCAGCTTTACCGCACATGCGGTCTATCTGCCGCGCCCGCGCCTTGAGATCCAAGGGCCGCAGGGCATTCAAGCCTCCTTTGATTGGCAGGCGGCCAAGGCCAGCAGCCCGCCGCGGATGTGCACGGTTGTTCTCACCAATTCGATTGCGAGTTATGCATGATTGATCTCAATCTTTCCAAAGCCCCGAGCTGGCTTGATCTTGTGGCAGGGGTTCGGGTGCAGTTGCGCCCGCTGAGCACCTCGCTGATGTTGGCCGCGCGCGCCGATGCAGAAATCCAAGACCTCTCTGAGACCGTCAGTGATGATGCGCGCGCGGTGATCTTTGCGAAAGTGCTCGGGCGTCTGGCCATTCTCGACTGGGAGGGGGTTGGCGATCACGAGGGCGTCGCCGTGGCTCCCACTGCGCAAGCGATTGATGCCCTGTTGGACATCTGGCCAATCTTTGAGGCTTTCCAAACGCAGTATGTGGCCAAGGCCTTGCTGATTGATGCGGAAAAAAACGTCTCTGCGCCCTTGCCGACTGGGTCTTCGGTGGGGGCGAGAGCTATTGCGCGGCCTGCACGCAAAGCTGCCGTGACTGCCCAAGCCGGATCAATGCGCCGCTGAGTTTTGAAGGCTGGCAAGTTTGGGATTTGGTGCAACGCTTGGACGGCCAGCTTCGGATTGTGGGCGGGCTCTCAGGTGGGGCGGTGATTGGCTGGGACATGGGATCGGCTTTAGCGCTTGGGGCTGCCCTTGGCCTTGAGCCCCTGGTCATAGGGGTGTTCTTACCGCCGATTGAGGCGGTGATGGTGCAGCGGATGCAGGCGCGGATGGAGCAGGATCATGGCTGAAAAGAAAGTCTCTGTTCGCCTCTCGGCCACGGGAGGCCAACAGGTGCGCGCGGAGTTGGAGGGCGTGGGGGCTGCGGGCACGCGTGGCTTTGGCAAACTGAGCCGCGAGATGGATCTTGCCAATGCGCGCCTTGCGGCGCTGTCGCGCAAGGCGGCGATTGCGGCGGGTGCGATGGCTGCAGCCACGGTGATGGCTGGGCTTGCGATGCTGCGCTCAGGCCTTCAGGTGGTGGACGCGCAGGCAAAGCTTGCGCAATCTCTGGGAACCACGGTGGAAAGCCTGCAGGTTTTGGAGCGGGCAGGGGATCTGGCTGGGGTTTCCTTCTCGGGCATTGAGCAGGCCACCAAGGATATGACACGCAGGTTGAGCCAGGCTGCTGCCTCGGGTGGCCCTGTTGCTGATGCGCTGGGGCGGCTTCATTTAAATGCCAAGGCGCTGTTGGGTCTTTCGCTAGATCAGCGAATTGCTGCGGTCTCTGAGGCGATGGGTAAGTTTGTGCCTGAAGCGGAACGAGCAGCGGTTGCGGGCCAAATTTTTGGTGAGGAGGGCTCGATCGCGATGGGGCGAATTGATACCGCCACGCTGCGACAGGCTTCACAGGATATGCAAGAGTTTGGTGTGATTGTGTCAGAGGTTGATGCGGCGCAGATTGAGCGGAGCAATGATGCCCTGAGCCGTCTCGGTTTGGTTTGGCGCGGGCTTGCCACGCAGATGGCGGTGTCGGCTGCGCCTGTGTTGGAGGCGGTGGCGAGAGCTCTTGCTGGGACTGCACAGGCCTCGGGTGTGCTTGGGCAGGCGATCAAGGGGGTTTTTGGCAATCTCGACAGGCTTGCGATCTATGCTGGGACGTTTGCTACCTTCATCGCGGGGCGCTGGGTAGCAGCAATGGCTGTGGCGGCACTCTCGGTGCGGGGTTTGGCCACCACGCTGGTGGTCTTGAAGGGCGCGCTGATCCGCACGGGCATTGGCGCTTTGATCGTCGGCGCTGGTGAATTGGTCTATTGGTTCACCCGATTGGCATCTGGCGCCGGCAGCTTCGGCGAGGCCATGGGCCTTTTGAAGGATGTCGCCGTTGAGGTCTGGGACCGGATCAAGATGGGGGCCTCTGCCGCGGGCGCGCGTGCCACGGCGATGTTCTATGATCTGAAAGCCGATGCCGCGACCGGCATGGCCGGAGCGATTGAGAGTGTCGTGGGCTTTGGCAATGCCACCGCCAATACCTTCGAGGGCGCGCTGCTGGCCGTGAAAGAAATCTGGGCGCGCCTGCCTGCTGTGATCGGCGATCAGGTGTTCTCGGCCGCAAACCGTATGCTTGACGGTGTTGAGGCGATGCTAAACGGAGCTATCCGCAGGATTGACGCCTTCACAGGCCGCATCCGCGATGCTCTGGCCGCCGTCGGCATTGAGACCACTTTTGGTCAGATCGGGGATATCAAGCTTGGCGACATTCCAAACCCCTTTGCTGGCGCCTCGGCCGACGCAGGGACCGCCGCCGCAGAAGCATTCCGTCGGGCCTTCGAAGACAATCCGCTGGCTGTGCCCGATCTTGGCTTGGACGGCATTGCCACCGAAGCCCTGACCACAGCCAACAGCTACCGACAAGCCGCCACTGATCTTGCAGCCGGCGCTGCTGTGCCTTTGACAAGCTGGCAGGCTCTGAAAGATGCGGTGAGCAGTGGTGGATCGGAGGGCAGTACCGCCCTTGAAGCGGCCCAATCTGCGGCCACTGGCTTTGCCAGCAGCCTGGACGGCGCAACTTCGGCCTCAACCAAAACCGGTGCTGCTGCAAAAGCCGCAGCAGAGGCGGCTAAGTCCGGTTGGGCTGCCGTCACACAAGCCTTGGCCGATTACAGCAAAGAGGCAATGAACTGGGGCAAGGGCCTTGGCAGCACCTTAGTTAATACCTTCACCTCCGCTGAGGCTGCCTTCCGGCAGTTCGTCACCACCGGCAAGGTCGACTTCAAATCTCTGGTCTCCTCGATGCTCGCCGATCTTGCGGTGCTCTCATTCAAACGCGCGGTGCTTGGGCCGATCGCCAGCGCGCTGTCGCTGTTCACCGGCCCCGCCCCCGGCAGTGCGGCAAGCATTCTGCACGCGGGCGGCATTGTGGGCGCTGCTGGTCCAACGCGCACCGTCCCCGCAGCGGCCTTTGCCGGCGCGCCGCGCATGCATGCGGGCGGTTGGGCCGGGCTAAAACCCGATGAAGTGCCCGCGATTTTACAACGCGGCGAGCGGGTGCTGTCGCGTCGCGAGGTCGCTGCAGGCGCTGGCTCTGCTGCAGCGCCACCCATCTCCGTGCACCTCAATGTCGATGCGCGTGGTGCGCAGGTGGGGGTGGCAGAGCAGCTGGCGCAGGTCTTGCGCCAAGCCCAGCCCGAGTTTGAACGCATTGCCGTGGCGGCTGTGGGCAATGCCATGCAAAGGGGGCGACTAAGATGAGCCTGATTGTCACCTTGCCACAAACGTGGGTGGCTGGTCTTGAGCGGCGCTTGGTCAGCGCCACCAGCCAAACCCAGTCGCCTTTTACTGGCACAACAGAGGTACAAGACTGGGGCGGCGAATGGTGGGAATATGATATCGAGTTTGCTGCCCAATCAGGGCCGCAAGCGCGCTCGGTCTCGGCAGCCCTCACCGCCCTTGGCTCTGGCCGCGGCCTGTTGCTCTTTGCCGACCCCTCCGTGGAGCCCAAAGCCCTAACCACTCCCATCACCCTGCAAACTGAAGCCTTGGGCGGCAATGTAATCTCAACCCAAGGCTGGCCATCTGGCGTGCTGGCCTTGGTTTCAGGCGATTTTATCTCGCTTAGTACCGCGCGCGATACCCGTCTGCACCAGATTGCCTTTGACACTGTGGCCGACAGCGCAGGTCAGGCGAGCATCACGCTGTTTCCAGCCCTGCGCAGCGCTTTGCCTGCAGGCACGCTGCTCGAGGTCAATCAGCCCCGCGTGCTGTTGCGCCCAACTTCCTCGGTGCCCACCCGGATAGAGCGGGTGGCACGCCACCGCTTTACCCTCTCAGCTCGCGAGGCACTATGAGCCGAGATATCACCGCAGCCGTCGCTGAGGCCCTTGAGGGCTCGGATTTGCGCCCTGCGATCTTTTTTGAAGGTGAGTTCCCCTCAGGCGCTGTGCGCATTTGGACCGGTGTTGGCGAGATCAGCTGGGACGGCAAGCTTTGGACTGGGGTTGGCACGCTCTTGGGCTTTGGCGCCTTGGAAGAAACCTCCGATGTGGTGGCCTCAGGCACAACATTATCCCTCTCAGGCGTGCCGCTGGATCTGGTCAGCCTTGCCATCACCGAGGCGCGGCAAGGTCTGCCCGGTCGGATATGGCTCGGGCTGATGACCGAGACCCGCGAGGTCATCGCTGATCCGGTGCAGGCCTTCTCCGGCCGCTTGGATGTGCCCGAGCTGCAAGACGACGGTCAAAGCTGCACCATCAGCCTGTCTTATGAGAGCCGCCTGATTGATCTCGGCACGCCGCGCTCGTGGCGCTACACCCATGAAAGCCAACAAGTGCTCTATCCAGGTGATCTTGGCTTTAGCCATGTTACCTCAATCCAAGATCAAGAAATCACATGGGGGCGAGGCTGATAGCCACATACCTCGCATGCCAATTACTTATGAAGTTGGCTGTAGGGTGATTTTATATCCAAGCGATTTTGCCACCTGTGACAATGTGTTCAGCGTCGGATTGCCGCCCTTCCTAAAGGATTTGTACATCACCTCACGACTGACATTGGCTTTTGCTGCGATGTCACTCATGCCGCGTGCGCGCGCAATATCACCGATTGCCGCAACGATCAGGTCGGGATCGCCGTCTTCAAAGGCAGCCTCCAAATACGCCTGCT
>OBPM01000074.1_pt1 | contig 18126 bp, 22 predicted proteins | sample 1493981 | NCBI WGS metagenome assembly OBPM01 (sample SAMEA3275485, study PRJEB22092) | marine metagenome | reverse complement strand
TCGGCCCGCCCCTATCTGATCTGCAACCTGCCCTTCCCTGCCGCCAAAATCGGCAGCTTTGACACCGAACTGGTGCGCGAGTTTTTCCAAGCCCTCGCCACCCACGGCGGTATTACCCTGCACATCGACCTGATCCACGGCTTCAACAACCACCACATAGCCGAAGCCGCCTTCAAAGCGCTGGCGCGTGCGCTGCGCCAAGCGGTCGAGCCTGATCCGCGGATGGCAGGCCAACTCCCCTCAACCAAAGGCGCACTCTAAGCCTTTCATCTGTCTCTAAATATCCCCGCCGGAGGCCCCGCCGCCGGACACCCCCACGCAAGGCAACCCCATGCTCACCGTCCTGGTTGACTACGATTCCGGCAATCTGCATTCCGCAGAAAAAGCCTTCCAACGCATGGCGCAGGAAACCAACGCGGGTGAGGTGCTGGTCTCCTCAAAGCCCGAAGACGTCGCCCGCGCCGACCGCATCGTGCTGCCAGGCGATGGCGCCTTCCCCGCCTGCAGACGCGCCTTGGGCAGCTATGGCGGCCTGTTTGAGGCCATCGAAGAGGCCGTAACCCTCCGCGCCCGTCCCTTCCTTGGCATCTGCGTCGGCATGCAAATGATGGCAAGCTGGGGGCGCGAATACCAAGACACCGCCGGATTTGACTGGATCGCAGGCGAGGTGACCCATATCGCCCCGAAAGACCCCAGCCTGAAAGTGCCGCATATGGGCTGGAACGATCTGATCATCGACACACCCCATCCGGTTCTGGCGGGCATCTCGAACGGCGACCACGCCTATTTTGTGCATTCCTATCAATTCCATGTAACCCACGCCGCCGAGCGTCTGGCCCATGTCGATTACGCCGGCGACATCACAGCAGTGATAGGCCGCGACACCATGGTTGGCATGCAGTTCCATCCCGAAAAATCGCAAGCCACAGGGCTACGCATGATCGGCAATTTTCTAACCTGGAAACCCTAAGACGCTGCGCCCCCGTCTGACGCCTTATCGCCTCAGGGTTTCGGGGGAACGCTCCGCGGGGGATATTTAGAGACAGATGAAACCAAAGCGCGGGATTTCATCTGTCTTCAAATATCCCCGCCGGAGGCATCTAAGGCTGTGGCAGGGCGCGGGCGGCTTTTTCTGCGATGCCAGAGGTGCCTTCGCGCCGCGCAAGTTCGGCCTCGACATCGGCCAAAGTCAGATCGCGCGCGGCCAGCATCACCAAAAGGTGGTAAAGCACATCGGCGGCCTCTGCCGTCAGTTTGGCGCGGTCGCCCTTGACCGCCTCGATGATCGCCTCGATCGCCTCTTCGCCAAATTTCTCGGCGCATTTCTCGGGGCCTTTGGCCAGCAGCTTTGCCGTCCACGAGCCATCAGGATCGGCGGATTTACGGGCGGCTATGGTCTCGGAAAGTCGGGTCAGGGCGCTCATGTCAGCCTCATCGGAATGCCGGCGGCGGCCATATGGGCTTTGGCCTCGCCGATGGTGAATTCGCCAAAGTGAAAGATCGAGGCCGCCAGCACCGCGGAGGCGCCGCCTTTGGTGACGCCTTCGACCAGATGATCCAGCGTGCCGACCCCGCCCGAGGCGATCACCGGCACCGAGACCGCATCTGATATCGCACGGGTCAGCGGCAGGTTGAAGCCCGCGCGGGTGCCGTCGCGGTCCATCGAGGTGAGCAAAATCTCGCCAGCACCCTTGGCCACCATCAGGCGCGCGAAGTCGACCGCGTCGATGCCGGTGGCTTTGCGCCCACCATGGGTGAAAATCTCCCATTTTCCAGGGCTAACGGTTTTGGCGTCAATCGCCACCACGATGCATTGCGAGCCAAAACGGTCGGCTGCGGCGGCCACGACATCTGGGTCAGCCACGGCTGCCGAGTTGAAAGAGACCTTATCCGCCCCCGCCAGCAACAGCGCGCGCACATCTTCGTGGCTGCGCACGCCGCCGCCCACTGTCAGCGGCATAAAGCAGGCCTCGGCGGTGCGGGTGACCAGATCGAACATGGTGCCGCGGTTTTCATGGGTGGCGTGGATGTCCAGAAAGCACAGCTCGTCCGCGCCTGCGGCATCATAGGCGCGCGCGGCCTCGACCGGATCGCCGGCATCGCGCAGGCCGACAAAGTTCACGCCCTTGACCACGCGGCCATCGGCGACATCTAGGCAGGGGATCAGGCGGGTTTTCAGCATCGCTTGACCCTAGCCTTTGTGCGGCGCAGAGGCGAGGGTTTTGAGGGCGGCGGCCAGATCAATCGCGCCGTCGTAAAGCGCGCGCCCCGAAATCGCGCCCGCAATCACGCCGGTATCGCGCAGCGCGATCAGATCGGCCATCCGCGACACCCCACCCGAGGCGATCACCGGGATGCGCACCGCGCGGCCCAGCGCCTCGGTGGCCTCGATATTGGGGCCCTGCATCGCGCCGTCGCGGTCGATGTCGGTATAGATCAGCGCGGCCACGCCTGCGTCTTCAAACGAAAGCGCCAGATCGGTGACCTTGACCGTGGTCTCGGTGGCCCAGCCTTTGGTGGCGACCATGCCTTTGCGCGCATCAATGCCCACGGCGACTTGGCCTGGAAAGGCGCGGGCTGCCTCGCGCACCAATGCGGGGTTTTCCACCGCCACCGTGCCCAAGATCACCCGCGTCAGCCCCTTTTCCAGCCACATCGCGATGGTCGCCATATCGCGGATGCCGCCGCCAAGCTGGGTTGGCACTTTGACTGCGGCCAAAATAGCCTCGACGGCCGCACCATTCACCGGCGTGCCTGCAAAAGCGCCGTTCAGATCGACCAGATGCAGCCATGCGCAGCCCGCATCTTGAAACTTCAGCGCTTGGGCTGCGGGGTCATCGCCAAAGACCGTGGCCGCCGACATCTCGCCGCGCAGCAGCCGCACGCATTGGCCGTCTTTAAGATCAATTGCGGGGTAAAGGATCATGGCAGCCTCCGGTTTCGCTTGCACAGGCTCTTAAGCAGATGGGCCGTGATTGCCAAGGCTGATCGGACCCAACGTCAGGCTTGCAAGCTTTAGAATTCGCGGCACACTGAGTTGAAATCTTCAGGGAGGAAGAGAATGATACGGAAACTTGCGCTATCGGCGGGTTTTGCCCTTGTGGCCAGCACAGGCTTTGCCGGAAATCCGGTGGAAGGGGTTTGGAAAACATCCGTGGATGACAATGGCAATTATGGCCACATCGAGGTCACGCCCTGTGGCGAAGCCTTTTGCGGCATCTTGGTCAAGTCTTTTGACGGCAGCGGTAAAGCGATGGCAAGCGACAATATCGGCAAGCGAATCATTTGGGATATGAAGCCCGCCGCCGAGGGCAGCTATGACAGCGGCAAGATCTGGTCACCCGATCGCGACAAGACCTATGCCTCGAAAATGCAGCTGAACGGCGATTCTTTGGCGGTTCAGGGCTGCGTGATGTTCATCTGTCGCGATGGCGGCACTTGGACACGGGTGAAATAGCGCAGGTTTCGGGTCGTCTTTGCGCGCCGCGGGGCCCAGCCTTGCGGCGTGCAAGGGGGAGGAAACATGGATAAAACCGCGGGCGAGGCGATCGGTGATGCGGCTTGGGCGGCCCTTCGCGCCCGAGGGGCTTGGCCGGGAATTTACGGCGTGACCAGCACCGGCATTTTCTGCCGCTTTGGCTGCCCCGCCCGCATAGCCTTGCGCCCCAACATCAGGGTTTTCCCCGCCCCTGCCGCCGCCTTGGCCGCAGGGTTTCGCCCCTGCAAGCGCTGTGGCGGTGGGGTCTAGGCGCGCTTTGGCAGGCCCAAGCGCGGGATCTCGATCGCAGGGCAGCGGTTCATCACCACCGCCACACCGCGCGCGCGCGCCACTTCGGCTGCGGCCGCGTCTTCGACGCCCAGTTGCATCCAGACAGCCGTCAGATCGGGGCTGGCGGCCAATGCCTCGGCCACGACAGCGCCCGCTTCTTCTGAGCGGCGGAAAATATCGACCATATCAAAGCCGCCCTCAATCTCTGCAAGCGAGGCGCGCACCGCTTCGCCTGCGACGATTTCGCCGACTTGGCCGGGGTTCACCGGAATGACGCGGTAACCCTGTGCGGCAAGATAGGCGGCAACGCGGTGGCTGGGGCGGTCGGGCTTGGGCGACCAGCCGACAAGGGCGATGGTTTTTACACGGGTCAGAACATCGCGGATCAGGGCATCTTCGGTCATGACGCGGCCTTTCAAATAAAAAGACGCCCGCGCCAGAGGCACGGGCGTCAAGGTGTGGAACGAGGGACAATAAACAAGCGGTGCGGGGTTCCATTTCCGCAGCTCATGTTTAAAAGATGGGCACTGCGGCCCAAGATATAAGGGCCCCTCGCAGCTTTGTGATCATGCACAAACGGCAAGGGGCATCGGCTTTGCGCAGCCTTAGGCTTTGTCATGACGCGTGGCGGCCGCATAAAGCCCCACCGCCGCGGCATTCGAGACGTTCAGGCTGCCAAAGGCCCCGGCAAAGGGAATGCGCGCGATAACATCGCAGGTCTCGCGGGTTTTTTCGCGCAGGCCCGGGCCTTCGGCGCCCAAAACCAAAGCGACCGGATGGGTGCCAACGCTGGCCATCGCAGCGCCCAATTCCACCGTGCCGTCGCCGTCCAGCCCGATCATGCGGTAGCCCATGGCCTTCAGCTCTTCCATCGCCTCGGCCAGATTGGTGACCTTAAGGTAGGGCTGCCGCTCAAGCGCACCGCTGGCGGTTTTCGCCAAAGCGCCGGTTTCAGGCGCGGAATGGTGACGCGGTGCGATCACGGCGCGCGCGCCAAACACCTCGGCCGAGCGCAAAACCGCGCCGACGTTATGCGGATCGGTGACTCGGTCCAGCAGCACCACCAAAGGCGCGCCCTCGCCCGAGATCGCGACATCAGCCAGCTTGCCCCAGTTCAGCGGCTTGACCTCCATCGCAGCACCTTGGTGGACCGAGCCTTCGTCGATGGGCACATCAAAGCGGCGCGGATCGGCGATTTCGGGCTGAATGCCGGCGGCGGCGACCGCCTCTTCCAGCTTATCAAGTGCATTTTTGGTGACAACCAGCCGGATTTTTTCCCGCGCGGGGTTCATCAGCGCATCGCGCACCGCATGCAGGCCAAAGAGCCAAACTGTTTCACGCGCCTCGGCACGGCGCGCACGCTCTTTATCTACCACCCAAGACGGTTTCTTATCACCCGACATGTCTTTATCACCCTTATTCTCGCAAGCGCCGACAATGCGCAAAGCCAAGCTTGGGCGCAAGTGGGGCAGATGCGGAATTTCCATCGGCACCTCTTGACGCCCCCCAGCGCTTTCGGTAATCCCCCTCTCATGTTGGGCGACGCGCTGCAAGGTGCGGCAGTGGACTGTAACTCCGCCGAGGTGACTCACGCCTGGTTCGATTCCAGGGTCGCCCACCATATCCTTCTTTCCTTGTTGTGAAATCAATGCCCTGCGGGGCGGCTTGGTGTTTTGGCCAAGCGCGTCAGGCTTTGTCAAAATCGGCGCGATAACGGTTTGGCGCACGCCCGATCACACGCCGAAAGGCGCGCGAGAAATAGGACGGATCATCATAGCCCAGCCCATAGCCGATAGATGCGACCGAGGCGCGGGTATAGACCAACAGCCGACAGGCCTCACGCAGGGTCGCCTGCTCGATCAGCGCGGCGGCAGTCTGGCCGGTGGCCGCATGACAGATGCGCGACAAATGCCGCGGCGAGACCGAGAGCGCCCGAGCATAAGCCTCAACCCCCCAAGCCGCACGCAAGTGTTGCCTTAGAAGATCTTGAAACTGCGCAAAACGGGCATCTTGCGAGCGCGCGGCTGCGGGCTGGGCGGCATCCAATCCGCGCAGCGCAAGGCAGGCCACCTGCAAGGCCAGCGCGCGCAGCATTGTGGCACGCGCCGTTTGCGTGCTGGCATGTTCAGCGGCGATGCGCTGAAACAGCGCCGTCATCTCGGCGGTGACAGGCAAAACTCCGGCCTGCGCCAAGCCCGAGACTGGCGCGGAAGCCGAGAGCATTTCGGGCAGGGTTTGCACCGGCACCGTCAGCACCCAACCCTGTGTGCCCTTGGCAAAGCGAAAGCCATGCACCACCCCCGCCGGCAGGGTCAGCAAGAACGGCGGGGTCAGCTGGCGCGGCGCGCCATCAATCGACATTTGCACAGCACCAGTGGTGATCAGAAAGACTTGGTGCAAATGGGCATGACGATGCGGCGCGATCTGCCAATCCAGCTCTGCCGCCCGCGCGCGGATGGTTTCTATGTGCAAAACATCGGGAAAATCCCGGCTTTCGCCGTAAAGGCTCCAGATCGGAATCGGGGTGGTTTGCAATGTGGGGGCAGAGGCGCGCATGTCCGAAAAGTGCCAGAAGTTGCGCGCCCTGTCCATTCCCCCAAGCGGGGGGCGCCTTTACACCTTGGGCAAGAAAACCAAAGGCATTACGCGGCAAAGGAGGGGCAAGAATGAAAACCGATGTGGCCATCATTGGCGGCGGGCCTGCGGGGCTGTTGTTGTCGCAATTGCTGATGAAAGCGGGGATTTCCACCGTGGTTCTGGAACGGCAATCGCGCGATTATGTGTTGTCGCGGATCCGGGCAGGCGTGCTGGAATCAGGCACGGTGCAGCTGCTGCAAGAGGCGGGCGTTGGGGCGCGGATGCAGGCCGAAGGCATCCCCCACCACGGCTGTTTGCTGTCGTCAGACGATCAGATCATTCGGATAGATTTTGTCGAAAGCTGCGGCAAACAGGTGATGGTTTATGGCCAAACCGAGGTCACGCGCGATCTTTATACTGCCCAAGACGCCTTGGGCGCGCGGATCTTGCACGGCGTGGCAGATGTGGTCTTGCATGATGTGCAAAGCGATGCGCCCTTTGTCAGCTTTACCCATGAGGGGCAGCACCAGCGGCTCGAGTGCCAGTTCATTGCCGGCTGCGACGGCTTTCACGGCGTCAGCCGCCCCAGCATTCCAGCCGAGGTGCGGCGCGAGTTTGAAAAGGTCTATCCCTTTGGCTGGCTTGGGATTTTGTCACAGACCCCGCCCGCGCATGAGGAGTTGATCTATGCCAACCACCAGCGCGGCTTTGCTTTGGCCTCGATGCGCAACCGCAATCTATCGCGCTATTACATTCAGGTGCCACTGACCGATAAGGTGGAAGATTGGTCGGATGCGGCGTTTTGGGACGAGCTTTGCGCCCGCCTGCCCGCCGAAGTGGCCAAGACCTTGGTGCGCGGTGCTTCGATTGAAAAAAGCATCGCGCCGCTGCGCAGTTTTGTCTGCGAGCCGATGCAATGGGGCCGCTTGTTTCTGTGCGGCGACGCCGCCCATATCGTGCCGCCCACTGGCGCAAAGGGGCTTAATCTGGCTGCATCGGATGTGTTTTACCTCTCGCGCGCGCTCAAAGCGCAGCTTTTGCAAGGCGATGGTGCGGCTTTGGCCCAATATGGCGCGGAAGCGCTGGCGCGGGTCTGGCAAGCCATGCGCTTTTCTTGGTCGATGACCACGATGCTGCATCAGTTCCCCGATCAAAGCGCCTTTGACCTACGCATTCAACGGGTTGGGCTTGAGACACTGGCCGCCTCGGCAGAGGCGCGCAAGCTTTTGGCCGAAAGCTACTGCGGCCTGCCCTATTAGCGCCGGACCGACTTCATACCGCTTTGGTTATGCATTTGGGCAAGTTTTGCATTATCGTTGCGAAACAGCAGAGATTAGAACAGGCTCAGAGGGGTGGGTCTGTCTGCGCCATACGGGGAGTTTGGTGGCGACGTTTGAAAAAGGCTCGACCTTAGAAAGCAGAATAATATCAGGGAGGATTTTATGATGTCACTATCCACGACGTTTGCCCGCTTGCTGGGGGCTTCGGTGCTGGCCAGCGGTTTGGGGCTTGGGGCGGCCTTGGCGCAAGAGGTTACCTTGAAACTGCACCAGATGCTGCCCGCGCAGGCGCCTGTGCCCGCGCTGGTGCTTCAGCCATGGATGGATAAGATAAGTGCCGAGTCGGGCGGGCGCATTGCCTTTGAACATTTCCCCGCCATGCAGCTGGGCGGCAAGCCACCAGAATTGGTCGATCAGGTCAAAGATGGCGTGGCAGATATCATCTGGACCCTCCCCGGCTATACGCCTGGTCGCTTCCCGCGCACCGAGGTGATCGAGCTGCCATTTTTGGTGAATGACGCCGAATCGGCTTCGCGTGCGCTTTACCAGCTGGGCGAAAAATATATGTTCGACACCGAATATGCCGATTACAAGGTTTTGGCCTTGTTCACCCATGGCCCCGGCCTGTTCCATTCCGCCAAACCCATCACCACCCCCGCCGATCTGGCAGGCGTCAAGCTGCGCGCGCCAACGCGGGTGACAAATATGATGGTCACAGCCCTGGGTGCCACGGCGGTGGGCATGCCCGTGCCGGCCGTGCCCGAAGCGCTGTCCAAAGGTGTGATCGATGCGACCATGCTGCCATGGGAAGTCACGGGCGGCCTGAAAGTGGCCGAATTGGTCAAAAACCACACCGAATTCACCGGCAAGGCGATGTATGTCGGCGCGTTTTTGATTGCGATGAACAAAGAGAAATACAACGCTCTGCCCGACGACCTTAAGGCGGTGATTGATGCCAACTCGGGGCTGGAATTCTCGGCGCTTGCGGGGAAACTCAGCCAAGAGGCCGATGCCAAGGCCCGCCAGATTGCCGTCGATCTTGGCAATAACATCATCCAGTTGGACGCCGCGCAATCGGCGGTTTGGGAAGAGGCCGCAAAGCCCACCTATGAAGCTTGGATCGCCGAAACTGCCGCCGCGGGTTTTGACGGTCAGGCGATTTTGAACGACGCCCAAACGCTGCTGGCGCAGTAGTCCGGCTTGTTTTCACCGCACCCGGGCGCAGGCCTTGGGTGCGGTGTCTTTTTTGGTGCGATCTGGCAGCTGCGCGGGGGGGGGATCATGCGAAATCTGGCTTATGCTTTGGCCAATGCAACGGCCTTGATCGGCGGGGTGACCCTTGTCGCGATTATTGTGATGACGGTGGTCAGTGTGCTGGGCCGCGCCTTTGTCTTTGCCGGTCTTGGCCCTATCCCGGGCGATTACGAGATCACCGAGATGACCATCGCCTTTTGCATCTTTTGCTTTTTACCGCTGTGCCAGCTGGTTTCAGGCCATGCGACGGTGGATGTCTTTACCTCGGGCATGGGAGAGCGGGCCAATTTGATCGTCTTGGCGCTGTGGGAGCTGGCACTGACCGCAACGGTGATCTTTATCGCCTGGCGGCTTTATCACGGTTTTCTAGGCAAGCTGGGCAATCATGAAATCTCGATGCTGCTGGCGATTCCTATATGGTGGCCTTACCTGGCCGCGCTGGTTCCAGCTGGTGTCGGGGTGATTGTGGGGCTTTGGTCGGCCTATGACCGCGTGCTGGCCGCCTGGACCGGCAAAGCAACGCGCGCGATTGCGGGGGCGAACCATTGAGCAATCTTGAACTCGGGCTTTTGGCCTTTCCTTGTCTGCTGGCGATGATCTTCTTGCGCGCGCCGATTGGGCTGGCGATGCTGCTGGTCGGCGTGGCGGGGATGTGGGCTGTCACCGGCAGCCCCAATATCATTCTGTCCAAGTTCAAAACCGAGACCTTCAGCACCTTTGCCAGCCATTCGCTTTCGATCGTGCCGATTTTCTTGTTGATGGGGCATTTGGCGGGGCTGGGCGGGATGAGCCAGGCCTTGTTCAAAGCCGCCGAGGCTTGGCTAGGTCACCGCAAGGGCGGCACGGCGATGGCGGCGGTGGGCGCCTGCGCGGGCTTTGGCTCGATCTGCGGTTCCTCAGTGGCGACAGCGGCCACAATGGCGCAGGTCGCCCTGCCCGAGCTGCGCCGCGCCGGCTATTCCGGCGGGCTTTCGGTTGCCACCCTTGCAGCAGGCGGCACTTTGGGCATTTTGATCCCGCCCTCGGTGGTGCTGGTGATCTATGCAACCCTGACCGAAACCAATATCGCCAAGCTGTTCCTTGCCGCCTTTGTGCCCGGCATTCTGGCCGCTTTGGGCTATATGCTGGTGATTGCGCTTTATGTGCGCATCCATCCCGACTCTGCCGGCAGCCTGCCACGGCTGCCCTACCGCGCGCGCTTTGCCGCGCTGCGCAAGGTCTGGCCAGTGGCGCTGATTTTTGTGGCGGTGGTGGGCGGCATCTATACCGGCATTTTCAACCCGACTGAGGGCGCCTCGGTGGGGGCCTTGGGCACGGGTCTGATTGCTTGGACTGCGGGCGGGCTGGATTGGCCGCGCCTCAAAGCCGCCTTGCTGGCCACCGCTTCGGGAACGGCGATGATCTTTCTGATCGTTCTGGGCGCGGGATTTTTCAACGCCTTTCTGGCGCTGACCCAGATGCCGCAGATTGTCTCGCAGTGGATCGTGGGCCAAGGCTTTGGCCCCTGGTTTGTGCTGGTCTGCATCCTGCTGATCTATCTGCTGCTGGGCTGTATCATGGACAGCCTGTCGATGATCTTATTGACGATTCCGATTTTCTTTCCCGTCATGCTGGCACTGGATTTCGGGATGAGCCCTGATCTGATGGCGATCTGGTTCGGGATTTTGGTGCTGATTGTGGTGGAGGTGGGCATGATTACCCCGCCCGTGGGGATGAATCTGTTTGTGATCCATGCCATCGACCGCAGCACGCCGATGCGCGACACCTATCGCGCGGTGATGTATTTTGTTCTCACCGACTTGGCACGCGTGGTTTTGTTGGTGGCTTTCCCCGCGATCACGCTGTTTTTGGTGCGCTGACTAGGGAGCAGCTGCCGCCTCTTGCAGGCAGAGGCGCTGAAGCTGTTCGGTCGCGGGGTTGCTGGCTTGGGCTTGCAGCCGCGTGACCCCGACAGCCCCCGACAAAAACCGCACTCCGGTGGGGATTTCGATCAATGCTTGACGGTCCAACTCATCGGCCACCACCCCGCGTGAGATGAACCAAAGGCTGTCAGAGGCCGCCAGAATCCCCCGCCCCACCGCCAAAGCCACCGTCTCGACCGAGGCCCGCAAACCAGTCAGCCCCAAAACCGACAGATAATCATTTACCGCGCGGCGGATCACAGCCCCTTCAGGCGGCAAGATGACCGGACAAGATTGCAGCAGCTGCGCCAAAGGCGCCTCGGCCAAAGGATGGCCCTTGCGCGCAACCAGAACGATGTCTTCTTCATACAAATGTGCAAAGGTCAGCCCCGCCATTTCTCCTGGATCAGGCATGCGGCCCAGCATCATATCCAAGGCGCCCGCCCGCAATTGGCCCAGCAAATAGCCATGCGGACCGGTCTCGATCTTCAGCGTCAGGCGCGGGTGCAGCGCGGTGAACTGCAAGGCCACGCGCGGAAACAGCCGCGCGGCCACGGTGGGCAAAATCCCAACCCGAAGGCTTCCGCCATTGGCATCGGGCAGCAAGGCAATCGCCCCTGCCTCAAGCGATTGCAACGCCAGACTGGCATGATGGCGAAACAGCGCACCCTGTTCGCTTAGAACCAGCCGCCGTTTTTCGCGCAAGAACAGCTTGGCTCCCAGCAAATCCTCTAACTCGGCCAGACTGCGCGACAGCGCCGGTTGCGTCACCCCCTGCACCGCCGCGACCGAAGACAGATTGCCCGATGCCGCAATATCTAGAAAAGCGCGGATGTGACGCAGTTTGATTGCAGGGTGCATAATCATCGCGGTATCTACAGCCCCCTGTTTTGCAGCAGCAACTCTGCCTGCGTTCAAGCTATCGAAAGGCGCAAAGAAGATACAAGCGCTATCGCCGCCCCGTGCCACTTTCAGGCACCATACCCCGCTTAAACTGGCGCTTGGGGCGGTGTCAGCGGCTTGCACGCTGCGGCGGCCGCCTTGACGCACTGCCTTTCGCACAAGCTTCAGCTTTGGCCACTATTTTTTGTTTGTTGCGCGCAGTTTACCTTGCTAGGCCTAGGGGAAGGGGGACGCCATGTCACACTCATACCAATTCAGCCACGCCATTACCCGCAAGCCCAGCCCCGAGGTGGTGGCAGGTCTGCGCGCTGTCGATCTTGGCGCGCCGGATTTTGCGCTGATGCTGCAACATCATAGCGATTATATCGCAGCCCTACGTGCAACCGGGGCGCAGGTGATCGAGCTAGACGCCCTGCCCGCCTATCCTGATTCTGTCTTTGTCGAAGACACCGCCCTTTGCCTGCCCGAAGGCGCTGTAATCATGCGACCAGGCGCGCCGTCGCGCTTGGGCGAGGCGGCCGAGATGGCGCCGCATCTGGCGCAGCTTTACCGCCAAACTGTCCAGATCAGCGGCGCTGACAGCTTTATCGAGGGCGGCGATATTCTGGTGACAGGGCATGAGGTTCTGGTCGGCCGCTCGGCGCGCACCAATGCGGCGGGGATTGCGGAACTGGCGGCGCTGATCAGCCCATGGGGCCACCGGCTGCGCGAGGTCATCACGCCAGAGGGCGTGCTGCATTTCAAAACCGACTGCTCGCTTTTGGATGCAGATACCGTGCTTGCGACCCGCAGACTGGCGGCCTCGGGCTGTTTTGAGGGCTACCGCGTCATCGAGGTGGCCGAGGGCGAAGAGGCCTGCGCCAATACCATTCGCTTTAATGATGCCGTGATCGCGCCGGCGGGCTTTGCGCGCACCATGGCACGGCTGACCGAGGCGGGGTTCAAAGTCGTGCAGATTGGCAATTCGGAATGTGCCAAATTGGATGGCGGCATGTCCTGCCTATCTTTACGCTTCACCCCGCAGCCGTGATCGGGCTTTTGTCGGGCATCGTTGCGCGCTAAGTTACGCGGACAGTTTTGCAGCTATTGAGAGTTTTATGAGTAAAGCGCCTGTTTTTAACATTCTTGCTGTGGTGCAATCGGGGCGGTTGCAATACGAGGCGCTGCTTTTGGCGGCCAGTCTGCGTGCCAGCAATCCTGATTTTCAAGGCAAGCTTTATCTGGCTGAACCGCAGCAGGGCGGCAAATGGAAGCGCAATCCCGCAGTGTCCAACCCTGAAATACGCGCGGCGCTGCGGGATCTGGGGGCCGAGTTTCTGCCCTTTGAAGCACAGGTCTTTGGCCAAGACTACCCGCATGGAAATAAGATCGAAGCTGTCGCCCTGCTGCCCGAGGCGCCGTTTTTGTTTCTTGACACAGATACGCTTCTGCTGGGCGATCTGGGCAGCTTGGGCTTTGATTTCAACCGTCCCTCGGCCTCGATGCGGCGCGAAGGCACATGGCCAATCCCCAGTCTTTACGGCCCCGATATTGGCGAGATTTGGCAAGAGCTTTACAACCACTTTGACTTGGATTTTGCCGCCAGTTTGGATCTCAGCCAGCCCGAAGGCTATTGGCAACGCTATCTTTATTTTAATGCCGGCTGGTTTTTCCACGCCAGCCCGCGCGTCTTTGCCAAGCGGTTTCTGACCTATGCAATCGCTTTGCGCGACGCGCCACCGCCTGCCATGATCGGCCAGGAGCTTTACCCTTGGCTGGACCAGATCGCCTTGCCTTTGGTGATCAGCAGTCTGGGCGGCGGCAGGCCGGGGCCAGAGCTTGCAGGCCTGGACAGCGATGTCTCCTGCCATTACCGCAGCTTGCCGCTGCTTTATGCCCGCGAAAGCGACAGCGCCGTGGCGATGCTTGAACAGATTTGCGCGCCCAAAGAGATGCGCAAGCTGCTGCGCGAACACGAACAGGTCAAGCTGATGGTCTATCAAAATCGCGGCAAGAAAGTGCGGGCGCTGTTCGATCAGGCCGATCTGCCCAAACGCGAGCGCGCCATTCGCTTTGTGCTGAAACGCGAGGGCTATTGGCTGCGCTAAAGCCGCAGCACCGGCAAGAGCGAGGCGACCAAAAGGGCTGCCATCGTCCAATTAAACGCCCGCAACCGCGCAGGCACCGCCAACCAGCCGCGCAAACCCTCGCCCATCGCCGCCCAAACCGAGACCGAGGGGAAATTGACGCAGGCAAACACCAAGGCCACCAAGGCGGCGGCTTGCACCGTGCCCTCGGGCGCATAGGCCGAGGTCGCCCCCAGCGCCATCGCCCAAGCCTTGGGGTTGACCCACTGAAACGCCGCGGCCTGCAAAAAGGTAAAGGGCTTGCCCCCGACTTGCGCCCCCTTTGGCGCCGCCGAATGGGCGATTTTCCACGCCAGCCAAAGCATATAGCTGACCGAAGCCAGCTTCAGCACGATCAGCGCTTGCGGCGCCGAATGGATCACCCCCGCCAGCCCCAAACCGACCAGAAACACCATCAGGCTATGGCCCAGCGAAATGCCCAGCATATGCGGCAAACTGCGGCGCAGGCCAAAGTTCACCCCCGAGGCCAGCAGCATCATATTGTTCGGCCCCGGCGTGACCGAGGTGACAAAAGCAAAGCCCAACAGGCCAATGAAAAGATCATATGTCATCGCGGCAGTATTGCAGAACGCGGCAGAAAAAGATTGCAAATGCCGCGATTAAGCAGCAATATTTGCAACAAATGTCCAATTTTGACGCCATAGATCAGAAAATATTGCGCGAGCTGTCGCGCGACAGTTCGCAGTCCAACCTGCATCTGGCGCAAAAGGTTGGGCTTTCGGCCTCGGCCTGTTTGCGCCGCGTGCAGGCGCTCGAATCTTCTGGCGTGATCAAGGGCTACCGCGCCGTGCTTGACCCTGCCAAGCTGGGCATCAGCTTTGTGGCCTATGTCACCGTTGGGCTGAACAGCCACACCAAAGCCGCGCAAGAGGCCTTTGAACGCGCCATCTCGCGCGCGGCGCAGGTGCGCGAATGCCATAATATCACCGGAACCGTCGAATATCTGCTGCGGGTCGAGGCGCGCGATCTGGCCAGCTATAAATTCTTTCACGCCGAGGTTTTGGGCGTGCTGCCGCAGGTGCAATCGATCACCAGCTATGTGGTGATGGACAGCCCGAAAGACGAGCGCGCCTAATGCGCAAACACGCCGTCTAGGCTGGGAAAGCCCTTGATCTCAATCGGGTTTCCCGATGGGTCGCGGAAAAACATCGTCCATTGCTCGCCCGGCTCGCCTTCAAACCGCACCGAAGGCGGCAGCACAAAATCAACACCCGCGGCAAGCAGACGGTCCGCCAAGGCGCGCCAGTCTGGCAGATGCAGCACCAGCCCCATATGCGGCATCGGCACCAGATGCGCGCCCACTTTGCCGGTGTTGGTGGTGGCAAAGGGCCTGCCCAGATGCAGGCTAAGTTGATGGCCGAAAAAGTTGAAATCGACCCAAGTCTCGGTGCTGCGCCCCTCGGCACAGCCCAAGGTGCCGCCGTAAAAGCTGCGCGCCTCGTCAAGATCAGTCACATGCAGGGCAAGGTGAAACGGCGTCAGCATCGCGGGCTCCTTTGGGGTTGCGCGATGCTAACAAGGCGGGGCGGGGGTGCAAGGCGAAAGGGATCAGCCAAACATCAGAAAGAACTTGGAATAGGGCACTTTCAGCCCGCCGACAGACGCTTGAACTGCCGCCGCATCCCCTGCGCGCACCGCCGCGTCAAAAGCGGTGACAGAGGCGATAAAGCCTGCCTGCAGCGCGGCATAATCGGCGTTTCCTGCCGCCTCTGGTGCCGGCAAGCGGGTGATTTCAGCAGCAAGATAGCCAAGAACGCCTGCATGTTCGGCCAAAGTGGTGGCATCCGTGGCGGCCAGATCCAGCGCCAGCACCGTCTCCATTTCCGCATGATAAGCGTTCATGCGGTCAGAAAAGCCAGTGATACCATTGCGTTCGTGCAAATCGCCGAAGGTTTCGCGCACAGCTTCAAGCGTCAGATGCGCCGCCGCCAGATCACCTGCCCTATCCCAAAACCGGTAGCAAATGTTATTGAACCCGTTTCATCTGTAAAAACATAGGTAACAGATTTAGCAGTACTCGTTCCTAAGGTATAGATTTGAGGCAACTTGGATGTAGTTTTCAATGTGACTATCTCTTTTGCGGTGTAAGCTTCTATAACTAAAGCACCGTTTGCACCTATAGTCGCTTTCGTTTGGACCGCTCGCCAAAAAACATTGTCTTTCATCCCTTGAAAAGAAGGATTATTAAACTTTACATCTTCTTGACAAGAAATAAAGGAAAATAGTACGATTATTAACAATATATGTTTTTTCATAAAAAGCGTCTTTAGTCCAACAAAAGTATGACATTCTTGCTTAAAAAACAGAAATAAATGCCTAAAAATCAAAGAGAAAACACATAACACATTCGCTTCCAAAATATTAACCGCGTATTAGTTTTTTTAAATAAAAAATGTATCTTTGCACCCTTATTTAACAGAGGTCGAGTACCTCAAAATTTAATCATATAGATTATGTCAGTAAAAATTAGATTACAAAGACACGGTAAAAAAGGAAAACCTTTTTACTGGGTTGTAGCTGCAGATGCACGCTCAAAAAGAGATGGTAAATACTTAGAGAAAATCGGTACTTACAATCCAAACACAAACCCAGCAACTATCGACTTAAACCTTGATAGTGCAGTGAAATGGTTACACAACGGTGCACAACCAACTGATACTGCTAAAGCAATTCTTTCTTACAAAGGAGCTTTATTGAAGCATCACCTTGATGGTGGTATTCGTAAAGGTGCCTTAACGCAAGAGCAAGCTGATGCAAAATTAGCTGCTTGGTTAGAAGCTAAAAACGGAACTGTTGATGCTAAAAAAGATGGTTTATCAAAAGCGCAAGCTGATGTTAAAGCTAAAGCTTTCAAAGCAGAACAAGAAGTTAACGCTAAACGTTTAGCTGCAGCTGCTCAAGCAGAAGCTGACGCTATCGCTGCTGCAAACCCAGTTGCTGAAGAAGTAGCTGAAGTTGAAGCTTCAACTGAAGAAGCTCCTGCTGCAGAAGAAAACAACGAAGAAACTCAAGCATAATTTTATAAGCGACGATGCGTAAAGAAGAATGTTTCTATTTAGGTAAAATCGCTAAAAAATTTAGTTTCAAAGGGGAAGTTCTTGCCTATTTAGACACGGACGAACCTGAGTTATACGAAAACTTGGAATCAGTGTTTGTTGAATGCAACAAACACTTGGTTCCTTTTTTTATTGAAAATAGCTCACTTCACAAAAACGATTTTCTGAGAATTCGTTTTGAAGATATCAATACCGAAGACGAAGCGGAAGCTTTATTAGGTAATGATCTTTATCTTCCATTAAAAATGTTACCCAAACTTACCGGCAATAAATTTTACTTCCACGAAGTTATCGGATTTGAAATAGAAGACAAACGCCTAGGTTACGTAGGAGACATTCAATCCATCAATGATACTACTGCACAACCATTATTTGAAGTACTCAAAGGTGATGTAGAAATTCTGATCCCAATGATTGACCATTTTTTAGTCAAAATTGATCGTGAGAATAAAAAAGTTATCATGGACTTACCGGAAGGCTTAATCGAAATGTATTTGTAGAAAGGTTTGATCGATTTGTCAACTCATCGTTTAACCAAATAAAACTCAATACTTCATGTCTCCATTCCAATTCAAACAATTCTCTCTTGAACAAGACCGTTGCGCCATGAAAGTGGGCACCGATGGAGTATTATTAGGCGCTTGGACACCATTAGAAAATAACCCTTTTAGTATTTTAGATATTGGTGCCGGAACCGGACTGATTGCATTAATGCTTGCTCAAAGAAGTCAGGCCGAGCAAATTGACGCGCTTGAAATTGACGAAGAAGCATATGAACAATCTGTTGTTAATTTCGAAAACTCTCCTTGGAGTGATCGCTTATTTTGTTTTCATGCTGGTTTAGATGAGTTCGTTGAAGAGCCCGAAGACGAATACGATTTAATTGTTTCCAATCCTCCCTTTTATAGTGAAGATTATAAAACCGAATGCGAACAAAGAGATAAAGCACGCTTTCAAGACGCCCTACCCTTTGAAGATTTAATTGAAGCCGCTGCATTACTACTGTCAGAAAACGGAATTTTATCGGTAATTATTCCTTTTAAAGAAGAACAAAAATTTTTGGCTTTAGCCAAGGAAGGCGATTTATTCCCTATTAAAATCACCCGTGTAAAAGGAACACCTACCAGCGAAATTAAACGGAGTCTTTTGGCTTTTAGCCGAAACGAAAAACTTGATTTCCTGATTGATGAATTAATTATCGAAACTTCAGCTCGATCTCAAGATAGCGCACCAGCTGTTCGGGGGCATCTACCCACATAT
>OBPM01000072.1_pt1 | contig 18202 bp, 17 predicted proteins | sample 1493981 | NCBI WGS metagenome assembly OBPM01 (sample SAMEA3275485, study PRJEB22092) | marine metagenome | reverse complement strand
GCTGTTTTGGTTTCGCTTTCGATACGCTTGACGATCACGCGATCGCCCAAAGGACGCAGTTTCATGGAATCTCCTGGATTTGAAACAAGGGTTGAAAAAACAAGGGCACCGGTCAAAGGGTGCCGCTGAAATCTGAGGGATGGCGTTGCTAGCACTCCACCCCGTCGAGTGCTAATGATAAGGGCATTTGAGGCCTTTTCAAGGCCTTCGCGTGGAAACTGTGTTCAGTGTCGCGGGGTTTTGTCTTGTTGCGCATGCACGGTGCTCAACAAATAACCAAACACCAAGTCGGTGCTGATGTCGCTTTTGAACAGGCTGACGTGCCGGTCTGGCGCGATGGGGCTGTTGGCGGGCAGGGCGGCGCTGTTGTAGACCAGCAAGTGTGCATTTTGCAGGTGCGGGTTGTCCATGTGTACCGGGGAGCTGTGCAGCCAAGGGATGCGGGCGTCGATGAAAAAGGCTTTGACATCGGGGGCGATTTCCATCAAGTCCAAGGGGTGGGTCATCACCGTGACCTCTTCCCACTGTTTCAGGGTGTCCAACACTGGTGTGCTGTGGGTGCAGTCGTGCAGGATGCAGACGCGAGAGGCGTTGGTGGTGTGCAAAGGGAGGCCTTGTTCTTGGCAATAGTCGTTCAGTGAGGTGGACAAAATGCGGCGGTGCCCGCCGTGGGTAATGAAGGCTTCGAACACACCGTTTTGCACCATCCGCTGCACGGTGCCGACCGACAGGCCCAGGGTTTTGGCGGCTTGGCTGGTGCTGACGTAAGTTTGGGGGTTGTGGCTGTTTTTCATGCGTGTGTCCTCGTTGGACGTTGAGTCGGGTGGTTTGAGGGGTTTGGTCTTTTTGAATGTTAGGCGCGTGCACGCCGGATGGGGCTCTGGGTGAACGGGTAGCGAGCAGGCACAAAACCGGTAGTGCCTGGACCGGTGGCCCGCGTCTTGAGGTGCGGGCTTGGGCGTGGGCCTGCGAAGGCATGCCAGGTTCAAGGCAAAATCACCCCCCTATGTTGCGATGGTTTCGTTTTTTCTCACATTGGCCCTTGTGGGCCTTGCATGCCTTGGGGTGGCTGGGGGGCTGGGCTGCGTGGTTGTTGTCTGGAAGCTACCGCAGACGCTTTCTCGACAACGCGCGGCAGGCGGGTCTGGGCTTGCGCGCCGTGTTGGGGGCGGTGGGGCACTCGGGCCGCATGTCGGCCGAGTTGCCGCGTTTGTGGCTGGGCCGCACGCCGCACTTGGAGTGGGCCGACGATCGGGCGGCGGCAGAGGCCTACGCACAAGGGCAGGGTGTCTTGTTTTTGACCCCGCACATGGGCTGCTTTGAGGTGACCGCCCAAGCCCTGGCGCTGCGCTTTGGAGCGCAGCACGGGGGGTTGACTGTTTTGTACCGCCCTGCGCGTTTGGCGGCCTTGAACGAGGTGATGGCCTTGGCGCGCAATCGGCCGGGGCTGCAGGCAGTGCCCACCACGCTGGCGGGGGTGCGTCAGATGATCAAGGCCTTGCGGGCGGGCAAGGCGGTGGGGTTGCTGCCCGACCAGGTGCCGCCCGAGGGCATGGGCCTGTGGGCCCCTTATTTCGGCCAATCCGCTTACACCATGACGCTGGCCGCTCGCTTGGCCTTGCAAACCGGGGCGCGGGTGGTGCTCATTTGGGGTGAGCGCTTGCCTTGGGGCGGTGGCTACCGCTTGCACACGAAGCCGCTGGGCCACGACTTGTCGACCGATCTGGAGACCGCGGTGGTGCAGATCAACCAGGCCATGGAGGCCATGGTCCGAGTTTGCCCTCAGCAGTATTTGTGGGGTTATGCCCGCTACAAAGCCCCGCGCAAGGAAGCCTGATGCACCCAGTGGTTTGGATCATGCGCTGGCTGGCACTTTGGCCTTTGGGGGCTTTGCGCGCTTTGGGTTGGGTTTTGGGGCATTTGCTGTTTGCCTTGGCCCGTTCGCGGCGGCGCATTGTGTTGGTGAATTTGGCTTTGTGCTTTCCGCATCAAACGCCCAGCCAGCGCTGGCACATGGCCCGGCAACACTTTGTGGTGGTGTCCCAAGCGCTGCTGGACCGCGCTTGGCTTTGGCATGGCTCGCCAGCCCAATTGAAGCGGCGTTTGCAGGTTCAAGGTGATTTGACGCCCTTGCAAGGCCCCTTGCCCGTGGTGATGCTGGCACCGCATTTTGTTGGGCTGGACGCAGGGGGCAGCACCTTGACCCAGTTGCACGGGGTGTCGATGGCCAGCATTTATGTGCGCCAACGCAATGCCGCATTGGACGAGTGGGTTCGCCAAGGGCGCAACCGCTCTGGGCAGGTCAAGCTGCATTTTCGTCACGAAGGGGTCAAGCAGATCTTGTCAGGCTTGCGCCAAGGCGACAAGTTGTACCTGTTGCCCGATATGGATTTTGGCCGCAAAGAGTCGGTGTTTGTGCCCTTCTTCGGCATTCCCACTGCGACCGTGCCTTCGCTGTCGCGCTTTGCCCGTTTGGGCAAAGCCCAGGTGGTGACGGTGGTGACCCGCATGACGGCGCAAGGTTATTGCATGGAGGTGGGGCCGATTTGGCAGGATTTCCCGACCGAAGACTTCATGGCCGATACCGCCCGCATGAACCGCGAATTGGAGGCTTTGATTGGCACCATGCCGACCCAGTATTACTGGGTGCACAAGCGTTTCAAGACCCGCCCTGATGGACAGCCAGGCCCTTACTGAGGCGGGCTGTTCAGGCGTCAGGGGCTTGCAAAAAGGCGGCTATTTCAGCCATCACCCGATCGGCTTGCTCGTGCACCACCCAGTGCGTGGCCTGGGCCATCGGCACCAGTGTCAGGTCGGGGATGTGGTGGTCCAGACCTTCTGTCAAGCCCGGCAGCAGGGCCACATCGTTTTGCGCCCACAGCACCAGTGTGGGAACTGGGATGCGCAGCGCCTCTGGGGGAATTTGCACCGCCGACGCTCCAGGGTCTTGCGCGGTGGCGGGGCGCAGAGGCGAGGCACGGTAGTAATTGAGGCCGCCTTGCAAGCCGTGTTGCCAGACCTGCCGGTATTGCGCTTTGACGGCGGGCGTGAGCCAGTGTGGGGCCTGAGGCGAGCCATGGGCTGACGCTGGGGTGGTGAGCGATTGCAGCGAGGGGTCTTCCCCGGTCAAAAAGCAGAACAAGCGCTCGAAATCATGGGCGGCCAATTGCGCTGCCGCGTCGGGTTGCACGAGAAAATTCATGTAGGCGCTGGCCGCTTGTTGCGCTGGGTCGTTTTGCAAGGCGTGCAGGAAGGTGCCCGGGTGGGGCGAGTTGATGATGACCAGCTGACGCAAGCGGTCGGGGTGCTGGTTGGCCAGGCTCCAGGCCACGGCTCCGCCCCAGTCGTGGGCCACCAAAGCGGCCAACGGGGCCAGGCCCGATTCCACGCCGATCAGGGCCACGATGTCTTGCACCAGGTGTTTGGCGCGGTAGGCTTTCACATCTTGCGGGGCACTGGAGCGCTCGTAGCCGCGCAGGTTGGGGGCAATGCAGCGGTAGCCGCCGTTTTCGGGTTTTGAAAAATGCTGCAAAAAAGGGTCCCAGACCCAAGCGCCTTCGGGAAAGCCGTGCAGAAACAACAGCACAGGGCGGCCTGGTTCGCCGCAGGCGCGGCAGCTCAGGGTGATGCCGTGGGGCAGGTCTTGTTGCCAGGTCTGGATGTCGGGGGGCGTAGCGGGCACAGGTTCACTCCTTGAGGGGCGGTGCGCCCTGCGGCTCACTCGTCCAGGGCTTCAGGTTCTTCTTCTGGGGGCTCGGCCGGCTTGGCTGCCGTCACTGGGCCGTCGGCGTGGGTCCAGTCCCACAGCAGTTGGGCCACCTCGTCCACGCCTTGTTTTTTCAAGGCCGAAAAGAGTTTGACTTCACCGCCACCGGCTTGCAGTCGCGCAATCGACAAGGCTTTGGCTTGCTCGGCGCGGGTCAGCTTGTCGGCTTTGGTCAAGATGATCAAAAACTTCAAGCCTTCCTCGACCCGAGGTCGGATCACTTCGAGCAGGATGTCGTCGAGTTCCGTCAGGCCGTGGCGCGGGTCGCACATCATGACGATGCCCTTGAGGTTTTCGCGGCTGACCAAATAGTTGGCCATGACTTGCTGCCAACGCAGCTTGTCCATTTTGGCTACAGCGGCATAGCCGTAACCGGGCAAATCGGCCAGCACGGTGTCGGTGATGCCCTGTTTGCCCAAGGCAAACAGGTTGATGTGTTGGGTGCGGCCGGGTTTTTTGGAAGCAAAAGCCAGTTGTTTCTTTTGCGTCAGGGTGTTGATGCAAGTGGACTTGCCCGCATTGGAGCGGCCCACAAAAGCGATCTCCGGGGTGTCCATTTCGGGCAAATGGTGCAGTTGTGCAGCGGTCGTCAAAAAGCGGGCCGTGTGCATCCAACCCATGGGCGTGACCACCTTGGGCGTGAGCGCTGCGGATGGGCTGGCAGCAGGATTGGCAGGGGCGGGCGTGCGGGGGCTGGGGCTCATAAATAAGGGATACCTTGGCGCGTCAAGAAACTGACGCAGACCTCATTGTAGAATCCTTGTGTTTTGCGCCAACTCTCGGATCACGCCATGAAGTCGATTACCTCTCTCTTGATCACCGCCTTGTCGGCCGCTTTTGTGGCCGGTTCTGCCTTGGCCGCTGGTCCAGCGCCCAAAGCCGCCAAACCTGATTTGGCCAAGGGCGAAGCCATTTTCAGCCAAGCCTGTGTGGCTTGCCATGCGGCGGACGGCAACTCCACCACGCCAGCCAACCCGAAGTTGGCGCAGCAACACCCCGAATACTTGGTCAAGCAGTTGCACGAGTACAAATCGGGCAAGCGCGCCAACGCGATCATGAGTGGCATGGTCGCCGGCCTGAGCGACGAGGACATGCGCAACATCGCTTTTTGGCTGGCCTCCAAACAAGCCAAGCCAGGTTTTGCCAAAGAAAAAGACACGGTGGCTTGGGGTGAGCGCATCTACCGCGGTGGCATTCCTGACCGTCAGATCGCAGCTTGCGCGAGCTGCCATTCCCCCAACGGTGCGGGCATGCCGGCCCAGTACCCCCGCCTGTCGGGCCAGCACGCTGACTACACCGCCGGCCAATTGGTGATGTTCCGCGAAGGTGTTCGCAAGAACAACCTGCAAATGACACAGGTTGCCGCCAAAATGAACGACCGCGAAATCAAGGCTGTGGCCGACTACATCGCTGGTTTGCGCTGATTTTTTGGCCGAGCATTGACCCAAGCGCGCACTGCGTTTGCCCTGTTGGTTCAAAAGGGTTTTAGGCTCAAAGTCGCGGCCTTGGGGCATAATTAAGGATCGGCTGATATGACATGCACCAAGGCCGGTTTTCCGGCCTTGGACGTTTCTGGCGGGCCTTGTCCCGCCATTTGTTTGGTTGCTTCTTTTTTGAACACTTCATGACGACTGTTGCATCCAGCCCTGAATCTGAGCGCAGCTCGCCCCGAGGGCAGGCTGTGATCGAGTTGCTGTCGTCCATGCGGTTTGCGATCTCCTTGTTGACGATCATCTGCATCGCCTCGGTGATCGGCACGGTGCTCAAGCAAAACGAGCCCACCAACAATTACATCAACCAATTCGGACCGTTTTGGGCCGAGTTGTTTGCCACCCTCAAGCTCAACACCGTTTACAGCGCCTGGTGGTTCTTGCTGATTTTGGCCTTTCTGGTGGTGAGCACCAGCCTGTGCATTGCCCGCAACACGCCCAAGATCCTGGTGGACCTGAAGAACTACAAGGAAAACATCCGCGAGCAAAGCCTCAAGGCCTTTCACCACAAGGCCGAAGGCCATTTGAACGAAGCGCCTGAGGCTGCCGCCAAACGCCTGGGCGCCCTGCTGGCCACGGGCGGCTGGAAGGTCAAGCTGCAAGAGCGCGACACCCCGGCAGGCAAGGGGTGGATGCTGGCGGGCAAGGCGGGTGCTGCCAACAAAATCGGTTACATCGCAGCGCATTCGGCCATTGTGCTGGTGTGTGTGGGCGGCTTGCTCGATGGCGACTTGGCGGTGCGCACCCAGATGTGGTTCGGTGGCAAGGAAATCTACAACGGGGGTGGACTGATCGCCGATGTGCCTGCACAGCACCGCCTGTCTGAGCGCAACCCGGCCTTCCGGGGCAACTTGCTGGTGGCCGAGGACACCGCTTCGGGCACTGCCATCCTGAACCAGTCCAACGGCATCTTGTTGCAGGATCTGCCTTTTGTCATTGAGTTGAAAAAATTCATCGTTGAGTACTACTCGACAGGGATGCCCAAGCTTTTTGCCAGCGACATCATCATCCACGACAAGGCCACCGGCGAGAAGCAGGAAGCGCGTGTTGAGGTGAACCACCCGGCCAGCTTCAAGGGCATCAACATTTACCAGTCCAGCTTTGACGACGGTGGCTCCAGCGTCAAGCTGCAAGCCGTGCCCATGGCGGCAGCGACGCGGCCTTTCGAGGTGGAAGGCATCATTGGCAGTGATACCGATCTGAGCAATGGCGCTGAAAAAATGACGCTGGAGTTCACGGGGCTGCGTGTCATCAACGTCGAAAACATGTCCGGCGGTGAAGGCCTCCAAGGCACTGGTGTGGATGTGCGCAAGGTGGATTTGCGCAGCGCCATTGACGCCCGCTTGGGCGCAGGCCACAAAACCACCCACACCAAAGAGTTGCGCAATGTGGGCCCCAGCGTGAGCTACAAGCTGCGCGATGCTGCAGGACAAGCGCGCGAGTACAACAATTACATGCTGCCCGTGGATGCGGGTGATGGCGTGCCGGTATTTTTGCTGGGCATGCGTGAGACGCCCAGCGAGCCTTACCGTTACCTGCGACCGCCTGCCGACGAAAACGGTGAGCTGGCGGGTTTCATCCGTTTGCGTGCAGCCTTGGAGACGCCCGCTTTGCGTGATCGTGCTGTGCAGCGTTATGCCCGCAAGGCGGTCGATCCCAAGCGTCCCGAGTTGACGCAGCAACTGGCCGATTCGGCGGCGCGCTCCCTGGGTTTGTTTGCCGGCTTGGAATCGGTCAATGGCAAGCCGGTAGCCGGTTTGCAGGCGCTGGCCGACTTTCTGGAAGCCAATGTGCCTGAGGCGGAGCGGCCGCGTGCCGGCGAGATGTTTGTGCGGATTTTGAATGGGGCTTTGTTTGAGCTTGACGCGTTGGCCCGCGAACAAGCCAACGCCAAGCCGTTGCCCACTGAGCAGGTGCAGGGCTTCATGTCACAGGCGGTGTTGGCCTTGTCTGATGCGCCGTTCTACCCCGCACCCATGACGTTTTTGCTGAAAGATTTCAAACAGGTCCAGGCCAGCGTTTTCCAAGTCGCCAGGGCCCCAGGCCAATCCATCGTTTACTTGGGTTGTGCCTTTTTGATCTTGGGTATTTTTGCAATGCTGTATGTTCGGGACCGGCGCTTGTGGGTGTGGTTGTCACCTCAGGGCGAAGGTTCTCAAGCGACCATGGCCTTGTCGTCCAACCGCAAGACCATGGATGTCGACCGTGAATTTGACCAATTGACCGCCCGTTTGCTGGGCCGATCCGAGAAAGCACCATGACGACTGTCACTTTGAATCCGGGCTATTTTTCCAGCCGCACGGCGCTTGACTGGGGCTTTGCCCTGCTGGCGCTGTTGGGCACGGTGTTTGCCTTCACCCGTTACCAGCACGCCATGGACGTTTACGAGCAAGGCATTCTGATTGGGAGCTTGCCGGCCGTGATTTGGCTGGCGTGGTTTTGGCGGCCGCTGCGCACCTTGATGCTGGTGGTGACCGGTCTGTCGCTGTTGGCCATCAACCTGTACCAAGGCGATTTGGCGCGCTCCGAGCAGGTGTTCTTGCTGAAATATTTCTTATCCAGCCAGTCGGCCATTCTGTGGATGAGCATGCTGTTTTTCATCAGCACCGTTTTTTATTGGGCGGGCATGTTCATGCGCAGCCAGGCGGATGCGATGGAGTCTTTGGGCTCGCGCATGGCCTGGGTGGCGGTGGGGCTGGCCCTGATCGGCACTTTGGTGCGCTGGTACGAAAGCCACCAGCTTGGCCCAGACATTGGGCACATTCCGGTCAGCAATTTGTATGAAGTTTTCATCATGTTTTGCTGGATGACGGCGGCGTTTTATTTGTATTACGAAGCGCATTACAAGACCCGTGCCTTGGGTGCTTTTGTCATGCTGGTCGTCAGCGCCGCAGTGGGCTTTTTGCTGTGGTACACCCTGGTGCGTGAGGCGCACGAAATCCAACCTTTGGTGCCCGCCCTCAAAAGCTGGTGGATGAAGATCCACGTTCCGGCCAACTTCATTGGTTACGGCACCTTTGCGCTGGCCGCCATGGTGGCTTTTGCCTACCTGATCAAGCAGCAAGCCACCCAGACCCGTTGGTACAAGCTGGCGCCTTTGTGGGTGTTGGGCATAGTGCTGTGCTTTGAGCCCGTGGTCTTTCGCCAATCCGCCAACGACCAGACCAGCAGCTATTGGATGGTTTACTTCGGGATTTCTGCGTTCATCGTGGCCGGCATTCTGGCCGGGCGTCGCCGCATTGCCGAGCGTTTGCCTTCATTCGAAATTCTCGATGATGTGATGTACAAAGCCATCGCCGTGGGCTTTGCATTCTTTACCATCGCCACCGTGCTGGGCGCTTTGTGGGCGGCAGAGGCTTGGGGCGGTTACTGGAGCTGGGACCCGAAAGAGACTTGGGCTTTGATCGTGTGGCTGAACTACGCCGCTTGGTTGCACATGCGCCTGATGAAGGGCTTGAGAGGCACCGTCGCCGCTTGGTGGGCGCTCGTGGGTCTTGGCATCACGACATTTGCCTTCCTCGGGGTCAACATGTTCCTGAGCGGCTTGCACAGCTACGGCACCCTCTGATAGCCGCGCTGCCTGCACTGCCGGGCTCAGTGCTGCGTGACTGAGTCTGGCTTGCCCTCGAATTGAGCGAGACCGCTGGCAATCGCCTTGAGCAGTGCTTCGGTTCTGAAGGGTTTCCAGAGGAATGTGACCGCATTCGACTGTTCTGCGGCCCGCATTTCATGGGGCAGGCTTTCTCCGCTCATGAAAATCACGGGAATGGTGTCCCCGGATTGGACCAAGTGGGCCTGCAACTCGATGCCGGTCATTTTGGGCATGCGCACATCCAAAAGCATCACGCGTTTGCCGCTGGCGCGTTCCGCTGCCAAGTAGGCATGAGCTCCGTCGTGGGCCCGTACCTTGTAGCCATGTGACTCGAGGACCATCACCAACATTCTGCGAATGTCAGCATCGTCATCGACCACCTCCACCAGATCTTGGGTTTTCATGGTGTTTAACAATATGGTGATAAAAAATTAATTTTATCCACAAACGTGGCCCGATCCAGCAGGCGTCGACGCGCCTGCGGTGCCGGGATGTGATGTGGATCAAAGTTTCTCAACGAAGGTGTTGCTGGGTCAGCCGTTGCCTTGTGTTTCAAAGCCGATCGCCCCAGCGCTGCAAAAGTGGTCTACAACGATCACAATCTCACAAGACCCTTCCCAACCGAGGCCCCTGTCATGATCATTGCATCGAAACCCACTGGATATGTGCATCCTGCACCCAGCGAAATCACGCCTGCCAAGGTCTACCAGGCGCGCAGAGACATCATTCGGCAAATGGCCACAGGATCAGCAGGTGTGGCCTTGGCCGCATGGGGTGTGCGCGATGCCCGCGCCCAAATGGCCAAGCCCGGCCAAGGGGCGGCTTTGGCCTCGGTGCCCAGCAAGCTGGCTGGGGCCATGACGCTGGAAAAACCCACGGCCTACAAAGACGCCACGACGTACAACAACTTCTATGAATTTGGAACCGACAAAGCCGATCCGGCCAAGCGTGCACACACCTTGAAGACCGATCCTTGGAGCGTGGAGATCGAAGGCTTGGTCAAGAAACCTGGACGCGTGAACCTGGAAGACCTGATGAAGTGGGGGGCCATGGAGGAGCGCATTTACCGTCTGCGTTGTGTGGAAGGTTGGTCCATGGTGATTCCTTGGGTGGGCTATTCACTGGCCGACTTGATCCGCCGGGTCGAGCCTTTGCCCGGGGCGAAGTTTGTCGAGTTTGTGACGCAGGCGGACGCCCAAACCATGCCAGGCTTGCGCTCGGGTGCGTTGGATTGGCCTTACGTCGAGGGCTTGCGCATGGACGAAGCCATGCATCCCCTGAGTTTGTTGGCTTTCGGCATGTATGGCGAAGTCATGCCCAAGCAAAACGGTGCTCCGCTGCGTTTGGTGGTGCCTTGGAAATATGGCTTCAAGAGCGGCAAGAGCCTGGTCAAAATCCGTTTCACCGACAAGCAGCCGCTGAGTTCCTGGGAAAAAGCGGCACGCCAGGAGTATGGTTTTTATTCCAACGTCAATCCGTTGGTTGACCACCCGCGCTGGAGCCAGGCCACTGAGCGGCGCATCGGTGAAGACGGCTTGTTCGCCAAAAAGCGCAAAACCCTGATGTTCAATGGCTACGAGCCGCAGGTGGGTCAGCTGTATGCCGGCATGGATCTGAAAAAGTTTTTCTGATGCGACGCGGCGGTGTGTCCATTTGCCGTGTTGGCACGCTTTGCTTCACGCCTTGACGCATGAGGGCTGCACTGCGCCACCCCGCCGCTTGGTGGGTCATTTTGTTCTTGGGTTTGCTGCCTTTGGCAAGCTTGCTCCATCAAACCCTGCAAGACCAATTGGGCCCCAACCCTGCTGAAGCCCTGATCCGGGCGACGGGTGACTGGACTTTGCGCAGCTTGTGTGTGGTGCTGGCCGTGACGCCCTTGCGTGGCCTGCTGGGCTGGCCCGAGCTGCTGCGTTTCAGGCGCATGTTGGGTTTGTGGGTCTTCGGCTATGCCAGTCTGCACCTGCTGTGTTACGCCTGGTTTGACATGGGTTTTGACTGGACGGATACTTTGCAGGACATCATCAAACGGCCCTTTATCCTGGTGGGCTTCAGTGCTTTTTTGATCTTGCTGGCACTTGCGGCCACGTCGTTCAACCGCGCCATCCGCTGGCTGGGTGGCCAGCGTTGGCGTTGGCTGCACCGGGGTGTGTATGCGGTAGCGGCATTGGCCATTTTGCATTTTTGGTGGATGCGTGCGGGCAAACAAGACTTTGCCGAGGTGCTGGTTTATGCAGGCATTCTGGCCAGTCTGCTGGCTTGGCGCGTGTTGCAGTGGTGGCGACGACGCGACCGGACTCTTTGATAGGTGAACGCGGGGGGCCAGGCTGCATAGGCCAAAGCCCTGCAAGCCGGGGCCTGCGCCGCCTCAGACCAGCTGCTCTAGCGCAAAGGTGTCGAAGACCGATTCGCGTTGACGAATCAGGTGGGCTTGCGTGCCATCGACCAAGATTTCAGCGGCGCGGCCCCGCGTGTTGTAGTTGCTGGCCATGCTCATGCAGTAAGCCCCGGCCGACAGCACGGCCAGTGTGTCGCCAGCTTGTACGCGCAACTGGCGGTCTCGCCCAATCCAGTCGCCGCTCTCGCAGACGGGGCCCACAATGTCGTACAACGTGCTTCCTTGCGTGTCTCGCGCAGCGCGTGGCGAGACCGGCACGATCTGGTGAAACGCCTGGTACATCGCCGGGCGCGGCAGGTCGTTCATGGCGGCATCTACGATGCAAAAATTCTTTTGTTCGCCCGGTTTGAGGTAAAGCACCTCGGTCAGGCACACGCCCGCATTGCCCACCAAAGAGCGGCCTGGCTCGATCATGAGCTGGCGCTGGCCGTAGCCGCGTGCATCAAGCTTGGCCAGCAACTGGGCCCACAGCGCATCGGCTTCGGGCGGGGTGTCCCCGTTGTAGTTGATGCCCAGGCCGCCACCAAAGTCGATGTGCTGGATCGGGATGCCCGCCGCTTCGATGTCGGAGACCAGGTCCATCACCCGGTCCATGGCGTCCAAATAAGGCGTGGCTTCGGTGATTTGTGAGCCAATGTGACAGTCGATGCCGATCACTTTCAGTCCCGGCAATTGGGCCGCATGCCGGTAGGCGCGCAGGGCGTCTTCATGGGCAATGCCGAATTTGTTGCCCTTCAGGCCGGTGGAGATGTAGGGGTGGGTTTTGGCGTCCACATTGGGGTTCACGCGCAGGCTGACGGGCGCTTGTTGGCCCAGGCCAAGTGCCGTTTCATTGAGCACATCGAGCTCGGCTTCGCTTTCGACGTTGAAGCAGCCAATGCCCACTTGCAGGGCTTGTTTCATCTCAGCGCGTGTTTTGCCGACACCTGAAAAAATCACTTTGGCTGGGTCTGCACCGGCGGCCAAGACGCGTGCCAGCTCTCCACCCGAGACGGTGTCAAATCCACAACCGGCTTCAGCGAAGACTTGCAGCACGGCCAATGTGGAGTTGGCCTTCATGGCGTAACAAATTTGGGCGTTGCGCCCGGCAAAGCCGCGCTGGTAGGCGGCCAGCGCCGAGAGCATGGCCGCCTTGGAATAAACAAACAGGGGCGTGCCGTGCTCGCGGGCCAGATCAGACAGGCGCACGCCTTCGACCATGAGCTGATCGTCGGCATAAGCGATGTGGGGCTGACCAGGCAGGCTGGCAGGGTTGGTGTTTGCATTCATTGGGCGGGGGCAGCAGGGGCTGCAGGTGCGGTCGAGGGAGGGGCGGCTTGGCTGGTCGAAGTCTGGTTGTGCCAAGGGTTCAGGGCCTGGGGCAATGTGGCTCGGCCTTTGGCCATTGGAGTGTCCGGCAAAAACAGGGGACCCGTTTGGCCACAAGCGGTCAACATCGCCGCACCGCCAACAAGGACATGCGCCGTGACTAGAATCTTGATTAACTTCAACATGCAGCGATTGTAATGACCGACCTTGAATTTCTGGACCAAGCTGAACGCCTGCTGGCGGGCGTAGAGATGAGCAGCGATCGTTTGAACGACGAGACCGATGCCGACGTCGATAACCAGCGGGTGGGCGGCATGGTCACGCTGACTTTTCCCAACCGCAGCCAGATCATCATCAACCTGCAAAAGCCCCTGCACGAAGTGTGGCTGGCCGCTCGCTGCGGCGGATTTCATTACAAATTTGACGGCGCGCATTGGCAAGACACCAAAGGCCAAGGTGAGTTTTGGGAAAGCCTGTCGCGCTATGCCTCAGAGCAGTGCGGGCAGGTTTTGTTGTTCAAGCCTTGATCTGCCCTGAAAAATCGAGGGCCTGAGCGAGGCCAGCGCCGGTGCGACCGGCATTGGGCTTTGGTCATCAATTCCTGAACAGGTCAAGAATCCGGTTGCGCTCCTCAGCCGGTGGCAGGACGATCACACTGGGCTTGTCTTGGGGCTCTATGCCCAGTGATTGGATGCCACCGCTCACGGCGAACTCGTTGTAGAGCCACTCTCCTGCGACATTGACCAAGCCCTCTGGCGGCGTCAGCTCTGTTTGGGGGAGGGTGCGAAGTGCGGTTTCCATGTACTTGATCCAGACCGGCAGACTTAAGCCGCCGCCGGTTTCTCGGTCACCAAGTTTGCGGGGGTTGTCATAGCCAATCCAGACCACCGCGGTCAATTGCGGGTGGTAACCGGCAAACCAGGCGTCCATGGCGTCGTTGGTGGTGCCGGTTTTGCCAAAAAGGTCTGTGCGTCCCAAGGTGGCTTGGGCCCGTGCTGCCGTGCCGGATCGGGTCACTTCTTGCAACAAGGTGGACATGACAAAGGCATTGCGCTCTGAAATGGCGCGACCCGATGCGGGGTTGTTGGGGGTGGCTGGGGTGTCGACCAGGATGCGGCCTTTGTAGTCGCTGATGCGTGTGATCAGGTGAGGTGGCACCAGTTGGCCACCGTTGGCAAAGACCGAATAGGCGGTGGCCATCTGCATCACGGTGGCCGAGCCAGCCCCCAGGGCCATGGTCAGATAAGGGGGGTGCTTGTCCTCATCAAACCCAAAACGGCCAATCCATTGTTGGGCATTGCGCGGCCCCACCGATTCAAGCACCCGTATCGACACCATGTTCTTGGATCTGGCCAGACCGGTGCTCAGGCTCATGGGTCCGTCAAATTTGCCGTCGTAGTTTTTCGGCTCCCAAGGTTGGCCCCCGGTCACGCCACCACCAAAAAACAAGGGCGAATCGTTCACCTGGGTGTTGGCAGAGATGCCCTTTTCAAGGGCCGCAGAATAGATGAAAGGCTTGAAACTGGAGCCCGGCTGCCGCCAAGCTTGTGTGACGTGGTTGAATTGATTTTTGGTGAAGTCAAAACCACCCACCAGCGCTCGGATGGCGCCTGTTTGAGGCGTCATCGACACAAAGGCGCCTTCGACTTCGGGCAGCTGTGTGAGTTCCCATTGGCCGTTGGTCAAGCGGATGACCCTGACCACGGCCCCTCTGCGGATTTGTTTGGCAGCAGGCGCTTTGGCTGACAGCCCCGATTGGACGGGCTCCAGCCCTTTGCCGGTGATGGTGATTTGCTCGCTGTTCTGCCTGACCACCACGACTTTGCGAGTGGAGGCTTCAAGCACCACGGCCGACATCACATCGCCGTTGTCGGGGTGTTCCTCCAGTGCATCGTCAATGGCCTCGTCTGCCTTGGCTGGGTCGGTCGGCAAGTTGATGAACTTTTCAGGCCCTCGGTAAACCTGGCGTCGCTCAAAATCCATCAAGCCTTGGCGCAAGGCCTTGTAGGCGGCCATTTGGTCGCTGGACTGCAAGGTGGTGTAGACGTTCAACCCCCGTGTGTAAGTGTCAGCACCGTATTGTGCGAACACCAGTTGACGCACGGTTTCGGCGACAAACTCGGCATTCAGTGTTTTCTTGCCTGCAGCGGACTTCAGGGTCAGGCTCTCGGCCTTGGCCCGGCTTGCCTGCGTGGTGGTGATGTAGCCGTTGACCAACATGCGATCAATGATGTGCAGCTGGCGTGAGCGGGCCCGTTTGGGGTTGTTGATCGGGTTGTAGGCCGAGGGCGCTTTGGGCAAGCCCGCGAGCATGGCGGCTTCGGCGATGGTGATGTCCTTGAGGGACTTGCCAAAGTAGGTGTCCGCGGCAGAAGCAAAGCCATAAGCCCGATTGCCCAGGAAAATCTGGTTCATGTAGATTTCCAGGATCTGGTCCTTGGTCAGCAGGTGCTCGAGCTTGTAGGTCAATAAAATTTCATAAATTTTGCGGGTGTATGTTTTCTCGGAAGACAGGTAGACGTTGCGCGCCACTTGCATCGTGATGGTGGACGCGCCTTGGCTTTTGAGGCGGCCTATGTTGGCGATGCCCGCACGCAAGATGCCCACGTAATCCACCCCCCCGTGCTGGTAGAAGCGGTTGTCCTCGATCGCCAAAATGGCGTCTTTGAGGATCTGCGGAATCTCATCGATCGGTGTCAGGTTGCGGCGTTCTTCGCCAAACTCCCCCATGAGCTGGCCATCTGCAGTGAACACCCGCAGGGGCAACTTGGGTTTGTAATTCGCCAGGTCCGATACATCGGGCAAGTTGGGATAGGCCATGACCATGGCCATGGCCACCACCAACAAAAGCGATGCCAGTGCTGCCCCGGCCAGACCCATCGACCACACACAGAATTTGAGCAGCCAAGCCACCAAGCCCTTGGTGGGCGTTGGTGGCGTGCTTTGAGAGGTGGTCTGGGATTTGTCTTTGGTGGGCATAGGGCTGATGTGGGGTGCGGCCAGCGGATTGCCAGACGCCCCGCATTATAAAAATCTTGCGCAGGTAAGGGGCTTTTTAAGACTTGTAAAAGAATTATTTGGTATTCATAAAAGCTTGTTGAACCCGAATATTCATGTTACAAAACCTTTCGGATCGGCCAAAGAGGGCTTTGAGCAAGGAGGCAATTCATGCGTGTCTGGACTCGGTTTTGGCAACAAATGGCCAGCCGCCCTGAGCGTCACGCTTGGGGCTTGGCGTGCGATGAGGCCGAATGGACTTTGGTGGGCTTGTCGCTGAAAAGGTCCACCGAGGTTCATGTGAATGCCTTAGAGCGCATCTTCGCTGGCCATTCAACGGCGTCTGAGGAGGACTTCAGCAGCGGTCTGCGACAAGCGGGCACCGGGGTGGCCTCTTCGGGAAGACGCCTCAATGTGGCCTTGAAGTCGGATGAAATGGTGGCCGGTGTGCTGGAGTTGCCCGCAGACTTGCCCCCTGACGAGTGGGCCAGTGAGGTGCAGCTGGAGGTGTCACAGTTGCTGGGCTTGGCCCCGGATGAAGTGAGTTTTGATTTTCAGCCCGACCCGGTCTCTGCTGGGCTTTTGTCTCGCGTGCATTGGGTGGGCTGCGACCAAGGGCGCATCAGAGCGCTCAAGGACAGCGTTCGCGCAGCCGGTTGGCAGCTGCACAGTGTTGAGCCCGCTTGGCATGCTGCCCATCGAGCGGCCTGCCATTTGAGAGGTGGCTTGAACAGTTTGCTGACGCAGCCCCCCCAAGACTGGCAGTTTGACTTGACGAACCCCGCCCATGACAGTCCGGTCAGCATGTCGGTGCCCGGCCGTTTCGGGCCGGACTTGGCTTTGTCGCAGGCCATGCAATCGGCCGCAGGGACGCGCTTGGTCGCCGCCGGCTTGGCTTTGAAAGCATGGCGCTGATGGTGTCCTTTAACTTGCTGCATTACCCTGCGCTGGCCAGCCAGCGCAGAAGGCGTCACCGGTGGTGGACCTCTTTGACGGGCTTGGCGGTGGGCTTGGCTGTGGCCGGGTGGGCGGCTCAAGAGTTGCAAGCGCTGGCCGACCAAATGCAAGAGGATCGCATCCGTCTTCAAGCGCAGCTGACCGATCAAACCATGCAGTTGCAACGCCTGCAAAAGCAACAGGCCGTGCAAAAAAAGTGGCAGTTGCAGTCGGCTCATCTGGCGCAACTGAGGCAGCAGCACTTGACCTGGCTGGCCTTGTACCAAAGCTTGCAACAAGCGGCCAGCCCAAGCTCGGTGCAGTTTTTGCGTCTGCAGCTGCAGGCGCACCAACTGGAATTGCAGGGCCAGGCCCGCGATGTGAAGCGCATGGAAGACGCCCGAAAGCGCTTGTCACGCAGCATGTCGTTTCCCCCGGGGGGGAATGACCCAGCCCATGCCGAAGGCCAGGCAGACCGAACCCTGAAGCCTGTTTGGGTTCTGAGCAGTTTGGATACCCTTTCTGCAACTGGCGCAGCAAGTGTGACGCCTGCCACGGACCCGCTGGAACCACACAAGGCTGAACTGTCGTTTGTGTGGCAAAGCGTTTGGCCTCTTGAGGTTGTCCGTTCAGCATCCGCCAAGACTGAGGCGCCAACAGGTGTGGTCAAGGAGGCCCCATGAAGCTCGGCTGGCAACTGCAAGCGAAGGGTCCCATGGCCCCCGCATGGTTGTGGGCGTCGCCGATGCGGGGGCGTGATCGCTTGCGTTGGTTGGTGCGGCGCTGGGTGTTTGCTTTGGCTGGTTTTGCCGCAGGTCTGACGCTGGTGGCTGGGCTGCATGTCGATGCCATCGACACGTTGTGGCGCGACGATGGCCCGGTGCAAAGCTTGCACCAACAGTTGGCCACGCAACAGGGGCAGGTGCACAAGCTGCAACAGCAGCTGGGTGTGACGCAGACACTGCCCAAGGCATTGGCGGGCTTGCCTTCGCCAGACCGCGAGGCCCTGATTTGGCTCCAATTGTCGCAATTGCTGGCGCAGCACGCTGTGCAGCTCAAGTCTTTGCGCCCCGTGCCTGAGCGGTTGGCCTCGCCATTGGCCAGTCAGGCGGTGGCGGTGCATTTGAATGCCCACTTTGACGATTGGGTCGCCGTTTGGGCTGCCCTGAATCTGAAAGGGCCCGTGTGGAGCATTGACCGTTTGCGCATCACGCCGCAAGGTGAGAGGGTCGAGATTGAGGCCGTGCTTCGGGTGTGGCTCCGCGATGGTCCGACCTTACCTGAAGCCGCACTGGCCACAGCCCAAGGACCATTGCTGCTGGACGAGGTGCCTTTCGAGCCGGTTCGAGCTGCGCGCGCAACCCTTGCCCATTCGGCTGTTTTTGCTCAGTCGGCAAGGCCTGGGCTTACGGCCTTGCCCGCGTCAGAGCATGTTTCAGAAAACCCTGCCAAAGGGTGGTCGGCCAATCCTGGCCAGTGGCCACTGGATCAGGTTCGTTTGTTGGGCGTTTGGCATCAGGCCCAAGGCCAACAGGCGATTTTGGCTGCAGGGCCGCATTGGGTGCAAGCCCGTGTGGGGCAGCCAATTGGCCCACTCGGGCACCGGGTGACCAGCATCCATGCCCAAGAAGTGCACCTGCGTGCCGGGTCTGGACCGGTGGCGGTTTTGGGTTTTGAAAAGGCAAAGCCATGAGTCAACGCGCAGTTTCCCATGTGCC
>OBPM01000071.1_pt1 | contig 18353 bp, 20 predicted proteins | sample 1493981 | NCBI WGS metagenome assembly OBPM01 (sample SAMEA3275485, study PRJEB22092) | marine metagenome | reverse complement strand
GTGCCACGGCCGCCAAATACCTGCGCATGTGGTCTGAGCACAAGATCCAGGTCACCTTGGTCGAACCCAACGATGCTTTCATTTCATGCCCCATGTCCAACTTGGTCATTGGCGGCAGCAGAACCATCGCCGAGATCACCACTCCTTATGACAACCTGACCAAGCGTCACGGTGTCAAGGTCGTCAAAGACCGCGTCAACAGCATCGATGCCGACAAGCGCATCGTGAAGTTGGCCAGTGGTGCTGAGTTGACCTATGACCGCTTGATCGTCTCGCCCGGCGTGGACTTCATGTGGGAAACCTTGCCCGGCATGAACAAGGCTGGTGCCAAAGACAAAGTCATGCACGCCTGGAAAGCCGGCGAACAAACCGTGACCCTGCGCAAGCAACTCGAAGCCATGCCTGACGGCGGTGTTTACGCTTTGGCGATCCCGCTGGCCCCGTACCGCTGCCCTCCCGGCCCTTACGAGCGTGCTTGCCAAGTGGCCGACTATTTCAGCAAGGCCAAGCCCAAAAGCAAGGTTTTGATCTTGGATGCCAACGACGACGTGACTTCCAAAGGCAAGCTCTTCAAGCAAGCTTGGGCCGAGCGTTACAAGGGCATCGTCGAGTACCGCGGCAAACACCGTGTGACCGATGTCGACGCGGCCACCAACACCTTGAAGTTCGAGTTCAACGACGACATCAAGGCCAATGTGCTCAACGTGATCCCCAACATGCGTGCTGGCGACATCGCTGTCAACGCAGGCCTGGCCACGGCCAACAAGCGTTGGTGCGAAGTGGACTTCCTCACCTTCGAGTCCAAGGCCGCTAAAAATGTGCATGTGCTGGGCGACTCGATTCAGGTCGCGCCCGGCATGCCCAAGTCGGGCCACATGGCCAACCAGCATGGCAAGACCTGTGCGGCAGCCGTGGTGGCTTTGTTGATGGGCAAAGAAGTCAACCCGATGCCCATCTACAACAACACCTGCTACAGCTATGTCAGCACCAAGGATGTGGTCCATGTGGCCAGCGTGCACCGCTATGACGCTCAGAAAAAGACCATGTTGACCGTGCCCGGTTCGGGTGGTGTTTCCGGTGGTGCCAATGAGCTGGAGGGCGTGTACGCCTGGGCTTGGGCGCAAAACATTTGGGCCGACACACTGGCTTGAGGTAGGTCACCACAAAAAACGCCACCTGTCGCAAGACGGGTGGCGTTTTTTCATGTTTGCCCCTCGATTCGCTTGGATCAGATTGGCCAGCCCATGCTGCGGTGGATGCGCCAAGACAAGCCTGCGCCCAACCAGATGGCAACCAAGGTCAGCCAAGCTGTGAGCGAGAACAGCGAACCCCCGGTCATGCCCGCACCCACGGTGCAGCCGCCAGCCAGTACAGCGCCAAAACCCATGAGCACAGACCCCGTGAGGTAGTGGCCCAGCTTGTTTTCGGTTTTAAACCCCTCGAACTTGAAATCACCGCCCACCAAAGCGCCGAGCAAAGAACCTGCAAAAGTGGCGGGTATCAAGCCCGCATCAAAGCCCCAACTGGGCGATGTGCTGCTGGACAGGGCCCGCATCAGCAACTCTGCCGAAGCACTGCTGAAACTCAGGCCCTGGATTTGCACCGCCTCAAACGACTGCGAAGCGATGGCCTGCGTCAGGCCCCAGCCCAGGGCGATGCTCAAGCCCACGGTGATGGAACCCACCGCCAAACCCCATCGGCGCTGGTGGGTTTTGAAAAAGAAATAAAGACCCGCGGCCATGGCCAACACAGCCAGCGCCATGCCGCCATGGGGCCCCAAGCCGGACAGTTGCAGCAAATCCCGCGAGGGACCGCCGTCCACAGCCCACCCATTGACCAAGGCTTGCCGGGCGGGTGCCAGCCAGCCGGCGATGCTCGCTTGCACCGTGACCGCAAACACCAAACCCGAAAGCAGGGCGCGCAAATTGCCATTGGCCGACAAAATCAGCAAACGGCTGGCGCAACCACGCGTCAAGATCATGCCGGCCCCAAACAACAGGCCACCCAACACAGCTCCGGAAATGCTGCCCACCGGGCTGATGTAGCGGGAAGCCGATGGTTTGAGCCAGCCCATGAGCACGAGCGCTTGCACGCCGACCAAACAGGCACCAAATGCCAGCCACCACACGCTGAAGCGGTCGCCTGTTCGGCCTTCACAGCACTCCACGACCGCCGCACGAGCGCAAAAACGGGTGCGCTGAGCGGCCAGGCCAAATACAAAACCGACCAGGGCACCGGCCATGGTCAGCACATTGGAGTCGCCCCAAGTTTCGATCAAGTTTGCGAGGTTCATGGATGTTGCCAATAATTCACTGATTTCTTATATAAAAACGCATTGCGTGTACAGTTGGAAAACGCACAACGCAAAACCCTCTATTGTCCACGGATCGCAATTCATGGCCCCCCATCCAAGCCCAATTCCCTTGTCATCCCCGCGCCGTCGTGACTGGGTTTTGTGGGCCTGCGCGTCTTTGGCTGCGCTGCCTGCGATGGCCCAAGTCTCAGCATCTCGGGGGGCTGCGGCCACATTGCCTGCTGCGCAGTCTTTGCCCGAAGCGTTGGCGCAAGCCCTCCAAAACAAGCAGCCGCTGATCGTCATGGTCAGTCTGGACGGGTGCGTGTTTTGCCGCCAAGCCCGGCAAAGCCACCTCTCGCCCATGCACCGCGCAGGCACGGCCATCGTGCAGGTGGACATGCGCAACCACCAGCCCGTGCTCGACTTTGCGGGCCAGCTCACCACCCACGACCAGCTGACCCGCCTTTGGAAAATCTCGGTCACACCCACCCTGCTGTTTTTTGGCCCGGGCGGCAAGGAAGTGGCCGAACGCATGGAAGGGGCTTACCTGCCCGACTTCTACGGCCCTTACCTGGAAGAGCGCTTGGCGCAAGGGCGCAAGGCCTTGTAACGGCAAAAGCCTTGTCAGTTTGAGGCTCTGTAGGCATGCTAAATTCAAATCATGATTCCCATCAAGATTGAGTCGGCCTGGAAAGGCACCTCGGACTGCCGCAGTTGTGGCATTCGCGACATGGTGCTGTTTGCCGACTTGAACGAACAGGACTTTGGCGAAATCCACACCCCCATTGATGACATGGTGTTTGTGGCCGACGCGCCGCTTTACACCGAAGGCGAAACCGCAAAAGGCGTGTTCACCCTGCGCAAAGGCATGGTCAAGCTGGTGCGTGCCACCGCCGATGGCCGCGAACGCATCGTGCGCGTGCTGCGCCCGGGGGATGTGATCGGGCTCGAAGCCCTGGCCACCGCCCGTTACGACAGCGAAGCCATCGCCTTGGTGGAGGCCCATGTTTGCCGTATCCCCCTGTTGGTGCTGCACCACCTTGCGTCCAACTCGCCACGGCTGCACAAGCGTCTGATGCAAAAGTGGCAACACGCCCTGAAAGACGCCGACGACTGGCTGGCCGACCTCAATTTTGGTTCGGCCCGCCAGCGGGTGGCCGCGCTGGCTCTGAAAATGCGTGATGCCGATCAACCCAGCATCACCACGTTTTTTGCGCGAGACGACATGGGCGCCATGCTCGACATCAAACTCGAAACCGTCAGCCGCGAAATCAGCAGCCTGGTGCGCGAAGGTGCCCTCAAGCCCTGCGACAAACAGGGCCGCCGCTATGAAATAGTCAATGAGGCGTTGTTGATGCGCTGAGCCCGGCGGGGCCGGGGTTCACGCAGGCTTGCGCGCCGTCAGGCCCAGCAAGCCTGACATGCCCTGGTGACCGGTCCCTTCGGTGATCTCAGCTTCGTAGGTGCGCAGGTCCAAAATGTCCAGACCTCCGAAGGCGTCCAACATCAGTTCTTCGTCATACAGGTGAGCCAGCTTGCCGGGCCCCCCGGTGTTGAAGTCAATTTGGCGCAAGCTGTAGCCCTGAATGATCAGGGTGCCGCCGGGCTTCAGGCTGTCCATCATCCGCGCAAAAAGGTGCTGGCGATCTTCGGGCGTGGCGAACTGGAAAAAAATGCCGACGATGTTGTCGTAGTGTGCGGGCAACCATTCAAAAGACTGCCAGTCGCTGGACACAAAATTCACCTGCACTTGCCTGTTTTTGGCCAAGGCTTTGGCCTTCTGGATGGCGTTGTCCGAGAAGTCAAACGCATCCACGCTCAGGCCTTGCTCGGCCAGCCAAACGCCGTTGCGACCTTCGCCATCGGCCACGGCCAGTGCTGTGCCGGGCACCAGGTGGGCGGCTTGCGATTTCAAATACAAGTTGGGGGCTTCACCAAACACGTAGTGCTGGGCAGCAAAGCGTTGGTTCCAAGTGTGCTGAGGGTTTTGGAATGTACTCATGGCTGGGGACCTTCACAGCTGAATTAAATATAATGAAACGCTAATATTAAAAGGGATCTCACATGTTTGTGATCTTATCGCGCCACTGGGGCATGGGGTTCGCGTTGGCTGGGGTGTGTTGGCTGTTGCAAGCGTGCAGCCCCGAGGCGGCGCTGCCCCAAGTGTCGCTGGTGCAAGCCCGTGCCGAGCTTGAGTCGGGCAAGGTCTTGATGTTCGACATCCGAGAGCCGCAAGAGCACGCCACAGGTGTGGCCCAAGGGGTGGTCTTGCTGCCCATGAGCCAAGTGGCGCAGCGTGTGGCCGAAATCCCCAAGCAAACCGATCAACCTGTGTTGTTGATCTGCAATACCCAAAACCGATCGCGCGCCGTGACCGAGGCGTTGCAAGAGCAGGGTTTCACCAACATCCGCTATGTGAGCGGCGGCATGAGCGAGTGGGCCCAGCGTGGCTGGCCCATGGTCAAGCCGCAAGATTTGCAGAGCCCGGCCAAGCCTTGATGTCGGGCAAGTTGCGGGGCTTTGCCTCGTCCGCCCATGTGTTTGCCCAGGTACCCCAATCGAGACAAGGATGCACGTTCAGACCGATTGGTGTGCGCCCTAGATGCTGGTCAGACCCGGTCCGGTGTCTTGATCAGGCGAACTTGGTCAGCATCTCGGCCACTTTTTCGGGCGACTGGTCGCCTTGCTCAATCATGCAGCCCACCATGGCGAAAAAGGATTTGTCGAGGGCCTTGCGCGCTGCGGCCATTTGCTGGGCGATTTTTTCGCAGTCGGCATCGGCATCGATGAGTTTTTGCAAGCCACGCAACTGACCTTCAATCCGGGCCAAGCGGGCACACAGGTTTTTCTTTTTTTCGGGGTTCACAATTCGGCTCATGCAGGTCTCCTGACGGACCCGCTGTGAATGGGTGGGGCCCTGGATGCGCATGATAGCTTTTTGCGAGACGGAGACGGTGTGTTGGCCACGGGCAGGTGACCTCTGGGCTGGGGCGCTGGCGATGCTCAGTTGGGCGCGAACAGAGCCCGGTCGTTGGAGGTTTGTGCATATTGCCGGGCGATGTTGGCGCAAACCAAGTCACACAGGGCATAGATAGAGGGGTCGCTGACTTTGTAGAACACGCTCGCGCCGCGGCTTTCGCGGTTGACGATGCCGTGTTGAGCCAGGTAAGAGAGGTGGCGCGACACGTTGGCGGACGAGTAACCCGACAGCTGGGCCAACTCGCCCACGTTGTGCTCGGCATCGCGCAGCAAGTTCAGGATTTGCAGGCGCGTAGGTTCGGACAGCGCCTGGAAATAGGCAGCAATCTGTTCGAGTGCTTTGGCGGGCAGGTCTTTCATGGGCGCTCCAATTAAACAACAAATCAAGGCAATACATGACTGTGTTTGACGTGCTGTTGAAATTGATTGTATCATTGCGCACATACGCAAACAACCAAATGCGTAAACTTAGCGGTTTGACGGAGAAGTTTTGATGAACAGACGATTGATTTTGGCTGCGGCCATGGCCCTTGCGGGGTTGTCCAGCGCTCAAGTTTGGGCCAACACCGCAGCGGCAGTTGTCCCGAGCGTGGTCGCCAAAGCCAGCGGCGCGGGCGCGCGAGAGGTGAGTCTGGACGGCGTGGTCGAGGCAGTTCGCCAAGCCACCTTGTCTGCCCAGGTGCCCGGTGCCATCGTCAGTTTGAGCGTCAAGGCGGGTGATCGGGTGCGGGCCGGGCAAGAGTTGCTGCGCATCGATGCCAGCGCTGCCCAACAAAACGTGGTGGGGAGCACCGCCCAACTCGAAGCCACACAGGCCAATTTGCGCGTGGCCAGCAAAGAGCTGGACCGCCAAAAGCAACTCTTTCAAAAGCAATACATCAGCCAAGGCGCACTCGAGCGTGCGCAGGCTCAATTTGATGCAGCCCAAGCGCAGGTGCAGGCCCAGCAAGCCCAAACCCGCGCTGCGCAGACCCAGACCGGTTTTTTCAGCGTGCGTGCCCCTTTCAGTGGCGTGGTGTCCGATGTGCCCGTCACCTTGGGTGACATGGCGATGCCGGGTCGTCCCTTGTTGACCTTGCACGACCCCTCGGCTTTGCGCGTGAGCGCGGCTGTGCCGCAGTCCATGATCGACGGCGTGCGCCAGCAACTCAAGGCGGTGCGCTATGACATCGCTGGCCACACCAGCGTGGCAGCGGCCAGCGTGCAGCTGTTGCCTGCTGTGGATCCGGTGACGCACACGGCACAGCTGCGCGTGGCTTTGCCTTCCGGGACCGAGGGCTTGGTGCCCGGCATGTTTGCCCGGGTTTGGGTGCCCGCCAGTGTGGCCAGTGGCGCAGTGCCCCAAGATGGCCGTGTGTTTTTGCCCCTGACCTCCATCGTGCGCCGCGCCGAAATGACCGGTGTGTACGTGATGGACGCACAAGGCCAGCCGCGTTTGCGCCAGGTGCGATTGGGTCGCGCCACAGGCCAGACGGTGGAGGTGCTGTCCGGCGTGAGTGCTGGTGAGCAAGTGGTGACCGAGCCCGCCAGCCTGGGCAAAAAACTTCTGAAAGCAGCCCCATGAGCGCGCCAAAAATGGGCATTTCGGGCCGCATCTCGGCAGCCTTTCAGGGCGCACAGATCACGCCTTTGTTGGCGCTGGTGGCGTTTTTGTTGGGCGTGTTTGCCGTGATGGTGACGCCTCGCGAAGAAGAGCCACAAATCAATGTGACCATGGCCAATGTGATCGCGCCTTTCCCAGGCGCATCGGTGCGCGATGTCGAGCAAATGGTGGCGATCCCGGCCGAGCAGGTGCTCTCTAAGATCGCAGGGGTGGAGCATGTGTACTCGGTATCGCGCCCTGGTGTGGCGATTTTGACGGTGCAGTTCAAGGTGGGCGTGCCGCGCACCGAGGCGCTGGTCAAGTTACACGACACCATTCGTGAAAACGCCGACTGGTTGCCCCGCAATCTGGGACTGCCAGAGCCGTTGATCAAACCCAAGGGCATCGACGACGTGCCCATCTTGTCCCTCACCTTGCACGGCCGCAACCAAGAGGTAAGCGCCTTTGATTTGGAGCGTGTCGCGCACAGCATAGAGGCAGACATCAAGCGCGTGCCTGGTACCCGTGATGTGGTCACCATTGGCGGCCCCAAGCGTGCCATCTTGGTGCAAATGGACCCTCAGCGCATGAACGGCTCGGGCGTGACGGTGCACGACTTGCGCATGGCCTTGCAGTCGGCCAATTTGGGTTTGCCTGTGGGCGAATTGCTGGGCGGCAACCAAAGCGTGGCCATTGAGGCCGGACCTCATTTGGCGCAAGCCAGCGATGTGGCCGACCTCGTGGTGCAGGTGGTCAAGGGCAAGCCGGTGTTTCTGAAAGACGTGGCCACGGTGAAAGACGGCCCCATTCCCGCCGAGCGCTATGTTTGGCACGGCAACAACGCAAAAAATGGTGGCGAAGAATTCACAGCCGTCACGCTGTCGATCACCAAAAAATCAGGTGAGAACGCCATCGATGTGGCCAATGGCGTGCGCAGCCGCGTCGAGAGCTTGCAAGGCACGGTGATCCCCGAAGACGTGGTCGTGGTGGAAACGCGCAACTACGGCGAAACAGCCAACGACAAAGCGCAAAAACTGATCCAGAAGCTGTTGTTCGCCACCGCCTCGGTGGTGGCGCTGGTGTTCATGGCGCTGGGCCGTCGCGAGGCCGCCATTGTGGGCGTGGCGGTCATCTTGACTCTGACTGCCACTTTGTTCGCCTCCTGGGCTTGGGGCTTCACACTCAACCGCGTGTCGCTGTTTGCCCTGATTTTTTCGATCGGCATTTTGGTGGACGACGCGATCGTGGTGGTGGAGAACATCCACCGCCACCAGCAGCTGTACCCGGGCAAGAGCATCCGCGAGATCATCCCCGGTGCGGTGGACGAAGTCGGTGGCCCCACCATCTTGGCCACCTTCACCGTGATCGCGGCGCTCTTGCCCATGGCGTTTGTGAGCGGCCTGATGGGCCCCTACATGAGCCCGATCCCGATCAATGCCAGCTTGGGCATGTTGCTGTCGCTGGCGATTGCCTTTGTCATCACGCCTTGGTTGTCGGGCATGTGGATGAAGCCTCTGTCGGGCCACGCACACGATGCGCAAGGTGGCCACACCGGCCTCAGTGCCAAGCTCGAACCCTTGTTCGAAAAAGTCTTCCAACCCTTGCTCGACGCGAAAACTGGCGGTCGCAACCGCAAGCTGCTGGGCTTGGGGATCACCGGTTTGATTGCCTTGTCTTTGGTGCTGCCGGCCACGGGTCTGGTCATGCTCAAGATGCTGCCTTTCGATGACAAGTCGGAATTTCAGGTGGTGGTGGACATGCCGGCGGGCACACCCTTGGAAAAAACAGCCGCCGTGATGCGCGAGCTGGGCGCGCACCTGGCCACGGTGCCCGAAGTCACGCATTACCAAGCCTATGTGGGCACCGCTTCGCCCATCAACTTCAACGGTTTGGTGCGCCAGTACTACCTGCGTGCAGGCGGTGAGCTGGGTGATATCCAGGTCAACCTGGTGGGCAAGTCTGAGCGCAGCGACAAGAGCCATGCCATTGCCACACGCGTGCGTCCGGCCTTGCAAGACATTGGTCGCCGCCACGGGGCCAACGTCAAAGTGGTTGAAGTGCCACCGGGACCGCCGGTGATGTCACCCATCGTGGCCGAGATTTACGGGCCTGATGCCGAAGGCCGTCGCCAGGTGGCCAAAGCGGTGCGTGTCGTGTTTGAAAAGACCGAAGGTGTGGTCGATATTGATGACAGCTCGATTGTCGATGCGCCCCGCAAACTGTTGCTGGTGGACCGCCGCAAAGCGGCTGTGCTGGGTGTGTCGCAGCAAGCCATCGTGACCACCTTGCGTGCCGGTTTGGCGGGCGAGTCGGTGACCTATCTGCACGACGGCAGCAAGTACCCTGTGCCCGCTTTGATCCAGTTGCCTGAGCAGTTGCACGGCGATCTGGATGCCCTGCTGCAGCTGGGTGTGAAAAGCGGCACGGGTCAAGTGGTGGCCATGCGCGAGCTGGTCACCGTGAGCGACACCCTGCGCGAGCAACCCATCATTCACAAAGACATGCTGCCGGTGAACTTTGTCAACGCCGACATGGCGGGCAAGGTCGATAGCCCCTTGTATGGCTTGTTCAAAATGCGTGCTGATGTGGCCAAGATCAAAGGCCCTGACGGAGAATTGCTGGAGGAATACTTCATCAACCAACCCGACGACGCCTGGCGCGGCTACAGCATCAAGTGGGATGGCGAGTCGCAAATCACGTATGAGACTTTCCGCGACATGGGTGCAGCCTATGGCGTGGGTCTGATCCTGATCTATTTGCTGGTGGTGGCGCAGTTTGGCTCTTACCTCACGCCGCTGATCATCATGGCACCCATTCCACTGACCATCATTGGTGTGATGCCGGGCCACGCCTTGCTGAACGCCCAATACACCGCCACCAGCATGATCGGCATGATCGCGCTGGCGGGCATCATCGTGCGCAACTCGATCTTGCTGGTGGACTTCATCAACCTGCAGGTGCAGGGCGGCATGGAATTCAAGCGCGCCATTGTGCAGTCGGCCATCACGCGTGCCCAGCCCATCATGCTCACGGGCTTGGCAGCCATGATCGGGGCTTTCTTTATTCTGGACGACCCGATCTTCAACGGGCTGGCCATTTCGCTGATCTTTGGCATCTTTGTTTCAACGGTGCTGACGCTGGTGGTCATTCCGACCTTGTATTACATGGCGTACCAAAAAAAGTACGCCCATTGAGTTGTTCTTTTAATCATTCATCAGGAGTTTGAATCATGAAATCTTGGCAAATTGTGCGTTTGGTGGCAGGCGCTTTCATCATGCTGTCTTTGGCTTTGGGCGTGCAGGGCAGCCCTGTTTTTGTCAGTGAATGGTGGCTTGCCTTCACGGCGTTTGTGGGTGTCAACTTGTTTCAAAGCGCGCTCACCAAATGGTGCCTGATGGAAACCATCTTGCGCAAATTGGGCGTTCAGTCCGGCAGCTGATCTGGCAGTTCTCAACCCATGACATCGCCCCTGCTCAGACCCCGTCTACTCACTGCTGTTGCGTTGGCGGCCTTGTTGCTTGCCCCCAGCGCACAGGCCCTGGATTTGCTGCAAACCTGGGAGCAAGCGCGCCAGCATGACCCGCAGATGCAAGTCGTCCAGGCCACGCGTTCATCGGTGCAAGCCTTCGAAGCGCAGGCCAAATCCTTGTGGCGTCCGGTGCTCATGGCCAGCGCCAATGTGGGGGCCATGTCCTCGGATACCCGCACACAGGGCGCGCAATTTTCTGCGCCCCTGTTTGGTGAATCTACGGGCGTGTCCTTTGCCACTTCGGCCAGCGCGGCTTTTTCTACGCGTTGGTCTTTGCAGGCCAAACAAGCCCTTTACAGCCCTGAGCGGACAGCCCAGGCTGCGCAACTGCACACGGCGGCCAGTCTGGCCGAGTTGCGTGCAGACCTCGCACAGCAGCAGTTCATGCTGTTGACGGCGCAGCGCTATTTCAATTGGTTGTTGGCCGAACGCCAAGCGCAGGTGTTGGGGCAACAATTCGCAGCGGTCAACCGTTCGCTCACGGAGGCCCAAGACCGCTTTAAGCTGGGAGACTTGCCCATCACGGACACCCATGAGGCCAAGGCCCGTGCCGCGGGGTTGCAAGCCCAATGGCTGTCCGCGCAGAACGAGCTGCAAATGGCCAGCAGCGTGTTGGCCCAATCGACCCGCATGAAACTCGATGCCTTGAAGCCGCAAGCCCCCAACGTCCAGGTGCCTTGGCCCCTCGTGCCTGAATTGCCTCAGGTGCAAGACCAAGTGCGTCAAGCCAATGTGGGTGTGTTGATGCAAAAAGCACAATGGGACGTGGCGAAACAGACCGTGAATAAGCACCAAGCATCAGGCGGTATCACCTTGGATTTGGTGGCTTCCGCAGGCCGAGACCGCTTGAGTGGTGATGGCGACTTTGGCACTTCTTCGAACACACAAGGCCAGACGATGCTGGGCTTGAGCTTGAATGTGCCGCTGTACACAGGCGGTTACCGCAGTGGCAAACTGCAAGAATCGGCAAGCGCCTTGAGCCAAGCCGCTGCCGAGTACGAAACGGCCTTGCAACAAGCGCAGCAGCAAGCCCATTCGGTGTGGCTGGCGCTGCAAACGGGGCCTGCCCGTTTGTCGGCCATGCAGGCTGCTTGGCAAGCGAGCCAAGCCCGACTGGACGCGACCCGATTGGGCAGGCAAGTGGGTGACCGCACCACGCTTGATTTGCTGCAAGCCGAAAACGATGCTGCCCAAGCCGAACTGGCTTGGCTGCGCGCCCAAACAGACTTGCTGCAGGCCCGCTTGCAACTGGACGCCTTGACAGGGCATTTGTCGGCGCAAAGCCTACAGGCGGTCAATGCGCTCTTGAGCCCTTAAAATTTTTCATTTGCAACTGGGAGACCCCATGAAAACAGCCCACGATTTGGTGATGCAAGCCAAAACCAACATCCATGAAGTCACACTGGAGGACGCGCAGGCGGCGATTGAGCAAGCCGATGTGCTGATCGATGTGCGCGAAGCCGATGAGTTTGCCGCAGGCCACCTGCCTGGGGCGGTGCTGATGCCCAGGGGGCTGTTGGAGTTCAAGCTCAGCGGTTCACCGGCTTTGTCAGGGCGCGACCTGAAGGTGGTGCTCTACTGCAAAACCAGTGGCCGCGCAGCCCTGGCTGCGCAAGCGATGCAAAGCATGGGCTATTTGAATGTCAGCTCAATTGCCGGTGGCTTCGATGCCTGGGCAGCAGCCGGCAAGCTGGTCGTCAAGCCTGCGCAACCCTCGTTCGACTGAGTTCAAAGCCCGTGCCCAGGGACTGTTATCGGTCCCTTGCAGAGGCTATGGTTTGGGAGGGGGTCGGTAAAATCCCTGACGCCGGAATGGGGCGCTTATGCACAAAGCAGCGCTGTTTTCGGTTAAATTAGCGACTGGTTATATTCAACCCCTCATCTGGAGTTTTCATGAAACTGATTTTTGCGGTTGCCGCTGTGGCAGCTTTGGCTTCTTCCCCTGTTTTTGCCAGCGCCGACATGGCCAAGAAAAACGCTTGCATGGCTTGCCATGCGGTGGACAGAAAATTGGTCGGCCCCTCATTCAACGACGTCGCCAAAAAATACGCCGGTCAAAAAGACGCTGTGGCCACTTTGGCCAAGAGCATCAAAGCTGGTGGTGCGGGCAAGTGGGGCCCTGTTCCCATGCCAGCACAAGCTTCATTGAGCGAAGCCGATGCCAAGACCCTGGCCACTTGGATTTTGGCGGGTGCCAAGTAAATCCAGGCCCTCGTGGGCTTTAAAGAGTGCGACCGATTAAAAAAGCACGATTGGTACTCGTGGCTTTTGTTTGCCGCTCAAAGGCTTGCCTTTGAGCGGCTTTTTTAACTGGAGACAACCATGAAATTGCCCCTCAATTTATTTCTAACCCTTGGCGCAGTCCTGCTGGCCCCGGCAGCCTTGGCGCAGCCCGCCATCTACAAAGACGCCGACTACAAGTTGGGCGAAAAATTGATCGCTGAGAGCAAATGTGTGGCCTGCCATGTGTCCAAGGTGGGGGGAGATGGCAGCGCCATTTACAAGCCACAGGGCCGCATCAGCAACGCTGCCCTTTTGCGCGGCATGGTCGAGCAATGCAACACCGAACTCAATTTGGGCATGTTTCCAGAAGACGTCAATTCCGTGGCGGCAGTGCTCAACCGGGATCACTACAAATTCAAGTGATACCTTAGTGATTCGTTCTTGAAATCTGACGGATACCTTACCCCATAGGGTATAGGGTATCTGCCAATACCTTATTTTCTTCGGGGCATTGATGATGGGAACCAATCCGTCGAGACGCACAAAGCGGCTCGCCGGAGTCCATCAATGCATGACCTCAGGAGAAAATCAATGCGTAAATCTTTCACATGGATGAAGTGGGCTGTTTTGGCCAGCTCGATCTGGTTGACCGGCTGCGGCACCATCAATACCCTCGGCAAACTCGAGAATGGCGCTGGCGCTGAAGCGAGCCGCATGTGGGACCGCTGGATTGAAGGGGGTGGCGACATTGCCGTGGCCACCACTTGGGAGCGCAAAGTCAAGCCAGGCATTACAGCCCTTGAAGTCGAGCAGGTCCTCAAACAAGTGGCCACCGAGCGCAACATGCGCGATGTGGGCACGCTGCCCCTGTCCAAAGAACTGGAAGCCCGTTCGGGCAAAAAAGAAAAGCTGCTGACCGTTTATTCGTTCTGCACGCCCGCAACAGCACGCCGAATGGTGGACTTCAGCCCCCACATGGCCGCCTATTTGCCTTGCCGCATCTCGCTGGTCGAGAAAGAAGACGGCTTGTGGATGTACACCTTGAACATGGACATGATGGTCAAGATGGGCCGAAAGCTGCCTTCCCCTTTGAAGGAAGAAGCCAACGCCGTGCGCGACACCCTCTGGGAAATGATGGAGCGCGGCTCCAAGGGTGAGTTCTGATCATGACAAACAAGGAGACAGGCATGAAAAATATCCACACTTTGCGCGCCACCATGGTGGCCGTTGTATTGGCCACAGGTTCGGCGGCTTGGGCGACCGATGGCTACTTTCCGCATGGCTTTGGCATGAAGGCCAAAGGCATGGGCGGTGCTTCGGTGGCGGTGACCGACAACGCTTTTTCGGGCATCAATAACCCAGCTGCTTCGGTGTGGGCAGGTAACCGCGCAGAATTGGGCGTGGACATTTTCATGCCCAAACGCAGTGCTGCGCGAAGTGCACCAGGCTTAGGCGGCATGCTCGAAGGTGATGTTAAAAGTGATGGCAGTGCCTTTGCAGTGCCCGAATTCGCTTACAACCGAAAGATAGATGACAGCATGAGCTGGGGCGTCACTGTTTATGGCAATGGCGGTATGAATACGGAGTACCCGGGCGGCAATGTGACTTGTTCAGCAGATGGTGGTGTCACGACTTACCAGGGCAATTTGCTGTGCGGGCAGGGAAAGTTGGGTGTCGATTTGATGCAGCTGATCATTGCGCCCACCTTCGCCTACAAGCTCGCTGCACAGCACTCGGTGGGCGTGTCGCCGCTCTTGGTGGTGCAGCAGTTCAAGGCCACAGGGCTTCAAGCATTTACATCGACTGATCCACAGTCACAGATGTCGGCGAATCCAGCGAAAGTTACCAACACGGGTACCGACCGCAGCACGGGCGTGGGGGTTCGTTTGGGCTACCTGGGGCAGTTGAGCGACACCTTGAAGTTCGGTGCGACCTATTCGCCCAAAATCAAGATGGGCAAATTTGACGAGTACGCGGGTTTGTTTGCGGGTGCGGGCTCTTTTGATATTCCCGAAAACTATGCCTTGGGCGTGAACGTCCAGGTCACACCCGCTTTGTCGGTGGCGGCTGATTACTCGCGCATCAATTACAGCGGCGTGACATCAATTGGCAACCCGATGAGCAACTTGATGTCGGGTAACCCCATGGGCTCGCCCAATGGCCCCGGATTTGGCTGGTCTGACGTCAGTGTGATCAAGGTGGGTGTGCAGTGGCAAGCCACACCGACTATGGTGTTGCGCGCGGGTTACAACCAAAGCACCAATCCGGTCAAACCCGAAAACGTGACATTTAACATTTTGGCACCCGGGGTCATTACCCAGCATTACACCTTGGGCGGGACATACGCTTTGTCCAAGGATTCGGAGCTCACATGGGCTTACATGTATGCGCCCAAGAGCACTGTCACTGGTCCCTCGATGTACAACGGCATGATGCCGGGGGCGTCGGGTATCACCGAAACCATCCGAATGTCTCAGCAGTCGCTGGGCGTGCAGTACGGCTGGAAGTTCTGACCAACAAAGTGGAGTCTTCCTGATTCGGGCTTGATCCGATCGGGAGGCTCCATCAGTGTAATCCCTGATTCAGATTCATTGTTTATCCTTTATATTCGAACATCCGAATATACGAACCTAATGGCAAGAAAAGCATGATCGATGAGGTTGACGAGGTGTACGACAAGGCTGCAGAGCTGTTCGCTTTGCTGTCGACACCCATTCGTTTGCGCATCATCGGTCAGTTGTGCCAGGGTGAAAAAAATGTAGGGCAACTGTTGGACCAGATTGGCGTGGCTCAACCGAACATGTCGCAGCACCTGAACATCTTGTACAGGTCAGGCATTTTGGGCAAGCGGCGTCAAGGCGCGCAGGTGTTCTATCGGATTGCAGACGAGACCGCAGTGGTGGTTTGCCGTGCCGTGTGCACGCAGGCCGCCATCGGCACTGCCGTGAATTGACAGCTCAAAACAAGGAGTGTGTGTGAAAGAAGACAGCATCAACTCAGGAAGGGTGCAAAAAGCACCTGAAAACTTCCTGACCCCAAGTGGCATCAAGGAGGTCTTTGCTGAAGGCAAAAAAGGCCGCCGCGATTTCATCCGCAACGCCTTTGCTGCGGCCGCTGCAGGCGCAGCTGCGCCCATGGCCATGGCTCAGAGCAACCCTGTGCCTGTCGAAGGTGGCGATCCCAACATCCTGAATTTGCCTGAGCATGCGGTGGGCTTGGGGCAGGGCGTGGCCGTTGAAGGTTATGGCAAGCCTTCCAAGTTCGAAGCGAACTTGCAGCGCCGCCAAAGCCCCGGCCTGACACAAACCACGCAAGCCTCGGTGTCGTTCGCACCTCTGCAGTCCTTGTTTGGCATCGTCACGCCCAGCGGTCTGCACTTCGAGCGTCACCACCAAGGCTGGTGGGACATTGATCCTTCCAAGCACCGCTTCATGATCAATGGCATGGTCAAAAAGAACATGGTGTTCACCATGGACGAGATCATGCGCTTGCCATCGGTGTCGCGCTTTGCCTTCATCGAGTGTGGTGCCAACAGTGCCACCGAGTGGGGCAATGTGGCTGTCCCCACAGTGCAATACACGCACGGTATGTTGTCGTGCAGCGAGTTCACGGGCGTGCCCTTGATCACCTTGCTGGAACTCGCCGGTGCCGACCTGAAAAACGGCAAGTTCGTCCTGGCCGAAGGCGGCGATGGTTCCTCCATGACGCGAACCATTCCGATGAGCTTGATCACGTCGGGTGAGGTGATCGTGGCTTATGGCCAAAACGGTGAAATGCTTCGCCCCGAAAACGGCTACCCCCTGCGTTTGGTGGTGCCAGGCGTGCAAGGTGTGAGCTGGGTCAAGTACCTGCGCCGCATTGAAGTGGGTGACAAGCCTTATGCGGCCAAAGACGAAGCGATTCATTACATCGATTTGCAGCCAGGTGGCATGCACCGTCAGTACACCAACTTGCAGGAAGTCAAGAGTGTGGTGACCACGCCCTCTGGTGGTCAAGTCTTGCTGGACAAAGGCTTCTACAACATCACCGGCCTGGCCTGGTCAGGCAAAGGCAAGATCAAGCGCGTGGATGTTTCCACCGACGGTGGCCGCAACTGGCGGCAAGCCCGACTGGAAACCCCGGTCCTGTCCAAGGCCTTGAGCCGCTTCAACCTCGACTGGGTGTGGGACGGCAAGCCCGCCATCATCCAAAGCCGTGCGCAAGACGATACAGGTCATGTGCAGCCTACTTACCAACAGTTGCGCAGCGTTCGTGGAACGCGCTCGATCTATCACAACAACGCCATCCAGTCGTGGTTGGTTCAAGAAAACGGTGAGGTGAAAAATGTCCAGGTTTCGTAATGCCGTTTTGACGGTGGCGCTGTTGGCCGCGGCGGGAATGGCCGCTGCACAGAGCACCCAATTCCCCGGTGTGGGACGTGCCGCCACGCCCAAAGAAGTGGCCAAATGGGACATCGATGTGCGCCCTGACTTCAAGGGCTTGCCCGCTGGTTCGGGTTCGGTGGCCAAAGGACAAGACGTATGGGAGAGCAAATGTGCCCATTGTCACGGTGTGTTTGGCGAGTCGGGCGAGGTGTTCAGCCCCCTGATTGGCGGCACCTCAGCCGAAGACATCAAGACGGGCCGCGTGGCCAATCTGAACCGCTCGGACTATCCTGGCCGCACCACCATCATGAAGGTCGCCACGGTCTCGACCCTGTGGGACTACATCAACCGGGCCATGCCTTGGACCAACCCCAAGACACTGAGCACGGAAGAGGTGTACGCGGTCACGGCTTTCTTGTTGAACCTCGCGAACATCGTGCCTGAGAACTACGTGTTGTCAGACAAGAACATTGCCGAAGTTCAAGCACGCATGCCCAACCGCAATGGCATGACCACAGCCCATGCGATGTGGCCTGGCAATGAGTTCGGAGGCGTTAAAACCCCTGACACCGCCAACAAGATTTGCATGAAGGACTGCACGCCTGAGCCCAAAGTGGCGTCTTTCTTGCCTGACTTTGCACGCAATGCGCACGGAAACTTGCAAGAACAAAACCGCATCGTGGGGCCGCAGCGCGGCGCAGACACCACCAAGCCGGAACCTAAAGCAGGGATGCCTGTGGCCGTTGCCGTGCCTGTGGCTGCAGCCAAACCAGAAAACAACGAAGCCAAAGCCGCCATTGCGCTGTTGAACAAGTACAGTTGCACCGCGTGCCACGGTATCGACAAGAAGATTGTCGGACCTGGCTTCAACGAAATTGCCAAAAAGCAAGCCGGTAAAACTGACTACTTGGTTGGCAAAATAAAGGCTGGCGGTGTGGGTGTGTATGGTCAAATTCCAATGCCTGCTCAATCGCTGCCTGACGCTGACGCCAAGCAAATTGCCGAATGGATTTCCAAGGGGGCCAGCAAGTAATTCGGGGTTTCCCCCGTTGTCCTGCTGAGCCTGTTTTCATAGCATCACTCAACCATCAAGGAGATATCAGATGCAAACCCGTCGCGAGACACTCAAGCAAACCGCTGTCGTGGCTGGCCTCTTGGCCTCCGCTGGCTTCCCCCAGTTCGCCCACGCCGCCTTCAATAAATCCGCTTTTGAAGCCAAATCGGTGCAAGACGCCGCCAAAGCCGCTGGTGGCACCAGCCTGGCTGAGAGCAAAGACGTCAGCATCGTCGCCCCCGACATCGCTGAAAACGGTGCCGTGGTGCCCATGACAGGCAGCACCTCACTGCCAGGCGTCAAGCACATCTTGATCTTGGTCGAGA
>OBPM01000068.1_pt1 | contig 18754 bp, 17 predicted proteins | sample 1493981 | NCBI WGS metagenome assembly OBPM01 (sample SAMEA3275485, study PRJEB22092) | marine metagenome | reverse complement strand
AGGGTGCGCAGCGCAGCCGCGTTGGCCTGCGCCCGCAAGGCCGCCAACCGATCCGCGAAGGCACGCCGCTCTTTGCGCCAAATGCCACACCCGTTGGCAGCGTCACCTCGGGCGGTTTCGGCCCTTCGGTGGCGGCCCCCATCGCAATGGGCTATGTCGCGCGCGCCTTTGCCAGCGCAGGCACCGCCCTCGAGGCCGAGGTGCGCGGCAAGATGCTGCCCGTTACCGTCTCGGATATGCCTTTCCATTCAACACGTTACAAACGCTGAGGGTTTAAGATGAAGTATACCAAAGAACATGAATGGCTGCGCGTCGAGGGCGATCTGGTTGTGGTCGGCATCACCGAACACGCCGCCACCGCGCTGGGCGATGTGGTGTTTGTCGAACTGCCCGAAGTGGAAACCATGGTCGCCGAGGGTGACGAAGTCGTGGTGATCGAAAGCGTCAAGGCGGCTTCGGATATTCTGGCGCCCTTGGACGGCGAGATTGTCGAAGTGAACCAAAAGCTGGTCGATAACCCTGCCTTGGTCAATGAAGACCCAACCGGCTCTGCGTGGTTTTTCAAACTGCGCGTCGATGATCTGTCGGTTCTGGACGCCTTCATGGATGAAGACGAATACAACGACCTGATCGGATAAGCACAAAGGGGCGCTAACCCCTTGAATTCAATGCCTGTCGGCTTCCTTTCGGGGGCTGATCCCTTATACCCAAAAGGAACGCAGCATGGCCTTTACCCCTGTCGACTATAACCCCTATGATTTTGCCAACCGCCGCCACATTGGCCCTTCGCCTGCTGAAATGGCGGCGATGCTTCAGGCGATTGGCGTGCCCAGTCTTGACGCGCTGATCGACGAAACCGTGCCCGCAAGCATCCGGCAAAGCACGCCGCTTAGCTGGGCGCCGCTGTCTGAACACGGGCTTTTGGCGCGGATGCGCGAGGTGGCGGGCCGCAACAAGGTGATGACCTCGCTGATCGGGCAAGGCTATTACGGCACGGTGACCCCGCCTGCGATCCAGCGCAATATCCTGGAAAATCCGGCTTGGTATACCGCCTATACCCCCTATCAGCCCGAAATCGCGCAAGGCAGGCTCGAGGCTTTGCTGAATTATCAAACCATGGTCTGCGATCTGACCGGCCTGCCGGTGGCCAACGCCAGCCTTTTGGACGAGGCAACCGCCGCCGCCGAAGCCATGACGATGGCCGAGCGGGTGGCAAAATCCAAGGCCAAGGCGTTCTTTGTCGATGAAGACTGCCACCCGCAAACCATCGCCGTGGTGCAAACCCGTGCCGAGGCGCTGGGCATCGCTGTTCTGGTGGGCCCTGTGCAAGGGCTTGATCCAAATGCCGTTTTCGGTGCGCTGTTCCAATACCCCGGCACCTATGGCGCGGTGCATGACTTTAGCGACCAGATCACGGCCCTGCATGAGGCCAAGGCGATTGCGGTGGTGGCGACCGATCTTTTGGCGCTTTGTCTGCTGAAAGAGCCGGGCGCGATGGGGGCCGATATTGCGGTCGGGTCCAGCCAGCGCTTTGGCGTGCCGATGGGCTACGGCGGACCGCATGCTGCGTTTTTCGCCTGCCGCGACGAGCATAAGCGCGCGATGCCCGGCCGGATTGTCGGCGTCTCGGTCGATGCGCGCGGCAATCAGGCCTACCGTTTGTCGCTGCAAACCCGCGAGCAACATATTCGCCGCGAAAAGGCCACGTCGAACGTCTGCACCGCCCAAGCGCTGCTGGCGGTGATGGCCTCTTTCTACGCGGTGTTTCATGGCCCCAAAGGCCTGCGCGCCATTGCCGAGCGCGTGCATTTCATGACCGACCGCATCGCGCGCGGGCTAAAGGCTGCGGGGGCCAAGGTCTCGCCCGAGGCGTTTTTTGACACCATCACCGTCGAGGTGGGCGTGGGCCAAGCCGGTATCTTGGCGGCCGCGCGGCACGAGGGCCTGAACTTTCGCAAAATCGGGCTGGACCGGGTTGGAATTTCGCTGGATGAAACCACAGACGAGCGGGTCTTGTCCTTGATTTTAAAGGCCTTTGGCATTGATGGCGTCGCCCCGCACCGCGCGGCACTTGCCTTTCCGGAAAGCCAATTGCGCACCACCGACTATATGACGCATCCGGTGTTTCACATGAACCGCGCCGAGTCCGAGATGATGCGCTATATGCGCCGCCTGTCGGACCGCGATTTGGCGCTGGACCGTGCGATGATCCCGCTGGGGTCTTGCACGATGAAGCTGAACGCGGCTGCCGAAATGATGCCGATCACCTGGCCTGAATTCGGCTCGCTGCATCCCTTTGTGCCAAAAGATCAAGCGCTTGGCTATCACGAGGCGATCAGCGATCTGGCGGAAAAGCTTTGTGAAATCACCGGCTATGATGCGTTTTCGATGCAGCCGAACTCCGGCGCGCAGGGCGAATATGCCGGGCTTTTGACCATTGCCGCCTATCACCGCGCGCGCGGTGACGCGGGGCGCAACATCTGCCTGATCCCGGTGTCGGCGCATGGCACCAATCCGGCTTCGGCGCAGATGGCGGGGATGCAGGTTGTCGTCGTGCAAGCGATGCCGAATGGCGATATTGATGTCGAAGATTTCCGCGCCAAAGCCCAAGCAGCGGGTGATCGGCTGGCCGCCTGCATGGTGACCTATCCCTCTACCCATGGGGTGTTTGAAGAAACCATCCGCGATATCTGCGATATTACCCATCAGTTCGGCGGCCAAGTCTATCTGGACGGGGCCAATATGAACGCGCTGGTTGGTCTGGTGAAACCGGGCGAGATTGGCGCCGATGTCAGCCATTTGAACCTGCACAAAACCTTTGCCATCCCGCATGGCGGCGGCGGTCCGGGCATGGGGCCGATTGGCGTCAAGGCGCATCTGGCGCCGCATCTGCCCGGCCACCCCGAGACGGGTGGTGCCGAGGGGCCAGTGAGCGCTGCCCCCTTTGGATCGGCCTCTATCTTGCTGATTTCATGGGCCTATTGTCTGATGATGGGCGGCGAGGGCCTGACACAAGCGACGCGGGTGGCGATTTTGAACGCCAATTACATCGCAGCGCGGCTGCAAGGCCAATATCCGATCTTGTTTATGGGCAATAAGGGGCGTGTCGCGCATGAATGCATCCTTGACACCCGCCCCTTTGCCGAGGTGGGTGTGACGGTGGATGATATCGCCAAGCGTTTGATTGATAACGGCTTTCACGCGCCGACGATGTCTTGGCCGGTCTCTGGCACCTTGATGGTAGAGCCGACAGAATCCGAGACCAAGGCCGAGATTGACCGCTTTATCACCGCGCTTTTGGCGATCCGCGCTGAAATCCGTTCGGTCGAGGCGGGCGAGATTTCCAGCCAAGACAGCCCACTGCGCCACGCCCCGCACACGGTCGAGGATCTGGTGGCCGATTGGACCCGCGCCTACCCGCGCGAGCAGGGCTGCTTTCCGCCGGGCGCGTTTCGGGTCGATAAATATTGGCCGCCGATTGGCCGCGTCGACAATGTCTTTGGCGACCGCAATCTGATCTGCACCTGCCCGCCGCTGGAAAGCTATATGCAGGCGGCCGAATAGCCCAAAGCCGCGGCAATACGTCGTTTTTGTGCCGCGGCAGGGCGCGGGATGATTGACAGCTTTGGGGGCGGGCCGCTAGGTCTGCCCCCATGAAAACCGCCGCCCCTTCCTCGACCTTTCTGACCGGCTTGGCGGGGGCGCTGCCGATTATGCTGGGCTATTTCCCGATCGCTTTTTCCTTTGGCGTGGCGGCCGTGCGCGCGGGCCTGAGCCCCACCGAGGCTGCGGGCCTGTCGGTTATTATCTATGCGGGGGCCTCGCAGTTTTTGGCGCTGGCGCTGATTGCAGGCGGCGCGCCGGTTTTGGTCGCGGCTTTTACCTTGATCGCGATGAACCTGCGCCATCTGCTTTATGGCCCGGCGCTGATGAAGCGGGCAGGGCCCGCCGCGCGCAAACGCTGGGCGCTGTTCTGGGCCTTTGGGCTGACGGACGAGGTGTTTGGTGCGGCGCTGGGCGCGCTGGCGCGGGGGCGGCAGTTTTCGGAAAGCTATATGTTTGGGCTTGGCATCGGCGCCTATGCGGCTTGGGTTTCGGGCACGGTGCTGGGGGCCTATGCGGGGGGTGGCGCGCTGGAAGGCTGGCCGGTTCTAGAGGCGGCCTTGGGCTTTATGCTGCCGGCGCTGTTCTTGGCGCTGCTGTTGTCGATCATGTCGCGCGCGCAAGTGCCGGTGATTGCGGTGGCCGCAGCGGTTACGGTTCTGGTGACGCTGATCGGCTCGGGCACTCTGGGGATTTTGGCGGGAATGCTGGCGGGGGCGGTGACGGGGATGTTGCGGAGGATCACAGATGCGCAGTGAGGTTTTGACGCTGGCGCTGCTGGTGGGCTTTTGCACTTGGGCGTTTCGGGTGTTTCCGACGCGGGCGGATCTATCGGCCTTGGCCCCCACTGGCATTTTGGCGCGATTTTTGGCGGCAACCGGCCCTGCGGCGATTGCGACGCTGTTTGTGGCCTCGGTGATGCCATGGCTGCAAGGCGGGGTGGCGCTGCCGATGATCTGCGGCATTGCAGCGGTTTTGGCAGCCTATGCGGGCAGCCGCTCTGTGGTTGCGGCGACGCTTGCGGGGTCGGCAGGCTATGGATTTGCGGTTTGGGGACTTGCATTTTGGGCCTAGCGCCCTCATCTTATTCTAAAAGATGAATGTGAGGTCTGTGATGGAAGCTGTGAAACTTGCCTGTGCCACCTGTGGCCAGATGAACCGCGTTCCGGTGGATCGGCTGAGCGCTGGCCCAAAGTGCGGCTCTTGTGGCGAGGCTTTGGTCGATGGCCGGGTGATCGAGCTGGACGCCAAGGCGCATGACAAGGCCACGCGCGGCGATGATCTGCCGCTGCTGGTGGATTATTGGGCGCCGTGGTGCGGGCCTTGCCGGCAGATGGCACCTCAGTTTGTCAAAGCCGCGCAAAGCCTGAAGGGCCGCGCGCGTCTGGCCAAGCTGAACACCGAAGACAACCCGCAAATCGCCCAACGCGCGCGCATTCAGGGCATTCCGGCCTTGGTTTTGTATCGCGGCGGTCGCGAGGTGGCGCGGTTGGCCGGCGCGCGGCCTGCCAGCGATATTGTGGCCTTTGTCCAAGGCCATCTGGCCTAGGGGCATTGGCTTTGATATCGGCAAAACCGTGTCAAACCTTGCTCCAGATCAAGGTACGCGCGGGTGCTCTGGGCTAGGCTGATCGTCTAACCACAGAGGAGTTTGCCATGTCGCGTTTGATGATGATGCTGTTTTCAATGATTTCGACCACGCTGATGGGCATCGGTATCGTGGTTGCATTGGTGACAGGATATGACACCTTGCAGCCAATCCTGATCGCCGCGGCGCTGGGCTTCGTGCTGGCCCTGCCTGCGACATGGATTATCGGGCGGCAAATTGAAAAGCAGACCTCAGCCTAGGCTTTTGGCTGGACCCTGTCGTTATTGGATATACTTCGCGAGCCTTGCACTCTAAGTTGAACCAAGGCCTAGCCTTTTGTATGTCCAAATTTTCGCGAGTGCTGCTGTTTCAAGACCCCTATCGGAGGCGCTTGAAGATGACGCTTTATCTGGCGGTAATGTTTGCGAGTATTGCTTTGGTATTGATGACGCTTTGTGTGGCGGTTGCCATGCTGACGGGTAATGCCTCGGCTATGATGTTGGGGATTTGCGCTTTGATTGGCGCGCTGCTTGCGTTGCCGACAACGCAATTCGTCGTTATGATGTTGGAAGAGTAACAAGGTTAAGGATTAGCTTATGTCACAGCCAAAAGGCTATTCAGCGTTGCAGATTGCTTTGCACTGGGGCGTGGCGGCTCTGATCTTATTCCAGCTGATCTTGGGCGATGACATGAGCCACGCATGGCGCGACTTTAGCAAAACTGGCGTGGCAGCGATGTCGCTTTCGGTCTGGGCGCATATCGTTGTCGGCGTGGCGATCTTGGCCTTTGTGCTGTGGCGTTTGGTGCTGCGCTTTACCCGTGGCGTGCCGGCGGATCCCGTGGGCACAACCGCAAAGATGGCTTTGGTGGCGCATTGGGGCCATATCGGGCTTTATGGCTTGATGCTGGCGGTGCCGCTGACGGGTCTGATCGGTTGGTATGGCAACCAATCGCTGCTGGTCGAGGCGCATGGCTGGTTAAAGCCCGTGCTGATCGTGGTGATCTTGGGCCATATCGCGGCGGCGCTTTACCATCAGTTTATCTTGAAAGACGGGCTTTTGCTGCGGATGAAGCGGCCGCAAAACTAGGCCTGTAAAAACACCTCGACGGTTTGTTCAAAGGCGCGCGGGGCCTCGGCATGCAGCCAATGGCCGGCATCGGGCAGCTTGGCAAAGCGCGCCTTGGGGAACAGCGCCTTGATGGTGTCGCGGTGCTCGGCGCGCACATAATGCGAGCGCCCGCCGGTCAAAAACAGCGTTGGGTGGTCAAACTCGCCCTTGGTGTCAGGCCAGCCCACGATCTTGGGCATCTCTGCTTCCAGCACATCAAGGTTCAGCCGCCATTCGGGGGGCTGTGTCTTAAGGTCAAGCGATTGCAGGAAAAACGCCCGCAAGGCGGGGTCTTCGATCTGGGCCGAAAGCCTGCGGTCGGCTTCGCTGCGCTGGGTCAGATTGCTTAGATCCAGCGCCCGCATCGCGTGGATATGCCCCGATTGGTCATGGCCATAAGCCACAGGGGCGATATCGGCGACCACCAGCCTGCGCAGCAACTCGGGCCGCGTCAGCGCCAGCTGCATCGCGGCCTTGCCGCCCATCGAATGGCCCAGCACATCCATCGGCGCACCATGGGCCATGATCACCTCGGCCAAGTCCTGCGCCATATCGGGATAGCTTTGGCTGCTTTCGCGCGGGCTTTGCCCGTGGTTGCGCATATCAACCGAAACCACATCGCGGCTGCTGGCAAGGTGGCGCGCGATCACGCCCCAGTTGCGGGCAGAGCCGAACAGCCCATGCACGATCAAAAGCGCAGGGGTTGCGGGCAGGGGAACAGTGGCTGCGATCACAGTGGTGGCTAACATGGCAAAACCCTAGCGTGGCTGAGGCGGGCTGTCTGCCCCAAAGCGGTCTTGTGGCAAGATCCGCCCATAAAAAAGGCCCCACAACCGCGGGGCCTTTGCGTATTTTTGCAATATTTTACAGACCCGGATAGATCGGGAAGGCTTTGCACAGCGCCTCGACACGGGCTTTCACCGAAGCCTCGACGGCCGCGTTGCCCTCTTCGCCATTGGCGGCAAGCCCGTCTACGACCTCGACGATCCACTGACCGATCTGGCGGAACTCTGCCTCGCCAAAGCCACGGGTGGTGCCGGCAGGGGTGCCAAGCCGCACGCCCGAGGTCACCATTGGCTTTTCAGGGTCAAAGGGAATGCCGTTCTTGTTGCAGGTGATATTGGCGCGGCCCAAGGCCTTTTCGGTGGCATTGCCCTTCACGCCCTTGGGGCGCAGATCGACCAGCATCACATGGGTGTCGGTGCCGCCGGTGACGATGTCGATGCCACCCTTCATCAGCTCATCGGCCAAAGCTTGGGCGTTTTTGATCACTTGGGCGGCATAGTCTTTGAACTCGGGGCGCAGTGCCTCGCCAAAAGCCACGGCTTTGGCGGCGATCACATGCATCAAGGGGCCGCCCTGAATGCCGGGGAAGATCGCCGAGTTGAACTTTTTCGCCAGCTCTTCATTGTTGGTCAAGATCATGCCGCCGCGCGGGCCGCGCAGGGTTTTGTGGGTCGTGGTGGTTGCCACATCGGCATAGGGGAAGGGCGAGGGATGCGCGCCACCCGCCACAAGACCAGCAAAATGCGCCATATCCACCAAGAGATAAGCGCCAACCTTATCGGCAATCGCGCGGAAGCGGGCAAAGTCGATCTGGCGCGGCACGGCAGAGCCACCCGCGATGATCAGCTTTGGCTGATGCTCGATGGCCAAGGCTTCGACCTGATCATAGTCGATCAGGCTGTCTTCTTGGCGCACACCGTATTTGATCGCGTTGAACCATTTGCCCGATTGGTTTGGCGCAGCCCCATGCGTCAGGTGGCCACCCGAAGCCAGATCCATGCCCAAAATCGTGTCGCCGGGCTTGATCAGCGCGGTAAACACGCCTTGGTTGGCCTGCGAGCCCGAGTTTGGCTGCACATTGGCGAAAGCACAGCCGAACAGCTCTTTGGCGCGCTCGATCGCAAGGGTTTCGGCCACATCGACAAATTCGCAGCCGCCGTAATAGCGCTTGCCCGGATAGCCTTCGGCGTATTTGTTGGTCATCACCGAGCCTTGCGCTTCCATAACCGCGCGGCTGACGATGTTTTCCGAGGCGATCAGCTCGATCTCGTGGCGCTGACGGCCCAGTTCATTGGTGATCGAGCCGAAAAGCTCTGGATCACGGGTCGACAGGCTTTCGGTGAAAAATCCGGTGTCACGGTGGGCGGTCATGGCGTCTCCTGCGGTGAAGGGCGATTTACGCTTATCTAGGCGATAGGGGGCCTAAGGAAAAGGCCGATTGCGACAGGAAAACCGCTCTGGGCGAAGTCTTGTTTCCGATACGAAACTTTTTGCACCCCGTCTGCGGCTGTCAGGGGTTGAGTTTGGGGGCAAAGCGGCCAAGACTGCGGGCCGCAGACAAGGGAGAGTCGGTCGTGAGCTTTCAACGCATAGCCTTTGTGGCAAGCTCCGCTCCGGTGGCGCAAGAGGCTTTGGCCGAGATGATCGCGCTTTATGGCCAGCATGACCTTGCCAATGCCGATGTGGTGGTGGCGCTGGGGGGCGACGGCTTTATGCTGCAAACCCTGCATGAGACCAAGCAAAGCGAAGTGCCGGTTTACGGCATGAACCGCGGCACCATCGGGTTTTTGATGAATGCCTATTCGGCCGAAGACCTGCCCGCGCGGCTTGCCGCCGCCGAGGGGGCGGTGATCAACCCATTGGAGATGCGCGCGCTTTGCGTCGATGGATCCGAGACCGTGCAACTGGCGATCAACGAGGTGTCGCTGCTGCGCTCGGGTCCGCAGGCGGCCAAGCTGCGGATTTCGGTCGATGGCAAGGTGCGGCTGGAAGAATTGGTTTGCGACGGGGTTTTGCTGGCCACCCCCGCCGGATCGACCGCCTATAACTATTCTGCCCATGGTCCGATCTTGCCGATTGGCTCGGATGTGCTGGCCCTGACGCCGATGGCGGCGTTTCGGCCAAGGCGCTGGCGTGGCGCGCTGCTGCCCAAGGGCGTCGTGGTGCGCTTTGATGTCTTGGAACACGACAAACGTCCGGTACGGGCCGATGCCGACAGCCGCCCGGTCACCGATGTGCTGCGGGTCGAGATCCGCTCGCAGCCCGCAATCCGGCATCACATTCTGTTCGATCCGGGCCATGGCTTGGAAGAGCGGCTGATCGTCGAGCAATTCGCCTAAGCTTTCCCCCAAGCCTCGATCTTGCGGTAAAGCGTCGAGGGGGAAAGCTCGAGCATCCGCGCCGCCTTTGGCACCGAACCGCCGCTTTGGGCCAAGCTGGCCTCGATCACCATACGCTCGATTTCGGCCAAAGGCCGGCCAATCAGACCCGCCAGCGCCATCTGCGCTGTGGGGGCCGCAGGGGCTGGTTCGGCCAAGCTGCTGGCGTGCAGCGATTTTGGCAACATCGACAGCTGCACTTGGCCTTCATCGTGCAGCACCACGATATTTCGGATCACATTCAGCAGTTGCCGCACATTCCCCGGCCAGCGCAGCGATAGGAAAAGCGCGCGGACTTCGGGGCTAAGGCCTTGGAATGTCTTTTGTTCTTCACAGGCAAAGCGGTGCAAGGCTGCCTCGGCAATTTCCAAGACATCGGTGCCGCGCTCGCGCAGCGGTGGCATGTGGATCGGCACCACAAACAGCCGGTAGAACAGATCTTCGCGGAACTGGCCGCTTCGCACCGCCTCCATCGGGTCGCGGTTGGTGGCGCAGATGATGCGCACATTCACCTTGCGCGGGCGCGTCGCCCCCACCGGCACAATCGTCGAGGTTTGCAAGAACCGCAGCAGTTTGGTTTGCAACGCCGGGGCCATTTCGCAGATCTCGTCCAGAAACAAAGTGCCACCATCCGCCGCCGAAGCAGCCCCCGGTTTGTCGGACAAAGCGCCGGTAAAGCTGCCCTTCATATGGCCAAAGACTTCGGATTCCAGCAGATCTTGCGGAATAGCGCCGCAGTTCAACGCGATAAACGGTCCGCGACCGCGTGGCGATTGGCCATGCACCGCCAGTGCGCACAGCTCTTTGCCGGTGCCGCTTTCACCGGTGATAAACACCGTCGCCATCGAGCGCGCAACCGCGCGGATCGTGGTCTGGATCTGGCGCATCGGCTCGGATGTGCCGATAAAACCCGTCTCAAGGCTGGGGGCGACGTCTGTCACGCGAGAGTTCCGATGGCTTTAGGTCTGGGCGGCCAAAAACGCAGCGCTCTGGCGCAGCCTTTGACCAACCCCAAAGTTACCCGTCCCGCGGCATTTGTCTAGCGCCCATTAGCCCTTGGCATAGCCCAGCGTTTGCAGCGCTTGGGTGATTTCATCCAAAATCGCCGGATCGTCGATGGTTGCGGGCATCTTCCAAGGCTTGCAGTCAGCGATATTCACCATGGTGCCGCGCAAAATCTTGCCCGAGCGGGTTTTTGGCAGACGGTCCACCACAATCGCGCGTTTGAAATCGGCAACGGGGCCGATTTTCTCGCGCATCAAGGCGACACATTCTTTCACCACATCGGCAGCCGCGCGATCAGAGCCGGTGTTCAGGCACAAAAACCCAATCGGCGTTTGGCCTTTCAGCGCATCGGCCACGCCAATCACCGCACATTCAGCCACATCGCGGTGGTTGGCCAAAACCTCTTCCATCGCGCCGGTTGACAGCCGGTGTCCTGCCACATTGATCACATCATCAGTGCGCGCCATGATGTAAAGATAGCCGTCCGCATCGACGTAGCCCGCATCGCCGGTTTCATAAAACCCAGGGAAATGCGCAAGATACGACTTCTTGAACCGCTCTTCCGCGTTCCAAAGCGTGGGCAGGGTGCCCGGAGGCAGCGGCAGTTTGATCGCAATCGCGCCCAAAGTGCCGGGCGCCACCGGATGGCCGCCCTCATCCAGAATTTGCACATCAAAGCCCGGCATCGCCACCGAAGGCGAGCCGATTTTGACCGGCAGATGTTCAATCCCCATCGGGTTTGCGGCAATCGCATAGCCGGTTTCGGTCTGCCACCAATGGTCGATCACCGGCACTTTCACATGGGTCTGCGCCCAAGTGATGGTGTCAGGATCCGCGCGCTCGCCCGCCAGATACAGGGTTTTCAGGTTTGACAGATCGTAATGCGAGGGCAGCTCGCCATTTGGATCATCGCGCTTGATGGCGCGCAGGGCCGTGGGGGCGGTAAAGAACGCCCGCACTTTGTGTTCAGCAATCACCCGCCAGAACGTGCCCGCATCGGGGGTGCCCACGGGCTTGCCTTCAAACACGATGGTGGTGCAGCCCGCGATCAGCGGCGCATAGCAGATATAGCTGTGCCCCACGACCCAGCCCACATCCGAGGCCGCCCAAAACACATCGCCCGCGCCACAATCATAAATCGCGCGCATGGTCCAGTTCAGCGCCACCAGATGGCCCGCGGTTGGCCGCACCACACCCTTCGGCGCGCCGGTGGTGCCCGAGGTGTAAAGGATATAGGCCGGATGATCGCCCGAAACGGGCACACATTCGGCCGGGGTCACGCCATATTGAAAGCTGTGCCAAGCCACATCACGGCCTTCAATCAGCTTGGCAACCTCTTGTTCACGCTGCAAAATCACGCAGAAATCTGGCTTGTGGCTGGCCATGTCGATCGCCATATCCAGCAGCGGTTTGTAATGCACAACGCGGCTGGGCTCGATGCCGCAGCTGGCGGCGATAATGGCCTTTGGGGTGCAATCGTCGATCCGCACCGCCAGTTCAGCAGCCGCAAAGCCGCCAAAAACCACCGAGTGAATCGCGCCAAGCCGGGCGCAGGCCAGCATCGCCTCCAGCGCTTCGGGCACCATCGGCATATAGATGATCACGCGGTCGCCCTTTTGCACACCCTTGGCGCGCAGCGCGCCTGCCAGCGAGGCGACGCGGGTTTGCAGCTCGGCATAGGTGATGCCATGTTTCGATTGCGTCACCGGGCTGTCGTGGATGATCGCAAGCTGGTCGCCGCGTCCGGCCAGAACATGGCGATCCACCGCGTTATAGCAGGCATTGACCGTGGCATCGGTGAACCATTCGTAAAGCGGCGCGCGGCTGTCGTTCAGCGCACGACTTGGCGCTTTCACCCAGTCGATCTGGCCTGCGGCCTCCATCCAGAACGCCTCTGGGTCGGCTTTCCAGCCCGCATAAACCTCACCATAGCCCATAGATGCCTCCTCCAAAGCTGCCAAAGTGTTACGCGCCTGACCCCGAGTCGCGCAAGGTTTGCGAAGCCGTGGCTGCGAAAACTTTGCATATATTGCCAAAGCTTCGGCGCAAACATTTGCAAAACTCGGATATATATGCGGATTTGGGCGAAATGTGGCGGGGTTTGCAAAGTTTCCTGAAAAACTCTGCAAACCCAAGTTGTTTAGCCGTAATGCCCGACAGGCGTGCCAGCCAAGGCCGCGATGTTCAAAAGCCCGCGCGCCGTGATCGACGGCGTGACGATATGGGCCAAGTTGCCCATGCCCATCAAGATCGGCCCCACCTCAAGCCCGCCTGCCTTGAATTTCAGCATATTGCGCGCGGTGCTGGCGGCATCGGTATAGCCAAAGACCAGAATATTGGCGGGCCCGTGCAGGCGTGCATTGGGGAAGATGCGGGTGCGCAGCTCGGGGTCAAGGGCTGCATCGGCGCTCATCTCGCCCTCATATTCGAAATCGACCTCGCGGGCGTCCAGAATTTCCATAGCCGCGCGCACACGGCGGCCGGAATCGCTGTCCAGATTGCCAAAGTTCGAATGGCTGCACAGCGCCACCTTGGGCACCACGCCAAACCGGCGGGCATGGCGCGCTGCGCCAATCGCGCTTTGCGCGATCTGCTCGGGGCTTGGCACCGGGTTGATCTGGGTGTCGGCGATGAACAAAGGGCCGTCTTCCAAGATCATCAGCGACAAAGCGCCCTGTGGGCTGCGGCCTTCGCGGGCCAAAATCTGGCGCACATAGCCCAGATGCCACAGATATTGCCCGAAGGTGCCGCAGATCATGCTATCGGCATCGCCGCGGTGCACGCCAACGGCGGCGATTGCGGTGGAATTGGTGCGCATCACCGCGCGGGCAATATCGGGTGTGACGCCTTGGCGCGCCATCAGCTCGTGATAAGATCCCCAATAGTCCCGATAGCGGTGGTCGCTTTCGGGATTGATGATCTCAAAGTCTTTGTCCGGCCGGATCGGCAGGCCCGCACGTTCGCAGCGGTTTGCAATCACCTCGGGGCGGCCGATCAGGATCGGCTTGTCGGTGGTTTCCTCCAGCATCGCATTGGCCGCGCGCAGCACGCGTTCGTCCTCGCCTTCGGCAAAGATGATGCGGCGGGTGACTTGGGCGGCGGCTTCAAACACCGGACGCATGATCAGCGCCGATTTGAACACCGAGCCGTCAAGTTTCTCGCGGTAGGCCTCGATATCGGCGATGGGGCGGGTGGCGACGCCGGTTTCCATCGCGGCTTTGGCCACAGCGCTTGCGACCACGCCGATCAGACGCGGGTCAAAGGGTTTCGGGATCAGATAATCTGCCCCGAACGACAACTTTTCGCCCGAATAGGCGGCGGCGGCCTCGGCGCTGGTGGTGGCGCGGGCAAGCGCTGCAATGCCTTCGATGCAGGCCAGCTCCATCTCGGCGTTGATCGTGGTCGCCCCAACATCCAGCGCGCCGCGGAAGATAAAGGGGAAACAGAGCACGTTGTTGACTTGATTGGGAAAATCCGAACGCCCCGTCGCCATGATCGCATCAGGCACCACCGCGCGCACGGCATCAGGCAGGATTTCCGGCGTCGGGTTTGCCAGCGCAAAAACAATCGGCTGGCGAGTCATCGATTGCACCATTTCAGGCGTCAAAACGCCGGGGCCCGACAGGCCAAGGAACAAATCCGCGCCCACAATCACCTCGGCCAGCGTTTTTGGCGTGCTGCCTTGCGCGAATGCCGCCTTCTGCTCGGTCATCTGATCGGTGCGGCCTGCGTAGACAAGGCCCGCAAGATCGCAAAGCCAGACGTTTTCGCGTTTGACGCCCAGCTTCAGCAGCATGTTCAGGCAAGCGATTCCAGCCGCACCACCGCCCGTCGAGACGACCTTAATGTCGGCGAATTTCTTACCCGCGACATGCAGCGCATTGGTGGCCGCAGCCCCCACGACGATAGCAGTGCCATGCTGATCGTCGTGAAAGACCGGAATCTTCATCCGCTCGCGGCAGATTTGTTCAACGATGAAACAATCGGGCGATTTGATGTCTTCAAGGTTGATCGCGCCAAAGGTCGGTTCAAGCGCGCAGACGATATCGGCAAGCTTATAGGGGTCGGATTCGTTCACCTCGATGTCAAAGCAATCAATATTGGCGAATTTCTTGAACAGAACCGCCTTGCCTTCCATCACCGGCTTTGACGCCAAAGCGCCAATGTTTCCAAGGCCTAAGACAGCCGTGCCGTTCGAGACCACCGCCACAAGATTGCCGCGCGAGGTGTAGCGGCTGGCCGTGGCAGGATCGGCTTTGATCTCAAGGCAGGCTTCTGCCACGCCGGGGGAATAGGCGCGCGACAGATCGCGGCCATTGGCCAAAGGCTTGGTCGCACGGATCTCTAACTTTCCCGGCTTGGGAAATTCGTGATAATCCAGCGCCGCTTGCCGTGCGTTATCCTGCCGCGTCTCTTCCATTGTGCTCTCCAACCCAAATTTCGTTTAGCCTTAAACCATTTTGAATTTATCGCCAACAGGCGCAATCCAAAAGCTGTTTATGGCTCTGCTTGCAAATCAATCTGTCCCGCAGCACTCTGCCGCAAACAAAAGGGAATTGCTATGTCCGAGACCACCGCCGAAATCCGTGCCGAGATTGTGGTGCCAACCACCGATCTGCGTGGCGATTTACCGTTTTTCACCAAGACCTTGGCGATGCGGATGGATATGATCTATCCCGCCGACAATCCGGCGGTGGCGGTGGTTTCGGGGCATGGGTTGCGGGTGCGGCTGGATGCAGGCGCGCAAGCAGCGCCCGCGCTTCTGCGGATTTTGACCGACGAGGCCAATTTTGCCGGTGGCGCGCGGGTGCTGACCTCGCCGGGTGGCACCAAGGTCGAGGTCGATGCGCTGAACCCGCCGCTGATTTTGCCCGCCACCGAACACGCCTTTGTGGTGCGGCGCTTGGCGGATCAGGCACCTTGGGTGATCGGGCGGGCGGGGATGGAATACCGCGACCTGATCCCGACACGGCTGGGCGGGGCGATGATCGCCAGCCACATTCGCGTGCCCGACGGCCCGGTGCCCGATATGGTGCATTTCCACAAGGTTGGCTTTCAGCTGATCTTTTGCGTCGCGGGCTGGGTTGATGTTTTGTATGAAGATCAAGGCGGTATCCTGCGGATCGCGGCGGGCGATTGCTTTATTCAGCCGCCCGGCATTCGCCATAAGGTGCTGCATTCTGAAGGCGTGCAGGTGGTTGAAATTGGCGTGCCTGCCGAACATGTCACCGAAATCGACCACGAGATGACCCTGCCCACCGCCAGCTTTAACCCCGATCGTGAATGGCAGGGCCAGCGCTTTGTGCACAATCTTGGCGCCACTGGCGAGTTCAAACCCTACCGCATTCCGGGGTTCGAGGCGCGCGACACCACGATCAACGCCAATACCAAAGGGGTTGCCAGCGTGATGGTCGCTCGCCCCACCGGCGAGGCGCCTTGGACCAAACACGCAGGCGATATTCTGTTTGGCTTTGTGATGACAGGCTCGATGCTGCTGGAGGGCGAGGGCAAAGCGCCGTTCCGGCTCGAGGCTGGCGACGCCTTTGTCATTCCGCCTGCGATGGCGACGCGCTATGCGCAGGCCAGCGCCGATCTGACGCTGATGGAGGTGTCTTTGCCGGGCAATCCGCCGACGGAAATCCTGTAACGGCAGGCTTGCACTTGAACCCGAAGCGGCCCACACTTACTGACCGGATGGTCAAGGATTGGAGCCGCTTATGACATTGCTGGAAGCCGCAACGGCGGTGCGTTTGCGCGCCTATGTGCCCTATTCGCGCTTTCACGTTGGCGCGGCGATTATGTCGGTGGAAGGTCGCGTGCATATTGGCTGCAACGTCGAAAACGTCGCCTACCCCGAAGGCACTTGCGCCGAAGCCGGTGCCATTGCCGCGATGATTGCGGCGGGCGACACCCGCATCGCCGAGATGGTGGTGATCGCCGACAGCCCCGAACCTGTGCCTTGCTGCGGCGGCTGCCGACAAAAAATCGCTGAATTTGCGGCGCAGGACGTCAAAGTAACCCTTTGCACCACCGACGGAAAATCAAAAACGCTGACCGTGGCCCAGCTTTTGCCCGGCGTGTTCAGTCAGGCGCATATGGACCGCGCATGAGCGACGCCCGCGCCATTATCACCACGCTGCGCGATGGCGGCCACCCCTCGGCGGCCGATTTGCAGTGGTTCGCGCAGGGCTTGGCCTCTGGTGCGGTCAGTGATGCGCAGGCGGGGGCCTTTGCCATGGCGGTGCTGCTGAAAGGGCTTGGGGATGAGGGCCGCGTGGCGCTGACCCGTGCGATGCGCGACAGCGGTCATGTGCTGCACTGGGATATGCCGGGGCCGGTGCTGGACAAGCATTCGACGGGGGGGATTGGCGATTGTGTGTCGCTGCTGCTTGCCCCTGCCTTGGCTGCTTGCGGGGCCTATGTGCCGATGATTTCGGGGCGCGGTTTGGGTCATACCGGCGGCACTTTGGACAAGCTGGAAGCCATCCCCGGCTTTCGCACCGGCCTGACCGAGGCGCAATTGCGCGCGCAGCTGAATGATGTCGGCTGCGCCATTGTCTCGGCCAGTGCGGAAATTGCGCCGGCTGATCGCAGGCTTTACGCGCTGCGCGATGTCACGGGCACGGTCGAGTCGGTGGATCTGATCACCGCCTCGATTCTGTCGAAAAAGCTGGCAGCGGGGCTGGAAGCGCTTGTTCTTGATGTGAAATGCGGCTCGGGGGCGTTTATGAAAACGCTGGCCGAGGCCGAGGCTTTGGCCCGCGCGCTGGTCTCGACGGCGCAGGGTGCGGGCTGCATGACCACGGCGCTGATCACCGATATGAGCCAACCTTTGGCAACGGCTGCGGGCAATGCGCTTGAAGTGATCGAAGTGATGGAAACCCTGACCGGCACCAGCGTAAACTCGGCGCTGTGGGATATCACTATGGCGCTGGGTGGCGAGGCTTTGGCGCTGGGCGGGCTGGCCGACGATCCGGCAGATGGGGCGATGCGGATCGAGCAAGCGCTGGATTCAGGCGCTGCGGCTGAGATTTTTGGCCGGATGGTGGCTGCGCAAGGTGGACCGCATGATTTTGTCGACCGCTGGCCCGACCGTCTGCCCGCAGCCGCCGTGATCCGCGAGGTGCCAAGCCTGCGCAGCGGTTTTGTGCAGCGCGTTGACGGTCAGGCGCTGGGGCAAACCGTGGTCGGGCTTGGCGGCGGACGGCTGCGCGAGGGCGATCGGTTGAACCTTTCGGTCGGGCTGTCGGAACTTGCGGGGATCGGCGAAGATATCGCGGCGGGCGATCCGTTGTGCATGGTGCATGCCGCCACCGAAGCCGCCGCCGAACAGGCGATTGCGCAGATCCAAGCCGCCTATGCTTTGGGCGCGGCCCTTCCCGAAGACCCTGATTTGATTTTGAAAAGGATTGCCTGAATGGCGCGGGCCTTTCTGATTGTGATGGATTCGGTGGGCTGTGGCGGCGCCCCCGATGCCGCCGATTTTGGCGATGAAGGTGCCAATACCTTGGCCCATATCGCGGCAGAATGCGCCGCAGGGCGGGCAGATATTGGCCGCCAAGGCCCGCTGCGGATGCCGCATCTGGATGCTTTGGGCTTAGGGGCCGCGATCAAACTCGCCTCGGGGCAGACGGCGGCGGGGTTTTCGGCAACCCCACAGGGCCGCTGGGGGGCTGCAACCGAAGTGTCGCGCGGCAAGGACACGCCCTCGGGGCATTGGGAGCTTGCCGGCGTGCCGGTGCCTTGGGATTGGACCTATTTCCCCGACACAAGCCCCGCCTTTCCGCCCGATCTGGTGGATCTTGTCTGCAAACTGGCCGGAACCAAGGGGATTTTGGGCAATTGCCACGCCTCTGGCATGCCGATCATCGCGCGGCATTTTGCCGAGCATCAGCGCTTGGGCTGGCCGATTTGCTATACCTCGGCCGACAGCGTGTTCCAGATTGCGGCGCATGAAGACAGCTTTGGGCTGGACCGCTTGCTCAAGCTTTGCGCCGATCTGGCGCCGCATCTGCATGCGATGAAGGTCGGGCGGGTGATCGCGCGGCCCTTTCGTGGCGGGGTAGGCGATTTCTACCGCACGCCAAACCGGCATGATTTTGCTATGGACCCGCCAGCGGCCACGCTGCTTGACTGGGTTGCAAACGCGGGGCGGGCGACGCATGCGATTGGAAAGATTGGCGATATCTTCTCGATGAAGGGGGTTGGGGCCTTGCACAAGGGCGCTTCGGATATTGCACTTTTCGATCATTTAGATGCGCTGGCGGGGCAGGCCGAGGCAGGTT
>OBPM01000067.1_pt1 | contig 18908 bp, 19 predicted proteins | sample 1493981 | NCBI WGS metagenome assembly OBPM01 (sample SAMEA3275485, study PRJEB22092) | marine metagenome | reverse complement strand
AAGATCTAAATCTCGTGTGCCCTGCTGGTCAGGGCGCTGAGTTCAACGCATGCGGGCCACAAGCCTGCGTGCCTTGCGCTCAACGTATTCCCCCAAGTCCCCCCAATTTCCCCTGTTCCCTGGCCTGCGCCACAAGTGCGGGTTCAAGTTCACTGTCCCCTGAAAACCGGAGATCACCATGCTCGACGACACCCTCAAAGCCCAACTGCAGCAGTACCTGGCTTTGCTGCGCCAGCCGATTCGTTTGATCGCCTCGCTGGACGACAGCGAAACTGGCGTCGACATGAAGGCTTTGCTGGAGACCATCGTCAGCTTGTCCGACAAGGTCAGCCTGGACACCTCTGGCGACGACGCCCGCAAGCCCTCTTTTGTGGTGGCGCGTGAAGGCCAAAACACCGGCGTGCGTTTTGCCGGTTTGCCGCTGGGCCACGAGTTCACTTCTTTGGTTTTGGCTTTGCTCTGGACCGGTGGGCATCCTCCCAAGGTCGAGCAAGACGTGATCGACAGCATCAAGATGCTGGACGGCGACTTCAACTTCGAGGTCTACATGTCCCTGAGCTGCCACAACTGCCCCGATGTGGTGCAGGCCTTGTCGCTGATGGCCATCGTGAACCCCAAGGTGAAGACCGTGGTCATCGAAGGCGGTGCCTTCCAGGCCGAAGTCGAGGCGCGCCAGATCATGGCCGTGCCCATGGTGTTCTTGAACGGGCAGGTGTTCGGCTCCGGCCGCATGACGGTTGAAGAAATCGTCGCCAAACTCGACACCAAGGCCGGTGAGCGTGAAGCCGCCAAGCTCAGCGCCAAAGACCCCTTTGATGTGTTGATCGTGGGCGGAGGCCCGGCCGGCGCGGCGGCTGCCGTGTACGCTGCCCGCAAAGGCATCCGCGTGGGTGTGGCCGCCGAGCGTTTTGGTGGCCAGACCAACGACACCATGGCCATCGAAAACTACATCTCGGTGCTGGAAACCGATGGCCCCAAGTTTGCGGCAGCCTTGGAAGCGCAGGTGCGCCACTACGAAGTGGACATCATGAACCTGCAGCGTGCCGACAAAATCATCCCCGCCAGCCAGCCCGGCGGTTTGATCGAAGTGCAGATGGCCAACGGCGCCAGCCTCAAAGCCCGCTCGGTCATCCTGTCCACCGGTGCCCGCTGGCGCAATGTGAACGTACCCGGCGAGGCCGAGTTCAAGAACAAAGGCGTGGCGTACTGCCCGCACTGCGATGGCCCGCTGTTCAAGGGCAAGCGCACGGCGGTGATTGGCGGCGGCAACTCAGGCATCGAAGCGGCGATTGATCTGGCCGGCATCGTGGCCCACGTCACGGTGTTCGAATTCGCCGACCAACTCAAGGCCGACGCGGTCTTGGTGAGCAAGCTCAAGAGCCTGCCCAACGTCACGATCCACACCCACGCGCAGACGACCGAAATCACGGGCGCTGACGGCAAAGTCAACGGCATCCGCTACAAGGACCGCACCACCAGCGACGACCACTGGGTCGAACTCGAAGGCGTGTTCGTGCAAATCGGCCTGGTGCCCAACACCGAGTTCCTCAAAGGCACTTTGGACCTGAGCAAATTTGGCGAGATCGTGGTGGACGCCAAAGGCCACACCAATGTGCCCGGCGTGTTTGCGGCGGGCGATTGCACCACTGTGCCTTTCAAGCAGATCGTGATCGCCGCAGGGGATGGTGCCAAAGCCGCCTTGAGCGCTTTTGACCACCTGATTCGCTTGCCGGCCTTGCCCGAGGCGGGTATCGCAACCCCAGTGCCAGCCGAAGCCGTTTAAGCTGACGCTTTTGAACAGCCAGCAGGAGCTTTGGGATGACTTGTTTTGTGATCGACCCCACCGCCAAAACCATCACCCCCGTCGCCTTGGGCGGCGGGTTGGATGCGATCCGTCAGTTGATCGGTTTTGAGACCATCGACAGCGATGAGATCGATGCGAGTGGGGACCGCTTGTTTTTCGACGAAAAATGCTTCATCCGCCAGACCCCCGGGGTGGGCCGTTTCCAGCTTGACAGCCTGGCCCCTGTGGCGGGGATAGGTGTGGTGGTGGGTGCCGGGGAAGGTTCTGCTGCTCCGCAAGTGAGTCTGCAGGCCTTGCAGGCACGGGTCAAGTTTTTGTAGTTTCAGGCTCAAGCGGGGCGGTGTGCACCGCCTGAGCCCTTGCCCTGGTGAGGTTCAACCATGGCGTCGCCGAGGTCGCGTGTTCACTTGAAGCCCACGCGGTCCAGCATTTGCTGCACCTTGATCTGGTTCATGCCCACGGCACTGATGGGGAGCACTTCGCTTTTGAAGCTGCCGCCGGTCATGGCCTTGAGGGCGGGGTTGTCAAAGCTCACCCCTTTGGCTGCAGGCCATTCGTTGTTGCCATTGGCAAAGTGATTTTGCGCAGCAGGGCTGGCCAGGTATTCCAGGAACTTGACCGCGTTGTCGGTGTTTTTGGCATGTCTTGCCACAGCGCCACCGGCCACGTTCATGTGCGTGCCCCAGCTGTTTTGGTTGGGGAAGACCACGCCGATTTTTTCGGTCACTGCGCGGTCGGCCGGGTTGGTGGAGCGCATCAGGCGCGCCAAGTAATAGCTGTTGCTCACGGCCACGCCGCATTCACCCGAGGCCACGCCTTTGATCTGGTCGGTGTCGCCGCCTTTGGGGCTGCGGGCCATATTGCCGACCAAGCCTTTGAGCCAAGCTTCTGTTTTTTGCGGCCCCAGGTGCTCGGTCATGGCACCAAACAGGCTCAGGTTGTAGGGGTGCGAGCCGCTGCGGATGCACAAGCCGCCTTTGAACTTCGCATCGGCCAGTTTTTCGTAACTGTCCACGTCGGTTTTGTTGTACTTGAGCTTGTTGTAAACGATCACGCGTGCCCGTGTGGACAGGCCAAACCAGGCTGTGCCGCCGTTGTCGGCCGGTTTGGAACGCAAGTTGGCGGGAATGGCTTCTTCGAGCTTGGCGGACTTGATGGGCAAGAACAGGCCATCGACCTCGGCGCGCCAAAGGCGGGCGGCGTCCACCAGCAAAATCACGTCGGCGGGTGAGGCCGCACCTTCGGCCTTGAGGCGGGCGAGAATACCGGCATCATCGGCATCCACGCGGTTGATTTGGATGCCGGTGGCTTTGGTGAAGTCGCTGTACATGACTTCGTCGGTCGGGTAGTGGCGGGCCGAATAAATGTTCAGCACTTTGTCTTGCGACATGGCCGAAGCGGCGCTCATGAGGCAAGCCAAGCTCAGCAGGGATCGGGACAGTGTCATGGGTTTCTCTTGGGTTTTGGACGGGTGAAGAAAGTTTAAACCAAATGCGAATCATTATCAATAAGATTTGAGGGCAGCATGGAAAAAATGCGAGAGATGGGTCGTGGCTTGGGCTGCGAACCCGCAGAACAAGCCCCAACTGTGGCTTGGCTCAGGTGTGCCGGGCGGCGTCTGGGCGCGGTTTTGACACTGGCGCTGTTGACAGCGTGCAGCAGTTTGCCGCCTCCGCCTGAGGCCAGCGCCCCTCCCACAGCCGAGCGGCGTGAGGTGCGGCTGGGGCTGGCGCTGGGCGGCGGCGCGGCGCGGGGTTTTGCCCATGTGGGTGTGATCCAGGTGCTGGAAGAGGCGGGGCTCAGGCCCAGCCATGTGGCGGGCACCTCGGCGGGCAGCTTGGTGGCCGCTTTGTATGCCAGCGGCAAAAGCCCGACCGAATTGGTGCGCGTAGCCCAGACGATGCAAGAGGCCGAGATCACCGACTGGGTGCTGCCCCTCGTGAACCGGGGGGCTTTGCGCGGCGAAGCCTTGGCCCGGTACGTCAACACCCAGGTGGGTGGCATGTCGCTGGAGCAGATGCCCATCCCACTGGGCATTGTGGCCACCGATCTGGGCAATGGCCAGGCCATCACCTTCCGGCGAGGCAACACGGGGTTGGCCGTGCGTGCGTCCAGTGCGGTGCCCGCGGTGTTTGTTCCCGTGCGCTTGGGCGGGCGCGAATACGTCGATGGCGGCCTGGTCTCGCCTGTGCCTGTGCAACAGACCCGTGAGATGGGGGCGAACTTTGTGGTCGCGGTGGACATCTCCAGCGATCCCGAAGACAACGCCTATGGCGATACGTTTCAGATCCTGCTGCAGACCTTTGCCATCATGGGCAAAAGCATCAACAGCCTGGCCCTCAAAGAGGCCGATTGGGTGGTTCGCCCGGTCTTGTCGGGCATCAAGAGTGCCGACTTTGGTGCCCGCTTGCGTTCAATTGAAGCGGGTCGGGTGGCCATGCGTGCAGCGCTTCCCGGACTCAAAGCCCGCTTGGCGGCTTTCGAGGCGGGGCGCTGATGGGCCATCCCCCATAAAAAAAGGGCTGATCTTGCGATCAGCCCTTGAAGGGATCCCTGTTTCCCAGATGAAATGCAAAGAGATCCGAGGAGACAACTGGCAATGCAACGGACCGTTCCTTGCAAAAACGGCCCGTTTGGAAAATCACTTCTTTTTGGCCGCCTTGGGTGCAGCCGATGGGCTCACCGCAGCCAAATTGGATTCGGCCAAGTCGGTGGCTTGTTTGACGGCTTTTTGCACAGACTCGAAAGCGCTGGTGGCGGCGGTCACGGCGCCCTTCATCATGGCCACAGCTTGCTCGGAGCCAGCGGGTGCGTTTTGCGCAGCGCTGTCCACCAAAGTGGTGATTTGTTTTTGTGCTGCGGCGCTTTGGGCTTCGAAAGCCTTGGTGAACTCGCTGCTGGTGCCCGAAGCGATGTCGTACAGGTGGCGGCTGTAGGCGGCGGTTTTTTCAGCCAAAGGCTGGAACAAGTTGGCTTGCATGGCCAGCAGTTCTTGTGCGTCTTTCACGCTCAGGGCGGCTTGGGTGTTGTTGGCCGACTCGTCCAAGGCGGCCTTGGCCACGCTCAGGTTCAGTTCGACCATTTTTTCCACGCCTTCGAAGGCTTTGGCGGTCAGGCCAAACAGGGTTTCCACATTGGCTTTTTGCGAGGCGACGATTTGTTCGGGTGTCATCATGAGGGGCTCCAGATAAAGGTTAGATTTCAAGAAGACTGCGCCGTAACTGGCCGAGGCCGTACAACTTTGTTGCAGTGCAGCATGGGTTGAATTTTAGGGTTTGTAATCGGTATTGCAAGAGCATATGCCCACACCTGGCTCAGTTTAGAGAGGGTTTTCTAGAATCGCTTTGCTCAAAATCAAAACATGCACGCTTACTACGCCGACCACTTTGTTCTGCCCTTGCCCGAAGGCCACCGCTTTCCGATGCGCAAATACAGCCGTTTGCGCGACCGCTTGACGCAAGAGCTGCCCACCGTGCGCATGCGCGAGGCTCCGGCTGCGAGCGACGGTGAGCTGGCGCTGGTGCACACACCCACCTACATTCAGGGCGTGGCCACGGGCAGCCTTGAGGCGGCTTTGCAGCGCGAGATCGGTTTTCCGTGGAGCCCAGCCATGGCCGAGCGGGCGCGTCGATCCGTCGGGGCCACGGTGGCTGCGGCCCGCGATGCGCTGGCCCAAGGCGTGGCAGGCAACCTGGCGGGCGGCACGCACCACGCCTATGCGCACAAGGGCGGGGGCTTTTGTGTGTTCAACGACATTGCCGTGACGGCCCGCCTGATGCAGGCCGAGGCCTGGCGGCACCACCGCCAGCAGATGAAGGTGGCGGTGATCGATCTGGACGTGCACCAGGGCAATGGCACGGCGCATGTGTTTGCCAACGACCCCAGCGTGTTCACCTTGTCGATGCACGGAGAAAAGAACTTTCCGTTTCGCAAGGAGCCGAGCGATCTGGATGTGGGCCTTCCGGACGGCTGCACCGACGATCCCTATTTGGCGGCCTTGCACCAAGCGCTGCAGACCCTGCAGGACCGCTTTGACCCACAACTGGTGATTTACCTGGCCGGGGCCGACCCGCATGAGGGCGACCGGTTGGGGCGGCTGAAGTTGACAGCCGACGGCATGCAGGCCCGCGACCGGGTGGTGATGGACTGGGCCTGGCAGCGCAGGCTGCCGGTGGTGCTGTGCATGGGCGGGGGCTATGGCCACGACATCGAGACCACGGTGCAGGTGCAAATGCAGACCTGGGATGTGGCTTTGGGCTATTGGCAACGCTGGCACAATCTCGGGCGATGAACACGCCAGTTTCAACCATCACCAAACCCCAAGCCGACGCCCGCAGCAGCTACAAGGCGTTTCGCCCCATCAGCACCCGCTGGATGGACAACGATGTGTATGGCCATGTGAACAACGTGGTGTACTACAGCTGGTTCGACACCGCTGTGAACGCCACCCTGATCGAGCAGGGCGTGCTCGACATTCACGCTGGCAACACCATCGGCCTGGTGGTGGAAACCCAGTGTTTTTACTTCGCGCCGCTGGCTTTTCCGCAAACCATTGACGCGGGCATCCGCGTGGCCAAGCTGGGCACGTCCAGCGTGCGCTACGAAGTGGGCTTGTTCGCGCAAGGCGAAGACCTCACCGCCGCCCGGGGCCACTTTGTGCATGTGTACGTGGACCGCGAGACCCGCCGCCCCGTGCCCTTGCCGGCCGCACTCAAAGCATTTTTGGAGACATTGACATGAGCATTTTGGACATCGGACCCCAGGTCAGCACCCGCGTGAACGACCCGGCCAGCGTGGACGCGGCCATCTTGAGCCGCTTTTCTGCCCGTGCTTATCTGCCCCAAGCGGTGGAGCGCAGCGTTTTGCAAGAGGTGCTGAGCGTTGCGGCACGCTCGCCCAGCGGCACCAACACCCAGCCCTGGAAGGTCTATGTGCTGCAGGGCGCCAAGCGCGACGAGCTGGTGGCCAAGACCTGCGCCGCGCACGACGCCATCAGCGCCAATCCGGCGCTGGCTTCTGACTACGCCGAGTCGTATGACTATTACCCCGAAAAATGGGTCAGCCCCTACATCGACCGCCGCCGCGAGTGCGGTTTTGGTCTGTATGGCGTGCTGGGCATTGGCAAGGGCGACAAGGCCATGATGCACGCGCAGCACCAGAAAAACTTCCGCTTTTTTGATGCACCCGTGGGCCTGATCTTCACCATCGACAAGGTCATGGGCCGGGGCAGTTTGCTGGACTACGGCATGTTCTTGCAAAGCATCATGGTCGCTGCCCGCTCGCGTGGCCTGCACACCTGCCCGCAAGCGGCCTGGAACGGGTTTTCCAAAATCATCTTGCCGCTGGTCGGCGCGGGTGAGAACGAAATGGTGGTCTGCGGCATGTCGCTGGGCTATGCCGACGAGTCGGCTTTGGTCAACACCTTCCAGACCACCCGCGTGCCGGCCCAAGACTTCACCCACTGGGTGGACTGACTTTTTATCTCAACGCGCTTTTTTAAAGACAAGGGCCTGAATTGGGATTCGAAGCACTGGCGCTGCAGCTGCTCAATGGCCTGAGCCACGCCACCACCTTGTTTTTGATGGCCTCCGGGTTGACGCTGATTTTTGGCGTCACCCGGATCGTCAATTTCGCGCACGGCAGCTTCTTCATGCTGGGCGCTTTGTGGTCGGCGCACGCGGTGACGAACTGGTGGCCCGCCATGGCGGACACCGCTTGGGGCTATGGCGCGGTCATTTTGATGGGCGCGTGTGTCGCCGCCTTGCTGGGGGCCGTGACCGAAGTCTTGCTGCTCAAGCGCATGCGCCACGCGCCGCAGCTCTACCAACTGGTGGCCACCTTCGGCCTGACGCTGGCGTTGCACGACGCGATGCGCTGGTATTTCGGGCCTGAAGAGGTGTTCGCGCCGCGCTTTCCGGGCCTCAAAGGCGCGATCCAGCTGGGCGAGTCGTATTTCCCGACTTGGCAATTGTTCACCTTGGCGCTGGGCCCCTTGGTCTGGCTGGGCTTGCACCTTTTGCTCACGCGCACGCTGTGGGGCCAGCGCGTGAAAGCCGCCACGCAAGACCGCGAGATGCTGGGCGCGCTGGGCGTGAACCCCGCGCCGCTCATGCTGGGCGTGGTGATGCTGGGCTGCGGCTTGGCGGGCTTGGCCGGGGCGCTGCAATTGCCGCGCGAGCCCGCGCATTTGCAGATGGATGTGAACGTGGTGGTCGAGACCTTTGTGGTCGTGGTCACCGGGGGCTTGGGCAGCATTGGCGGGGCTTTTGTGGCGGCGGTGCTGATTGGGGTGATTCATGCGCTGGGCCTGAGCTTTTTCCCGCAAGCGACTTTGGTGCTGGTGTTTTTGACCATGGCCGTGGTGCTGGTTTGGCGTCCGCAGGGCTTGGCCGGGTCGGCCGCGCATGCCGAGCAGCGCGAAAGCGTGCCGGTGTTTGCTTTGTGGCCGGTGGCGGGCTGGGGCCGGGCGCTGTTTGTGGCGGTCTTTGTGGGCTTGACGCTGCTGGCCTGGGGGCAGGGCGATTACGGCCGCAGCCTGGCCGAAGACGTGATGGTGATGATGCTGTTTGGCCTGAGCCTGCAGTGGATGATGGCTTTGGGCGGTCTGGTCAGCTTTGGCCACGCGGCGTTTTTTGCGCTGGGCGCTTATGGTGCGGCGTTGGCGCACCTGCATTGGGGCGCAGGTTTGCCTGCAGCTTTGGCAGCAGGCATGGCGTTGGCGCTGGCCGTTGCGCTGGTGTTTGGGGCCTTGGTGGTGCGCAGCAGCGGGGTTTACCTCGCCATGCTGTCGTTGGCGCTGGCGCAAATGATTTGGGCCGGGGCCACGCAGTGGGTGGGCTTGACGGGCGGCGACAACGGCCTGATCGGCCTGCGCTTGATCGCCCCCGAGTCGCGTGCGCTGTGGGACGCGGCGCTGTGCGTCTTCATGCTTTTGGCTTTGGCGGGCATGGCCCGCGTGGCCCGCTCCAGCCGGGGCGCGGCTTTGCAGGCTGTGCGCGATGCGCCTTTGCGCGCAGCGGCCAGCGGTTTGCCAGTGCAGGCTTTGCGCTACCAGGTGTTTGTGGCCAGCGCCACTTTGGCAGGTCTGGCCGGGGGGTTGTGGGCCGCGTTCAAAGGCGCGGTGTTTCCGTCGGTGGCTTCGGTCGCCATGTCGGTTGATGCCTTGCTGGTCATTTTGTTGGGTGGTGTGCACCAGTTGTGGGGCTCGGCCGTGGGCAGTGCGCTCTTGGTTTGGGGCGGGGCCGAGCTGGGGCAAGGCCTGGATTATTGGCGCGGTGTGTTGGGCCTGGTCATCATGTTGGTCATGGTGCTGGCCCCGAGTGGTGTGCTGGGCGGGCTGCAGCAATGGCTGGCTCGTCGCAATGCGCCATCCACATCAGCCAAGGGGGGCGCATGAGCACGTCAGCTTTGCAGGTCAGTGGTCTGGCCAAGCATTTTGGCGGCGTGCGGGCGCTGGATGGCGTGGACTTCTCTGTGCCCGCAGGCCAGTGCGTGGCCCTGATCGGCCCCAACGGCGCGGGCAAGTCGACCTGTTTTGCCTGTCTGGCTGGCCAGCAGGTGCCCACCGCGGGCGAGGTGCTGTGGCAAGGCCAGTCGCTGTTGGGCAAACCGCCTGCCGAGCGCCAGCGCTTGGGCGTGGCCCGCACCTTTCAAGTGGCGCAAACCTTTGAGGCGCTGACGGTTTTGCAAAACATCCAGCTGGTGCTGCGCGGTGCAGCGCCATTGGCCTGGTGGGACCGGCTGGACAGCCGCCAGCCCGAGCGGGCGCTGCGCCTGGCCGCGCAAGCGGGCTTGCAAGCCCAGGCCCATGCGACCGTGGCCGATTTGCCTTATGGCGCGAAAAAACGCTTGGAGCTGGCCATGGCGCTGGCGGGCTTGCCCGACGCTGAGTCCGGCGCTGTGGCCGAAGCTGTGGCCGATCCTAGGGGCCATGCAGCGCCGTCATTGCTGTTGCTGGACGAGCCCGCTGCCGGGCTGGCTCTGGCCGAGCGGGCCGAGATGATGGCGCTGGTGCGCCAGGCGGCCTCGCAAGGCGTGACGGTGCTTTACACCGAGCACAACATGGACGCTGTGTTCGGTGTGGCCGACAGGGTGTTGGTGCTGATGCAAGGCCGCTTGGTGGCCGACGGCCTCCCCGAAGCGGTGGCGCAAGACCCACAGGTGCGTGAACGGTACTTGGGGCTGGATTTCGATCTGAACGCCAACGTGAAACCCGATGCGAAAGGCCAGCGCGATGCTCAACGTTGAAGGACTCAACGCTTGGTATGGACAAGCCCAAGCTTTGTTTGATGTGAGCCTGTCGGTGGGTGAGGGCGAGCTGGTCGTCATTCAGGGCCTGAACGGCGCGGGCAAATCGACCTTGCTGCAAAGCCTGATGGGCATCGGCCCCCGAGCCCAAGGCCGAATCGAATGGCAGGGACGCCCCATTCAGGACTGGCCAGCGCACAGGCGTGCCCAGGCAGGCTTGGGCTTTGTCGCCGAAGATCGGCGCTTGTTCACCGGCTTGTCTGTGAAAGAAAACCTCTGGATCGCCGCACCCTCGGGTTCAAGCGTTCAGGCCACGCCCGCGCAGCGCTTTGACCGTGTGATGGCTTTGTTTCCGCAGTTGCAAACCATGCTGCACCGCCCGGCCAGCCAAATGAGCGGGGGTGAGCAGCAAATGCTGGCGCTGGCCCGCACCCTGATGACCGGCCCGCGGCTCTTGCTGCTGGATGAGCCTTGCGAGGGCATTGCCCCGGTGCTGGTGGCGGCCATGCGCGATGCCTTGTTGCAACTGGCCCGCGAAGGCGTAGCCATGCTGGTGGCCGAGCAAAACAACATCCTGGCGCAGCATGCGCAGCGCGTGCTGGTGCTGACCAGTGGACGGTTGGACACAGCAGCCTGAACGCCATGCGAGCGGCTCGGCGATCCCTTACACTGCCCCCACACCGCGAGCGGCCCCAGCCGCCAGAGACAACACACCATGATCATCACCAGCCTGCTCGACACCGATCTTTATAAATTCACCATGATGCAGGTCGTGCTGCACCAGTTTCCGGGCGCGCAGGTCGAATACAAGTTCAAGTGCCGCAATCCGGGCGTGCCGCTTGCCCCTTGGGTCAAGGAAATCCGCGAAGAAATCCGCTCCCTGTGCGGCTTGACTTTCACAGAGGGCGAGCTGCAGTACCTGCGGTCCATGCGCTTCATCAAGAGCGACTTTGTCGACTTTTTGGACCTGTTCAAACTCCACGAAAAGCACATCGAAGTGACGGCGTTGGCTTCGGGCGAGATCGATATCACCATTCGTGGGCCGTGGCTGCACACGATTCTTTTCGAGATTCCGGTGCTCGCCATCGTCAATGAGGTGTACTTTCGCAACACCCAAAAGGTCCCCGACCTGATGGAGGGCCGCCGCCGCCTGGATACCAAAATCGCCCAACTTCAGGCCCCAGGCCTCGAAACCCTGAAGATCGCCGATTACGGCACACGCCGCCGCTTTTCGCGGGCCTGGCACGAAGAGGTGCTGCGCGTCTTGTCAGCGCGACTGGGCACGGGGCCAGAAGGCCTTTTTGCGGGCACCAGCAACGTCTACTACGCCTATTTGCTGGGCCTGACACCGCTGGGCACCATGGCCCACGAGTATCTGCAAGCGTGCCAGGCCTTGGGGCCGCGCTTGCGTGACAGTCAGGTTTTTGCTTTCGAGTCATGGGCCAAGGAGTACCGGGGCGACTTGGGCATTGCCCTGAGCGACGTGTACGGCTTCAACGCTTTCTTGCGTGACTTCGACCTGTACTTTTGCAAGCTGTTTGACGGTGCGCGCCACGACAGTGGTGACCCGTTCAGCTGGGGCGAGCGCATGATCGAGCACTACCAGCAGAACCGGGTCGACCCCAAAACCAAGACCCTGATTTTCAGCGACAGCCTGACGATTCCCCGCACCATCGAGCTGTTCGAACAATTCCGAGGCCGCTGCCAGTTGGCGTTTGGGGTGGGGACCAACCTGACCAATGACCTGGGCTATGAGCCACTGCAAATCGTCATCAAGATGACACGCTGCAATGGGCAGCCTGTGGCCAAATTGTCTGACACGCCCGGCAAGGGCATGTGCGACGACGAGAAGTATTTGGCCTATTTGCGCCAAGTGTTCGAGATCACGCCCGGCGGCTGAGCTTCAGCGCCTCCAACCTTTTTGATTGACACCTTTCCAGCGATTTGAAAACCATGTCCAAACCGTCTATTTTGGTGGCCCGTGCCATCTTCCCCGAAGTCCTGCAGTCTTTGGCGCAGAAGTTTGAAGTCGAGAGCAACCAAGCCGACGAGGTCTGGTCTGCGCAAGAGTTGACGCGCCGCATGCAAGGCAAAGTGGGGGCGCTGACCACCGGCAGCGAGCGCATTGACGCGGCGCTGCTGCAGGCCAACCCTCAGCTGAAAATCGTGGCCAACATGGCCGTGGGTTACAACAACTTTGATGTGCCCGCCATGACCGCTGCAGGTGTCTTGGCCAGCAACACGCCCGATGTGCTGACCGAGACCACCGCCGACTTTGGCTTTGCTTTGCTCATGGCCACGGCCCGCCGCATCACTGAAAGCGAGCATTACTTGCGTGCTGACCTTTGGAAAAAGTGGAGCTACGACATGTTTGCCGGTGCCGAAGTGCACGGCTCGACCATCGGCATCATCGGCATGGGCCGTATCGGCCAAGGCATTGCCCGCCGCGCCGCGCATGGTTTTGGCATGAATGTGATTTATCACAACCGCTCACGACTGAGCGCTGAGCTGGAAGCGCAGTGCAAGGCCACTTATGTGGGCAAACAAGAATTGCTGCAGACCGCCGACCATGTCATGCTGGTCGTGCCCTACAGCGCCGAGTCGCACCACACGATTGGCGCGGCCGAACTGGCCCAGATGAAACCCACTGCCACGCTGGTCAACATTGCCCGCGGCGGCATCGTCGACGACGCGGCCTTGGCCAAGGCTTTGGCTGCAGGCCAAATCGCCGCTGCGGGCTTGGACGTGTTCGAGGGCGAACCCGCAGTGCACCCCGATTTGCTCAAGGTGCCCAATGTCGTGCTGACGCCCCACATTGCCAGCAGCACGGTCAAGACGCGCTTGGCCATGGCCCAACTGGCCGCTGATAATCTTGTGGCCTACCTGACCCAAGGTCAGGCGCTGACGCCTTTGAACCGCTTGCCCAGCGCCGCCGAATGAACGACTGGGTGCTGTTGGCCCTGGGTGGGCTGAACTTGCTGCTGTTGGTTTTGTTGGTGCTGCGCCCCAAGGTCGCCCCAGAGGTGCAGGACGACCGGGTGGCCGAACAAACTGCATGGCAGCGGCAACAATTTGAAGCGCTGCATGCGCAGTCCGAACGGCTCGAGCGCGAGCTGCGCACAGAGATCAGCCAGTCTGGCGTGCAGGCTCGGCAAGAGGCCATGCAAAACCTGAGTTTGTTTCAACAATCCTTGTTGCAGCAAAGCGCCGAAGCCACCCGCACCCAAAACCAGCAAATCGACGCGTTGGCCCAGCAGTTGGCCTTGCTGCAAAAAAGCCTGACCGACAGCCTGGCCCAGCAGGTCAATGCGCTGTCGGAGGCCAACGCCCGCCGCCTGACCGAAATGCGCGGCACCATGGAAACGCAGCTGGCCCAGCTGCAGCAAAGCAACGCGGCCAAGCTGGACGAAATGCGCCAGACCGTGGACGAAAAACTGCAGGCCACGCTGCAAGCCCGCTTGGGCGAGAGCTTCAAGCAAGTGGCCGACCGCCTGGAGCAGGTGCACAAAGGCTTGGGCGAAATGCACACCTTGGCGCAGGGTGTGGGCGACCTCAAACACTTGCTCACCAACGTCAAGACACGCGGCATGTTTGGCGAGGCGCAACTGGCTTCATTGCTCGAACAAGTGCTCACCCCAGAGCAATACGCGGTGCAAGTGGCCACCAAACCCGGTGACAAAAACCGGGTGGACTTTGCCATCCGTTTGCCGGGTCGCTCGGACAGCGGCCAGCCCGTGTGGTTGCCCATTGATGCCAAGTTTCCCAATGAAGACTACGAGCGCCTGCTGGAAGCCCAAGGCCGGGCCGACCCGCTTCAAGCCGAGCTGTGCGCCAAAGCCCTTGAAAACCGCATCAAGCTGGAAGCCAAGTCGATTGCAGAAAAGTACCTGGAGCCACCGCACACCACCGACTTTGCGGTGATGTTCTTGCCCACCGAAGGCCTGTATGCCGAGGTTTTGCGTCGCCCCGGCCTGATGGAAACCTTGCAGCGCGACCACCGCGTGACGCTGGCGGGGCCGACCAATTTGATGGCCATGCTCAACGCCCTGCAAATGGGCTTTCGCACGTTGGCCTTGGAAAAGCGCTCCAGCGAAGTCTGGCAAGTGTTGGGCGCGGTCAAGACCGAGTTTGGCAAGTTTGGCGATGTGCTGTCCAAGGTGCGCAACCAGACGCAAACAGTCCTCAACACGCTGGACCAGGCCCAGACCCGCAGCAACGTCATGAGCCGCGCTTTGCGGCAGGTGGACGCGCTGCCCGAGTCGCAGGCCCAAGCGCTGCTGCCGGGCACTGCAGACGGCTTGCCAGAAGGCGTGGAGTGAGCCCAGATCTGGCCCGCCTGATTGCAGGCCAGATGTTCTTGCATGCTTGCATGGCGGGTATGCGAATGGCCATTCCCCTGTTGGCTCTTCAGCAAGGTTTCAGCGCAGTGGCAGTCGGTGCCCTGTTGGCCTTGTTTGCGCTGGCCCCCATGTTTTTGGCCTTGCCTGCAGGCCGTTACAGTGACCGCCGTGGCTTGCAAAAGCTCATGCGCATCAGTGTGGTGTTGGCAGCATCAGGCGTGGTGTTGTCGGCGGTGTGGCCTGTTTTTCCGGTGATGTGTGTCAGCGCACTGGCCGCCGGCGGGGCCACGGGCATGGCGGTCATTGCCTTGCAGCGGCATGTGGGCCGCATGGCCAAAGACCCGGGCGAGCTCAAAGTGGCTTTCAGTTGGTTGTCTTTGGGTCCAGCTGTCTCGAACTTTGTTGGCCCGGTGCTGGCGGGTCTGTTGATTGACTTTTCTGGGCCTGAGGCCGCACACATTTCAGGTTTCCAGTGGGCATTTTTGCTGATGGCGGTTTTTCCACTGGTGACTTGGTTTTGGATACGCAAGGTGCCCGAGTTGGCGCTTTCGCCAGAGCTTCCAAACGCCCAACCTCGGCGGGTTTGGGACCTTCTGGCCGAGCCCCTGATGCGGCGCTTGTTGGGCGTGAATTGGTTGCTTTCGTCTTGCTGGGATGTGCACACCTTTGTGGTGCCGGTGCTCGGACACGAGCGCGGTTACAGCGCTTCGGTGGTGGGGTCCATCTTGGGTTCATTTGCCTTGGCTGCGGCCTTTATCCGCGTGTGTTTGCCGTTCATTTCGCGCCATGTCAAAGAGCACCAAATCATCACCGGCGCCATGGTTTGCACAGCGATGCTGTTCGCCGTTTACCCGCTCATGCCGAGCGCTTTGACCATGGGCGTGTGTTCGGTGTTTCTGGGCTTGGTCTTGGGCACGGTGCAGCCCATGATCATGAGCACTTTGCACCAAATCACTCCGCAGCACCGACAAGGCGAGGCACTGGGCCTGCGCTTGATGAGCATCAATGCGTCCAGTGTGCTCATGCCCATGCTGTTTGGCACCGTCGGGGCCATCGTGGGTGTGGCCCCTTTGTTCTGGGTGGTGGGTATGGCGGTGGGTTCAGGGGCCCGTGGTGCTTGGCATTTGCGACCCCGCCAGGCGCCGCAAGCTCATGACACCTTGAGTTGATAAAAATCGCAGATCGCTTGCCAAGCCGCCTCGGGGGTGTCGACGTAGTGGAACAGCTTCAGGTCTGTTTCTGAAATCGTGCCTTCTTGCACCAGCACGTCCATGTCGATCAGGCGTTTCCAGAAATCGGTCCCAAACAGCAAGATCGGTACCGGACGGGCTTTGCGTGTTTGCACCAAGGTCATCACCTCGAACAACTCGTCCAGCGTGCCAAAACCGCCTGGAAAAGCCACCAAAGCCTTGGCCCGGATCATGAAGTGCATCTTGCGCAGCGCGAAGTAATGGAACTTGAAGCTCAGATCTGGCGTGACGTAGGGGTTGGGGTGTTGCTCGTGGGGCAGGGCAATGTTCAGCGCAACTGAGGGCGCGCCGGCTTCTTGGGCCCCTCGGTTGGCCGCTTCCATGATGCCGGGGCCGCCGCCCGTGCAGATGTAAAGCTTTTCATCTGCAGGCAGGCAAGAGCAGGTCTGCGCCACCTTCTGCGCAAAGAGCCGGGCGTTTTCGTAATGCTCGGCGTTGCGCACATGGGCTTGGGCCTTGGCAATGTCGGATGCCTGCCCGCTGAGCTGCGCGGCCTGCAGCTGGGCTTGGGCGGTTTCGCGGTCCACAAAGCGGGCGCTGCCAAACACCACCACGGTGTGCTCAATGCCCGCTTCGGCTTGCGCCAGATCGGGTTTGAGCATTTCCAGCTGAAAGCGGATGCCCCGGGTTTCGCGGCGCAACAAAAACTCGGGGTCGGCAAAGGCCAGTCGGTGCGCTTCGGGTTTCAGCCAGTCGCTGGTTTTGGCTTCGGCCTGCAGGTCAGCCCACGCATGAGGCAAGGATGGGTCTTTGAGATTTTGAGTGCTTTCCATGACAGCGATTGTGCATGCCCAGTAAAGCGTGAACGAAGCGGGCATGCATTGGCCCATGAAAAAAGCCCCTTGCGGGGCTTTCATCAGGGGGTTGATCCAAAGATCAGACGCGCTTGCGGTATTCGCCTGTGCGGGTGTCGATTTCGATCTTGTCGCCTTGGGCCACAAACAAAGGCACGGGCACTTCCAGGCCGGTGGCGATTTTGGCGGGCTTCAAGACTTTGCCGGAGGTGTCGCCTTTGACGGCGGGCTCGGTCCAAGTGATCTCGCGCACCACGCTGGTGGGCAATTCGACCGAGATGGCTTTTTCGTTGTAGAACACCACTTCGAGTTCCATGCCGTCTTCGAGGTAGTTCAGGGCGTCGCCCATGTTGGTGGCTTCGACTTCGTACTGGTTGAAGTCGGCGTCCATGCAGACATACATCGGGTCAGCAAAGTAGGTGTAGGTGCAGTCTTTCTTGTCCAGAATGACTTGGTCCATTTTGTCGTCAGCGCGAAACACCACTTCGGTGCCGAAGTTGGCGATCAGGCTTTTGAGCTTCATGCGCACGGTGGACGAGCCACGGCCGCCACGTTGGTATTCGGTGCGCAGGACGACCATGGGGTCTTTGCCGTGCATGATGACGTTGCCGACGCGGATTTCTTGAGCGGTTTTCATAGGAATTGAGTCTGAAATGAAAGAGGGTGGCTTGAAGCCAAGCCCGTTATTCTAACCTGTGGGTGAGGGGATTGCGGCTGAGCCAGGCGGCAGCGCATCAGTCCCGCGCCGTCAAGCCGTGGGCCAGACCGCCCAGCACAATGCCGCCCAGGGCCCACATGATGTCGGTGTTGCCCGTGCCCAAGGCCGCAATGGCTGGGCCGGGGCACACCCCGCTCAAACCCCAGCCCACGCCAAAAATGGCCGAGCCGATCACGGTCTCGCGGTTCCAGTTGGCCGGCTGGGTCAGGAATTGACCGCCCAGCAAAGGGCGACGCAAGGCGCGCGGAAAGCCTTTGTAAGCCAGCAGCGCCAGACCGGCTGCGCCGCCCATGACCAGCATCAGGCCCCAGTCCTGAAAGCGCAAAAAGCTCAAGACCACATCGGGCTGCACCATGGTGGACAAAGACAAGCCAAAGCCAAACAAGGCTCCGGCCAACAGGGTGACCAAGGCCTTGGGCAGGGTCAGGGTGTTGGGATTCAATGGGCTCATGCGATGCCTTTCGTGAACATTGCCATCAGGTTGGCCGTCATGAAGGCGGTGGCCATGAACGTGAGCACCGCGCCCAGCGAAGGCAGTTGCAAAGAGCCCAGGCCACAAATGCCGTGGCCGGATGTGCAGCCATTGCCCAAACGCGCGCCGTAGCCCACCAAAAAGCCGCCCACCAGCAGTTGCCATGCCGGCACGCTGGTTTGCTGTGTTTGGCCATCCGTCAATGTGAAGCGCCAAACGAAGGCTCCCAGCACCACGCCCAAGGCGTAGACCAGCCGCCAGTGGCGGGTGTCCACAAAGCGGGTTTGCTGGAAAAACACCCGTTTGGACACGAACGACCAACTGCTGGAAAAGACGGAACTCATGCCGCCGACCCAGCCGTTGAACAAATACAGCAGCGCCACGCCAGCGCCAATGGTCAGGCCGCCCAGCAGGTAGTGCTGCCAGCCCAGGGGTAAGAGGGTGTCAATCAGAGTCATGGATCGAGATTATCAAGGAGGATTTCGGGTCGATTGGTGAGGCCCGATAGAACCATATCCGGCGTGAGCCATTAGCTGGAAAAGAACCCGCTCAGTCTGTTCTAGCGGTGCTGGCCATGGGCAGCATCAATTGGTGCACCAAGTCGCGCTGCGTCAACAGCGACAGCCTTGCCGCTTGTGCGCAGGCTGACCAGTCTGCCAGCGCGCCTGGATTGAGCGCAGGCCATTCACCCGCTTCCAGTCCATTCCAAACCCGATGCGCCTGCCGAAGGCTCTCTGGCGCTTGCATCCAATCCAGAAAAGCCTCCAGTTTTTCGTGGTGAGCGTTGTCGTCTTGTGGGTAGATGTGCCAGATGTAGGGTTGGCCCGCCCACATGGCCCGCACCAGCGAGTCTTCGCCGCGCACAAAATTCAAGTCGCAGGCCCAGAGCATTTCGTCGAAGCCGTTTTGGTCGGTGTAGGGCAGGGCGCTCCAGTTGGGGTGCTCGGCCATGCCCGCCAGCGCTTGCTGCACCGCCGCCAGTGGGCGGCCGGGGGGCACCAGCAGATGGTGGGGTGTGCCCCCCAGTTGGGCCAGCAGTTGGGGCAGGGCGGCGGGTTCGTAGCAGAACAGGCTGATCAGCAGGCCGCACGGTGCCAAGTGGGGGGCATGTTGCTGACGCCAGGCAGTGCGGTCAAAGCGTTGTTGCCGTTCCTGCAAATCGGTTTCGCGCAGCAGACCGCCCGTGTCTGCCGTGAAGCCGGGGTAGAAAAAGCGCTTGGTCCAGCCTTTGGCCGGGCCGCTCATCACGGGCGAAGGCAGGCCGTGCATGCGGGGCACCCAGT
>OBPM01000066.1_pt1 | contig 19724 bp, 20 predicted proteins | sample 1493981 | NCBI WGS metagenome assembly OBPM01 (sample SAMEA3275485, study PRJEB22092) | marine metagenome | reverse complement strand
TTGCTCACCAGTACCGTGCTCAGCTTGTTGGTGGTGCCGGTGGTGTTCACCTACCTCGATGATCTGGGCTTGTGGGCAGGGCGGGTCTGGGGGCGCTTGGTGCGCAGGGCGCACTGAGCCCCAAAATCCGTCTGCAGTCTGCACGGCTGGTAGCCCACCCAACCCTCTGCAGCGCGTATCAATGTGTTGTAAGTAAGCCGAATTCAGCAGCGTTACTGGGCTGAATTGATGAATTGTTATTTCATTTTTGCAGGTTGTGTCGCCTAATTTAACGGTCTTCACAAAGCTGCCATTTCTGTGACCTACCAAGCCTTACGCCTTCGTACCCTGCAAATTCTCGACAAAGGTGATGAAAACGACCTGGCCAGTTTGTGGTGCGATCGTTTCATCACGGTGTTGGTTTTGCTCAATATTTTGGCCGTGGTGCTGGAGTCTGTGGCCAGCCTGCAGGCGGCGTATGCGGTATTTTTTGAAGTGTTTGAAGAGATCAGCTTGGTCTTGTTTTCCGTTGAATACGTGCTGCGCGTATGGGCCAGTGGTGCGCGCTACCCCGATGCCTCAGGCGGGGCTGGTCGCGGCCGGCGTGAATATGCTTTCGGGTTCCATGGTTTGGTGGACTTTTTTGCCACGGCCCCGTTTTACCTCCAGTGGATCGTGCCCGGACTGGACATGCGCGTACTGCGTACCTTGCGGCTGATCCGTGTTCTCAAGCTTTCGCACTACAGCTCGGCCATTGAAGATCTGTTTTCAGCGATCCGCGCAGAAGCCCGGTCCTTTTTTGCCACGCTCTACATCTTGTTGATTGCGATTTTGATTTCAGCCAGCTTGATGTACTTTGCGGAAAACGAACACCAACCTGAGAAATTTGCCTCCATCCCGGACGCCATTTATTGGGCGGTCATCACTTTGACCACCGTGGGTTACGGCGATGTGTCGCCCGTGACCTGGGTTGGCAAGGCCATCAGCATCGTCACCGCCTTCATGGGCGTTTGCACGGTGGCCATGCTGACCGGTATCGTGGCTTCAGCGTTTTCAAATCAGTTGGCTCGGCGCAAGGTGATTTTTGAGGCTGAGCTGCGCGAGGCCATGTCCGATGGTGTGCTCAGCGAGCAGGAGCGGCGGCAATTGGAAAGCCTCAAAACCGAATTCAACCTCAGCGATGAGCAAGTCCAAGCCTTGATGGCCAAAGTGGGCCGCGAGCGCAAGTCTTGAGCGGGACTGTATTCGGCCCCAGCACCGCACCGAGCGCGGTGATCACCAACCCCAAAGCAGCTTTTTAGAGATCCAGCCGTTCGGGCCATCGGCGCGCTCGACGCGCACCCAACCCGCCCGCTTTTCTTGGGTGCGAACCAGTTCGCCGTATTGGGCTTTGCCAACGATGCGGCCTTGTGTGCTGGGGCTGCTGCGCACGTTGGCCGCCTTGGACTTCACGATGTGGTGGGGTGAGCGTGCCGTCAGGGCATGGGCGACCCAGCCCGAGTCGCCTTCGAAATCACGCACTTTCAGCCAACGGCCTTGGCGTTTTTGCACTTGCAGCGGGTAGCCTTTTTTCAGTTCCCAGAGGATGTCGTGTTGGGTGCCTGGGCCACTGCGCATGTTCAAAATAGGACCCTTGACGCTCACCATGCTGGCGGCAGACGTGCTTTGTGCCAGCGTCATGGGCGCAGTCAGTGCACCCATGGCGGCCAAAAGGCAGCTGGCGATGGTGCGTGTCAGGGTGTGTCGAGAAAGGGAGGTGTCTGCCCAAATCATCCGGTGAATTTCCTTGTTCAATAAAGAGGTGAGAGCTTTGGCGTGGCCAAAACCGAAACAAGAGGCGTCCTCGAAGGGGTGACGCCAAGGCAATTCAGTCTAGTCGATGCTGATCGCCTGTGCGCGAAAAACCATGCTGTCATTCGGGAAAGCTTTGGAAAGCCGCCTGTTGACCAAAACCCTGTACCCTAGACGCGCGCAAGCAAGGTGTGGCCACGTAAGCTTGTTGTTGGCCCGACCCCATGGTGTTTGCATGGGTGCTTTGATTTCAGCCATTCCTCGCAGGTCTGGCCTTTGGGGTCAGATGTTTCGTCCGCTTGCGGCGCGGCATTTTTTCAAAGGGCGGTGGTTGATCGGCCGCACGTCGGACCTGAAGGCGCCGACCTACAAAAGACGCACCACAAGCCTGGAGTTGAAGACTTCTCTGTGGCGAACCAATGGCTTGCCACCCGACCTGCAAGCTCAGCTCAGCACCGCTTGCGCCACCGCCAAATAGGCCGGTATGCCCACCACGATGTTCAGCGGAAACGTCAAGCCCAAACTCAGTCCGAAATAGAGCGCGGGTTTCGCTTCGGGCAAGGCGGTGCGCAGCACGGCGGGCACGGCGATATAGGACGCGCTGGCCGCCAGGACCATGAGCAAGGCCCCGTCGCCCGCGCCCAGATTCAAGACAACCGCCAGACCCAAGGCCAGCGTCGCATGCACGATGGGGCCGAGCACGGCATAGGCGATCAGCACGGGCGATTGGCCTTTGACCTGCGGCAGGTTGCGCGCCGCCATCAAGCCCATGTCCAGCAAAAAGAACGCGAGCATGCCTTTGAAAAGGTCCACCGAAAAGGGTGCCATCGCCGCTTGTCCGGACTCGCCCGTGATCAGCCCGATCACCATGGCCCCCAGCAGCAGCAACTGCGCGCCATCGGTGAAGGATTCGTGCAAGATCTTGCCCACCGACGCACCATGAGGCGCAGCAGTACCTGCCAATGCTGCGGCATCGCCCCCTTGCGACTCCACGCCCGAGGCCTGTTTTTGCCGCAATGAATTGGCCAACACCACCGCCAGAATGATCGCGGGTGACTCCATCAAGGCCATGGCCGCGGCCATGTGTCCGCCATAAGGCACGCCTTGGTTTTCCAACGTCTGCACCGCCGTGACAAAGGTCACCGCGCTCACCGAGCCGTAAGTGGCGGCCACGGCCGCTGCGTCAAAACCCGAGACAAAGCGCCGCAGCACGGCGTAACCGATGAGTGGGATGACGATGGCCAGTGCCACCGCAGCCGCCAGGCTGATGCCCACGCTGGCCGTCAGGCCCGATTGCGACAGCGCAAAGCCGCCCTTCAGACCCAGGGCCATCAACAGGTAGAGCGAGAGAAAGCGGGAGATGGCGGGCGGGATTTCGAGGTTGGATTTGACGGTGCCGGCCAGCACGCCGAAGATGAAAAAGAGAATGGCCGGGTCGATCAGATTTTGCATGGGGGTGTTCCTTGCGCCGATCATAGAAACGGACGGGACACTTGTAAAATCGATTCTTCAACCCTTGAATATAGATAAAAGTCTATGAACGTCAGCTTCCGTCAATTGCGATTGTTTCTGGCCTTGGCCGAAACCGGCAGCGTCAGCGCCGCAGCCAAAGTGATGCACGTCACCCAGCCCACGGCCTCGATGCAGCTCAAGGACATCAGCGAATCCGTGGGTTTGCCGCTGTACGAGCTGGTGGGCAAAAAACTCTACCTGACCGAGGTAGGTCAAGAACTGGCGCAGACCGCCCGCGCTGTGGCGCACACCTGGGATGCGTTTGAACAAAACGTGGACGCTGCCAAGGGCTTGTCGCGCGGCAAGCTGCGGGTGGCGGTGGTGAGCACGGCCAAGTACTTCATGCCGCACCTGATCGGCAGCTTTTGCAAGCGGCATCCGGCCATCGACGTGTCACTGGAAATTTTGAACCGCGACGGCGTGGTGCAACGTCTGCAGGGCAACCTCGATGACCTGTACATCATGTCCATGCCGCCCAAAGACATGGACCTGGGCGACGAGGCCTTCATGCCCAACCCGATTGTGGTGATCGCGCCGACATCCGACCCGCTGGCCAAGCGCAGCGCCGTGCCTTTGCACGAGTTGGCTGAGCGCCGCTTCATCTTCCGCGAAAAAGGTTCGGGTACACGCATGGCCGCTGACCAGTTTTTTCGGTCCATGAAGTTCCGCCCCGATGTGCGCTTGGAGTTGGGCAGCAACGAAGCCATCAAGGAGTCGGTGGCCGGTGGCTTGGGCGTGGGCGTGGTCTCGCGCCACGCTTTGCATGGGCATCAAAAAGAAAACGGCGTCAGCGTGATCGATGTGCAGGGCTTTCCCCTGCCCTCAGCGTGGCACATCGTCTACCCGGCTGGCAAAAAACTGTCGCCTCTGGCCCAAGCGTTCAAGCAGCATGTGCTCCAGCAAATCAGCCGGCGCAAGTGAGGCGGAGCTCACACCCCGTCCAGCCCTTCCCGCGTCGCATCCGCCTGCGCCCGAATTTGCGTTTTGTCTTCTTCGCTCATTCGGCCCACATGCTTGACCATGAGCGCGGTGCGCGGGTTGCCGGCAAAGTCCTGTTCGTGCCGGATCAAAAAGTCCCAGTACAGCGTGGTCATGGGGCAAGCGTTGGGGCCGCTGCGCACCTCGGGTTGGTAGCGGCAGCCTTTGCAGTAGTTGCTCATGCGGCTGATGTACTGGCCGCTGGCCACATAGGGTTTGCTGGTGAAGCGCCCGCCGTTCGCGTGCAAGGCCATGCCCAGGGTGTTGGGCGTTTCCACCCATTCGACCGCGTCGACATACATGGCTCGGTACCAGGCGCTGACCTGCTGCGGTGACAGCCCGGCCAGCACCGCAAACTGCCCTGTCACCATGAGGCGCTGGATGTGGTGCGCGTAGCCGTGTTGCAGGCTTTGGCCGATGGTGGCTTGCATGCAGGCCATGTGCGTCTCACCCGTCCAGTACCACTTGGGCAGGTCGCGGCTGTGGCCGTAGTGGTTGGCTTCTGCCATGTGGGGCATGTCCAGCCAATACACACCGCGAATGAACTCGCGCCAGCCCAGCACCTGGCGGATGAAGCCCTCGACACTCGCCAGTGGCAAGTGGCGCGCGTGGTAGGCCTGCTCGGCCGCGACGATCACCTCACGCGGGTGGAGCAAATGCAGGTTCAGGCTGCTGCCCACCAGCGCGTGCCAGCCAAAGGGCAGCGTGGTCCACATCGCGTCTTGCCAGACACCAAAGTTTTCGAGGCGCTGGTCGATGAAGTGCTGCAGCGCCACCAGCGCGTCCTCCCGAGTCACGGGCCAGGCAAAGTGGTCGAGCGTGCCGGGGTGGCCGGCATAGCGCGTGCGAACCAGTGCGATCACGTCTTGCGTCACGCGGTCGGGCGCAAAGCGTGCGGGCGGGGGCACGGTGCCCGGGCCTTTGGCGCCAAAGCCTTTGCGGTTCTCGGCATCAAAATTCCATTGCCCGCCAATCGGCTCTTTGCCTTCCATCAGGATGCCGTGGCGTTTGCGCATCTCACGGTAAAAGAACTCCAAGCGCAGCTCTTTTTTGTCGCCTGCCCACTTGGCAAACTCGGGGCGGCTGCACAAAAAGTGCGTGTCGCTCACCCAGCGCAGCAGGACCTGGGCCTGCGCCGCGGCGTCTTCGATCAGCCGCTCCATGCGCCAGGCCCCGGCTTCCATCACCACCAGGGCTTGGGGCGGGTCGGTGTTCAAGGCCAATGCCAAGCGCCCTGCATAGTCCGGGGGCAGCTCGGTGTCGTCCGCCTTCATATAGGTGCAGGGCCAGCGGCGGCGGTGTGCTTCGTTGGCAAAATGCCGCATGCCCGACAAGAAGATCGCGATCCGGGCCTGGTGGTTCCAGACTTCATCGGCCTCGCTGTCGGCCTCGATCATCAAGAGCCGGTCTTGAGCGGGGTCAAAGTCGGCCAAGGCCGGGTTGTCCCAGCCGAGCTGGTCGCCCAAAACCAAAATCAGGTGACGTGTCATGCCTTGTCTTTCATGAGGGCGTTCAGGGTGGGCGGGTCAGGGGCGGGGGGCTTTGGCCTTGTCGGCACGGCAGCGGTCGCTGCAGTACAACACGCTGTCCCAGTTTTTGGCCCAGCTTTTGCGCCATGACATGGCGCGGCCGCAGACTGCACAGGGTTTCTGTGGCAAGTCCTGCTTGTTTCCTTTATAACCCGAGGGCTTGGGCATGCACTTCTCCAATGAAAAAGGGGCTGGCGTGACAATCTGGCCAAAGAAGTCTAAACTGATCAGTCACAAAATGAATTTTGAAGTGCAAATGAACCACTCTTGGGTAAATAAATGGGGCGCCGGCCTGTCCATGGCTTTGTTGGCTGCTGTGCTGGGATTGGGCTTGGAAGTGGCGCAGGCCAGCCCGGCCAAGGGCACCGCCGCCGTGGCTTGCCCTGCCATCCTGAACCACACGTTTGACCGCTTGCAAGACGAAAAACCACAGTCGCTGTGCCAGTATGCCGGCCAAGTGGTGCTGGTGGTCAACACAGCCAGTTTTTGTGGTTTCACCCCCCAATACAAAGGCCTGGAGAAGCTGAACACGGGCTACAAAAGCCAAGGCTTGGTGGTGCTGGGCTTTCCGTCCAACGACTTTTCTCAAGAAAAGGGCAGCAACAAAGACATTGCTGACTTTTGCGAGAGCACCTTTGGCGTGAAGTTCCCGATGTTCACCAAAACCCAGGTCACGGGCGCCGGTGCTGCGCCGCTGTTCAAACAGCTCGCGGCGCAAACCGGTCAGCAGCCACGCTGGAACTTTCACAAATACCTGATCGGCCGTGACGGCCGGGTCATTGACCAATACAGCAGCCTCACTGGACCGGACAGCAAAACCTTGATCTCTGCCATTGACCAGGCCTTGAAAGCCAAGCCATGAGTCAAGACGTTCACCAAGGCTTGGGCCGCCGCATGAAGCTGGCCATTGTGGGTTCTGGCATTTCGGGCTTGGCTGCAGCCCACACCCTGAAAGACCACGCCGACATCACCGTGTTCGAGGCGGGCGACTACTTTGGCGGCCACACCCACACGGTGGATGTGACGCTGCCCACGCCGCAGGGCCCGCTCACGCATGGCGTGGACACAGGTTTTTTGGTGTTCAACGAACGCACCTACCCCAACCTGATCAACCTGTTTGCCGAGCTGCAGGTCGAGACTGCGGCGTCGGACATGTCGTTTTCGGTCAAGGTGCCGGGCGCGCGCAATGGCAAAACTCTGGAGTGGAGCGGCACCGACCTGAACAGCGTGTTTGCCCAACGCGGCAATTTGGTCAACCCGCGCTTTTGGCGCATGTTGGCCGATGTGATGCGTTTCAACGCGCTGTGCACACGCATCGCCAAAGATCAGCGCGAAAAAGAGCTGCAGCAGCCACTGTCAGATTTTTTGCGCACGCACAAGTTCAGCGAGCCGTTTCGCGACTGGTATTTCTTGCCCATGCTGGGTTGCATCTGGAGCTGCCCGACCGATCAAATGCTGCAGTTTCCGGTGGCCACCATGATCCGCTTTTGCCACAACCACGGCCTGATCCAGGTGACCAACCGCCCGCAGTGGTTCAGTGTGGTGGGTGGTGCCAAACATTACGTGGACAAAATCCTGGCCAACATCCCGGACAAACGCCTGAACACGCCCGTGCGCTTGATCGAGCGCGACCAGCAAGGTGTGCGCATCATCACCGATGGGCATGCCGAGCGCTTCGACCAAGTGGTGATCGCCACCCACACCGACCAAGCGCTGAGCATCTTGCGCGAGCCCAGCGCCGAAGAGCGCAGTTTGCTGGGCGCCATCCGTTACCAAGACAACCGCGCTGTGCTGCACACCGACGCCAGCGTGTTGCCCGCCAACCCCAAGACCTGGGCCGCTTGGAATTACGAACGCGCCGCCAGCAGCGAACGCGAATCTTCACGGGTTTGCTTGCACTATTTGCTCAACCGTTTGCAACGCATCCCGTTTGAGCAACCGGTGGTGGTGTCGCTCAACCCCCTGCAAGCCATTGACCCGGCCACCATCGTGGGCGAATACGATTACGCCCACCCGGTGTTTGACCTGGCCGCCATCGAGGCGCAAAAGCGTTTGCCCTTGCTGCAAGGCCAACAGCACACTTGGTACGCCGGTGCCTGGACGGGTTACGGCTTTCACGAAGACGGCCTCAAGTCGGGTCTGCAAGTGGGCCGTGCCCTGCTCAAACAGATCCACGAGCAGGCGCACCCCGTGCAAGACAAATTGGCGGCATGACGCCCCCCACCGCGCTCATGGGTTGGGGGCAGGTGCGCCACACGCGCCACCGCCCCGCCCACCATGCCTTCGCCTACCCGACAGCGTTCTTGATGCTGCCCATGCGCCGCTTGCAAGCCCCTGGTTTTGCCACCGATCTGGCCATCAACCGCCGCGCCTGGTTTGCCTTTCACGATGCCGACCACGGCGACGGCCGCCCGGCAGAAACCGGCGGCGCCTTGGCCTGGCTCGATGAACTGCTGCAGCGAGAAGGCATTCTGGATGCCAAGGGCGAGGTCTGGCTGCAAGCGTTTCCCCGTGTGCTGGGCCATGCTTTCAAGCCCGTGAGCTTTTGGTACGCGCACCGCGCCGACGGCAGCCTTGCGGCCATCGTGGCCGAGGTGAACAACACCTTTGGCGAGCGCCATTGCTACCTGCTGCCCGAGCCGCACTACGGCCAGACCATGCTGGCCAACAAGGTGTTCCATGTCTCGCCCTTTTGCGATGTGCAAGGTGAGTACCGTTTTCGCTTCATGCGCACGCAGCACGCCGGGCAAGACCGCATCGTGGCGCGTGTGGACCACGCCGACGCCGACGGTCCGCTGATCGACACCAGTTGGAGTGGCGTGCTTGAGCCCGCCACCGCAGCCGCTTTGCGCCGCGTCATGTGGCGCTTTCCGCTGCTTACCTTGGGCGTTGTGGCCCGCATACACTGGCATGCACTCTTGCTGTGGCTGAAAAAAGTACCGTTCTGGCGTAAGCCCGAACCCCCCCGAGATTTTGTGACCCGATGAACACTGGACCCCACCGGATGCCGCCTTCCATGAAAACCGCCGACAACCCCCAAGCGATGGGCACACGCGCCAGCGCCGCCACCATCCCGCACACCAGCTTGCCCAAAGCCGCGGCACGCCTGTTGAGCCTTTTGAGTCGCCTGAAAATTGGCACACTCACGGTGCACGCGCCCGATGGCAACAACCAGGTCTTTGGCACGCACGAGGCCCCGTTTGCGGCCCTGCACATCCACCGCTGGGACATGTGCGCCCAAGTGCTCAAATCGGGCGACATTGGTTTTGCCGAGGGCTACATGGCCGGCGACTGGACCACGCCCGACCTGGCCGGCCTGTTGCGCTTGACCATCGCCAACCGTGACCACATTGAAAGCGCCATTTACGGCCACTGGCTGGGGCGCTTGGCCTACCGCATCAAGCACCTGCTCAACCGCAACAACCGCAGCAACAGCCGCAAAAACATCCACGCCCATTACGACTTGGGCAACGCTTTTTACGAGCTGTGGCTGGATGGCACGATGAATTACTCGTCGGCCTGGTTCGATGGCGACCACACCCAAGACATGGCCGAGGCCCAGAAAGCCAAAGTGCGCCGCGCCCTGCGCATGGTGAACGTCCAGCCCGGTGACCGGGTGCTGGAAATCGGTTGCGGCTGGGGCGCTTTGGCCGAAGCGGCCACCACCGAGTTTGGCGCGCACATCACCGGCGTGACCTTGTCCACCGAGCAGCTGGCATTCGCCAACGCCCGCATGCAATCGCACGGCGTGCAGGCCCGCGCGGATTTGCGTTTGCAGGATTACCGCGACATCAGCGATGGGCCTTACGATGCGGTGTGCTCGATCGAGATGATCGAGGCCGTGGGCCAGGAATACTGGCCCACCTACTTTCAGACCATCAGCCGCATGCTCAAGCCCGGTGGCCGCGCTTGCGTGCAGAGCATCACCATCGACGACCGGTTTTTTGAACGCTACCTGCAATCGACCGACTTCATTCAGCAGTACATCTTTCCGGGCGGCTGTTTGCCCAGCCCCGGCGAGTTCCGCAAGCAGGCCCAAGCCGCGGGCTTGCAGGTGGTCGATGAGCTGAACTTCGGCCCCGATTACGCCGAAACCCTGCGCCGCTGGCGCGAGAGCTTCATGTCGCAGCTCGACACGGTGCGAACGCTCAAGTTTGACGATCGCTTCATCCGCTTGTGGGCTTTTTACCTTGCGTATTGCGAAGCCGCCTTTGACGAGGCCAACATCGACGTGATCCAGTTCACCTTGGCCAAACCGGCTTGATGCGCATGCACAACGCCCCGAACACTTCACCCAACACCACACTGAACAGCACTTGGGCTTGGTGGCAGCGCCCTGGCCGCTCGCTGGCAGTGGGGGCTGTGGTGCTGGCCGGTGCGCTGCTGAGCGCGGCACCTGCGCAAGCCAACAGCCCTGACGCTGTCGGCCCCAAGGCCGCAGGCCAACGCCCCGAAATGGCGGCCTTGAGCGGCGTGGTGCCCACCGCGCCTGTGCGCTTGCGGGTTTGGGGTTTTGAGGTGTACGACGCCCGCTTGTGGACCCCGCCGGGTTTTCGCTTCAGCCAAGCTGCGCAGTTTTCGTATGCGCTGGAGCTGCAGTATTTGCGCCGCCTCGAAGGCGGGGCCATTGCCAGCCGCTCGATCGACGAGATGCGGCGCGTGGGCAGCTTCAGTGACGCCCAGGCGCAAACTTGGCTGGCCGCCATGCAAGCGCTGTTTCCCGATGTGGCGGCGGGCGAGCGCATCACCGGCATCAACCTGCCGGGCGTTGGGGCCGAATTTTGGGTCAATGGCCGGCGTGTGGGTGTGGTGAAAGACCCGGACTTTGCGCGTTTGTTCTTTGGCATTTGGCTGGACGAACGCACGTCTGAGCCCAAGATGCGGGCGCAACTGCTGCAAGGCCTGTCGCCATGAGCGTGGCAAGCCCCACGGCTGCGGCCAAGATGCCGCGCCAGGCCTTCGCTGCTTATGGCTTGTTGGGCTTGCCCTTGGCCTTTGTGGCTTTGCCGGTTTATGTGCATTTGCCCAATCTGTATGCCCAGCAATACGGCGTGACACTGGCCGCTTTGGGTGCTGTGCTGTTGCTCAGCCGCAGCATCGACGCGATCGCAGACCCTTGGCTGGGCCGATGGGGCGACCGCTTGTACCGCCATTCGTGGCAGGCGGTTTGGCTGGCCGCGATGGGGTTGGCGCTGGCCGTGGCGTTGGGATTTGCAGCCTTGTTTTTTCCGCCCGCAGCGGCTTTGTCGCCCACGGGTTTGCTGGTCTGGGTGGGTGGCGCGCTCACGCTCAGCCACTTGGCTTACAGCGGCTTGGGCATCTTGCACCAGGCCTGGGCTGCGCGACAAGGCGGTGGGGGCATTGCGCAAAGCCGCTGGGTGGCTTGGCGCGAAGGCTTTGCCCTGGTGGGCGTGTTGCTGGCGTCGGCCCTGCCCGCCCTTTGGGGCTGGGCGTGGACCACCGCTTTGCTGGTGCTCATGCTGGCGCTGGGTTTGTTCACTTGGCAGCGCATGGCACGCAGCGCGGCGGCTTCGGCTGTCGCTGAGATGCCCGGCGCGCTTGCCGATGCACAGGCCGCCAGCCTCTGGCAACCGTGGCGTCACGCGGGCTTTCGCCGCCTGCTGATGGTTTTCATGCTCAACGGCCTGGCCAGCGCCGTGCCTGCCACGCTGGTGCTGTTTTTTGTGCAAGACCGTTTGCAAGCGCCCCAGGCCATGGAGCCTTTGTTTTTGGGCTTGTATTTCGCAGCCGGGGCCTTGTCGTTCCCGCTGTGGCTCAAGGTGATTGACCGCATCGGTCTGTTGCGCACCTGGGCCAGCGGCATGGCTTTGTCCGTCTTGGCTTTTGTCAGCGTGGTCACGCTGGGCGCGGGCGACACCACGGGCTTTTTGGTGGTCTGCGCTTTGTCGGGCATGGCGCTGGGCGCCGACCTGACCGTGCCCGGCGCGCTGCTCAACCAACTGATCGACCGCTGCGGTGAGCGTGGCCGCACAGACGGCGCATTCATGGGCTGGTGGAATCTGGCCACCAAACTCAATTTGGCGTTGGCCGCAGGCCTGTCTTTGCCGCTCTTGAGTGTGTGGGGTTATGCGCCGGGCCGCCAAGATGCCGACGCTGTGCTGGCCTTGGGCTTGGCCTACGGCCTGCTGCCTTGTGTGCTCAAGTTGCTGGCGGGCTTGGCTTTGTATCTGGGCTTGATGCGCCGACCCGATTTGATTTTGGGGCCCGAAACGGCCCACCCTCCGGCATGACGCCGCTTTGATGTTTGACAACGGGAGCCCCCATGCGCCACCACAACGCCCTGATCCACCGCCGCACCGCCCTGACCCGCCTGGCCGCGCTGCCCACCGTGGCCGCACTGCCGTTTCTGGCCAGCTGCGCCGGACCGCAAGTGCAAAACTACGCGCAAGAAAAACCGCTGCTGGACCTGCGTACCTACTTCAACGGCACGCTGGACGCTTGGGGCGTGTTCACCGACCGCAGTGGCCAAGTTGTCAAGCGCTTCACCGTGGTCATGGATTGCAGCTGGACGGGCGATGAAGGCGTGCTCGACGAAGCCTTTGTGTATTCGGATGGGACCACCCAGCGCCGCATCTGGAAACTCAAAGCGGGCCCCAACGGCAGCTACACCGGGCGCGCCGACGACGTGGTAGGCGAGGCCACGGGCCAGGTCAGCGGCAACGCGTTTCGTTGGGGCTACACCATGGCCCTGCCGGTGGACGGCCGGGTCTGGCACGTCGACTTTGACGACTGGATGTACCTGATGGACAACCGCGTCATGCTCAACAAAGCCACCATGAGCAAGTGGGGCGTCAAGCTGGGCGAGGTCACTTTGTCGTTCACGCGCCGCACGCCCTTGGTCGCGCAACCGGGTTGATGCCGATGAACGCCCACACCGCCAGCCCCGAAGCCGCCAGCCCAGGCGCTGCCCCTGCCGCCCCTGAAGCGCGCAGTTGGTTGCAACTGAACACGCCCATCACCCAATGGCAGGGCCGCCGGGTTTGGCTGGTGGGTGCGTCCACCGGCATTGGCCTGGCCTGTGCGCAAGCGCTGCGTGCGGCCGGGGCCGAAGTCGTGGTGTCGGCCCGCAACCCACAAGGCGTGCAAGACTGGGCTGCGCAAGATGCGGGCGTGCAATGGCGTGCGCTGGACGTGGGCGACGCTGCGCAAGTGCAAGCCACGTCCCGCGCCCTGCTGGCCGAAGGCCCCCTGGACATGGTGGTCTACGCGGCCGGTTACTACCGGGCCCAACGCGCCACCGCACTCGACCTCGACGATTTGTTGCAGCATGACAAAGTCAATTACCAAGGCGCACTGCAAGTCATCGATGCGGTGCTGCCCAGCATGTTGGCTCGCCAAAGCGGGCACATCAGCTTGCTCAGCAGTGTGGCCGGTTGGCGAGGCCTGCCCAACGGCCTGGCTTACGGCCCCACCAAGGCGGCGCTCACCCACTTGGCCGAGACGCTGTACATGGACTTGCAAGACCAAGGCATCGGCGTGAGCGTGGTCAACCCCGGCTTTGTGGCCACCCCACTGACGGCGCAAAACCAGTTCACCATGCCCGCGCTGATCAGCCCCGAACAGGCCGCAACGGCCATGCTCAAGGGTTGGGCCAAAGGCCAGTTCGACATCCATTTTCCCAAGCGCTTCACACTGTGGCTCAAGCTGCTGCGCCTGCTGCCTTACCGCTTGTACTTTCCGCTGGTGCGCCGGTTCACGGGGCTTTGAGCCCACATAGAAAGCCACGCATGAACAGCCGACAAGCCACCGAAAACCTGGCCACATTTTTTGAAACCCTGTCGCCACAAAGCGTCGGGCAATTGCACACGGTCTACGACGCGCAAGCCCGCTTCAAAGACCCCTTCAACGAGGTCCAAGGCTTGCCCGAGATCGAACGCATTTTTCGGCACATGTACGTGGCGCTGGAGCAGCCGCACTTTGTGATCACAGGCCAACTGGTCGATGGGCAGCAGGCGTTTTTGTCTTGGGAGTTTCGTTTTAAGTTCAAACGCTTTGACACCACCACCCTGCAAGCTGTTCGTGGTGCCAGCCATGTGGTGTTCAACGACCAAGGCCTGGTGACGGTGCACCGCGATTACTGGGACGCGGCAGAAGAGCTGTATGAAAAACTGCCGGTGGTGGGTAGCGTGATGCGCTGGCTCAAAAAACGCGCCAACACCTGAGGCGGGTGCAAAGCCCCCGCCGTCTTTGGGTGTCAACGGTCCTCAGAACTCGAACCCACCTTGCCTGCGCACCGCCTCAGAGGCGCTGCCGCTGAGCAAGTCGGCCAAGCGCTGGGCGTGCTCGGGGTTTTGGCTGGCGGTGCAAATGCCCAGCGTGTAGTCGGTGCTCAGCTCGAACTCGGGGGGCAGCACGGCGACCAAGTCCACGCCTTCGGTGTAGTTGATCTCCGTGACTTGGGTGCAGCCGATCAAACCATCCGCCGTGCTTTTGGCCATCTCGCCCATCGCGGTTGCGCCGTTGGGAAAGACGCGGAATTTGCTGCGCAGGCTTTCTTCGACGCCCAGCGCCTTGAGCACGCTCATGAAATGGATACCCGCTGTGGCTTTGTCTGGGTCTGGGAAGTAAATGCCTTGCGCTGCGCTCATGGCCGCGTGCAGCTCGGCGTGTGTGCTCACGGGCGGGTGCGGCGTGCCGCTGCGCACAGCCACACCGGTTTTGACCAAGCCCAAAGAGCGCGCACTGCCAGGCACCACATGGCCCGAAGCGATCAGTTGCTCAATCAGGGGTTTGGTCAAAATCACCACATCGCAGGGCGCACCGCCTAAAAGTTTGTCGCGCATCATGCCGACCGCGCTGAAGGTGCCTTGGATGCGGCTGCCAGTGGCTTGTTCGAATTCGGCTTGAACGCCTTGGACCACGGCTGCGGCTGCGCCGCCACTCAATACATGCATGTTGTTCTCTCTTAAGTGTGTGAAGAATGGGAAGGCAAACCATCGGCATCCATGGCTTGTAGCAAATTTTCCGGGGTGAAAGGCATGCGGCGCACGCGCACGCCGATGGCGTCAAAAACAGCGTTTGCAATGGCGGCGCAGGTGGGGCCCGAGCTGCACTCGCCAGCGCCCAGCGAGTCCTGCTCTGGTCGGTGCAGCAGCCCGACCTGGACCTCGGGCATCTCGCTGAACTTCAAAATCGGGTAATGGCTCCAATCGTTGGAGACGATGCCTTGGGCGCTGAGCTGCGCCGCCTCGCACAGGGCCCAACTGGCCGCTTGCAAAGCGCCACCTTCCAGTTGGTTGACCGCCCCCGCCTCGTCCACAACCCGTCCCAAGTCAGCGGCGATCCACAGTTTGTGAAGTTTGATTTTTTCGGCCACCACCAACTCGACCACCACCGCGCAATACGCACCGGTGTTTTTGTAGCGTGCATACGCCAAGCCACGGCCCCAGCCTTCGGGACGCTCGGGGGTTCGCAAGTGCGCCCATTGCGCCATCTGCGCGGCTTTTTGCAACACCGCCACGGCCCGTTCATGGCGCGGTTCGCGCAGTTGCGCCAGTCTGAACGCCAAGGGGTCTTGTCCTTGCCTGTTGGCCAACTCGTCCATGACCGATTCGGCTGCAAACACATTGACGGGTGCGCCCAAGGCCCGCATGGCCGAGACACGAAAAGGCATGTTCAGCACGCGGTGGTTGACGACTTTCAAGGACGCTGTGTCGTAGGGCGGCTCGGCATTGCGCTCAGAGCCGCCACCCACCGCCATCGCGGCATTGACCGCCAGGATCACCGGCGTTGGCGCAGCGGTTTGCCACGCACCCAGCAAAGCAGGTGTTTTGTCTCGCCCGGGCCGTGTGCCATGGCCTTGGCTCCAAACGGTTTGTGTCCATTCGTGCAATTGGCCGTCTTCGCCCAAACCCGCGTCGATGCGCACCGCCATCGCAGGCGCCAAAGGCGCGTGGCCCAATTCGGCCGACCGGCTCCACTGCACGCGCACCGGCCGACCGGGCACTTGCCGTGCCAACCAAGCGGCATCCCAAGCCACATCGTCTGCGCCGTTGTGGCCATAGCAGCCTGCGCCTTCGACGTGGGTGACCTGCACTTGCGCGTTGGGCATGTCAAACGCCAGTGCCAAGTCGCGCCGCAGGTTGTAAATGCCTTGGGTGTGGCTCCAAACCTGAAGCTGGCCTTCGTCTGGCCAAAGCGCCAACGCGCAGCACAGCCCAATGGAGGCGTGCTGCACAAAAGGCCGTTGAAATTCGGCGCTGATGCGCTGCAGCGCTTGGGCTGCAGGCAACGCGCCTGGGGTGTCCACGATGACCGTGGTCTCCAGCGGCTGCGCCTTCAACCAGCCCGGCACGTCATGCGGGTCAGGCACCTCGGCTTGTTGACGCCAGAAACGGCCTTGTGCAACGCCCTCTTGGATCTCGCGGTCAACCACGCCCAGAACATGTTCTGACGCGCTCAGCACGCCAAGCAAGAGGCCGTCGTGCACCACCGCCAGCACGCCTGCGCGCGACAACAACTGCGCTTGCAAATCCAGCAAATCGCGCTCAATCGCCACGGCACCGAGCGTGTCGGGGCGGAACACCCTGCCGTGGCACATGCCGGGCATGACGCGGTCGTGGATGTATTCAAATTCACCAAACACTTTGGCCGCCACGTCGGGCCGGATGGGCGTGTGTGCGGGGTTCAAGGCGCACCGGTCATGTCGGGCATGCACGGCGTTCACATGGACCGGGTCAACAAGCGCATCCCACATGTGCTCAGACACCAGTTCTGCGTAGTGGGCGCTGGTGGCCCCTGCGCTGAAGACCCCGTTCTCGCAGCGCACCGCATCCACGGGCACACCGCAACGCTGTGCCATGGTGTGGCGGCAGGTTTCGCGCCAATGCGCCGCCGCACAGCGCAGTGCTGCCCCCGAGTGCTGAACCGACAAGCTGCCCGAGGTCACGGCCTCATCCGGGCTGAACGCGGTGCTGGCGGGCACCATGTCTATTTGCTCGGGGTGCAGTCGCAACTCTTCGGCCACGATCAAGCGCAGCGCGTGCGAAATGCCTTGCCCCAAATCGACCTTGCCCGAAAAGGCCTGCACTAGCCCATCGGCTCGCAAAGCCAGCCATTGGCGCAGCAAGGGTTGGGCTTTGAGGGATACCGGGCTCATGGCGTGGCCATCTGCGCCGCGGCTTTTTCAATGGCATGCACCACCCGGTTGTGCGCGCCGCATCGGCACAGGTGCTTGTCCAGCACCTGCACAATTTCTGCCCGGGTGGGCTGGGGCTGGCGGTGCAGCAGCGCAGCCGCCGACATCAGGATGCCACTGGTGCAAAAGCCGCACTGCATGGCTTGCGCTTCAATGAAGGCGGTTTGCAAGGCATGCGGTTTGGCGCGTGTGCCCAAGCCCTCTAAGGTGGTCACCGACTTGCCCGCAACGGACCACAGTGGCGTTTCACAAGACGCCACGGCTTGGCCATCCACGATCACGCGGCAAGCGCCGCATTCGCCCTGCGCACAGCCCATGCGGGTGGCCTTGAGCTGCAAGTGGTTGCGCAACACATCCAGCAAGCTTTGCTCGGGCGCGGCGTGCACCGACACGCCTTGCCCATTCAGATCGAATGCAAACGACGCCGTCATGTCCGCATCAGTTGGGTTTGATGCCCGATGCCTTGACGATGTTGCCCCACTTGGCAATGTCGGCCAAGAGGTATTTCTCGAAGTCGGCCACACCCATCGACAAAGGCACGGCACCTTGTTTGGCCCAAGTGGCTTTGACTTCGGGGTCGTTCACGATCTTGGTCATTTCGGCGTTGAGCTTGTTGACCACATCGGCCGGGGTGCCTTTGGGTGACATCAAACCCAACCAGATGGTGGCTTCGTATTTGGGCACGGTCTCGGCCACAGTGGGCAGTTCTTTCAAGTTGGCCGAACGGGCCAAGCCTGTGCCACCCAAAGCGCGCACTTTGCCATTGCGTGCAAATTCAGCCATGGTGGTTTCGGCATCGAACATCACATCGACTTGACCGCCCACGATGTCGGTGCGAGCACCCGAGCTGCCTTTGTAGGGGACGTGTGTCATGTCCACGCCAGCCATGTATTTGAAGAGTTCACCAGCCATGTGGTAAGGCGTGCCGTTGCCGGAAGAGGCGAAGTTCAGCTTGCCGGGTTGGGCTTTGGCCATGGCCACCAATTCACCGACGGACTTGACCGGCACCGAGGGGTGCACCACCAACAGCAAGTTGGAGTAGTTGATCGGGGCGACGCCGACAAAATCTTTCATCAAGCCAAAAGGCTTGTTGGGGATCAAGGACTCGTTGACGGTTTGGGTGTTCGACATCAACAGCAAGGTGTAACCGTCGGCGGGCGACTTGGCCGCAAAGTCGGTGCCAATGATCGAACCAGCACCAGGCTTGTTGTCCACCACAAACGACTGTTTGAACGAATCACCCAAACGCTGTGCAATGAAACGGGCATAGTTGTCAGCAGGCCCGCCTGCAGCAAAAGGCACCACGATTTTGACCGCGCGATTGGGGTAGTTTTGGGCCTGCGCCAGGCCTGAGGTCATGGCCAAAGTCAGGGCGGCGAGCTTCAGGGTTTGAGGAAAGTTGATCATGGTTTGTCTCCGGTGGATTGAGGGGGTGAGCAGTGTGCAAGGCGTGGACCGCTGGCGGGTCAATCGACCTTGCCGATGCGGGTGACCAAGGCGCTCATTTCTTTGGCATCGGTCTGAACAAAGCGCTCAAACTCGGGCGCGTCTTGGTACATGAAAGACGTGCCTGCCGCGGTCAACGCGCCCACGGCGCGGGCATCTTGAGCGGCAAATTTGGCGGCTTGGCGCAATTGGTCAATCACCGCAGTTGGGGTGTCGGCAGGCACAAACAAACCCGCCCACTGTGAATACTGGATCGGCACCCCCAACTCTTTCAAGCTGGGCACGCTGGGCATGCTGGCCAAGCGGCCGTCACCCCAATGCGCCAGGGCACGCAAACGGCCCGATGCGATGTGCTGCCGCACGCTGGCAGGGCCAGTGGACAAGGCTTCGATTTGGCCTCCAAGCAAAGACAAGACGGCCGGGCCAGCACCGGTGTAGGGCACATGCAGCATGAAGGTCGACGTGACGGCTTTCAGTTGCTCCATGGGCACATGCATGGTGCCGTAATTGCCAGACGAACCAAAGCTGATGCGACCGGGGTTGGCTTTCGCGTAGGCGATGAATTCAGCGTAAGTTTTCCAGGGGCTGTCGGCACGCACCACCAGCACCGTGGGGTCGGCCGTGAAGCGGGCCACCGGTTTGAGCTGGTGCATCTCGTACATGGGCGGGCGTTGCAAAATTTTGGCGGCTTCGGGCAGCACCACCAATGACGACAAGGCCATCAACAAGGTGTAGCCATCGCCTTTGGATTTGGCCACTTGCGCCATGCCAATGCCGCCACCTGCACCGCCCTTGTTTTCAACGACGATGCTTTGCTTGAGGTGACGCGACATGGCCTCGGCCACCGGACGCCCCACGGTGTCGGCCACGCCGCCCGGTGGGAAGGGCACCACCATCGTGACGGGCTTGGTCGGATAGGCCTGGGCCATGGCGGTGGGCGCGACACTGGTCAAGTTCAGGGCCAGGGCCAGGCTGAGAACGGCACTGATGCGTGCTCTTGGGTTCATGCGGAGTCTCCTTGTGGTGAGGGGCGCAGGGCCAAAGCCCTGCTGGCGGGACGGGGAAGTAAATGAAACGTGGGCTTAAACGAAACGGTTTTCGATGTGGCCCACACCATCGATTTCAACGCGGATCACATCACCCTTGGCGATGTAGCGGGGCGGATTCAGGCCCATGCCCACGCCGGCCGGTGTGCCGGTGGCGATGATGTCGCCAGGGTAGAGCGTGATGCCGCGTGAGATGGTTTCGATCAAGGTGGGGATGTCGAAAATCATGTTTTCGGTCGGGCCGTCTTGGCGCAACTCACCATTGACCCAGCAGCGCACGCGGGT
>OBPM01000065.1_pt1 | contig 19760 bp, 13 predicted proteins | sample 1493981 | NCBI WGS metagenome assembly OBPM01 (sample SAMEA3275485, study PRJEB22092) | marine metagenome | reverse complement strand
CAAAAAATCCCCTTCTGCACCCGTATTTGCCAAGATCGCCGAGAACAAAAAAGCGTCGTTTGACTACTTTTTTGAAGAGCGCTACGAGGCAGGCATGGTGTTGGAAGGCTGGGAAGTCAAGGCCATCCGCGAAGGCAAGGTGCAACTGACCGATGGCTATGTGGTCATCCGCAATGGCGAGTTGTTCATCATTGGCTGCCTGATCAACCCGCTCAAAACCGCGTCCACCCACATCAACCCCGAAGCCGCACGCACGCGCAAATTGTTGCTGAACAAAGAAGAGATCAAGCGCCTGATCGGCAAGATTGAACAAAAGGGCTACACGCTGGTGCCCATCAACTTGCATTGGAAGTCCGGCAAAGTGAAATGCGACATCGCGCTGGCCAAAGGCAAGGCCGAGCATGACAAACGCGACACCATCAAGGACCGTGAAGGCAAGCGCGAGGTGGAACGCGCCATGAAAAGCCGCCACCGCGACCGCTGAGCGCCAGTTCCGACGAATCAGTTGGTAGGTCGGCGGCTTTAGCCCCGACTCGGGTTTAACATGAAAATTGTCGGGGCTAAAGCCACCGACCTACAAATCACGCCAAGTCGCGCAACGGGTGGTGATCCGAGGGCCAAGGGCTCGCAAAGAAACGCGCCGCCTCCGACAAGTCCACATCTTCCACACGGGCCGGTTTCCATTGGGGGCTGTGGTCCTTGTCAATGGCCAAGGCCCGAATGCCTTCCACCGTGTCACTGTCGCCCACAGCACGCAGGTGGAAACAGTGGTGCACCATGTCGCGCTCCATGCGCAAGTCATCGGCCAAACTCATTTGGCGGGCGCGGCGAATTTGCTCCAGCACCACATGCAGCATCAAGGGTGAACGGTGACGCAAAGCATGGGCCGTTTTTTGGCTCCACGCGTCCGACTCTGACTCTAAACGGGTCAGCATGTCGGCCACACTTGGCAAACCAAAAACTTCGTCGATTTGGGGCTGGGGCGTGAGCTTTTCGGGCAACATGGCACCGGCCTGCGCCAAGACCCAGCGCTCCACCGATTCGGCGTTCTCAAAGGGGCTGCTGATCAAGGTTTGCCAGATGGGCTCCAGCATGCCACTGGGCAGCGCGATGTCGGCGAGCTTGGCGGCCACCGCCTGGGCACCACCAATCATCTGTCCCGTCAGGCCCAAGTATTCACCCAGTCGCCCCGGGCAACGGCTCAGAAAATAACCGCCGCCCACGTCCGGAAACAGACCGATGTTGGTTTCTGGCATGGCCATTTTGGTGCGCTCGGTCACCACCCGCACGCTGGCGCCTTGGCTGATGCCCATGCCGCCGCCCATGACGATGCCGTCCATGAACGCGATGTAGGGTTTGCTGTAAGTGTGGATCAAGTGGTTAAGGCGGTACTCTTCGGTGAAAAAGTCACCCAAAGACGCGTCGCCAGCATGGGCGGCTTGGTGGAAAAACCGAATGTCACCGCCAGCGCAGAAAGCGCCAAATGGGCCTTCTTTGCCGGTGCCTCGCACCGCCACGGCCAGCACTTGCGGGTTGTCTTGCCAGTCCAGCAAGGCCTGCGTCAGAGCCCGCACCATGTCGAGTGACAAGGCGTTGAGCGCTTTAGGGCGGTTGAGGGTGATACAGCCGATGCGGCCTTCGATTTGTGCGATGACATCAGACATTGTTTTGTCTCCAGCCTAACCATTGGTTCATGAGCAAAGCCCCCAAGACCAGGGAGCCGCCCAACAATACGCTCATTTGCGGGGCTTCGTTGGCACCCCACCAAGCCAAGGCGATGCCGAACACCACTTCGAGCATGCCAAGCAAAGAAACTTCGGGAGCTTGGAGTACTCGGGCACAAATGACCGACAAAACGCAGGGGATGGCCAATTGAAACAAGCCCAGCAGGGCCAGCAAGCCCACATCGTGCGCTGAGGCCTGAAAAGGCCATGACACGGGCAGCATGAGCAAACTTGAAATCACAGCGCCCAGCAGGACCGAGGGCACCAAATCGACAGGGCCTTTGCTTTGGCTCTTTTGCAAAAAGGTCCATTGCACGCCTGCAGCCAAGGGCACGCACAAGGCCACCGAGGTGCCAGTGACGAAGTTGGGGTCGTTCAAGCTCAGTTGGCTGCCGTACATCCAGGCGATACCGGCACCGGCCAACACGATCGCCACCCAAGTGCGCAAGGGCAGTCGGGCTTTGAGAAAGACCCAAGACAGCAGGGCTGTGAAGAAAGGTGCCAAGGCCATGGTGATCAGCACGTTGGCCACCGTGGTCAAGGTCAGGCCCACCATGAAGGCGGTGAACATGATGCTCCAGCAGACCCCTGAGATCCAGAAGTAAGGGTTGCGCCAGGGCAGGCGTCGCCAAACATCTTTGCCCTGCCACAGGGGCAAGATGATCAGCAGGGACACCACCGTGAAAAGACTGCGCCAGAACGTGACCTCAAAGCCTTGGGCTTGGTCAAGGTGGCGCGTCACCACCCCGGCCATGGACCACAAGGCGGTGCAACCCACCATGGTCCAGACGGCCATGCCGTGCGTCAAACGCATGATGGCTCAGCCGATCACTTGTTGCGCTTGCGGTCGCTTTCCTTCAGAAAGCGCTTGCGCAGACGCACGCTCTTGGGCGTGATTTCGACCAACTCGTCGTCCTCGATGAACTCGACACCGTATTCCAGGGTCAGGTCAATCGGGGGCGTGATCTTGATCGCGTCTTCCTTGCCAGACACACGGAAGTTGGTCAGCTGTTTGGTCCGGGTGGCGTTGACCACCAAGTCGTTGTCGCGGCTGTGGATGCCCACGATCATGCCTTCGTACACCGGATCGTTCGCCTTGACAAACATGCGGCCACGGTCGTCCAACTTGCCCAGGGCGTAGGTGAAGATTTCACCGTCGTCCATGGAGATCAGCACGCCGTTCTTGCGGCCCCCGATGTCACCTTTGTGCGGCTCGTAGCCGTCAAAGATGTTGGAGATCAGGCCAGATCCACGCGTCAAGTTCAGGAATTCGTTGGTGAAACCAATCAGGCCACGGGCCGGGATGCGGTATTCAAGACGGACACGGCCACGGCCATCGGGCTCCATGTTGACCAGCTCACCTTTGCGCTCGCCCAGGGCTTGCATCACGCCGCCTTGGTGGGTTTCTTCGATGTCGGCGGTGACCAACTCGATAGGCTCATGGCGCTCGCCATTGACGTCACGGAACAGCACGCGTGGCTTGGACACGGCCAATTCATAGCCTTCACGGCGCATGTTTTCCAGCAAGATGGTCAGGTGCAATTCACCGCGGCCCATGACTTCAAAGATGCCTTCTTCGTCAGTTTCGTTGACGCGCAGGGCCACGTTGTGTTGCAGCTCTTTTTGCAGACGATCCCAGATTTGGCGGCTGGTGACGAACTTGCCTTCACGGCCAGCCAAGGGCGATGTGTTGACGCAGAAGTTCATGGTCAGCGTAGGCTCGTCCACCTTCAGCATGGGCAGTGGAGAGGGGTTCAGCGGGTCGGTCACAGTCACGCCGATGTTCAGATCGGCAATGCCGTTGATCAACACAATGTCGCCAGGACCGGCTTCGGTCACTTGCACACGGTCCAGACCCTGGAAAGTCAGCACTTGGTTGACACGGCCTTTGATGGTCGAGCCATCTGCGCCTTCCATGACCACGACGTCCATGTTCGGCTTGATGGTGCCTTGGCTGATGCGGCCCACACCGATGCGGCCCACGAATGTGGAGAAATCGAGCGCTGAAATTTGCAACTGCAAAGGCGCTTTAGGGTCGCCTGCGTTGGGCTTGACGTGCTTGAGCACAGTGTTGAACAGGGCCGACATGTCGGGGCCCCACTGCTCACCGGGTGCGCCCTCTTCCATCGATGTCCAGCCGTTGATGCCAGAGGCATAGACGACGGGGAAGTCGAGTTGCTCGTCGTTGGCACCGAGTTTGTCGAACAGGTCAAAAGCGGCGTTCACCACTTTGTCTGGGTTCGCACCGGGCTTGTCGACTTTGTTCACCACGACAATGGGCTTCAAGCCCAAAGCCAAAGCTTTCTTGGTCACGAAACGGGTCTGAGGCATGGGGCCTTCTTGCGCATCGATCAACAAGACCACACCGTCGACCATGGACAAGGCGCGTTCGACTTCACCACCGAAGTCCGCGTGACCGGGGGTGTCCACGATGTTGATGTGTGTGCCTTCCCAGCTCACAGCGCAGTTTTTGGCCAGAATGGTGATGCCGCGCTCACGTTCGATGGCGTTGTTGTCCATCACGGTGTCGACCACTTTTTCGTGGTCAGCGAAGGTGCCAGATTGGCGCAGCAGCTGGTCCACCATGGTGGTTTTGCCGTGGTCAACGTGGGCGATGATGGCGATGTTGCGAATTTGCTTGGTCATGCTTTCTCTTCCTTTAAACCTGATCGGCCAGCAACGGCTCGAATGCAGGTGAACTTTCTAAAATCTGTTGAATTTCCATCGGGCTCAACAATCGACCCGGAACCAATTCGCCGCCATGCACCACTGCTGTTCCCAGCAAGGCACGAGGATGTTCTCCATACACCGCGACTTGATCACAATCAACCCAAGGGCCGTGTCTGCGCACCCCATTCAAAAAACGGCCTGTGTTGTCGCTGTCAAGGCTCACCTCGGTGTAACCCGGCAACAAAACATCCACCGGCAGCAAAGCGCCCAGGCGCTTGGCTTCATCCATCGCTTCCAGATCCTGCAGCGTCACACACTGTGGCTCGGCAAAAGGACCGGTGACCACCCGGCGCAATGCGCTCAAATGCCCACCACAACCTAGGGCTTCGGCGATGTCTTCGCCCAGCGTCCGGATGTAGGTGCCTTTGCTGCAACGCACACGCAAACGCAAAAAAGGCGCATCGCCTTGCAGTTGCATGTCCAGCAAATCCAGATCATGAATCACCACGTTGCGCGCTTCGCGCTCAACGGTTTCGCCCTCTCGGGCATATTCGTACAAGGCCTTGCCGTCCTTTTTCAAGGCACTGTGCATGGGGGGCACTTGGCTGATCGGGCCCATAAAGCGATCTAACACTTCAACCACCATACCAGCCGTACATGACACTTCACGCACTGCGATCACGTCGCCTTCGGCATCCGCCGTGCTCGTCTTCAGACCCAAGCGGACAGTGGTCTCATAAGTCTTGTCAGCATCCAAGTGCTGCTGACTGAACTTGGTTGCAGCGCCAAAGCACAAGGGCAACACACCAGTGGCCAAGGGGTCCAAGGTGCCGGTATGCCCTGCTTTTTCAGCCCGCAGCAACCACTTGGCTTTTTGCAAAGCCTGGTTGCTGGAAAGACCCAGCGGTTTATCAAGCAGCAACACCCCGTGCACAGGGCGCCGCTGCACCCTGGTGCGTGGCGCGTTCATGCTCAGTCCTCTTGGGCTCGAGATGACACGGCCTTGGCGATCAAGGCATTCATGTCTGACGCACGCTCTGTGGTGCGGTCAAACAAAAAGTGCAAAGTCGGCACGGTGTGGATGTGCAGCCGCTTGAACAAGCCGTTGCGCAGAAAACCCGCCGCCGCGTTCAGACCTTCGGTGGCTTCTTCGGGGTTGCCCGTTAAAACACTGAAGTAAACCTTGGCGTGGGCGTAGTCGGGCGTGACCTCGATCGCATTGATCGTGATCATGCCCACACGCGGGTCTTTCAACTCGCGCGCAATCAACTCGGCCAGATCACGCTGGATCTGGTCGGCCACGCGGAAACCGCGATTGGGCACAGAGGACTGCTTTCTACGCACCATTTACAGCGTTCTCGCAATTTCCTTGACGTCGAAGAATTCGAGGTAATCGCCTTCTTTGATGTCGTTGTAGTTCTTGAGCTTGATACCGCACTCGAAGCCTTCTTTGACTTCACGCACGTCGTCTTTGAGGCGCTTGAGCGAATCGAGCTCGCCGGTATAGATGACCACGTTCTCGCGCAGCAGGCGGAATTTGGCATTGCGGGTGACTTGACCCGAAGTGACCATACAACCCGCAACGGTACCGATCTTGGAGGCCACGAACACGGTCCGGATTTCGGCCATGCCCATGATTTCCTCGCGCTGCTCTGGGGCCAACATGCCAGACATGGCGGCCTTGAGTTCATCCACAGCGTCATAAATGATGTTGTAGTAATGAAGGTCAACGCCATTGCCTTCGGCCAGTTTGCGGGCACCGGCATCGGCACGCACGTTGAAACCGATCACGATGGCCTTGGAGGCGATCGCCAGGTTGATGTCCGACTCGCTGATACCGCCCACGCCGGAGTACACCAGCTGGACTTTGACCTCTTCGGTCGACAGCTTGAGCAAGGAAGCGCCCAGGGCTTCTTGCGAACCCTGCACATCGGCCTTGATGATGATCGGCAGCATCTTGACTTCGCCCGCAGACATGTCGGTGAACATGTTCTCGAGCTTGGCGGCTTGCTGCTTGGCCAGCTTGGTGTTGCGGAACTTGCCTGCACGGTAAGTGGCGATCTCGCGGGCACGGCGCTCATCGCCCATGACCATGAACTCGTCACCGGCTTGCGGTACTTCGGTCAAGCCTTGGATCTCGACCGGAATCGACGGACCCGCCGATTTGATCGACACACCGTTTTCGTCCAGCATGGCACGCACGCGGCCAAAGGTCTGGCCTGCCAGCACCACGTCGCCGGTGTTCAAAGTACCGGACTGCACCAGGATGGTGGCCACAGGGCCACGGCCCTTGTCCAGACGGGCTTCGATGACCAGGCCCTTGGCTGCGGCTTGAACGGGTGCTTTGAGTTCCAGCACTTCGGCTTGCAAGAGCACTTGCTCCAACAAATCCTCGATGCCCATGCCGGTTTTGGCTGACACGGAAACAAACGGGGCTTCGCCACCGAACTCTTCGGGAACCACTTCTTCTGCGATCAGTTCGGCACGTACACGCTCAATGTTGGCATCGGGCTTGTCCATCTTGTTGATGGCCACCACGATGGGCACACCCGCAGCCTTGGCGTGTTTGATGGCTTCCTTGGTCTGCGGCATCACGCCGTCGTCACCGGCCACCACCAAGATCACGATGTCGGTGGCTTGTGCACCACGGGCACGCATGGCCGTGAAGGCCTCGTGGCCAGGAGTGTCCAGGAAGGACACCATGCCACGCGGCGTTTGGACGTGGTAAGCACCAATGTGTTGGGTGATGCCACCGGCTTCACCTGAAGCCACTTTGGCCCGGCGAATGTAGTCCAGCAGTGAAGTCTTGCCGTGGTCCACGTGGCCCATGACAGTCACCACAGGAGCGCGTGGCAACAACTCGGCGTGTTGGTCTGACACTTCGTCGTCGGTGAAGGCTTCTGGATCGTCCAGCGCCGCCACCACCGCTTTGTGACCCATTTCTTCCACCACGATCATGGCGGTGTCTTGGTCCAAAGGCTGGTTCATGGTGGCCATCTGGCCCAGCTTCATCAGGTGCTTGATGACCTCAGAGGCTTTGATGGCCATCTTGTGGGCCAACTCGGACACGGTGATGGTCTCGGGCACGTGGACTTCCAGAACCCGCACTTCTGCCGGCGCTTGCTGGTTGTGGCCATCGTCACGGTCACGGTCGTTGCCACGGCGGCCACGCGGGCCGGTGCGCCAGTTGTTGCGACCCACGCCACCACTGCTGTCGCCGCGTGTAGGAATAGCTTTCTTCTTGGCAGGATCGCCCGCCCAGCTGGAAGACAGTTTGGCCGATTTGACTTCTTTGTTGCCGCCTGGGGCTGCGGGTGCTGCAGCTTGGCCAGTGGCCGTGCGTGCACCCGGTGCAGGCGTACCAGCGGGCTTGTGCAAAGTGCCTTTGACAGCAGCTTTAGGCTCCACCTTGGGCTCGTCTTTTTTGGCCACCAACACCTTTTTAGGGGCATTCATCATGGCTCGAATGGCTTCGGCTTCGGCCAGGGCTTTGCGGCGACGGGCGTCCAGATCTTGAGCGCGTGCGGTTTCTTCTTCGGCTTTCGCTTTCGAGTCTGCGGCGGCTTTCTGCGCAGCTGCCTCACGGGCAGCTTGTTCCGCCTGTGCTTTGATGGCGCTGGCTTGTGCGGCCTGCTCGGCCAAAGCCGCTTTGGACTCTGCCGCCGTGGCGACGGGCGCAGCAGCCACGGGCTTGGCTTGCGATGCCGCATTGATGCTGGCCGCTTCTGCTCGGGCCTTTTGCTCACGCTCGTCGCGGCTCAACTGGGGCTTGGCAGGGGCGGCTTGTCCAGCCGCCAGAGCGGCCGCTTCGGCTTGAGCCTCAGCTTGAGCGCGCTCCCGTGCTTCTTGCGCTTGCAGGTCGGCACGTTCACGGGCTTCTTGTTCTTCACGCTGGCGGCGTTTTTCAGCCAACTCGGCTTCTTGCACGCTGATCAGCTCCGCTTGGCGGCGTGCTTCTTCTTCGCGTCGAGCCAGTTCGGCAAGGTCAACCAAGGGCTCTTGCGGTGCTTCAGCTTCTTGCGCTGGCTCGTCATCGCGTTTGATCAATGTGCGTTTTTTGCGCACTTCAACCTGGATGGTGCGGGCTTTGCCCGAAGCATCGGCTTGCTTGATCTCGCTGGTGGACTTCTTGACCAAGGTGATTTTTTTGCGGTCACCGGTCACGGTGCCGTGACTGGTTTGCAAATAGCTGAGCAGCTTTTGCTTGTCCGAGTCGGTCAGCGCATCGCTGACCGAGTCTTTGGTCACGCCAGCTGATCGCAATTGATCGAGCAAGACGTCGGCAGATTTTTTGAGTTCATTGGCGAACTCGGCAACAGTGGTACTGGACATAATTTTGTTCAAGCCTCCATCAGACTTCAGGCCTGGCCTGCGAACCAATGTTCGCGGGCTTTCATGATCAGGGCGGTGGCCTCTTCAACGTTTTGACCGGTGATGTCGGTCAACTCGTCAGTGGCCAGATCAGCCAGGTCGTCACGGGTTTGAACACCCGCCTCAACCAGCTTGGAAATCAGCTCAGGCGTCAAGCCTGGCAGGTCACGCAGGTCTTGAGAGACGTCTTCGACACTCTCTTCACGCGCAATTTCGAGGGTCAACAAAGCGTCTTTGGCGCGCGTGCGCAGCTCGTTGATGGTGTCTTCGTCGAAGCTTTCGATTTCCAACATTTCTTGGATCGGCACATAAGCCACTTCTTCGAGACTGGCGAAACCTTCACCGATCAGGATGTCGGCGATTTCTTGGTCGACATCAAGCTTTTCCATGAACAACTGGCGGATGCCGGTGGTTTCTTCGGCCTGCTTTTGGGCCGACTCGGCCGCGTCCATGATGTTGATCTTCCAGCCAGTCAGGTCAGAAGCCAAGCGCACGTTCTGGCCACCACGGCCAATGGCGATAGCCAAGTTTTCTTCGTCAACCACCACGTCCATGGCGTGCTTTTCTTCGTCCACCACAATCGACTGCACGTTGGCTGGGGCCAAAGCGCCAATCACGAACTGGGCGGGGTCTTCGCTCCACAACACAATGTCCACACGCTCGCCCGCCAACTCGTTGGTCACAGCATTGACGCGGGTACCGCGCACACCGACACAAGTACCAATGGGGTCCACGCGTTTGTCGTGCGAGAGCACAGCGATCTTGGCGCGAGAGCCAGGGTCACGGGCGCAGGTTTTGATTTCGAGCAGGCCTTGTTCGATTTCGGGCACTTCCTGGCGGAACAACTCGATCATGAACTCGGGGGCTGAACGCGACAACAAAATGGGTGCGCCGCGCAGTGTCAGGTCCACTTCCATGATCATGGCGCGAACGCGGTCACCGCTGCGCAGGTTTTCCTTGGGGATCATTTCGCTGCGTCTCAAGCGGCCCTCGATGCGACCGGATTCGCAGATGATGTCGCCCTTGTCCATGCGCTTGACGGTACCGACAAAGATTTTTTCGCCCCGCGACATGAAGTCGTTGAGCAGCATTTCGCGCTCGGCGTCACGAATTTTTTGCAAAATGACCTGCTTGGCGGCCATGGCCCCAATGCGACCAATCGGCACCGATTCAATGGGTTCTTCGATGTATTCGTCGACTTCGATGTCTGGAATTTGCTCCAAAGCTTCGAACAACAAAATTTCCTGCTCAGGCAATTGCAGGCCCGCTTCATCGGGCACCACATGCCAACGGCGAAAGCTCTCGTAATTGCCACTGTCGCGGTCCACCGAGACGCGGATGTCCACTTCACCGGTGAACAGTTTCTTTGTGGCTTGCGCCAAGGCGGCCTCAACGGCACCGAACACCACATCGCGCTCCACGTTTTTCTCACGTGAGATGGCTTCGACCAACATCAACATTTCGCGATTCATGACTTGACTCTCCTGTTCCACTGGGCCTGTCTGCAAGGCCCGAAAGTTTGCTCAAAAAATGGGCGCGCCCGTCAGGCTTCCTGTTTGGGCTTGCGGCCCTTGAAGTCCACCACGGGTGCGAGACGCGCTTCGCGCAACTCATCGAGTGTGAAACCCAGCGCATTCAAAGGCGCTGGGATCCGCTTTTTACTGATCTTTTGACCGGGCTTCACAGCAGGCTCATCGCTCCAGACGATTTGCCAGCCTTGGCCGGTGGCGTCACGCTCGAGCGTGCCGCGAAATTTTTTGCGGGTTGGATGCACCATACCCGCTGCGTTTTCGCCCATCGGCGCTTTGAGGGTGATGTCGATCAATTCCCCCAGAAACCGCTCGAAGTCAGGCGCATGGCGCAAGGGGCGGTCGATGCCGGGCGAGGACACTTCCAAACGGTTGTAAGTGACGCCATCGACTTCAAGGGCGAACTGCAACTGGCGGTTGACTTTTTCACAATCTTCAACGTTGATGAAAAGCTCTGAACCGGGCTGCCATGGCCAGTCGATGGTGATGCGCAACAAACCGCCCGCTGTGCGGTCAATCTCGACCAGGTCATACCCCAGCCCGGTTACGGTTTCTTGAACAATTTGCTGCAATGCCACAGAGCTTTGAACGATCAATGTTGAAAAAGTGAGACCCAAAAAAAACGGGCGGTGAAAACCCGCCCGTTTGGTCGTGAAGCCGGTATTCTAGCTGATAAAACGGCCTAAGTGTGTGATTTTTAAGGAAAACAACACCTTTGACACAAGCAAAACGACAAGCCGTCGTGCCCTTGGGGGCTAAATTTCGGGAAAGGCATTCACCAAGCTGCGGGTGTACGCATGCCGTGGCGCACCCAGCACCTGCTCGGCCAAGCCTTGCTCCACCACCTGCCCTGACTTGAGCACCAAGACCTCGTGGGCCATGGCCCGCAGCACGTCCACATCGTGGGTGATCAGCAAATACGCCATGCCGCGTGTTTTTTGCAAGGACTGAAGCAATTCCAAAATCTGTTTTTGCACCGTGACATCCAGCGCGCTGGTGGGTTCATCGAGCACGAGCAGCTCGGGCTCGACCACCAAGGCCCGAGCCAGCGCGATGCGCTGACGCTGACCGCCCGAGAAAGCGTGGGGATAGCGGCTGAGCAAATCACTCAAACCGGGGCCGCCCAAGCCCACTTCGGTCAAAACGGCGTGCACGCGCTGCTCAATTTGTCCAGGCAGCCAGTGCGGATGGTGTAGATGCAGGCCCTCCGAGACAATTTCACCCACCGTCATCCGCGGAGACAAACTGCCGTAAGGGTCTTGGAAGACCACTTGCACACGGCGGCGCAGGGGTTTGTCCTGGGCCGGACGGCCTTGCCAAGTTTGGCCCGCAAAGGACAACTCGCCCGCAAACGGCAGCAAGCCCAAGACGGCTTGCGCCAAACTCGACTTGCCTGAGCCGGACTCGCCCATGATGCCCAAGGTGCTGCCTGGGGCGATGGCAAAATCTGCCCCCTGCAGCGCGGTGAAAGTTTGTTTTTGAAACCAGCCCCGAAAGCCCGGCACCGACAAGGGATAGCGCACCTGCAATTGCCGCGCTTGCACCAAGGGCACCGTGTCATTCAAGGGGGCAGCAGCCAAACCCTCACGGCTGGGGCGGCTGTGCAGCAGGCGCTGCGTGTAAGGGTGCTGCGGCTGATCAAAGACTTGCTGCATGGGGCCCTGCTCCACCAGGTGGCCTTGTTCCATCACCGCCACCTTGTCCGCAAAGTGGCGCACCAAGGCGAGATCATGGGTGATCAGCAGAACGGCCATGCCTGTCTTTTGCTGCAAATCGGCCAACAGTTGCAGCATTTGAATACGCAAGCTGGCGTCCAGCGCGGTGGTGGGTTCGTCGGCCAAAAGGAGCTTGGGCTCGGATGCGAGGGCCATGGCCATCATGGCGCGTTGGCGTTGGCCGCCCGACAACTGGTGCGGGTAAGCCCCGAAACGGCGCTCAGGGTCATCGATTCCAGTTTCGGACAACAAATGCACGGCCCGCGCATCGGCATCGCGCCTGAGCATGAGCTTTTTGAGCTGCAGCACTTCTGAAATTTGCTGGCCCACCGTCATCAAGGGGTTGAGCGCCGTCATGGGCTCCTGAAAAATCATGGCAATTTCGTCGCCGCGCAGGCGCTGCATGTGCGCAGGCGTTTGCTGCAGCAGGTCTTGGCCTTGCCACAGCACCTGGCCCGAGAGCTGGGCCGATTCGAGCAAGCGCAGCACCGACAAGGCGGTGACCGACTTGCCCGAACCCGACTCCCCCACCAGGGCCACGCGTTCACCCGCTTGGATGCTCAGGTTCACGCCGTGCACCACGGCTTGCCCTCCAAAGGCAATGCGCAGATCTTTGAGCTCCAGCAAAGCTTGTGACGTGCTCATGCGTCCACCTTTCGGGGATCCAGCGCGTCGCGCAAGGCGTCGCCCATGAAGGTCAACAGCAGCAAGGTGACCACCAAAACCACAAAAGTGGACATCGAGATCCACCATGCGTCGATGTTGTTTTTGCCCTGGGCCAGCAGCTCGCCCAAAGACGGTGTGCCCGGCGGCACGCCCAGACCCAGGAAGTCCAAAGAGGTCAGGGCCAAAATCGCCCCACTCATGCGAAATGGCAAGAAAGTCACCACGGGGGTCATGCTGTTGGGCAGCACATGCCGCCACATGATCTGCCAATGGCCTAGGCCCAGCGCCCGCGCCGACTTGACGTAGTCCAGCTGGCGGTTGCGCAAAAACTCGGCCCGCACATAGTCCGACAAACCCATCCAGCCAAACAGACTGAGCAGCAACAGCAGCAAGCCCACACTGGGCTCGAACACGGCTGAGAAGATGATCAGCAAATACAGCTCGGGCATGGCGCTCCAGACTTCAATGAAACGCTGGAACACCAAATCCGTTTTGCCCACAAAAAAACCCTGCACCGCACCCGTCAGCACACCCAGGAACACGCCAAACAGGGTCAGAGCCAAAGCAAACAAGACCGAAACCCGAAAGCCGTAAATCAACCGCGCCAGCACATCACGCCCCCGGTCATCCGTGCCCAACCAGTTGCGGGCAGTGGGCGGCGCCGGGTTGGGCAAGGGGGCAAAGTAGTCAAGCGTGCTGTGGTGGTAAGGATTGGGCGCTTGCAATGCCCAATTGCCACCCTTGTGCAGCTGCTGCTGGATGAAAGGGTCCAGGTAATCGGCTGGCGTCTCGAAATCGCCACCGAAGATTTTTTCAGGCAAGTTTTGCACCACCGGGAAATACCACTGCCCCTCAAAACGCACCACCAGGGGCTTGTCGTTGGACAAAAACTCGGCCCCCAGGCTGAGCACAAACAGCGTCACGAACAGCACCAGGCTGCCAAAGCCCAGGCGGTTGCGCCTGAAACGCTGCCAGGCCCGGGCCGAGGGCGACATCTGCTGCGGGAATGCGGTGGTGTTGGCTGCGGTCATTTGTCGAACTTCACACGCGGGTCCACCCACAGGTAACACAGGTCGCTGATCAGCTTGGTGACCAGCCCGATCAGGGTGAACAAATACAAGGTGCCCAAGACCACCGGGTAGTCCCGCCGGATCACCGCCTCATAACTGAGCAAGCCCAGCCCATCAAGGGAGAACAAGGTTTCGATCAGCAGCGAGCCTGTGAAAAAAGCGCCGATGAACGCCGCAGGAAAACCCGTGACCAACGGGATCAGGGCGTTGCGCATGACATGGCGGTACAGCACCCGGTTTTCGCTCAGGCCTTTGGCGCGGGCCGTCAGCACATATTGCTTGCGGATTTCTTCCAAAAATGCGTTCTTGGTCAGCATGGTGATGACTGCAAACGAGCCCAGCACGCTGGCTGTGATGGGCAAAACCATGTGCCACAAATAATCGACCACTTTGCCCCCCCAGCTCAGCTGCTCCCAGTTGGACGAGGTCAGGCCGCGCAGCGGAAACCATTGCAACTGGCCACCAAAAATCACCAGCAAAGCCACGCCCAGTACAAAGCCTGGAATGGCATAGCCCACCAGCACCAGCAAACTGGTGAGTGTGTCAAAACGCGTACCAGCCCGCACCGCTTTGGCAATGCCCAAAGGCACCGACACCATGTAACTCAGAAAAAACGTCCACAAGCCCAGGCTGATGGACACAGGCAACTTTTCCTTGATGAGGCTCCAAACGTCTTTGGGGTAAAAAAAACTTTTGCCCAAGTCGAACCCTGCGAACTGCTGGAGCATCATCCAAAAGCGCTCGGTGGGTGGCTTGTCAAAGCCATAAAGCGTTTTGATTTCTTCGATGCGGGCGGCATCCACCCCCTGCCGGCCCCGATAACCGCTGCCCGCAGCAGTTGCGCCCTCCCCGCCCGTGTCACGGCCTTGCAGCTGAGCCACCATTTGTTCGACCGGGCCGCCGGGGACAAACTGGATCACCACAAAAGTCATCAACAAAACCCCGAACAAGGTCGGGATCATCAAGAGCAAGCGTTTGAATATGTAGGCCAACATGGTTCAGGGGACCTTGGCTGGGGATGGGGTGGCTGTGGGCGACCACCACACGGTGGTGACCAGTTTTTCGGGTTGGTAAAAACGGGGCAAATCGGCCGGGCGCGCAAACGCCTTGGCACGCCAGGACACCCGGTGCACTGCGCCATACCAGTGCGGCACCACGTAATGGCCATGCCGCAGCACCCGGTCCAGCGCCCGCAGGCTGGTTACCAGTTCCGGCCTTGACGTGGCGCTCACCACCTTGTCCAGCAGGGCGTCCACGGCAGGGTCTTTCAGGCCGTTCACATTGCCCGAACCCTCCACATCAGCCGATCTGCTGCCGTAGCGCTCGAGCAACTCGGTGCCGGGCGCTTCGCTGCCGACGGTGCGGTTGCTGATGATGTCAAAGTCGAACACGTCCATGCGTTTTTGCAGCAGCGCAAAGTCGATTACTTTGTAGCGAACCTGAATGCCCAGTTTTTCCAGGTTCTTGGCAAAGGGTGTGACCACGCGGCCCATCGAGCCCGAACTGTCCAGAAATTCGATGCTGAGGGCTTGCCCTTTGGCGTTGCGCAAAGCGCCATCGCGGTAGGTCCATCCCGCGTCTTTCAGCAAATCACGCGCTTGACGCAAATGGTCGCGCAAGGTGTGGCCCGAGGCGGGGTCGAGCGCGGTTTGGGGTGGTTGCGGCACGGCTTGATCGAACACAGCGGCTGGCAACTTGGCCCGTAAAGGCGCGAGCAAAGCCAACTCGTCGGAACCGGGCAAGCCTTTGGCTTCAAAGTCACTGGCTACAAAATAGCCGCGTACCCGGCTGTAGGCGTTGTAGAAAAGCTGGCGGTTCAGCCACTCAAAATCCATGGCCAGAGCAATGGCTTGGCGCACTCGAACGTCCTGGAACTTGTCACGCCTCAGGTTGAACAAAAAGCCCTGGAAGTCGCCCGCGTTGCCATGCGGCAACTCGGCCTTGATGAGCTCGCCACGCTCAAACGCACGGCCAGTGAAGGCCCTGGCCCACTCACGCGAAATGAAAGACTGCATGTAGTCGAACTCGCCGGCCTTGAAGGCTTCGAGCTGGGCCGTGGGGTCTTTGTAGATTTTGTAGGTGATGCGGTCAAAATTGAATTGCCCTTGGCGCACATTCAGCGCACGGGCCCAATAGTCAGGATCGCGTTCATAGCTGATGTCCTTGCCAAACTGCACACGGCCAATGCGATAAGGACCGGACGCAATGGGTATGTCCATCACCATTTGGTCCAAAGGCTTGTGCGTATCGCCTTCCAGCCCCCATTTGTGGCTGAACACGGGCAAACTGCCCACGATCAGGGGCAACTCGGTATTGGGCCGCACGAAATCAAAACGGATGCGGCGTTCATCCAAGACCGTGGCGGTTTTGACCTCGCCAAAATAAGTGCGGTACTGGGGCGCAGCTTGCTGGCTGGTCAGGCGGTCAAAAGAATGGCGAACGTCTTTGGCCAACACAGGATCACCATTGTGAAACCGGGCTTGCGGGTGGATCTGGAAAGTGACCGACATGCGGTCGCTGGCCACCGCCACATCCGATGCCAGCAAGCCATAGGCCGTGGTCGGCTCGTCCATGTTGCCCACCAGCAAGGTGTCAAACATCATGCCCAACATGGCTGGTGGAGCGCTGCCCTTCAAAGTGAAGGGGTTGTATTTGTCGAAATTGGACTGGCGCGTGGGTGGCACCAACACGATCTCACCCCCTTTGGGTGCGGCTGGGTTCACATAAGAGAAATGGGCAAACCCGGCCGGGTAGCGCACGTCACCAAACTGCGAATAAGCATGAACGGCCCAAGCGGTGCCCGTTGCACTGAGCCCCAAGGCCAGCAAACAGTGTGTCCAGAAATGGGCCAAGGGTCTACGCATGCGACAATTCTGCACACATTTTCAAGGAGTTGAAGACATGACCATAAAAACAGGATTTCTGTCAGGCAAAAAGTTGTTGATCACCGGCGTGTTGTCCAACCGCTCAATCGCTTACGGCATCGCCAAGGCCTGCCATGCGCAAGGCGCTGAACTGGCTTTCAGCTACGTGGGCGAGCGCTTCAAGGACCGCATCACCGAATTCGCAGCCGATTTTGATTCCAAGCTGATTTTTGATTGCGATGTGGGCAGTGACGAGCAGATTGCGCAGCTTTTCACAGACTTGTCCGCCACTTGGCCCAAGTTCGACGGTTTTGTGCACGCCATTGGCTACGCGCCACGCGAAGCCATTGCCGGTGATTTTTTGGACGGTTTGTCGCGCGAAGGCTTCAAGATTGCCCATGACATCAGCGCCTACAGCTTCCCCGCCATGGCCAAGGCGGCCCTGCCCTACCTGAATGACAAGTCGGCTGTGCTGACCCTGACGTACCTCGGCGCGATCCGCACCGTGCCCAACTACAACACCATGGGCCTGGCCAAAGCCAGCTTGGAAGCCTCGGTGCGTTACCTGGCCGAATCGCTGGGCAGCCAAAACCGGGGGCTGCGGGCCAACGGCATTTCGGCCGGTCCCATCAAGACGCTGGCGGCCAGTGGTATCAAGGGTTTTGGCAAGATTTTGTCGGTGGTGGCCGAAGCCTCGCCGATTCGCCGCAACGTGACCATTGAGGATGTGGGCAATGTGGCGGCGTTCATGTTGAGCGACTTGGCAGCGGGCGTGACGGCCGAGATCACCTATGTGGACGGTGGTTTTAGCCAGGTGGTCGGTGGCATTGCTGAGCCAGCGGCTGCGGCTTGATGCATGTTCTGGGACTGCTCTTTCTAAAGCCTGGTCTCTGCTTTTTCATACACCGCCTGAGGCAAGGCGGGCGCTGCCCGGGCTCATAACTCGCTTCGCTCGCCAAATCGCCCGGTTCAGCGCCCACCTTATCTCGATCTAAGTTGATGTACGTTTGGCTTTGGGCCTGGTGGACGTTGAAGAACTGGACGAGCGCACTGAGAGACTCCGTCATCAGTTCGTAGGTCGGTGCCTTTAGGTCCGACATGCGGCCAGTGCACCACCACCGTTTCAAAATGTCGCATCGCGATATGCTGCAGTGTCGGACCATAAAGGCCCGACAAGAGGCTACGCGCGTGCATGGCTGAAGGGTCGAAAAGCCTACTTGACTGACCAAGAACGCTCCGGATTCCGGAATTGAAAAAAGCGGCGAAAGCCGCTTTTTTCAATTCTCACCCGCATTGAGTTGGGGCCCTGTGCGGGGGGGATGTGGCAAAGCGGAGCGCCTCTGAGCCCCCGCACAGGGCCCCAACTCACCTGCCCTCCCCGAGGACTCAAATACACCAGAGCCCCTCACCGAAAGCAAGGGTCAGGCCTTCACGCAATCCGCAAAGTACCGTTTCTTGCCATCGTCGTCCTTGATCTCGACCAAACCATGGATGTCGGTCTCGAAACCCGGGCACTTCTCGTTGAACTCGCGCGCAAACTTGAGGTAGTCCACGATCTTCTTGTTGAAGACTTCGCCAGGAATCAAGAGCGGAATGCCTGGTGGGTAAGGCGTGACCAAACCTACGGTGATGCGACCTTCCAAGTGATCGATCTCCACCCGCTCGGTCTTTCGTTGGGCAATGTGGGCATAAGCGTCTGAAGGACGCATGGCCGGGGCCAAATCCGACAAATACATGTCGGTGGTCAAAATGGCGATGTCGTACTTGGCGTACATCTCGTGAACGTGCTGGCACAAATCGCGTAAGCCCATGCGCTCGTATCGCGGATATTTCTGGCAGAACTCCGGCATGATTTTCCACATCGGCTGGTTCTTGGCGTACTCGTCCTTGAACTGCTGTAACGCGGTGAGCAGCGTATTCCAGCGGCCCTTGGTGATGCCGATGGTGAACATGATGAAAAAACTGTACAAGCCAGTTTTCTCAATCACCACGCCGTGCTCGGTCAGAAACTTGCTGACGATCGAAGCCGGGATACCTGTCTTATCGAACTTGCCATCGAGGTTCAGGCCAGGCGTCACGATGGTCGATTTGATCGGATCCAGCATGTTGAAGCCATCGGCCAATTGCTGACCAAAACCATGCCACTTGCTGGCCTTTTTGCGGGGATCGTTGCGCAGAATCCAGTCATCCGCACGGCCAATGCCTTCTTCCGCAAACTTTTCTGGTCCCCAAACCTTGAACCACCAGTCCTTGCCGTAATCCTCGTCCACCTTGCGCATCGCACGGCGGAAATTCAACGCTTCGGCAATGCTTTCTTCCACCAGCGCAGTGCCGCCGGGTGGCTCCATCATGGCGGCGGCCACATCGCAGCTGGCAATGATGCTGTACTGCGGGCTGGTCGAGGTGTGCATCAGGTACGCCTCGTTGAACAAGTGCCTGTCCAGCTTGGTGTTTTGCGCATCTTGCACCAACACATGGCTGGCTTGGCTGATGCCCGCGAGCAACTTGTGGATGGATTGCGTGGCATAGACCACCGACTCTTTCGGACGGGCGCGCTTTTTGCCCATCGAATGGTAAGGACCATAAAACGGGTGAAAGGCCGCGTGAGGCAACCATGCCTCGTCAAAGTGCAAATTCTCGACGTAGCCGTCCAACATGCTTTTGATGGTTTCGGTGTTGTACAGCACGCCGTCATAAGTAGACTGCGTGAGCGCCATCACGCGTGGCTTGACCTTCTTGGGGTCCACGCCTTTGAGCAAGGGGTTGGCCTTGATCTTGGCCATGATGGCAGCAGGCTCAAACTCGCTTTTGGGAATCGGGCCGATGATGCCAAAGTGGTTGCGTGTGGGCTTCATGAAAACAGGCACAGCGCCAGTCATGATGATCGCGTGCAAGATCGACTTGTGGCAGTTGCGGTCCACCACCACCACGTCCCCAGGCGCCACCGTGTGGTGCCAAACGATCTTGTTGGAGGTGCTGGTGCCGTTGGTCACGAAGAAGCAATGGTCGGCATTGAAGATTCGGGCTGCGTTGCGCTCGCTCTCGCCAATCGCGCCGTTGTGGTCCAGCAATTGGCCCAACTCTTCCACCGCGTTGCACACGTCGGCACGCAACATGTTTTCACCATAAAACTGGTGGTACATCTGGCCCA
>OBPM01000064.1_pt1 | contig 19840 bp, 21 predicted proteins | sample 1493981 | NCBI WGS metagenome assembly OBPM01 (sample SAMEA3275485, study PRJEB22092) | marine metagenome | reverse complement strand
CGGGTGCTGCGAGGGCAACCAGGGCTGGTGCACGGTGTAGTCGCAATAAATCGAGCGGCGGGGTGCGCTGACCGGTTGGTGCATGGTGCTTAAAAGAGTTGAATGCGACAGAAGAATGGTGATCAGATGAACCGATTGGCCCGCTGGCGCGCGAAAGATAGCGCTGTCTGATCAGGTCTAGCGAAGGATCATATCGAAGCCTCATTTTGAATGCGCTCGGGCTCAGTGTGGTGCCACAGTCATTGGGGTATTCTTGGTCGATGCCTTTTTCTCTTGCCTGCCCTGCCCACCACGAACTGGTCATCAAAAAAAGCCGTTTCATCGCCTGCATCGAACCCGTTGCTGGCCGCGAGGAGGCGCAAGCCCGCGTCGCCCAGCTCAAGGCCGAGCACCCCGATGCGGCGCATGTGTGCTGGGCGCTGCTGGCCGGGGGCCAGTCGGCGGCCAACGACGATGGCGAGCCCGGCGGCACGGCCGGACGCCCCATGCTGGAGGTGCTGCGCCATCAGGATCTGGAAGGCGTGATGGCCTCGGTGGTGCGTTACTTTGGCGGCATCAAGCTGGGCGCGGGCGGGTTGGTGCGGGCTTACACCGATGCGGTGGCGCAAGCCGTGCTGCACGCCGAAAAAATTCCGCTCATTCGGCAAATGCAGCTGGCTTGCAGCGTGCCCTACGCCCTGGAAGGCTTGGTGCGCCGAGAAGTGGAACTGGCTGGGGCCGCATTGCAGCAAGTGGTGCATGGCAGCGTGGTGCGTTTGCACTTTGCCTTGCCCCAAACCCAAGCAGAGGGCCTGATGGCACGCCTGAGCGAAAGTGGCAAAGGTCAGCTGGTGTGGCTGGAGGGCGAAAACGCGGCCTTGCTCAGCGCTGGATAATGCACGCCATGCCTGAAAACCTGCCCCTTCGTCAGCCGAACTCTAAAACCGATTTGTTTGTGTCCTTCACCTGGCTGGCCCTGCAAGGCTTTGGTGGGGTGTTGGCCGTGGTGCAGCGCGAGTTGGTCGAGAAAAAGCGCTGGATGACGCGCGAGCAATTTGTTGAAGATTGGGCGGTGGCGCAAATTTTGCCCGGGCCGAACGTGGTGAATTTTTGCCTGATGATCGGTGGTCGCCATTTTGGTTTGGGCGGTGCACTGGCCTCTTTGGCGGGCCTGCTGCTGGCCCCCTTGACCGTTGTTTTGCTGTTGGCCATGGCCTTTGGTGGCGTCTCGGACACGCCTTGGGCGCAAGGCGCTTTGCGCGGCATGGGGGCCGTGGCGGCCGGTTTGATTGCCGCCACCGGCATCAAACTGATCAGCGCCTTGAAACACAACCCCATGGGTCTGCCGGTGTGTGCGACCGCCGTCTTGGCCACCTTCGTTGGTGTGGGCGTGCTGCGCTGGCCGCTGATCTGGGTCCTGTTGGGGGTGGGCGGCGCCACTTGTGGTTGGGCTTATTTTCAGCTCAGGCGACAAATGCTGGACACAAGGGGGGCCGCATGAGCCTGGCCGTGCAACTGAGCGTGAGCGATTGGCTGGCGTTTTTCAACCACTTCTTGTCCCTGTCCATGTTGGCGGTGGGCGGCGCGATCATCACCGCGCCGGACATGCACCGGTTTTTGGTGAACGAACACCAGTGGCTGAGCGATGCGCAGTTCAGCTCCTCCATCGCACTGGCGCAATCGGCGCCAGGACCCAATGTGTTGTTTGTGGCGGTGATCGGCTGGAACGTGGGCCTGAACGCCGGCGCTGGGCTGGGTGGCGGCTGGTTCAGCGTGGGCTTGTCGGCCTTGGGCGTGGTGCTGAGTTTGCTGGGCATCATGCTGCCCTCGTCCATCTTGACCTACACCACGACACGCTGGGCCCAGCGCCACAGAGACAACTTGGGCGTGCGGGCCTTCAAACTGGGCATGGCACCGGTCGTTATCGCGCTTTTGGTGTCCACGGGTTGGCTCTTGACCGCCAGCCACAACCAGCCTGCACGCGACTGGCCGCTGTGGCTGTTGACTTTGTTGGCCGTGCTTTTGGTGTGGCGCACCCGCATCCACTTGCTGTGGCTCATTGGGGCAGGTGCCGCGTTGGGCGGTTTGGGCTGGGTTTAAGTTGGCAACTCAGGGCGCGCCGGAGATGCCTTTTAGCCCTTCACATCAAGGCGTCAGCGTGGGCTCTCGAAGAACACCGTGTTCGAGTAATCGCTGACTTCAAAATACACTTTTTTCTCGCCGGGATCGACTTCGAAATTCAAGTTTTCGTCCAGCACACCGTAGCCGTAACGGTAGGCACGGGGCAGCTTGTCATCGGTGCCCAAAGCGGTGCTGACCTTGTCCACCTTGATGAAGCGGCGCACCAACTTCTCGCCCGCATAGACCTCCATCACGCCGTTGGTGCCCGTCCAGTTCTGAATGCTGCGGCTGAGTTTGTTTTGCTGCTCTTGCGTGCAGGCGGCCAACAGACTGGCTGCACCCAGAACAAAGATCAATGCGATCCGGGTCGTGTTTTTGGACATGGCGTGCTCCCTTTTTTGAATGGTTCGATGCAGTGCAAGCAGCTCAGCTTCGCTGGCGCAAGGCTTCGTACAGGCACACGCCACTGGCCACCGACACGTTCAGGCTTTCCACCGCGCCGCGCATGGGAATGCTGACCAGCTCATCACAGTTCTTGCGCGTCAACTGGCGCATGCCAGCGCCTTCGGCACCTAACACCAAGGCGGTGGGCACTTTCAGGTCGGCTTGGTAAATGTTGCGCGGCGCATCGTCGCTGGTGCCCACGATCCAGATGCTGCGCTCCTTGAGTTCGCCCAAGGTGCGCGCCAAATTGGTGACCATGAAATAGGGCATGGTTTCGGCCGCGCCGCTGGCCACTTTGGCCACGGTGGCGTTGATGCCGGCCGCGTGGTCTTTGGGGGCGATCACGGCGTGTGCGCCCGCACCGTCGGCCACACGCAGGCATGCGCCCAGGTTGTGGGGGTCGGTCACGCCGTCCAGCACCAAGAGCAAGGGCGGGCCTTCCACGGTGTCGAGCAGGTCGTCCAGCGAGTGGTTTTGAGGCATGGGCGCGACCATCGCCACCACGCCCTGGTGGCCGTGGCCACCGGCCAGCTTGGCCAGGCGCTCACCGTCCGATTCGATCATGCGCATGCCCGAGTCTCGGGCCTTGTCGATGAACTGGCGCATGCGCGCATCGCGGCGCGTGACCTCGTAATGGATTTCAACAACGGATTGGGGGGCGATCTTGAGGCGAACGCCCACGGCATGAAAGCCGAACAGCACTTTGGTAGAAGACATCCTCGGATTATCGTTGGTCGCAGCCTGCCGATTTGACCGCCTGCCCAAACGGACCTGGGCTTCAGGCCAGAGTCGCTGCAGGCTCCGACAAGCGCCCTGCCTGAATCACCAGGCTGCGCTCGCACTTGGCAGCCAACTGCCGGTCGTGCGTGACCAAGACCAAGGTGGTGCCTTGCTCGCGGTTGAGCGCAAACATCAAGTCCATGATGGCTTCACCGGTGGCGTGGTCGAGGCTGCCGGTGGGCTCGTCGGCGAACAACAAGTCGGGCTGCACCACAAAGGCCCGCGCCAGCGCCACGCGTTGCTGCTCACCGCCGCTGAGCACTTTGGGCAGGTGTTTCAGGCGCTCGCCCAGGCCCACGCGTTGCAGCATGGCCGTGGCCGCGCTGCGTGCATCGGGTCGGTCGGCCAACTCCAGCGGAAGCATGACGTTCTCCAAAGCGGTGAGGTTGGGCATGAGCTGAAAGCTTTGAAATACAAAACCCACATGTTGGGCACGCAACGCAGCCCGCTCATCCTCGGACAAGTCAAACAGCGACTGTCCGGCCAACACCACCTGACCCGTGCTGGGTGTGTCCAGCCCCGCCAAAATGGCCAACAGTGTGCTTTTGCCAGAACCTGAAGCACCGACAATAGCGGCTGTTTCCCCAGCTTTCAAAGAAAAATCGATATCGCGCAAAATGTCCAGCTGACCGCTGGCATCCTGCACACTTTTGGAAACGCCACGCACGGCAATGATGGATTCGGGCATGCACAAACCTTTGTTGAGACGACGTCACTTTAACTGGACCCTTCTGGCCCTGGCCAGCTGGGGCTTTGTCGCCCCGATTGCAGCCGCCCCAGAGCAGCGCATTTTGGTGGTGGGCGATTCGCTGAGCGCCGAATACGGGCTGAGCCGAGGCACTGGCTGGGTGGCCTTGCTGCAAAAGCAACTGGCCAGCGAGAAACCTGGCGCAGCGGTGATCAACGCCAGCATCAGCGGCGACACCACGTCGGGCGGTCGATCGCGCTTGCCCGCTCTGCTCAAAAGGCACCAGCCCAGCCATGTGATCATTGAACTCGGTGGCAACGATGCGCTGCGCGGCCTGCCCATGCGCATGACGCAGGACAACCTGCTGCGCATGACCCAACAAGCCCAAGCAGCAGGTGCCCAAGTGCTGCTGCTGGGCATGCAAATGCCACCCAACTACGGCCCCGACATGGCGAGACAATTTGAAGCCGCCTTTGCCCAAGTGGCCAAAAGCCAAAAAGCGGCCCTGGTGCCTTTCTTTTTGAAAGGCATTGGCGATGACCCCGAACCCCTCAAATGGTTCCAGGCCGACCGCATTCACCCCAATGAAGCCGCACAAGCGCGCATGCTGGCCAACGTTTGGCCCACCTTGAAGAAACAACTGAAATGAGCGTTCACCTGATCTCGGCCGCCGATGCCATGGCCCAATTTGACCGGTTTGATGCCATCGTCGATGCACGCTCGGAAGGCGAACACGCCGAAGACCATCTGCCTGGCGCTGACTGCTGGCCGTCGCTGAACAACGAGGAGCGCATACGGGTCGGTACCTTGTACAAACAAGTCAACCCGTTCGAAGCGCAGAAAGTTGGCGCAGCGCTGGTGGCCAAAAACATCGCCCGGCACATTGAAACCCATGTGATGGACAAACCCCGCAGCTGGCAACCGCTGATCTATTGTTGGCGCGGGGGCAAGCGCAGCAACTCGTTGGCGCTGATCTTGGGCCAGATCGGCTTCAAGGTGCACCTGATCGAAGGCGGCTACAAGGCCTTTCGCAAAGAGGTGATGGAAGACACGCCGCGCCAGGCGCAGCGCCTGCAGTTTCAGGTGCTGTGCGGCCCCACTGGTTCGGGCAAAACGCGCTTGCTGCAAGCCCTGGCCCACGAAGGCGCGCAGGTGCTGGACCTGGAAGCCATCGCCTGCCACCGCAGCTCGGTGCTGGGCCTGATCCCTGGCACGCCGCAGCCGACGCAAAAAGCCTTTGACACGCAGGTGTGGGCCGCGCTGCGCGGCTTCAGTGCCGAGCGCCCGGTGTATGTCGAAGCCGAAAGCAAAAAAGTGGGCAACCTCACCGTGCCGGCCGAGTTGATGGTCGCGATGCGGGCCAGCCCTTGCCTGCGGGTGGACCTGTCACTGGACAACCGGGTGAGTTTGCTGCTGGAAGACTATGCGTTTTTCACGCAAGACCGCGCCCTGTTTGCCGACCGGCTGGAGCGCCTGACGGCACTGCGCGGCAAAGCCGTGGTGCAAGGCTGGCAAGAAAGAATTGAGCGCGGCGAAATGCGCGAAGTGGTCACCGAGCTGCTGTCAGGCCACTACGATCCGGGCTACGAGACCTCCACCGGGAACAATTTTGTGCACTACGCCAAAGCCCCTTTGATCGCGCCTGCCAGCCACAACATGGCCGACATGCTGACTTTGGCGAGTGAGCTGCTGCAAGCCCCTTAAACGCAGGACTTGTTTGCAGGAGCTCCGTCCTCGAGGCGATGGACACGCCAGTGGGCTGCGACGGCGATCGAGACGACGCGCCTACAAGTCAAGAACCGGCAGCGAACAGGTCAGGCGGCAGGCGCAGATGAATCGGCCGCACCCGGCGCTGCAGTGTCGGCATCGCCCTCTTCGCCCTCAATTTCGGAGCCGTCTTCCGCCAACAGGCCCGACTTGCGGTCTGACTTGGCTTTGAGCTTGTCTTCTTTTTTGCGTTTCTTGGCCAATTCTTTCTGGCGTTTTTCGAATCCGTAGTTGGGTGTGGCCAAGATGCCTCCTTTAATTTGAGCTGCCCAATGTAACAGCTTCTGCAGGACTTTCATCCCACTCAACGCTGCCGCGGTAAGCGTGCCAACTGGCATGCCCCAGCCAAGGCCCCACCACAATGATGCCCAAAGCCCATGGCCACAGGGCTGCCAGCACCAAAGCGCTCAGCAAAAGCCCCCACAGCAGCATCACACCTGGATGGGTAAAAACCACCCGGATGCTGGTGATCACCGCCGATATGGCATCGGTATCTCGGTCCAAAATCATGGGGATAGAGACCACGGTCAAGCCATACACGAGTGCTGCAAAGGCACCGCCAACGCCCAAGTAAACCAGTAAAAATTCGATGTTTTGCGGGTTGAAAACCGCCTCCATCACACCCGTGGTCGAGGGCATACCGGTATTGAAAAACACCGCGAAAACGACCAGCGATGCGCGGCCCCACAACAACTCCAACACCATGAGCACCAAGACCAACATGGCCATGCTGCGAATATGCTGGTCCCAGCACATCAGAGAGCTGGCCATCTCGGGGGATTCACCCCGCTGGCGTTTGCGGCTGACTTCGTACAAACCCATGGCCAAAAAAGGCCCCACCAACAAGCAACCCGACACCAAAGACAAGGTGTATTCGGGTTTGTGTTTGAACACCAAGGCCAGCACCTGCGCCATGCCCCAAAAGCACACGCCGTAAAACAACGCGATGCCTGGGTGCTGCAAGAGGTCTTGCCAGCCTTTGCCTAACCAACGAAATGGGTCCGCAAAGCCCAAAGGCCGCATGTGCGATTGGGGGCCCTCTGGCGGTGGAGGTACATACGGTGTTGCCATGTTGGGCAAATGCCCATCTTCAGCCGAGATGGGTGCAAGTGGCTTGGTTTCAGTGGTCATGGGCAGGCAATCGTTGGCCAATCAAAGATTGCTTTCAGAATACCCCCACAGGCATGCTTTGGACACTCAGGAAAGCCCCCATTCGGTTCATAAATGCGTAATTTCAGGTGATGTGTGTCGCCTTCGCGATCAGGCCATGGGCAGATGCGCCTGCACAGCTTGATGCAAGTCAAGGATCAGGTCTTGCGCCGATTCCAAACCTGTGGAAAACCGCACCAAGGTGCCCGCCTTCAGGTGGGCAGGCCAGGCTTGACGCATCGACGCCAGTTCGTAAGGCACCACCAAACTCACGGGACCACCCCAACTGAAGCCAATTTTAAAAAGCTCAAGCGCATCACAAAATGCGTCCACTTGCGCCTGACTGAAGCGGGCATCGATCATCACGCTGAACAAGCCTGCAGCCAAGCCAGCCCCGGGCGTGCGGTTGCAAACTGCTTGCCAGTGGGCATGACCAGGCGCGCCTTCAAATGCTGGGTGCAACAACTGCGCGCATTGCGGCTGCGCTTGCCACCAACTGGCCAAGGCGCGAGCGGTTTGGTCATGGGCCGCGTAGCGTACGGCAATGCTGGGCAAAGAGCGCAACACGGTCTCGGCATCGTTGGCGGCAACCCCCAAACCCAAGCGCATGTGGCACAGCTTGATTTTCAGGTGCAAGGCCGCGTCGCGGGTGATGACGCTGCCCATCAACACATCCCCGCCGCCGCTGGGGTATTTGGTGAGCGCGTGGGCGCTGATGTCGACCGCCAGACTGCCCTGCCCTCCCGCCCCATCGCCCAACAAGTCAAAAGCGCTGAACGCCAGACCGGCCCCCCAGGTGTTGTCCAGCGCGGTCAAGACGCCTTGGGCTTTGCAGCGGCGCACCATCTCGGGCAAATCCGGAAACTCCATGCTGACCGAGCCCGGGGCCTCCAACCAGACCAGACGCGTTTGCGGGCCAATTTTGCGCGACAGGTCGTGCACGTCGGTCGGGTCATAGAACTGGTGGGAGATGCCAAAGTGACGCAACTCCGCCTCTGCCAATGCTTTGTTGGGCCCGTAAGCATTGTCTGGAATCAAGACTTCGTCACCCGTTTGAAGGACCGACAAAGCCACCAAGGCCAAAGCCGCCAAGCCGCTCGGCACCAGCACACACTGCAGCCCTCCCTCAAGGGTGCACAAGCGCTCTTCGAGTTGGTAGGTGGTGGGCGTGCCGTGCAGGCCGTAGGTGTAGGCCGATTTGTCTTTCCACTCACGCCGGCGCATGTCGGCCACAGTGGGGAAATACACCGTCGAGGCTTTGAACACGCCAGGCTGGGGGGCATTGAATCCGGCAGGCGGCGTGTAGGGGTGGTGGATCAGACCGGTGACGTTGGGGAGCGTAAGTGAATTTTGCATCCTTGAATGCTAATGCAAACAGCCTCCGAAAGGAGGCTGTTTGAGGTCAAAGCAGGGAATGTCCCGAGCGCATCAAACGCGCCACTTTTCCATCAATTTTTCCGGACGCATGGTGTCATACGGCTCGAAAGGTTGGTGAATCCAGGGGTTGGTGGGCAGGTCTTCGATCGAGTAATCGGGCTTGAAGGCGGAGACGCCCTTGGTCCAGATCACGGCGGTGCGCAACTCGGTGATCGGCTGGTAGTTGTTTTTCAACTGGTCCACCACCGCACGCAAGGTGTGGCCCGTGTCGGCCAGGTCGTCCACCAGCAGCACTTTGCCCGCGATTTCGCCTTTGGGCGTGGTGATGAAGCGGGCGATGTCCAAGTGGCCCTGCACCGTGCCAGAGTCGGCGCGGTACGAACTGGTGGACATGATGGCCAGTGGCTTGTCAAACACACGCGACAAAATGTCGCCGGGGCGCATGCCACCGCGGGCCAGACACAGGATGGTGTCAAATTGCCAGCCAGATTGGTGAATTTTGATGGCGAGTTTTTCGATGAGGTTGTGGTACTCGTCGTAGCTCACGTACAGGTGTTTGCCGTCTTCGGTCAACATGGGGTCACTCCAAAAAAATCAGGGTTTGAAATCTAGGTCGCTTTGCCTTGCCCAAGGCTCAGGCGGCAAAGGGGTTGTGCAGCAAGATCGTGTGGTCACGGTCTGGGCTGGTGGAGACCACATGCACGGGCACGCCGGTCACCTCGGCAATGCGGTCCAAGTAATAGCGGGCCGTGGCGGGCAGTTTGTCCATCTCGGTCACGCCCACGGTGGTCTCGGTCCAGCCGGGAATCACTTCGTAGATGGGCTTGCAGCGGGCAATTTCGTCCGCGCCCATGGGCAAGATGTCGATGGTTTCACCGTCCAACTCGTAGCCGGTGCACAACCACAACTCTTTCAAGCCGTCGAGCACATCGAGTTTGGTGATGCACAAACCACTCAAACCGTTGACTTGCGCGCTGCGCTTGAGCAAGGCCGCATCGAACCAGCCGCAGCGGCGCGAACGGCCGGTGGTCACGCCTTTTTCAGCGCCCACGGTGGACATGTGGTAGCCGGGTGTGCCGGGGGTTTCCCAGTCGAGTTCGGTGGGGAATGGGCCGCCACCCACGCGGGTGCAATACGCCTTGGTGATGCCCAAGATGTAGTGCAGCATGCCCGGGCCCACGCCCGCACCGGCAGCGGCGTTGCCTGCCACGCAGTTGCTGGACGTCACAAACGGATACGTGCCGTGGTCCACATCGAGCAAGGTGCCTTGTGCGCCTTCGAACAGCAAATTGGCACCCGCTGCATGGGCGTCGTTGAGTTCGCGCGACACGTCGGCCACCATAGGCAGCAGCTCTTTGGCATACGCCATGGCTTCGTTGTAGGTGGTGTCAAAGTCCACGGGCGCAGCGCCCAGGATGTTGACCAAAATTTCGTTGTGCAAGGCCAGGTTTTCGCGCAGCTTGGTGGCGAAGCGCTCGGGGTATTTGAGGTCTTGCACGCGCAGAGCACGGCGCGCCACTTTGTCTTCGTAGGCAGGGCCAATGCCGCGTCCGGTGGTGCCGATCTTGGCGGTACCGGCTTTTTCCTTGGCGGCTTCGCGGCCTACATCCAATGCGACGTGGTAAGGCAAGATCAGCGGGCAAGCTTCGCTCACGCGCAAGCGCGAACGCACCTCGACACCGGCTTTTTCAAGTCCAGCGATTTCTTCGAGCAGCTTGGGCACCGACAAGACCACACCGTTGCCGATGTAGCACTTGACGCCGGCGCGCATGATGCCGCTGGGGATCAGGTGCAAAGCGGTTTTCACGCCGTTGATCACCAAGGTGTGACCCGCGTTGTGACCGCCCTGGAAACGCACCACGCCTTGGGCGCTTTCGGTCAACCAGTCGACCAGTTTGCCTTTGCCCTCGTCGCCCCATTGGGTGCCCACGACGACCACGTTACGGCCTTGCAACTTGTTCATGCTTGAAATGTTCTTTCTCAAAGAGCCTGCACCACCCACTGCCCAGCCGCTTCGATCAGCTCGCGGTCGCAATGGAATTCATCGATTTCGCTTTCGTGACCCGGCAAAATGCAGACCACAGTTTCACCTCGGCTGCGCAAGGCAGCAATGGCCGAGCGCAGACTGACCGAGTTACCCCAAGGCGCCCGGATGGCGGCGCGCAAAGCCAAAGGTGGCACGGCGGTCACCAATTCTTTCAGGTCCAAACTGAAGCCCACCGCCGGACGATCGCGGTCAATGCGATGGCCAAACACCGCACCCACACCGTCGTAACGACCGCCACGGGCCAGCGCATCCGATGCACCTTTGGCATAGATGGCAAAACGCATGCCGCTGTAATAGGCGTAACCCCGCGAATCACCCAAATCAAAGCTGATGGCCACGCCCGGTAATTGCTCAGCAAGCCAGCGCAATTGGGCCAAAGCCTGCGTGATCTCTGGCGTAGCAGGCAAGCGTGCAGCCGCCTGGTCGAGCACATGGACATCGCCATACAAATCCAGCAGCGCCATGACACCATCGCGCACAGCGGGCGCAAAGCCAGCCGTCAAACGCGCCAGCGTGCTGGCATCTTTGATGGCCAAAGCGGCATGGATGTCATGGCGCTGCGAAGCCGACATGGGCTGGGCGTCCAGCAGACTGCTGACGACACGGGCATCGGCCAAATCCACCTGCAAATCGCCAACCCGAGCAGCACGCAGGCAGTCCAGGGCGAGCTGCAAAACTTCCAAGTCGGCCTCAGGACCGGCGTGGCCGTAAATTTCGGCCCCCAGTTGCAAGGGTTCACGCGTGGCATGGGGTCTGGCAGGTCGGGTGTGCAAGACCGGGCCGCAGTAGCAAAGCCGGGTCATGCCAGCGCGGCCGAGCAAGTGCGCGTCGATGCGGGCCACCTGGGGGGTGGTGTCGGCACGCAAACCCAGGGTGCGGCCCGACAACTGGTCGACCAGTTTGAAGGTTTGCAAATCCAAGGCTTCGCCCGTGCCGGTGAGCAGGGACTCCAAATGCTCCAGCAGCGGCGGCATGACCAACTCGTAGCCATAGCCACGGGTGGTATCGAGCAGTTCGCGACGGAGTTCTTCGATGTGACGTGCCTCAGAGGGCAAGACATCGGCAACGTGATCCGGGAGGACCCAAGCAGACATGTGGGATGAGGGGAGACGGTTAAAAAAGTGATTTTACCGGGTTGACACGGTCAATTCCGGAAAACCGTCAGGCAAATGGGCACGAAATCACACAAACCGTGGTTTTACAGGGCCATCCGACACGGTCAGCGCTTCAAGCCAAGACCATGACAAGGACTGCGCCCGCCGCGACCATGAACAGGCCAAAAAAACGGATTTGCCCGTCTTCAAGTTTGAGCATTTGCTCGAACAAACTGCGCCAATGTCGCGGCGAATACAAAGGCAGCAAGCCCTCCAGGATGAGCACCAAGCCCAAGGCCAACAGGAGGGATTGCAGCAATGTTTACTTTCGAACGGCGGCTGGGCTGCCTGGAGCGCCACGCATCCCCTTGAAGAACTCGGAGCTGGCCGGGTCCAACACCATCACGTCGCTCTTGCTGTTGAAGCTCGACTTGTAGGCTTCCAAGCTGCGGTAAAACTGCGCAAACTGTGGGTCACGGCCAAACGAGTCGGCATAAAGCCGAGCTGCCAAGGCATCGCCCTCACCTTTGATTTTTTGGGCATCGCGGTAAGCATTGGCCACAGTCACTTCGCGTTGGCGATCGGCGTCAGCGCGGATTTTTTCACCTTCGGCCGCACCGGTCGAACGCAACTCGTTGGCCACACGCTTGCGCTCAGCCTCCATCCGGCGGTAAACCGACTCGGTGATCGTGTCCACGTAATCGGCGCGGGTGATGCGCACATCCACCACGTCCACACCCCAAGGCTTGGCACCACGCACCACCAGCAGCACATCGTCTTTCACGTCGTCCATGAGCTCCTCGCGTTTGAGCGAAAGCAACTCTTTGACCGTGCGCTTGTTGATTTGCTCTTGGAAGGCGTTGCGAACGACTCGGTTGAGCTGGTTGGTGCCGGCGCGCTCGTCCAGACCCACGTTGCGGATGTAGGCCTGGGGGTCCGTGATGCGCCAGCGGACATACCAATCGATCACCACCCGCTGCTTTTCGGCAGTGAGCATGGGCTCGTTGTCAGGACTGTCCAGCGTGAGCAGGCGCTTGTCGATGTAATTGACGTTTTGCAACGGCGGAGGCAGCTTGAAGTGCAAGCCAGGTTCGGTGATCACTTCCTTGATCTGACCCAAGGCATAGACCACGCCAAACTGACGCTGATCCACCACGAACAAAGTAGAGCTGAGCAGTGCAAAGACCACCAGCAAACTGGAAAACAACAATCCGATGCGATTCATTTTTTTATTCCTTAGCGTGGATCGCGGCTGCGCGAACGTTCGAGGTCCCGGGACCGTGTGTCGACCGAGCCGTTGGCCGTGTTGCTGCCCGACGTTGGCGAAGAGACATCCATGGCAGGAGGCGCCACCTGTGTCACTTGTTGCATGATTTTGTCGAGTGGCAAGTACAGCAAGTTGGAACCGGACTTGCTGTCCACCAACACCTTGGTCACATTGCCGTAAATCTGCTGCATGGTGTCTGTGTACATGCGGTCACGCATGACTTGGGGCGACTTCTGGTACTCGGGCAAGATGGTCCGAAAACGCTGTGCATCACCTTCGGCTTGCGCCACGATGCGCTCACGGTAAGCATCGGCCTCTTCTTTCAGCCGTGAAGCCGTACCCACAGCGCGGGGCACCACATCGTTGGCATAGGCTTGTGCTTCGTTCTTGGCACGTTCACGTTCCTGGCCGGCTTTCAAGACATCGTCGAATGCCGCCTGAACTTGCTCAGGGGGACGCACGCCACCTTGTTGCAAGTTGATGCCCACCACCTCGATGCCCACTTTGTAGCGGTCCAGGATGGTTTGCATTTTTTCGCGCACGCGAGGGGCGATCTGGTCGCGCTCTTCGGCCAAAGCCGAATCCATCTTCATTTTGCCGACCACCTCACGCACAGCGGTCTCGGCCGCCTGCACCACCGCTTGGGTGGGGTCACGGCTTTCAAACAGGTAAGCCCGTGCATCGTTCAGGCGGTACTGGACAGCAAATTTGATTTCGACGATGTTTTCGTCTTCGGTCAGCATGGCCGACTCACGCAGGCCTGTGGCTTTGACAATGTTGTCACGGCCAATGTCCACCGAGCGGATTTGGGTCACAAACACCAATTCGTGGCGTTGCACTGGGTAAGGCAAGCGCCAATTGAAACCGGCATTCACCGTCGAATGGTATTTGCCAAACTGGGTGATCACAGCTTGCTGACCTTCTTGGACAATGAAGAAGCCTGTGGCCAGCCACACCAAAAAAGCCGCACCCAGGATGACCCCGATGCCCAGGTTCTTGATGAAAGCAGGAATCTCGGGACCGCCCGAACCGCCACCAGAGCCACCCGGGCCTTGAGGCCGCTTTGGGCCCCCTTTGCCGCCAAAAATCTGACCGAGCTTGCGGTTGAAGTCACGCCACAACTCGTCCAAATCGGGCGGGCCATTTTGCTGTTGTTGCTGTCCACGGCCAGGTTGCTGCTGCCACGAATCGGGCCTCGGGTTGGCGCTGGGCGGTACTTCACCTTCAGGCTTGCTGCCAGCGTCATTGGAAGATTTGTCATCATCGCGACCCCAACGTGGGTCATTGAGATTGAACATGCCTCGAATCTTGGCCGGAAGCAAGGACCATCTCAGGGCTGGCAGGTGAAAATTCATGGTTCTTTGTCTTTGTCAGGATGGCAAAACAACATTGTGCCTAATTTACAGGCCCGTCAATTGAACGCATCGGGATATTCCCGGTTCAAGTCACGGGGATCATTCGGCGATGGAACAGATGCAGGCAAGGCGAGCTTGACCCGGTCTGACAAGGCCGAGCGCAACAAGGCCAAGCCTTCGCCACTTTGCGCGCTCAGGAAAATCCGGGGTACAGGCGCACCATCGAGCTCGTACACATCTTGCATTTGCAAGGGATAGCGCTCCGCGGCCAGGGCGTCCAACTTGTTGAACACCAACAACTGCGGCACCTGATCGGCCCCGATCTCGGCCAGCACTTTTTGCACCTCGGCCATTTGTTCCGGAAAGTCCGGGTTGGCGGCGTCCACCACATGCAGCAGCAAATCGGCGTCTGTGGCCTCTTGCAAGGTGGCTTGGAAGGCCTCCACCAAACCGTGTGGCAGGTCGCGGATGAAGCCCACCGTGTCTGACAAAGACACCGAACGGCCGGCCTCCCCTAAGTACAGCTGGCGCGTGGTGGTGTCCAGTGTGGCAAACAGTTGGTCAGCCGCATAAGCGCGGGCCTTGACCAAGGCATTGAACAAGGTTGACTTGCCGGCGTTGGTGTAGCCCACCAATGAGATGTTGAAAGTGTCACGCCGATCGCGCTGGCGACGCTGCGTGCTGCGCTGCTTTTTAACTTTGACCAATCGCTCTTTGATGCGCTTGATCGAATCGTTGATCATGCGGCGGTCCAGCTCAATCTGGGTCTCACCCGGGCCCCCGCGCATGCCAATGCCGCCGCTTTGGCGCTCCAAGTGCGACCAACGCCGCACCAAACGCGTGCTCAGGTATTGCTGACGCGCCAAATCGACTTGCAGTTTGCCTTCATGGCTGCGTGCACGCTGGCCAAAAATTTCCAAAATCAACAAGGTCCGATCGTTCACTGGCAAGCCAATGTGGCGCTCCAGATTACGCTGCTGTGCAGGGCTCAGCGACTGGTCAAACACCACCTCCACGGCACCGTGCATGAGGGCCAGCGCTTTGATTTCGTCGGCTTTGCCGCTGCCCACAAAGAGCGCAGGGTCTGGTGCCTTGCGCTTGCAAGTCAGTCGAGCAACGGGTTTGAGGCCGCCCGATTCCGCAAGCAGACCCAACTCCTGCAGGTCAGCATCAAAATGGGGTAGCCCAAAGTCAACGCCGACCAGTAAGGTCGGCGCGGGTTGGTTGGAGGATGTTTCAGACAATGTCAGCAACCTGCTGTTGCGGTGTCACACCGCCGATAGCGCAAAAACCGCATCAAGCGGTGATTTCACCGGTTTCGGGGGTGCTGAAAGTGACAGAACGACCGGGAACAATGGTCGAAATGGCGTGCTTGTACACCATTTGGGTGACGGTGTTGCGCAAGAGCACCACGTACTGATCAAACGACTCGATCTGACCCTGCAGTTTGATGCCGTTGACGAGGTAAATCGAGACCGGCACATGCTCTTTGCGCAGTGCGTTCAGAAAGGGGTCTTGCAAAAGTTGACCTTTGTTGCTCACGATATTTTCCGTGTTCAGAAGTTTCGAAGCCCTGACCTTACCACAGGGCCAGGGCTGAACTTTTGATGGAAAATGAATTCCTCAAATCTCAACTGGATTCTTTGTCTGCAAAAGGATTTGTAGATGTTTTCATTTCAATGCGCAAAGGCGTGCCGGACAGGCTGAAGGCTTTGCGAAAGCGCCCTTCCAGAAAGCGCTTGTAAGTGTCGGTGACGTGTTCCAACGAATTGCCGTGGACCACGATCACAGGCGGGTTCATGCCGCCTTGGTGCGCATAACGCAGCTTGGGACGGAACATGCCGCCGCGCTGCGGACTTTGGAACTGCACCGCTTCGAGCAACAACCGCGTCAGAATGGGTGTGCTCATTTTGCACATGGCCGACTTGTGTGCCTGCACAATCGAAGCCCACACAGGCCCCAAGCCTTGGCGCTTTTTGGCCGAAATGAAGTGCATGTTGGCAAAACTCAAAAACGGCAAGCGGTTTTCAATCGAGCGCTGCACCAACTGGCGCTGGTATTCGTCGATGGCGTCCCATTTGTTGATGGCCAGCACCATGGCGCGGCCACTTTCCAGCGCATAGCCAGCAATGTGGGCGTCCTGGTCGGTCACGCCTTGCTCTGCATCCAGCAAGAGCAAGACCACGTTGGCCGATTCAATCGCTTGCAGAGTTTTGACCACCGAAAACTTTTCAATGGCCTCGAACACCTTGCCTTTGCGGCGCAAACCTGCGGTATCGATCAGCTCGAACTTCTGGCCCTGGCGCTCAAAGGGCACGCTGATCGCGTCCCGCGTAGTGCCAGGCATGTCGAAGGCCACCAAGCGCTCTTCACCCAACCAAGTGTTGATGAGTGTGGACTTGCCCACGTTGGGGCGACCGGCCACAGCGAGTTTGATGACCGAGGGGTCTTCCTCGGTTTCTTCGGGCTCGTCGGGCAAATTCAATGATTCAAAAGCCAACTCCAGCAGACCGCGTGTGCCTTGTCCGTGGGCAGCCGAGATGGCCAACACCTCACCCAGGCCCAGTTCGTAAAACTCGGTCAACTGGATGCCTTCGAGCATGCCTTCGGCCTTGTTGGCCACCAGCAAACAGGGTTTGCCAATTTTGCGCAAATAGCTGGCGATGTCGTGGTCTTGCGCCGACAAGCCTCCACGGGCATCGACCACAAAAATAACGATGTCAGCCTCAGCCACCGCTTGTTGCGTTTGCTTGGCCATTTCTTTGTAAATGCCGCTGCTGGCATCGGGCTCAAAACCGCCCGTGTCGATCACGATGAATTCTTGTCGGCCTTGTTTGCCGTTGCCGTAATGGCGGTCACGGGTCAGGCCCGCAAAGTCGGCCACGATGGCATCCCGACTCTTGGTGAGGCGGTTGAACAGCGTGGATTTGCCCACATTCGGGCGGCCAACGAGGGCCAGTACAGGTTTCACTTAAAAATTTTCCGATCCATCATTCAGGGCGAAATCCGAAGACGCCCCCGGTGCGTGTCACCACCACCAAAGTTTGGCCAGCAAGCACAGGGGTGCCGACCACGCTGCTGCCGTCTGTGCTCAAGCGTTGCAAGGGCTGCCCATCCTGTCGCGACAGAAAATGGACCCAGCCATCGGCATCACCCAGCACCACCGAACGCCCCAAGACCAAAGGAGCGCTCAAGCCACGAAAACGCAAAGCATCTTGCCGCCACAGGGGAGCTCCCGACTGCCGCTGCCAGGCCAAGACTTTGCCATCAGACTCCACGCCCCACACAGTCTGGTCATCTCCGGCCAAACCTTGGTGTCCTTGGGCATTGCGGCTCCAAGCCAAGCGGCCATTGGCACCATCCAAACAAGCGACCGTGGCTTGGAAAGCACGCACGCAAACCGAATTGCCCTCGCGGCTGACACCCGCCACCAAGTCGACCAAGCGCTCCACTTCGTTGGTGCCCCGGGTGCTGCCCACCAGCGTTTCCCAACGCACGGCACCGGTCAAGGGGTTCAAGGAGGCCATGCGTCCGCCCCAACCCACCAGCAAGGTGTCACCCAAAGGCATCAACACACCGGCTTGACGCAACACGAGCGGGTCATTGGGGCGCTGCTGGGTCCAGAGCGATTGTCCGGTCGCGCCATCAAACGCGCTCACGGCGCGGTCGCCAGTCAGCACAAAAACCCGGCCACCGGCCACCAAAGGCGGGGTGTAAGACAAAGCCGGCAATGTTTGACGCCACAGCACTTGACCGCCCTGCACCGTCACCAATTCGTTGTTTTGTGTGACCACAGCGAAGCGTTGGCCGTCGCCACCCACACCGGCCTGAATCGGCGAGTTCAAATTCAGTCGCCAAACATCACGTCCGGACTGCGCATCGATCAAGGCCAGCTGGCCCTGGCTTGAGGCCACGGCCACCTGCTGGCCATGAACCGACGCCAACAAAGGCGTCGTGACCGCACCCACCTGGCTGGACCAGACCTTTTGCACTTTGAAGGTCCCACTGAAGGGCGGCAAAGGCGAAGGCTTGGGTTGATCGGGGCCGCTGGCACAAGAGGCCAACACAGCCACAGCGGCGATGGCCAACCAACGGGGCCAGACAGATGCAGAGATCAGGGTCACTTGTTGTTTCCTGTGGTTGCGGCAGGCTGGGGATCAATGCCCAGGGCGTTGAGCTTGGCTTCCACCAAGCGGCGGTAATCGGGGCTGTCGTCCAATTGCTGCCAGGCGGCCTGGTAAGCCGTCAGCGCCTCGGCTGGCTGGCCTTTGGCTTGCAACACGTCGCCACGCAAATCGGCCGCCAATCCGGTCATGCCAGGGGTGAAAGGCGCGCTCAACTGGGCCAGCGCCTCATCGTGGCTCCCGGCATCGAGCAGCAAGCCTGACAAACGCAAACGGGCAATGTCACGGTAGGCCGGATCGGTGGCGCCATCGACCACCCACTTCAGGGCGGCGCGTGCGGCGTCACCCTTGTCTTTGTTTTGCAAAGCCTTGGCAGCCAGCAAAGCGGCTTGCTGCGCGTACTGCGTGGTGCCGAACTTGTCTTTCATGTCGGCCAGACTGCGCTCAACGCGCGTCACATCCCCGGCCGTCACGGCGCGTTCGACCTCATCGAACAACACCGCCGCCTTGGCGGCCTGGTCGCGTTGCCAATATTTGTACCCATTCCAGGCAGTAAAACTGCCCAAAACGAGGATCAGCAACCAAGAAATCAGGTTGCCGTATTTCTTCCAGAAATGCTTGATCTGGTCGAGTTGTTCTTGTTCTTCAAGGTCGAGGGCTTTGGCCATGGTGTGTGAAATGAGGTGAGCGCTTCAAAGCGCGGATTGTAGGCTGTGGGCCCATGCGGCCACAGTGTTGAGTGTCTCGGTGCGCTGGGCACCTGCGCCGTCGCGCAGCGATTTGACCGCCACCTGGCCTTGGGCCAATTCTTCGGCCCCAAAAACCAAAGCAAAACGTGCGCCCGAGGCATCGGCCTTTTTGAATTGAGATTTCATGCTGCCCATGCCCTCTCCAGTGCCCGCATGCATTTGGGCTGAGATGCCACAGGCACGCAAGGTCTGCAGCACCTGCATGGCAACGGGCAAGGCGGCGGTCTCGGGGATGATGGCGTACACATCGGGGGCCAGATCGGGCAAGGCCTCGCCCTGCTCCTTGATGAGTTCGAGCACGCGCTCAACACCCAAAGCCCAGCCCACGGCGGGTGCGGGTTTGCCGCCGACCTGCTCAATCAGGTAGTCATAACGGCCACCACCACAGATGGTGCCTTGCGAGCCCAGGCTGGTGGTGATGAACTCGAACACCGTGAGGTTGTAGTAATCCATGCCGCGCACCAAACGCGGGTTGATGCTGTAAGCCACGCCGTTCGCGTCCAAGATGGCTTTGACCGCGTTGAAGTGGGCCAAAGAGGCCTCACCCAAAAAGTCGAGCAAACGGGGCGCGGCCTCGACCACGCTTTGCATGGCCGGGTTTTTGGTGTCCAAGATTCGCAAAGGGTTGCTGTGCAAACGGCGCTTGGCTTCTTCGTCGAGCACATCGCTGTGTTTTTCGAGGTGGGCGATCAACGCGGCGCGGTGCGCTTGGCGTTCGGCCGGTTGGCCCAAGCTGTTGAGCTCCAAGCGCACATCTTTCAGGCCCAACACCTTCCACAGGTCATTGGCCAGCAAAATCAATTCGGCATCGACCTCAGCCCCACCAAAACCCAGAACCTCGGCACCGACTTGGTGAAACTGGCGGTAGCGACCGCGCTGCGGGCGCTCGTGGCGGAACA
>OBPM01000063.1_pt1 | contig 20289 bp, 19 predicted proteins | sample 1493981 | NCBI WGS metagenome assembly OBPM01 (sample SAMEA3275485, study PRJEB22092) | marine metagenome | reverse complement strand
ATAAGACTCCCAGGCGTCCACGCTCACTTGGTGCCCGGCTTCGGCTTGTGGGCCCCACAGTTCGGTGCCGTCAAACACCACGGTGTAGAGGTGCTCGGCAGTGCCGTCAAAGGGCGGCAGCATTTTGTTGACATGCTGGTCGGGCAAAACGTGGCTGCCATGGTGCAGCACCACGGTGCCCACATGGCCACGCACATAACGGGGCAAGCGGGTGTGGCCTTGGGGGTTGAGGTTGATGGCGCGTACACGCTGGCCCACGGCAAAGCGCGGTGCTTGGGTGCTGGGGCGGTCGGCCGGGCTGCCTTTGGCCAAGGCTGCGTCCACCTGGGCGGCTTGCAGCACGCGCACACCGGCCACCGGGGGCGTGATGGGCTGGCCCTGGGCCAGTTCCTGTTCGGTGATCAGGCCGCGCTCGATCAGCATGTTTTGCAGTGCTTTGATCCAGATGGCGTAGTAAGGGCCTTGCACATAGTCCAGCGGGGGCAGGGATTCGCGGGCCGAGCGGGCCAGGTCGATGTTCCACAGGCCGCTGGCGCCCATGGCCACCGTCACGCCCAAAGCGCGGCGCTCCCATTCGCCATGAAACAGGGGTTCGTTGGCTTCGATCTGAACCGGGCCGTAGCCTTGCAGGCCACCCATGTCGTGCACGCCGTTCATGGGGCCACCTCTGGATTGACTTGTGGGTTCAGGGCCAAGCCCGTGCCGATCATCGCGTCGCGGGTGACCAGGGTGGCCAGTTGTTCTTGAGTCCAGCCATCAGTGCCTGCCGGGCGCTCGGGCAGCACTAAATAACGCACCTCGGCGGTGGAGTCCCAGACACGGATGTTTTGGCCTTCGGGCAAGGTGACGCCAAAGTCGGCCAGCACGGCACGCGGCTCGATCACGGCACGCGAGCGGTAAGCCGCGCTTTTGTACCAAACCGGGGGCAGGCCCAGCACGGGCCAGGGGTAGCAGCTGCACAGGGTGCAAACCACCATGTTGTGCGTGTCGGAGGTGTTGGGCACGGCCACCATGTGCTCGCCCTGGCGGCCGGTGTAGTCCATCGAGGCGATGGCGGCGGTGGCGTCTTGCAACAACCAGTCCCGAAAATCCGGGTCGGCCCAGGCGCGGGCCACCACCTTGGCGCCGTTGTGCGGCCCCACATGCACCTCGTAGGTTTCGATGATGCGGTCCACGGCGGCGGGGTCCAGGTAGCCTTTTTGCGTCAACAGGGTTTCCAGCGCGCGCACCCGCAGGTCCATCTCGCCCAGGGTGCTGTGCGCGTGGTCGTGGGCGTGGTCCGCATGTGGGCTGGGCGAGTGATTGGCTTCGGCGGTCATTGGCGTCTCCTGTCGGGTTATCTTTTTAATACGGCCTTTGAAAATGTCGCTTCGCGAGGTGACGGAATGTCGGACCTGAAGGCACCGACCTACACATCCATTCCCTCTTCGGGCCTGGATGGTCGAGCATCCATTCCCTCGTTGGATCTTGATGATCGGGCATCCATTCCCTCGTAGGTCGGCGCCTTTAGGTCCGACAGCCATCTTTTCGCGAAGCGACATTTTCAAAAATCATTGGTTCACCGGCGATGTCGGACCTGAAGGCACCGACCTACAAGAGGGATCTGTCGGACCATCAACGGGGCACTTTGATGGTCTGACCCCTTGTGGTCGGGGCTTTTGGAAGTGATCATAGCGCCGCATACAATGGCGGCTTCGCCCGCGGGACGCCCTGGTGTCACCCGCACAACCCGAATTTGACTTTCAGTGGAGTTTCCATGTTCATTTCTTCTGCTTTTGCCCAAACCGCTCCTGCCGCCGCCTCTGGTGGCGACATGCAGTCCACCCTGATGAGCATGCTGCCGCTGCTGCTGATGTTTGTGGTGCTGTATTTCGTGATGATCCGCCCCCAGATGAAGAAGCAAAAAGAGCACCGCGCCATGATCGACGCGCTGGCCAAGGGCGACGAAGTGGTGACCGCTGGCGGCTTTTTGGGCAAAGTCAGCAAGCTGGGCGAGGCTTATGTGGGCGTTGAGCTGGCCACCGGCGTTGAAGTGCAAATGCAGCGCAGCGCCGTGGTGCAAGTGTTGCCCAAAGGCACCCTGAAATAAGCCTGCGCAACTGCGACCTGTTTTTCGCCCTGCTTCATTAACCTGCACGCAAAGTTGTTATGAACCGTTACCCGGTCTGGAAATACGTGATCATCGTGATCGCGATGTTGTTGGGGGCGGTCTACACCTTGCCCAACTTCTTCGGTGAAGCGCCTGCCGTGCAGGTGTCGTCGGGCAAAGCCACGGTCAAAGTGGACAATTCGACGCTGCAAAAGGTCGAAGAAACCCTCAAGGCAGCGGGCCTGAGCCCTCAAATGGTGCAGTTTGATGGCAATTCCATCCGCGCCCGCTTTGACACGCCCGACAACCAGCTCAAGGCCAAAGACGCGATCGAAAAGGCTTTGATTCCGGACACCAGCAACCCCTCTTATGTGGTGGCGCTGAACCTGGTGACGCGTTCGCCCGCTTGGCTGGGCTCGCTGCGCGCTGCCCCCATGTACCTGGGGCTGGACTTGCGCGGTGGCGTGCACTTCATGCTGCAGGTGGACATGCAAGCGGCTTTGACGCAGCGCGTGGAAGCCCTGACCGGCGACTTGCGCACCGCCTTGCGCGAAAAAGACCTGCGCCACGGCGGCATCAGCCGCAATGGCCAAACCATCGAATTGCGTTTGCGTGACGCCCAGCAGCTGCAAGCTGCGCAAGACTTGATCGCAGCCCAATTCACCGACCTGCAAAGCACATCGCAGGCCGATGGCAGCGCGTTCCGTTTGCTGGCCACCGTGAAGGCCGAGTCGGCCCGTGCTGTGCAGGCGCAAGCGCTCAAGCAAAACATCACCACGCTGCACAACCGGATCAACGAGCTGGGCGTGGCCGAGCCGGTGATTCAACAGCAAGGCCTGGACCGCATCGTGGTGCAGCTGCCCGGCGTGCAGGACACGGCCAAGGCCAAAGACATTTTGGGCCGCACCGCCACCCTGGAGGTGCGCATGGTGGACGAAAGCACCGAGGCCCGTGCAGCCGAGCAAGCCGGGGGCCTGGTGCCCTTTGGCACCGAGCGTTATTTGGAACGCGATGGCCGACCGCTGATTGTGAAAAAGCAAGTGGTGTTGACCGGCGACAACCTGACCGATGCCCAGCCCGGATTTGACAGCCAGACGCAAGAACCGGTGGTCAACCTGACGCTGGACGGCAAGGGCGCCCGCATTTTCAAAGATGTGACGCGTGACAACGTGGGCAAGCGCATGGCCATCATCTTGTTTGAAAAGGGCAAGGGCGAAGTGGTGACGGCTCCCGTGATCCGCGCCGAGATCGGTGGCGGTCGGGTGCAGATTTCTGGCCGCATGACATCGACCGAGGCGACCGACACCGCGCTGCTGCTGCGTGCGGGTTCGCTGGCTGCGCCGATGGAGATCATCGAAGAGCGCACCATCGGCCCCAGCTTGGGCGCAGAAAACATCGCCAAGGGCTTCAACAGCGTGACCTGGGGTTTCCTGGTGATCGTGGCGTTCATGTGCATTTATTACGCGATGTTTGGCGTGTTCTCCAGCTTGGCGCTGGGTTTCAACTTGCTGCTGCTGGTGGCGGTGCTGTCGATGCTGCAGGCCACACTCACACTGCCCGGCATGGCCGCGATGGCGCTGGCACTGGGCATGGCGATCGACTCGAACGTGCTGATCAACGAGCGCGTGCGCGAAGAGCTGCGCAACGGCGCAAGCCCGCAAGCGGCGATCAACACGGGCTACGACCGCGCTTGGTCCACGATTTTTGACTCCAACATCACCACCTTGATTGCCGGTGTGGCTTTGCTGGCCTTTGGCTCCGGCCCGGTGCGCGGCTTTGCGGTGGTGCATTGCATCGGCATTCTGACCAGCATGTTCTCGTCGGTGTTTTTCTCGCGCGGCTTGGTCAACTTCTGGTACGGCCGCAAGAAAAAACTCAAGACCGTGTCCATCGGCACAGTTTGGCGTCCCGATACGGGTACAACGGTCACAGCGGCCAAAGCCGACTGAACGGGAGATAAAAAATGGAGTTTTTCAGAATCAAAAAAGACATCCGGTTCATGCGCCATGCTTTGGTGTTGAACGCGGTGTCCTTTGCCACGTTCATCTTGGCGGTGTTCTTTTTGTTCAACAAGGGCTTGCACTTGTCGGTCGAGTTCACGGGCGGCACCGTCATGGAAGTCAGCTACAGCCAACCGGCCGACTTGCCCAAGGTGCGCAGCGTGGTGTCGGGCTTGGGTTACGCCGATGTGCAGGTGCAAAACTTTGGCTCGGCGCGTGAAGTGCTGATCCGCTTGCCGGTGCAAAAAGGTGTGACCACGGCCCAGCAAAGCGAGACGGTGCTGAACGCCCTCAAAGCCGCCAGCCCCGATGTGACCCTGCGCCGCACCGAGTTTGTGGGCCCGCAGGTGGGCAACGAGCTGGTGGAAGACGGCCTGATGGCGCTGGCCTTTGTGGTGGGCGGCATCATGCTGTATTTGGCCATCCGCTTTGAGTGGAAGTTTGCCGTCTCGGCCATCATCGCCAACTTGCACGACGTGATCATCATCCTGGGCTTTTTTGCCTTCTTCCAGTGGGAGTTTTCTCTGGCGGTGCTGGCGGCGGTGCTGGCGGTGTTGGGTTACTCGGTGAACGAATCGGTGGTGATTTTTGACCGGATTCGCGAGAACTTTCGCCGCTACCGCAAGATGAACACGGTCGAGATCATCGACAACGCGATCACCTCCACCATCAGCCGCACCATCATCACGCACGGCTCCACACAGATCATGGTGTTGTCCATGCTGCTGTTCGGGGGCGAGACGCTGTATTACTTCGCACTGGCGCTGACGATTGGCATTTGCTTTGGCATTTACTCGTCGGTGTTTGTGGGCGCTGCGGTGGCCATGTGGCTGGGCATCAGCCGCGAAGACATGGTCAAGCCGGTCAAGAAAGACAACGACCCGAACGACGAAAACTCGGGCGCGGTGGTCTGAGCCAGGTCAGGGTTTGAGGTCGAGCGGCACCTGCGCGTCGGCGGCGGCCTTGGCCCAGCGCCGGTTCTCGGCGGCGCGTTCGGCGTAGCGGTTGAAGCGCCAGGAGTTGCCCTCCATGGTGATGCGGTGCCAGATGCCGCGTTTTTCGCCGGGGCTCATTTCGGTCCACATCTGCACTTCTTCAAAGCTTCGCCCGCAGCCTTTGCAGGTTTCGTCGCCTTGGCTGGTGGAGCAAATGGCGATGCAGGGTGTGTCGGGCGTGGTGGCGTACCAGTCTTGCCAAGCTTCGGCTGCTGCCAAAGGCAGGCTGAACTCGTCGGCCAAGTCTTGTTTGTGATAGACCATGAGCCCATAGACCTCGGCCAATGCACGCAGCTCAGGCGGCAGCGACACCCCGTCACGCGAGGGGTTTTTGGTGCGCCAATGGTTGATGGCGGCTTCGATGTCGGTGATGTGGATTCCGGCCATGGTGTCTTTTGTGCAGGGAGGGCGATCATAGCGCCATGCGGTGCTGAGCGATGCCCTTGCGCAAAGCAGATCAGGGCTTCGCAGGGGATTGAAGCTGCAAGGCCCGCCACCTGTCTTGGGCGTAACGCAACCGAACATCCACAATCGAGGCTTCAATGTGGTCCCCGGCTTGCAAGCGGCCTTGCTTGGCCAAGTCTTGCGCGGCCCGGAAACGGTCAATCGCGCCTTGCCAGTCCAGCCGGGCGATTTGTGCCTCGGCCTCGGCGCGCAAGCCGGCCAGCGCCTGCCCCTGCGCGGCCAACAGCGCGCCCAAGGTGTTCCAGGCTTGCGCGTCGTGTGGTGCCAAAAACACCCGCTGGCGCAACTGCTGTGCCAGCTCGGCTTGCAAGGGGTGCTTGGGCATGCGCAGCACGGCTTGTGCGGCGGCTATGAGTTCGGGGCGCTGCAGCGCTTGCGCCTGCGCTGCGGGCAGCAACAGCTGGAGCGCCGCATCAAATCTTTCTTGCTTCATGGCCACTTCGGCCGACAGCAGCCGCAGCCAACGCTGAACCGACAAATCACCGGCGGGGCGTGAGGCATTGGCCGTGGGCGCTGCGGCCTGCACCCATTGCTGCAGCTTCAACAGTGTTCTGTCGGCTGCAGGCATGTTTCTTTGTTGCAGATAGGCCATGGTTGCGGCATACAACTTGCCCGCCCTTTGGGCTGATGTGTCCAGGGCGGACGGTTGTTCTGCCTCTTGCGTCCAGGCCTTGAGCGCATCGGGCGTGCTTTGGGACAAGACCCGTGCACGCGCTGACAACAGGGCTTGGGCCATGTCGGCTTGCGGCAATGGAGCGGTGACCAAGAGTTGTTGGCGGGCCTGCATGTCGGCGATGCGTTCGGTGGTCAAGGGGTGGCTGCGCAGGTACGGAAAGGCCCCGTTGTCGTTCAAGCCCGCCGCTTGTTGCAGCTTGCCGAACATGCCCACAAAGCCCCTTGGGTCGTATCCGGCATCGACCAAAATGCCGTAGCCCACGCGGTCGGCTTCGCGCTCCATGTCACGCGAATAGCTCAGCTGCGATTGCACGGCTGCGGCCTGCCCGCCCACGATCAGGGCCTGGGCCCCTTGGGCACTTTGGCTGGCGGCCAGTGCGCCCAAGACCATGGCACCGATGAGCCAAGGTGTCATGCGGGCTTGCTCGCTCATGCCTCGGGCAATGTGGCGCTGGCTGACGTGGCTCAATTCGTGGGCCAACACAGAGGCCAGCTCGTCATGCGAGCCCACCACCCCGATCAGGCCCAAGTGCACGCCCAAGTAGCCACCGGGCAATGCAAACGCGTTCACCGAACGGTCGCGCCCGAGCAAGATGCGCCAGGCGAACCGCTCTTGCAATTCGGGCGACAACTCTCCTCGGTCTGCAGCCGAGCGGATCAAGGGGGTCCACAAGAGCTGGATGTACTCGTCGAGCACAGGGTCTTCCAGGAAATCGGGGTCGCGGTACAGTTCGCGGGCGATGCGGTCGCCCAATTGGCGCTCGGCGCTGAGGGAGATGCTTTCGCCATCGCCCAAGCCGGGCAAACCCGCCAGCTGGGCCTGCACGGGTGAGCACGCCAGCGCAGCGGCCAGCATCAAGGGTAAAAAGCGATCTCGGGTTTTGTTTTTCAAAGCAGTCCTTGCCCTGTTCAAGCCTCGTATGATGCCCTTTTCTTGTCAACTTTCTGTAAACCCTTCTGAGACGAACTGCCATGAGCCAGCCCAACAACGCACTGACCCACTTTGACGCTCAAGGCCAGGCCCACATGGTGGATGTGGGCGACAAGGCCAGCACACGCCGTGTGGCAGTGGCCACTGGCCGTATACAGATGCTGCCCGACACCTTGGCCCTGATCACCTCGGGCTCGGCCAAAAAAGGCGACGTGCTGGGCATCGCCCGCATCGCGGGCATTCAAGGTGCCAAGAAAACCAGCGACTTGATCCCCCTGTGCCACCCGATTGGCCTGACACGGGTGGCGGTTGAGTTCGAGGTCTTGGCCTCAGACAATGCCGTGGCCTGCACCGCCACCGCCGAGGTGAACGGCCAAACAGGCGTTGAAATGGAAGCCCTCACTGCGGTCCAAGTGGCCCTGCTGACCATCTACGACATGTGCAAAGCCGTGGACCGGGGCATGACCATCACCGATGTGAAACTGCTGGAAAAGCACGGGGGCAAGTCGGGGAGTTTTGTGGCTTCGGCCTGATTTGCGTTCCAGCCCCGCACGGCTCGCCACTTTGCACCAACAACCATGACGTCATTGCATTTACCCACGGCCTATTTCATCGCCGGCATTTTGTATCTGATCATGCCTCTGGCCGTGTGGCTGATGCTGCGCAACCAACACGCGCCCAACAACACGCTGTGGTGCCTGGGCGGTGTGGCGTTCGGCCTGAGTCTGGTTTTGTTAGGTTTGCGAGACCAATGGTCCGAGCTGCTGACCTTTGGCGTTGCCGTCTGGCTGTTGTTGCTGGGGCCTTTGTTGCGTGCGGCCGCTTTGCGCCAAGCGTTGAACCTTCCGATCCATTTGGGTTGGCTGATCGCATTGTCTTTGGTGTACATCGCCATTTATGGCTACTTCCATGCGGTCATGCACAACGACATGATGCGTTTCATTTGGTCTATTTTGGGCGCTACAGCGGCTTTTGCTTGGCTGGCCATGTTGGCCAACGCGCTCTACCGGCGTGACCGCAGCATCAGCGCGCAATGGATTGCTGTGTTTTACATGGCCTTGGCCGTGTTGCTGGCTTTGCGCGTGCCCAGCGTCCTGCTGGGTTACAGCCAACCCTCAGCCATGGGCAATGACGCCTTGTCGGCGCTGTTGATTTTTTGGGGCGTGCTCACGTCCATCGTGGGCAACATCGGTTTCTTGGGCATGTTCATCGAAAGGATGAACCGCAAGGCCTTGGAGTCGGCCAAGGTGAAAGCCCGGCAAGAAGAAGCGGCGCGTTTGAGTCAACAGATCGCGCAACTGGACCGCCGTCGCAGTGTGGGTGAAATTGCGGCCTCTTTGGCGCACGAGTTGAGCCAACCCTTGACCAACATTTACCTGATCGCCGACCGCATGGACATGGCCTTGAAGCAGCGCAACGATGCCTCGCTGGACAAGTACTTTGAGGACCTCAACCGCAACACCCAAAAAGCGGGCGACATCTTGGGGCGCATTCGTACTTTCATTCAAGCCAAAAGCAGTGCTTTTGAGCGGATTGAACTGAGTGTGGTCATCCGCGATGTGAGCGACCTGATCCACGACTTGGCGTACAACGAGTCGGTGGACATTCAAAGCAGCTTGCCCCCTCAACCTTTGGTCGTGCAAGCCGATCCGGTGCAGTTGTCGCAGATTTTCATGAACGTGCTGCGCAACGCGATTCAGGCCACGCACGGGCAAGCTTTGCGCCAATTGCATATCCGGGTCTGGCGCGAAGCCGACATGGCATGCATCTCGGTGACCGACAACGGTCCTGGTTTGTCAGCCGAGGCTTTGGGCCAAGTGGGCACGGCGTTTTTCAGCACCAAAAGCGATGGCCTGGGCGTGGGCATCTCCATCGCCAAGTCGATTGCCCATCAGCATGGGGGCAGCTTGACGATTGGCAACAGCCCCACCGGCGGTGCCGTGGTCACGCTGCAATTGCCCGCCGTCAACTGAAGCTGGCGGCCTGTGTTTTTCGGGGCTGTTGCTGCCCGCTCTTTCAAGGCCTGTCAATCTGGCGCGGCACCCTGCAGCACGCGCCGCACCACCTCGGCGTTGAAGCCACGGGTGATCAAAAACCGCATTTGCTTGAGCTTGGCTTGAGGGTCTTGCGCCGGGGCGCCAAATTTCTTGCGCCAGACTTCTTGGGCACGGCTGAACTCTGTTTCCTTGAGGCTGGCCATGGCCTCGGCCACCGCCTCGCCCGACAAGCCCTTGGCAGCCAGTTCTTGTTTGACACGGGCTGTGCCCAGTTTGCTGGCCCGGCGATTGACCAGCGAGTCCACGGCCCGGCCGTCGTTGATGAAGTCGCGGGCTTGCAGCTCATCGAGGGCTTTGGCCAGCTCGCCGGGCACCTCTTCGTGCTGTGCCAGCTTGCGTTCCAGCTCGGTGCGTGAATGTTCACGCTGGCTCAAAAGCCGCAAGGCGCGGCCTTTGAGCGAGGGCTGAAAACCGGGCTTGTTCAAGCTCAGTCTGCCTTGACTTCGGCAATCGCCGATTCGAGCAAGCGGATGCCCAGCGATTCGCGCACCTTGTTTTCGATCTCGCGGGCCAATGCCGGGTTCTCGCGCAAAAACTCGCGGGCGTTGTCACGGCCTTGGCCGATTTTTTCGCCTTGGTAGGCGTACCAAGCGCCCGACTTGTCGACGATCTTGGCGGTCACGCCCATGTCAATGACCTCGCCCTCGCGGCTGATGCCCTCGCCAAACAGGATGTCGAACTCGGCCGTCTTGAAGGGTGGGGCCACTTTGTTCTTGACCACTTTGACCTTGGTCTCGTTGCCGATGGCTTCGTCGCCCTTTTTGATGGTGCCAGTGCGGCGGATGTCCAAACGCACAGAAGCGTAAAACTTGAGCGCATTGCCGCCGGTGGTGGTCTCGGGGCTGCCGAACATGACGCCGATCTTCATGCGGATCTGGTTGATGAAGATGACGGTGCAGTTGGTCTTTTTGATGGTGGCGGTCAGCTTGCGCAGGGCCTGGCTCATCAAACGCGCTTGCAGGCCGGGCAGGCTGTCGCCCATGTCGCCTTCGATTTCGGCCTTGGGCGTGAGGGCCGCCACCGAGTCGATGACGACCAGATCGACCGCGCCGGAGCGCACCAAGCTGTCCACGATTTCCAGGGCCTGCTCGCCGGTGTCGGGCTGGCTGACCAGCAACTCTTGCAGGTTGACACCCAGGTTTTGGGCGTATTGCACGTCAAGGGCGTGCTCGGCGTCGACAAAGGCGCAGGTGCCGCCCAAGCGCTGCATCTCGGAGATGACTTGCAGCGTGAGGGTGGTTTTGCCCGAAGACTCGGGGCCGTAAATTTCGATCACGCGGCCACGGGGCAGACCGCCCACGCCCAACGCGATGTCCAGGCCCAAAGAGCCGGTGGAGACCACCTGAATGTCAGCGATCACTTCGCCTTCACCCAGGCGCATGATGGTGCCTTTGCCGAATTGTTTTTCAATCTGGGCCAGGGCGGCTTGCAGGGCTTTGGATTTTTCGCTGTTGTCGTCGCTCATGGGAATCTCCTTGAATATCAATGGGTTGGGGCACCGGGTTCAGCACCGAAGTGCTGTTTACTGGATGCGTGAACAGTACTGTAAACGAACTGTACAAAGCTTGAAAGCTAATTTTTGGTCAGTTTGCCTTATCATTTGACCATGCCAGAAAACACCGATTTGAACCGCTCAGCCGCCCCCTTTTTGCAGGATGACCGCTGGCGAGAAACCCATCTGGGCCGCTTGCTGGGCCATGCCATGCGGCGCTTTGACGAGCGCGTGCTGCACCTGATGGCGGGCAACGAGGGGGTACCGCTGGCGCTGGCCAACCTGGCCGCGCGTGACCAAATCAGCGCCGCGCATGTGCACATCACGCGGCATCTGGCGCTGGAGGGCTCGCGCCTGACCGATCTGGCCCGTGCCGCAGGCATGAGCAAGCAGGCCATGGGCGATCTGGTCGACCAATGCAACGCCTGGGGTCTGGTGCAGCGCGAAGCCGACCCGCTGGACGCCCGGGCCCGGCGGGTGGTGTTCACGCCCGTGGGCCTGGCCTGGCTGCAAGCTTTCAAGGACGCCGTGGCCCAGGCCGAGGCCGAGTTTCGCGAAGCCGTGGGCAAAGATGTGGCCACCGTGGTGGCCTTGGGGCTCGAGGCCTATGCCGCTTGAAAGCAGCAAGGACCGCGCTTGACGATCCAACCGTCGGACCTGAAGGCAACCACCTGGCCTGACACTAAAATCATCCCGTCAGGCCAACGACCGAGCCCGACCCCAAAACAACAGGAGACAGCCATGCGCATTCTGATAGCCGAAGATGACCAGGTGCTTGCCGATGGTTTGCTGCGCACCTTGCGCAGCGCGGGGGCGGCTGTGGACCATGTGGCCAGCGGCAGCGAGGCCGATGCGGCCCTCATGACCAACAACGAATTTGACTTGTTGATCCTGGACTTGGGCCTGCCCAAGATGCACGGACTCGAGGTGCTCAAGCGTTTGCGCGCCAGAGGGTCGGTGCTGCCTGTGCTCATCCTCACGGCCGCCGACAGCGTGGAAGAGCGCGTCAAAGGTCTGGACTACGGCGCAGACGACTACATGGCCAAGCCGTTCAGCCTGCAAGAGCTTGAAGCCCGCGTGCGCGCCCTCACGCGCCGGGGCATGGGGGGCGCGACCTCTCAGATCAAACACGGTCCGCTGATTTACGACCAATCGGGCCGTGTGGCCACCATCGACGGCAAAATGGTCGAGTTGTCGGCCCGAGAACTGGGCCTTCTGGAGGTGTTGCTGCAGCGCGCTGGCCGCTTGGTCAGCAAAGACCAGTTGGTTGAGCGCCTGTGCGAGTGGGGCGAAGAGGTCAGCAACAACGCGATCGAGGTCTACATCCATCGCCTGCGCAAGAAAATCGAAAAAGGCCCGATCCGCATCGCCACCGTGCGCGGCCTGGGTTACTGCCTCGAAAAGATCCCGGGCTAAGCCCTGGTTTGCCCCATGCACAAAGCCCTGAAGCCATGAAATCCAAGGGCTGGAACATGCGGGTTTTCAAACGCGAGCAACGCTCGCTGTTTGGTGAAATCCTCGATTGGATGCTGACGCCGCTGCTGTTGCTGTGGCCCATCAGCCTGGCGCTGACCTGGCTGGTGGCCCAGGGACTGGCCAACAAGCCTTTTGACCGGGCACTGGTCTACAACGTGCAAGCGCTGGCCCAGCAGGTCAAGCTGGGCAAAGACAAGCGTGTCGAGTTCAGCCTGCCGCAGCCCGCCAGCGAACTGCTGCGCGCCGATGAAACCGATCTGGTGTATTACCAAGTGCGCGGGGCTTTCAACGAGCACCTGAGTGGTGAACGCGATCTGCCCCTGCCCAAGCCCAACGCACCCAAGGGCAGCAGCTACCAAGTGCACATCCGCGACGACGAGATGCGTGGCCTGGAAGTGCGGGTGGCCTACACCTGGATACAGCTGGCGGCCGATGGCCAGCGCCCGGCCCTGGTCCAAGTGGCGGAGACACGCGAAAAACGTTCGGTGTTGGCCGCTGAAATCATCAAGGGCGTGATGCTGCCCCAGTTCGCTTTGCTGCCGCTGGCGGTGCTGTTGGTGTGGTTGGCACTGGTGCGTGGCATCAAGCCGCTGTCGCAGTTGGAAGAGCGCATCCGCGAGCGCAAACCCGATGACCTGAGCCCACTGGACGACAAAGCCGTGCCCATGGAGGTGGCCCCGTTGGTGGTGTCGGTGAACGATTTGTTGGAACGTCTGAAGGATTCCATCGTCACGCAAAAACGCTTTCTGGCCGATGCCGCCCACCAGCTCAAAACCCCTTTGGCAGGCTTGCGCATGCAGGCCGATCTGGCGCAGCGCTCAGGTTCCAGCGAAGAGGACCTGAAAAAGTCCTTGCAGCAAATTGGCCGCGCCAGTGTGCAGGCCACACACACCGTCAACCAGCTGCTGTCATTGGCCCGCGCCGAGGGCGGTGGGGCCAACTTGCCCTTGCAGTCGTGCGACATGGCCATGCTGGCCAGCGAGGTGTTGCAAGACTGCCTGCCCCGCGCCATGGACAAGGGCCTGGACCTGGGCTTTGAGGGCGTGGCCGCAGGCACACTCGGCGGACAGGTGCAAGGCAACACCACCTTGCTCAAGGAGATGCTGCGCAACCTGGTGGAAAACGCCGTTCACTACACGCCCAGCACCCCCGAGCGCCAGGGCGTGATCACGGTGCGGGTGTTGGTCGACCCCTACAGCAAAGTGCTGGTGATCCAGGTGGAAGACAACGGCCCAGGCATTCCTTTGGCCGAGCGTGACCTGGTGTTTCAGCCGTTTTACCGGGCGCTGGGCACCAATGTGGACGGGTCGGGGCTGGGCTTGCCCATCGTCAAGGAAATCGCCCAGCAGCACAACGCCACCATCAGCGTGGACGTGGCCCACCCGAGCCAAACGCCCAGTGGGGCCTGCTTTACCTTGCGGTTTGGCGCGGCGTGAGCTGCAGCAACTTGCCTCGCTGCTTGCGGGCTTGACGGCCAACCACTCGTATTGGCGAAGTGGCAGGTTCCATGGCGACGCAGCAGGCTGCATGGCGGCGTTCCACGGGCATGGTGTCGGACCTGAAGGCACCGACCTACAAAACTGGTTGTGACCGGGGAACTCAGCGGCGTTGCACGGCGCGCCGTGTCGGACCTGAAGGCGCCGACCTACAAAACCCGTTCAGTATCCCGTAGGTCGGTGCCTTCAGGTCCGACAGGTTTTTTCAGCGCAGCAGCTTCAGGCCACCGGACCCATGTTCAGCTGCAGGCGCTCGCGCTCGATCACGCGGGCCACGGCGGGTTCTGCGGCCACTTTTTGCACAAAGGCCCACAACTCGGGGTGCGCCTCGGGGGCGATGCCCGCGATGGTGCCCCAGCGGGTGAGCGTGAGGCTGTAGGCATCCAGAGGCCCAAACCGGTCACCGCTGAGCCAAGCTTGGCCTTTGGCGGATGCGGCTTTGACCAGGTCTTGCAGCTCGCTGAGCATGCCGCGAAACAGTTGCGTGTTGTAGGGCTTGAGCGCCGCTTGCACTTCGGGCAAATCGGTGAACTTTTGCGGCATGAAGATGTGCGTGAACGTCGGGTGCACGGTGTTGTTCATCCAGGCCAACGTGGACAGCGCCCGAGCGCGGGACATGGGCTCTGCGGGCAAAAAACCAGCTTGAGGAAACAGCTGGTCCAAGTGCAAAACAATGGCCATGATTTGCGTCACCGGCTGCCCGTCACTCACCAACACAGGCACCTGGCCACGCGGGTTGATGGCTTTGTAATCCTCGCTGTTTTGCTCGCCTTTGTGCAGCTTGACCATGCTCGGCTCAAAGGCCGCACCGCTCATTTCCAGCAGCACATGGGGCACAAACGAACAGGCACCGGGGGCGAAGTAAAGCTTCAAGCTCATGGCATGACTCCAAAGACAAGGGGTTATCGGGGTGTGGCCGGCAAGGCGGACGGTGTCGGTGCGGCGGGCGCGGTTGCTGATGCTGCGGGCAAAGTCGGTGCAATTGCGGGGGCAGCCACCTCGGCAGCGGGTGCGGCACCATCGCTGACCGGGGCCTCAGCCTGCGCATTGCTGGACGCAGCAGCAGCGGGTGCTGCCGGGCGTTCGGTGGGCAAAGGCAGCTCAAACTTCAAGGCCTCAGGATTGATTTGCTGCTGCAGGCGCTCGGGTTCGCGCTGCTGGTTGGGGCCATGCCCCCAGCGTGCAAACGCATCCCATTGCCACGCCAGCACAGCGGCGTTGAGCAACAACAAAAGGCCCAGCCAGTATTTCAACATCTTGCAGTGTCCTATCAGGGAAAGGGGCGTACGCTGATTTCGGCGCTTTGGATGTCTTGCGCGCCGGCCTCGGTCTGCAATCGTAACGCACCCCCAACGCCCACCCCCAGCGCCTCGCCTTGCTGGCCATCGCTGGTGTGCACGCGTCGGCCCTTGAGCACATCACGGGCGGCAAAGCGGCTTTGCAAAGGGGCAAAACCATGGGCTTCAAAAGCCAACAGGGTCTGGATCAAGGGCAAGGCCACCCTGGCCAAGCAAGCGGGTGCGGTCAGCTCGGGCAGCAACTCGGTGAGGGCCGCTGGCGGCGTGTTGAGCCCGTTGGCTTCCCGGGGTTGGATGTTCAGGCCCACGCCCACCACCACTTGGCTGCGCGCGCCCATGCTGGCCGCCTCGACCAAGATGCCACCGAGCTTGCGGTCCTGAAACCACAAATCGTTGGGCCACTTGAGGCCCACATCGGGGTGCAGGCTTTCGGCCAGGCTCAGGCCCACGGCCAAGGACAGGCCTGACCAGTCTTGGGGCGACAGCGGCAAGCTGAGAGAAAACGTCAATGAATCGCCTGGCTGGCTTTGCCACACCCGGCCCAAACGGCCCCGCCCTGCGGTTTGGCGTTCGGCCACCAGCAAGGTCGGTTCGTGCTGGCCTGCGCGGGCCCGGCGCATGAGTTCGCTGTTGCTCGAATCGATCTCGGGCAACACCTCGACGGTGAAGTCGGGCAACAGGGGGTACACCTGCTCCCAAATCGTTTCAGCGGGCCAAGGGGTGGGCTGGATCATGGGGCATCGTGGTGGGGGCGGTCATGCGCACCGAACGCCAGCGAGGGGCCAACAAGGCCTTTGCAGGCAGCGGCAGCGCCTATTTTTTTTGGCCAGGGGTTTTGCCCGCCTTGGCGGGTTTTACGGGTTTGGCCGGTTTTGGGGGCTTGCCCGCCTGGGTGGCTTTCTTTTTGTCTTTGGCCTGTGCTTTGGCTTTGCCTTTACCTTTGCCTTCGGATTTCACCTGGGTTTCGGGTTTGGCTTTGACCTGGGCACCGGACTGGGTCTTGCCCTCGGCCTTGGCCTTGGCCTTGGTTTTAACTTTGTCTTTGTCTTTGTCTTTGTCTTTGTCTTTGGCCTTGGACTTTTTCTGACTTGGCGTTTTGGGCGTGTCCTTGCGCTCTTTGGGCGAAAGCAGCGTGCCCCGGCAATTGGCGCTGCCGCACCAGCAAGGGTATTCGGCCTTGAGCTTCTTGGTATAGGGCTCGTCGATGATCAGGCCGTAGTCGTAGTTCAACTCTTCGCCAGCGGCGATGTTGCGAATGGCCTTGATGAAGATGCGGTCGTTGTCTTCGTCGGCTTCGCAATTCGGGTTGCAGCTGTGGTTGATCCAGCGCGACGAGTTGCCGCCGTGCAGCGCATCGATCACACGGTCTTCGTTCACATGGAAATAGAAGGTGTGGTTGGGGTCATTGGGGTCGTGCGGGTGGCGGTCTTGCGCCTCGTCCCAGCTGATGATCTCACCCACGTATTCAATCAAGGTCTCGCCTTCGGCCAGGTCTTGCAGGGCAAACACGCCTTTGCCGTGCACACCGGAGCGGCGCACCTGGATGCGTTTACCGCTGGCATTGGCGACCGAGCGGCTGGGGGAGGAAACAGATGTTTTGGCCACGGCGTTAAAAATTTGTTATGGTGAATTCATGTGGGCGTGCGCGTGAGCGCGTGCCTGGGCGCGTGCGCACACGCGAGACAACGGATTGTAATGACATGAAGACACTGGTAATTGCAGAGAAGCCTTCGGTGGCTCAAGACATCGTCAAAGCCTTGACCCCGACCTCGGGCAAGTTCGAGAAACACGACGACCATTTCGAGAACGACACCTACGTCGTGACCAGCGCGGTGGGCCACTTGGTGGAGATCCAGGCCCCCGAGCAATACGACGTGAAACGCGGCAAGTGGAGCTTTGCCAATTTGCCGGTGATCCCGCCGCACTTTGACTTGAAGCCGGTGGACAAAACCAAGAGCCGTTTGACGGCCGTGGTCAGGCAAGCCAAGCGCAAGGACGTGAACGCCCTCATCAACGCCTGTGACGCGGGCCGTGAAGGTGAATTGATCTTCCGTCTGATCGAACAATACGCCGGGGGCACCAAGACGCTGGACAAGCCCGTGCAGCGCCTGTGGCTGCAGTCGATGACGCCCCAAGCCATCCGCGATGGCTTTGACAACCTGCGCACCAACACCCAGATGCAGGGCCTGGCCGACGCCGCCCGCAGCCGCTCTGAAGCCGACTGGCTGGTGGGCATCAACGGCACCCGCGCCATGACCGCGTTCAACTCGCGCGATGGTGGCTTCTTCTTGACCACCGTGGGCCGGGTGCAAACGCCCACGCTGGCCGTGGTGGTGGAGCGCGAAGAACAAATCCGCAAATTCATCAGCCGCGACTATTGGGAAATCCACGCCGAGTTTGCGGCCGCCGCCGGCACTTACCCCGGCAAGTGGTTCGACCCAGCCTGGAAGAAAGAAGAAGACGCCGAAAAGAAGGCCGACCGCAAATGGACGGCTGCTGAGGCGCAAGCCGTTGTTCAGGCTGTGCGCGGCAAGACCGCATCGGTAACCGAGGAATCCACACCCACCACGCAAGCCAGCCCCGGCCTGTTTGACCTGACCAGCTTGCAGCGCGAAGCCAACGGCAAGTTCGGCTTCTCGGCCAAGACCACGCTGGCGCTGGCCCAGAGCCTGTACGAGCGCCACAAGGCCCTGACCTACCCGCGTACCGACTCGCGCCACCTGCCCGAAGACTATGTGCCTGTGGCCAAGGACACCTTTGCCATGCTCGCCGACAGCGGCATGCGCCACCTCGCCCCGCATGCGCTCACCGCGCTGAACAACAACTACGTGCGCAAGATCCCGCGTGTGTTCGACAACAAAAAGGTGTCGGATCACTTCGCCATCATCCCCACGCTGCAAGCGCCCAGCGGCCTGTCTGAGGCCGAACAAAAGCTGTATGACCTGGTGGTGCGCCGCTTCATGGCGGTGTTCTTCCCCAGCGCCGAATACCAAGTGACCACCCGCATCAGCGTGGCCGCAGGCCACAGCTTCAAGACCGTGGGCAAGGTCTTGGTCAAACCCGGCTGGTTGGCCATCTATGGCAAAGAAGCCGCAGAAGAAGTGGAAGACGCCAAGGACGGCGACAAAGGCCAGAACCTGGTGCCGGTGCGACCGGGTGAGCAGGTCGGCGTGGACTCGGTCGAAGCCAAGGGCCTGAAGACCCGCCCGCCCGCCCGCTATTCAGAAGCCACGCTGCTGGGCGCCATGGAGGGCGCGGGCAAGATGGTTGACGACGACGAGTTGCGCGAAGCCATGCAAGAAAAAGGTTTGGGCACGCCTGCCACCCGCGCCGCCACGATCGAAGGTCTGATCAACGAAAAATACATGCTGCGCGAAGGCCGCGAGATGATCCCGACGGCCAAGGCCTTCCAGCTCATGACGCTGCTGCGAGGCCTGCAGGTGGAAGAACTGTCCAAGCCCGAGTTGACCGGCGAATGGGAATACAAGCTGGCGCAAATGGAGCAAGGCAAATTGAGCCGCGCCACCTTCATGGCCGAGATCGCGGCCATGACCGAGCACATCGTCAAGAAAGCCAAAGAGTACGACCGCGACACCGTGCCCGGTGACTACGCCACCGTCACCACGCCTTGCCCCACCTGTGGTGGCGTGGTGAAAGAAAACTACCGCCGGTACACCTGCACGGGTGCCGATGGTGCCAGCGAAGGCTGCGGTTTCTCGTTTGGCAAGACGCCTGCAGGCCGCACTTTCGAGCCGGCCGAAGTCGAGCAGTTCATGCGCGACAAAAAGATCGGCCCCCTGGAAGGCTTCCGCTCCAAAGCCGGTTGGCCTTTTGTGGCCGAGATGGCGCTCAAGTACAACGAAGAAGAGAAGAACTGGAAACTCGAGTTCGACTTCGGTGACGACAAGAAAAACGAAGAGAGTGGCGAGATCGTCGAGTTCACCGACGAGTCGCTGGGCGTGTGCCCTAAGTGCGGCAGCGCGGTGCACGAGCACGGCAGCAACTACGTGTGCAGCAAGGCCGTGCCAACGAATGAGCAGCCCACGCCGAGTTGCGACTTCAAGACCGGCAAGATCATCTTGCAGCAAACGGTGGAGCGCGAGCAAGTCGTCAAACTCTTGGCAGCGGGCAAAACCGACCTGCTCGACAAGTTCATCAGCAACCGCACACGCCGCAGCTTCAAGGCCATGCTGGCCTGGAACCCCGAAGAGGGCAAGGTGACGTTTGAGTTTGAGCAGCGCGAAGGGGGCAAGAAATACCCGCCGCGCAAGACGGCAGCGACCAAAACACCGTTTGGCAAAGTGGCGGCTAAAAAGAGCACGGCCAAAACCGCTGCTGCCAAAACCGCCAAGTCGCCTGCGGCCAAAAAAGCAGCCAAACCTGCCGCCGAAAAAGCCCCACGCAAAGCCGCCGTGGGCACCCTCAAACCCAGCCCGGCCTTGATGGCCGTGATCGGCGATGGCACATACGCCCGCACCGAGGTGGTCAAGAAAATCTGGGACTACATCAAAGCCAACAACCTGCAAGACCCGGCAGACAAGCGCTCCATCAAAGCCGACGGCAAGCTGCAAGCGGTGTTTGGCAAGGACAGCGCCACCATGTTCGAGCTGGCCGGGATCATCGGCAAGCACCTGAGCTGAGCTTCACCGAAGGGCTGCCCAAGCCCTGCAGCTTGAAGCTTGCGGTGCATCTTTTGTAGGTCGGTGCCTTCAGGTCCGACGTGCGGCAGGTGGACCACAGGCCTTTGAAAATCCCGCTGCGCGAGTGCATGCCACGTCGGGCCACAAAGGCCCGAGGAATGACGGGCATTCACACCATCCAGTCAGCCGAGGTTCAGGGCTCTTGACAATGAATCTGAACGGGCAAAGCTGAGAGCAAGGCTTTGAGCGGCGCCCAAGCGACCAAAGGCGTTGCCCTTGCGTCAATCTCGACAGGCGCATCGCCCATGGCATGCACTTGCGGCCATTGCGTTGGGGCCAATGGCAAGGGCCCCATCACCTGATCGACCAAGGCCTGCACCACCGCGCCTGCCGCCAAGGTGCGCAGTTCGGGTTTGTAGATCTTGCCCACATTCGTCACCGGCATGGCGCTCAGCACCGTGATAGATTTGGGTTTTGCGGGGCCTTCGTCCACACGCTCGGCCGTGAAAGCGAGCAACTCGGCTTCGGTCACATGGATTTCGGGCTTGAGGGTGGCAAAGGCCACGGGCAGTTCGCCCGCGTAGGCGTCAGGCGCACCCACTGCCGCACACAAGGCCACCGCCGGGTGCGCACCCAGTGCGTCTTCGATCACTTTGGGGTCGATGTTGTGGCCGC
>OBPM01000062.1_pt1 | contig 21086 bp, 21 predicted proteins | sample 1493981 | NCBI WGS metagenome assembly OBPM01 (sample SAMEA3275485, study PRJEB22092) | marine metagenome | reverse complement strand
AGGTGCAGATCGCCGCTGGCGTGACCGCCGACACCGTGGGCAAAGTCAAGGCGGGCGAGCTGGCCAACTTTGTGGCGGCTCAAGTGGGCGGCAAAGGCGGCGGCAAGCCGGACATCGCCATGGCCGGAGGAACCAACGCATCGGCACTGCCCGCTGCACTGGCCAGTGTGCAGGCTTGGGTGGCCGAGCGGGTTTGACGCCTGAGTTTGGCCCCGGCCAAAGCCCGAACGGCGTCACGCCATGAAACATGTGGTGAGCCTGCCCGGTTCGAAGGGCGGCGCAGTGGACTTCCTGATGTCCCCCGTGGCCGAAACCGCGGAAGGTCGCTTGGACTCTTACACGCCCGACGCTTCCAAGTACACGATTTCGGCCACCGAAATCATGGGCTGACGCTCAGCTGCCTGGCGCTGGCGAACACACGGGCTTGGCCCGTGTGTGGGTCGGCAAATGCCACGGACTGGGCCAGCAATTGCAAGGGCCGACTGAAGTCTTCGGCTTCGTTCGGGCCTTGTTGCAAGGTGGGATAAAACAGATCGCCCTCAATCGGCAGGCCCAGCGACATCATGTGCACCCTGAGCTGGTGCCGCTTGCCGCTGACAGGTTCGAGCTGGTACAGGGCCCGTTCGCCTTCGGTTCTCAGCAGCCGAATACGGGTTTCGCTGTTGGCCGGTCCGGGCACTTCTTGGGTTCTGAAAAAAGGCTCGCCCGGCACCAATCGGCTGGTGTGCACGCGTGGCAAAGCCAAGTCCTTCGGGCAGGCCGCCACGGCTTGGTAGACCTTGTGGATGTGCTTGTCTCGAAACAAGGCGTGGTAGGCATCGCGGTCTTGCAGTCGCTTGCCAAACAGAACCAGACCAGCGGTTTCTCGGTCAATGCGGTGCAGCGGCACCAGATCGGCGCAGCCCGTCAGGCGCTTGAGTTGCACCAACAGGCTTTGCTGAACATAGCGGCCCGAGGGTGTGACGGGCATGAAGTGCGGTTTGTCGGCCACCAACAGGTGCGCGTCTTCAAACAGGATCTGCGCCTGAAACGGCAGCACGGGTTCATCGGCCAGATGCCGGTAGTAATAAAGGCGCTGCCCCGGTTGGCAACTTTCGTCGGGCAGGGCCGTTTGACCGTCTTCGTGCAGCACCAGGCCTTGCGCCAAGCGCTCGGCCCATTCGCTGCGCGAGACGCCGGGCATGCGCTGGGCCAAAAAATCGAGCAGGTGCGGCGCGCCTTGCGGCACCGACACCACGCTGGCACTCACGCCGTCGCGCATGGGCAACGCAGCCGAGTGCCCTGAATCGCGCATGTCAAACGCGCCGAAACACCAGGTCCCACACGCCGTGACCCAGCTTGAGGCCCCGGTTTTCAAACTTGGTGAGCGGCCTGTAGTCGGGCTTGGCGGCAAAGCCGTCGGCCGCATCGCTGGTGTTGACCAGCAAGGGCTCGGCGCGCAGCACGCCCATCATCTGCTCGGAATAAGGCTGCCAGTCGGTGGCCAAATGCAGGTAGCCGCCGGGCTTGATGTGTTGGGCCAGGCGATGCACAAAGGGCGACTGGATCAGGCGACGTTTGTGGTGGCGGCTTTTGTGCCAAGGGTCTGGAAAGAAAATGTGCACGCCGTCCAAACTGTCCGGGCCCAGCATGTTGTCCATGACTTCGATGGCGTCGTGCCGCACGATGCGGATGTTGCCAATGCTTTCCTCGCCGCACCGCTTGAGCAAGGCACCCACGCCCGGTTCATGCACTTCGCAGCACAAAAAGTTGTCGTCCGGGCGCACCTGTGCGATCTTGGCTGTCGCGTCGCCCATGCCAAAACCAATCTCCAAAATCAGTGGGGCGCTGCGTCCAAAGGCGGCCTGCACGTCCAAGCGCTGCGCGCTGTAAGGCACCAAAAACTGGGGGCCGAACTGCTCAAACGCCCGAACTTGGCCCGAGCCCATGCGCCCGGCGCGCAGCACATAGGTTTTGATGGTGCGCATGAAGGGGGCGTCTTTGGCTTCGTGGGCTTCGGTTGCCGGGGCGTTCGTGGTGTCTTCAGGCGTCGTCATGGATGGCAGTTGGTGTATGCAAGCCTGTGATTATCGGTGCGATCGGCTCAGTTCCGTCCACTTTTCGAGTGCCTGCACTTTGGCCGTTTGCCCGGGCATGGCAGGCAGGCCCAGCGCTTGCGCGGCAGAGTTCAGTGCGGACAACACGGCCTGCGGTGTTTGCAAATCCAGCGCCACGGCCCCGTTTTGTTTGCTGAGCTTCTCGCCATTCGCGCCCAGCACCACAGGCGTGTGCAGGTATTGGGGTGTGGGCAAGCCCAAAGCCTGTTGCAGCACGATTTGCCGCGCCGTGTTGTCAGCCAGGTCTTGGCCGCGCACCACATGGCCGACGCCTTGGGCGGCATCGTCCACCACCACGGCCAGTTGGTAGGCCCACAGGCCATCGGCTCGGCGCAGCACGAAGTCGCCGACTTCTTCTGGCACGTTTTGCCGTTGCGGCCCCAAGCGCCGATCGGTCCAGTGGGTGAGGGCGGGCAGGCCCAACGCGGTTTGCACGGCTTGTACATTGAGCCGCCAAGCGCGGGCGGCTTGGCCCTTCAGGCCTTGGCGGCAGGTGCCGGGGTAAACGGCGGCGCTGTGCCGGGACACGGGCTGGGATTGCGCTGATTCGATGGCGGTTTCAATGTCCTTGCGAGAGCAGCCGCAGGGGTAGGCCCAGCCTTTTTCAACCAAGTCTTGCAAAGCGGCGGCATAGGCATCGCCCCTTTGGCTTTGCCGCAGCACCGGGCCATCGGGCTGAAGACCGCAGGCGGCCAGTTGCTGCAAGATGGCCTCATCGGCCCCCGGTACGCAGCGGGGCGTGTCCACGTCTTCGATCCGCACCCGCCAAGCGCCGCCATGGGCGCGGGCATCGAGCCAACTGGCCAGTGCGGCCACCAGCGAGCCCGCATGCAAAAGGCCGGTTGGCGAAGGCGCAAACCGGCCTGTGTAGAGCGCTGGCATGTGGAATCAGCGTTTGGCGAGCACCGCCAAAGCCAGTTCCAGGCCAGACACAAAAGCGTCTTCGACCCGATGACCCAAGCACCAGTCGCCGCAAAGGCCGATGCCTTGCGTTTTGGACCACAAGTGGCTTTGCCCCAGAGGTTGGGCCGTTTTGGCGTAAAGCCAGCGGTGGGCTTGGGCATGCGCCGCCGTGACACGGATGCCGGTGATTTCGGCAAACGCTTTGAGCAATTTGCCGGTGACGCGCTCGGGCGAGTCGTCCACATGTTCTGCCGACCACGTTGCACTGGCTTGCACGGTCCAGCGTTCGATGCGCTCGCGGCCGGGCTTGGACGATTCACGCGCCATCCAGGCGATGCGGTGGTGGGTGCTGCGGGCTGCATTCCATTGCGGGCCCAAGGTGATCAGGCCCGGCTGCACCGCTTGGGGGTAGGCCAGCATCAGGGTCCAGCAGGGGTCGACACGAACGTCGCTCAGGGGCGTGGCCAGCTCGCTCAGACCCGAGGCTTGGAGCAAAGCCACGGCTTGCGCGGGTGGCACCGCCAAAATGACTTTGTCAAACCCGGCAAACACATGCTGCCCACCGTCTTCGGTTTCGGTTTGCAGCTGCCAGGCATTTTTCTTCATCGGGTCGGCCATGATTTGCGTGACCCGGGTTTGCAGCTGCACATTGCCGTCTTCGACCAGGGGCGCAGCCCAGGCTTTGACCAAGCCGTTCATGCCGGGGGTGGCCACCCAGTGGCGCTCGCCGCCTGGCAAGCCCGCCTCGATGACGCGACCATTGGGGTCGAGCACGCGAACGGCGTTGGCGCTCCAGGGCTTGCACACGCCAGGGACGGTACCGATGGCCAGCTCAAAGCGCGGGTCGCGCACTGTGAAGTACTGCGCGCCGTGGTCAAAGCTGCCAAACGCGCTGCTGCGGGTGGACATGCGCCCCCCCACGCCACGGCTTTTGTCGAACAGCGTGACGTTGTGTCCGGCCTGGCGCAAAGTGCGTGCGCAAGTGACGCCGGCCATGCCGACGCCGATGATGGCGATGTGTTGTGTGGTCATGGGTTCACTTTATCCGAGAAATGGGCTTGCAAACTGCCCGGGTGGGTTATCCCCGATGGAGTGGATCCGACGTGCACAAGGTGCACCGGGCGCAACAGCGCTTCACGCGTGGCCGAGTGTTCCAGCTGCGCTTGCCACCAGCGCAAGGCTTGCCCAGCCGGTGTTTTGGGGCTCTCGCGCCAGGCGCAGTGGCAAGTGCTGTTGCGCGGCTCATGGACTTTTTTGGCCACGAGCAGACCGTTGTTGATGTAGGGTTGGGCCAGCGATTGGGGCAAAAATCCGCCGCCCAAACCCCGGATTTGGGCCTCGAGCTTGCTGGGCATGTCGGGCACGGTGAACACGTCTTGTCCGCCTTGCAAGCCAATGGTCAGGCCCGCGCCCCGACTGATTGAGTCGGCCACGGCCACAGCGCGGTGCTGCTGCAAAACAGCATCGGTCAGGGGCTCGGGGGCTTGGGCCAGCGGGTGGTGCGCCGCGACTGCATAGACAAATGGGATGACACCCATCACGTTGTGCTTGATGTCAGAGCCCATGCCCGGCACTGGCACCACTCCCAAGGCCAAATCGGCTTGGCCCGAGGTCAGCGCAGCCAGGGTGCCCGACAGGGTTTCGTAGCGTAAGCGCAAGCGGGTGGGTGCACCCAAGGCAAGGAAGCGGGCACACAAATCCATGACCACGCTGCGCGAGATGATGCTGTCGACCGCCACGGTGAACACGGCCTCCCAGCCCGTGGCCACGCGGCGCACCCGGTTGGCCACGGCGTCCATGTCGTCCAGCAAACGGCTGGCTTCGCGCAGCAGTTCATGGCCGGCCGCCGTGGGCACCGCTTGGCGTGCGCTGCGGTCAAACAGCAGCACGTCGAGTGCGTCTTCGATTTGGCGTACCCGATAGGTCAGGGCGCTGGGCACCAAGTTCAGGGCACGGGCCGCTGCGGCAAAGCTGCCTTTTTGGCCAATGGTTTGCAGCATCAGCAGGGCCTCGGGGGTCAGCCAGTCGCGAGGAGTTTGCATGTTGGGGCCTTAAAGATTCAACGAATTTGAATGATGCCAGCAAATCGGGTCAACGATCTCGGCGCTGTTGATGGTTAAAGTTCTGGCTGATCAGGCGGCTCTTTTGGCCGCCCTCAATTGGAGAAACCCATGCTCACCTTGCGCAAATCGACCGAACGCGGCTACGCCGACCACGGCTGGCTCAAGTCGTTCCACAGCTTTTCTTTTGCCAATTATGTTGACCCTGCCCACATGGGTTTTGGCAACCTGCGCGTCATCAACGAAGACCGCATTGACCCAGGCACCGGCTTTGGCACACACGGCCACCGCGACATGGAAATCATCAGCTACGTGCTCTCGGGCAATTTGGCCCACCAAGACAGCATGGGCAACGTCAAAGGCATTCCGCCTGGCGACATACAGCGCATGAGCGCGGGCAGTGGCGTGCGCCACAGCGAGTTCAACCACGCCAAAGGCGAGCAGACCCACTTTTTGCAAATCTGGATCGAGCCCAACGTGACGGGCATTGACCCCGGCTACGAGCAAAAGTCTGTGCCCGAAAGTGCCAAGCGCGGTCAACTCGCTTTGGTGGCTGCGCCTGCAACGGATGCCCAAGCTGCCGCGCACACGGTTGAAATTCACGCAGATGCCCGCATGTATTCAGGCCTCTTCAATGGCTCTGAAAAAGCCAGCCTGACGCTGGACCCAGCCCGCAAAGCCTATGTGTTTTTGGTGCGCGGTGCTTTGCAGGTCAATGGCATGGCGCTGGCGGCTGGCGATGCGGCCATGCTGCAAGCCGAATCGGCATTGACGCTTTCGCACGGCCAAGATGCTGAAGTCTTGGTGTTTGACCTGACCGCTTGAATAGGTGGGCCATTTGAGCCGCCTGCTGATGGCTGCGGTTGTTCTGGCGAAGCCAGGCCTGATCGTTTGTAAACCTATTTTTTGACCGCTTTTTTTTACCCTACTTCAAGGAACTGTCTCATGTCTAAAACCGTTGTTGTTTTCCACTCGGGCTACGGCCACACCCAACGCTTGGCCCAGTTTGTGGCACAAGGCGCCAACGCCCAGAGCATCGCCATTGATGCCGACGGCAACATCACCGATGCCGACTGGGCCACGCTGGACGCGGCGGACGCCATCATCTTCGGCTCGCCCACTTATATGGGCATGGCTTCTTGGCAGTTCAAGAAGTTTGCCGATGCGTCGTCCAAGCGTTGGTTCACCAGCGCCTGGAAAGACAAAGTCGCAGGCGGCTTCACCATCTCGGCCAGCCCCAGCGGTGACAAGCTGTCCACCATCCAGTACTTCATCACCTTGGCCATGCAGCAAGGCATGGTTTGGGTCGGTCAGCCAGCGCTGAACGATGGCAACATCAACCGCATCGGCTCCAACTCGGGCGTGATGGGGCAAGTGGGCCCCACCAGCCCGGCCGAAGACATTCCCCAAGGCGACCTGGACACCGCCAAAGCCTACGGCGAGCGCGTGGCAGCGGTGGCGGCCAAGCTGCGCGGCTGATCGGTCGTTTGGGGTCTGCAAAAGCCGGGGTGATCGCCATCACCCCGGCTTTTTTTATGGGGCCAAGGCAGAGATGACCCCGATAGCGCTCGCCACTTGCTAGGATGAGGGCATGAAAATCATCACGATGTTGCCTTGGCTGGATTGGCTGGCACTGTTTTCCTTTTTTGCCTTGTGGGTGGGTTATGCCTGGTTGGCCAAGGTGCGTGGCCTGCGTGACCAAAGCCTGATTGCCACCACCAACCGTTACCGACAGCTGTGGATGATGCAGGCCACCGGACGCGACCCGCGCATGCTCGATGGCCTGATCACTCAAAACTTGTCGCAGACCCCAGCCTTTTTTTCTTCCACCAGCATCATCATCATCGGTGGCTTGTTTGCACTTTTGGGCACCACCGACAAGGCGGCAGAGCTGGTGGGTGAGATCCCGTTTGCGCAGGCCACGCCTTTGCTGGTTTTTGAATTCAAAATTTTGGTCTTGGTGGGCATCTTTGTGTATGCTTTTTTTCGGTTTTCTTGGTCCATGCGGCAATACACTTTTGTGGCCCTTGTGATTGGTGCCATGCCCCCGCCGGAGGACTTTGAAGCCCAGCGCTTTGACCGTCAGCGCTTTGCAGAGCGCGGGGGGAACCTGGTCAGCGCAGCGGCCGAGACCTTCAACGATGGCTTGCGGGCCTATTATTTTTCGTTCGCGGCCATGGCTTGGTTTTTTTCCCCCATGGCACTGGTGCTGGCCACGGCCTTGGTGGTGCTGATTCTTTACGGACGCGAGTTTCGCTCTGAGGTGTTGCAGGTCTTGCGCGACTGAGTTTCTCGGGCAGGGGACCTCCTACAATGACAACCTATGTTCGTTCACCTGCGCCTTCACACCGAATTTTCTGTCGTTGACTCCACTTGCCGCATCGATGATGTGGTCAAGATGGCGGCCAAAGACGCCCAGCCTGCGCTGGCCATCACCGATCTGAACAACCTCTTTGGCACCGTCAAGTTCTACAAGGAAGGGCGGGGCAAGGGGGTCAAGCCGATCATCGGTGCAGAAATCAACCTCGAAGGCCTGGGGGGCGATTTGGGTGCCACCAGCCGGGTGGTGCTGTTGGTGCAAAACCACCAGGGCTATCTGAACCTGTGTGAGTTGCTGGCCCGAGCCTGGACGCAAAACATTGTCAAAGCGGTGGCGGTGGTCAAGCTGGTTTGGCTCAAAGAACTGTCAGACGGTTTGATCTTGCTTTCAGGGGCCCAGGCGGGTCCGGTGGGGCAGGCCATCGTACAGGGCGACACCGACAAAGCGGCCGATGTGGCGCTGCAGCTGGGCTCGATCTTTCCGCACCGTTTTTACCTCGAGTTGCAGCGCGCGGGCCGCCCCGAAGATGCGCCGCAGGTGGCTGGCGCGGTGGCACTGGCGGCCCGTTTGCACTTGCCCGTGGTGGCCACGCACCCGGTGCAGTTTCATGGCCCCGACGATTACGAGGCCCACGAGGCGCGTGTCTGCATCTCTGAAGGTGAAATTCTGGCCAACCCCAGACGGGTGCGCCGCTTTACCCGAGACCAGTATTTCAAGTCGAGCCAGGAGATGTGCGACTTGTTCGCCGATGTGCCCAGCGCCTTGGCCAACACCTTGCAAATTGCCCAACGCTGCAACCTGAGCTTGGTGTTGGGCAAGCCGCAGTTGCCCAATTTTCCGATTCCGCCCGTGAATGGGGTGGTGATGTCGGTGGAGGATTACTTCCGCCATGTGTCGCACGAAGGGCTGGCCGCGCGGCTGCTGCACCTTTACCCGGCACAGAGTCAGCGCGAAGCCGAGCGCCAGCGTTATGTTGACCGTTTGGAGTTCGAGCTGAACACCATTTTGAAGATGGGCTTTCCCGGCTACTTCCTGATCGTGGGCGACTTCATCCAGTGGGCCAAGGCCAACGGTTGTCCGGTTGGCCCGGGCCGGGGCTCGGGTGCAGGCTCTTTGGTGGCCTACGCTTTGAAGATCACCGACCTCGACCCCTTGCAGTACAACCTGCTGTTCGAGCGGTTCTTGAACCCGGAGCGGGTGTCCATGCCCGACTTCGATATTGACTTTTGCCAGACCAACCGCGACCGGGTGATCGAGTACGTGAAGCAAAAGTACGGCCGCGAGGCGGTCAGTCAGATTGTGACTTTTGGCACCATGGCCGCCCGTGCGGCCATCCGCGATGTGGGCCGCGTGCTGGACATGAGCTACACCTTTTGCGACGGCATCAGCAAACTGATCCCCAACAAACCGGGCATGTCGGTCACGTTGCAGTACCCGCCTGCCACGCCCAAAGACGGTGACAAAAACAACTACGCCATTGCCATGGAGCCGATCTTGTCTGAGCGCATTGAGCGCGAAGAGGACGTGAAGACCCTGATCGAGCTGGCGCAAAAGCTCGAAGGCATGACCCGCAACGTGGGCATGCACGCTGGGGGCGTGCTGATCGCGCCGGGCAAGCTGACGGACTTTTGCCCGCTGTACCAACAGCCGGGCAGCGAATCGGCCGTGAGCCAATACGACAAGGACGATGTGGAGGCCGCGGGACTGGTCAAGTTCGACTTCTTGGGCTTGGCCACGCTCACGATTTTGGAGATCGCCCGGGAGTTCATCATCCAGCGGCACAAGGGGCAAGAAAATTTTGCCTTTGAGAACATTCCGCTCGATGACGCCCCGACGTACAAATTGTTTTCAGACGGCAAAACCGAGGCGGTGTTCCAGTTTGAAAGCCGAGGCATGCAAGGCATGCTGCGCGATGCGCGCCCGAGCCGCTTGGAAGACCTGATCGCCCTGAACGCCTTGTACCGCCCGGGGCCTATGGACCTGATCCCGAGTTTTGTGGCCCGCAAGCACGGCCGCGAGGTCATCGAGTATCCGCACCCGCTGGTGGCCGAGATGCTCAGTGAGACCTACGGCATCATGGTTTACCAAGAGCAGGTGATGCAGACCGCCCAGATTCTGGGTGGCTACAGCTTGGGCGGCGCGGACATGCTGCGCCGGGCCATGGGCAAGAAAAAGGCCGAAGAAATGGCCGAACACCGCGCCATTTTCCGCGCGGGCGCGGCCAAGAACGACATCACCGAAGACAAAGCCGACGAAGTCTTTGACTTGATGGAGAAGTTCGCGGGCTACGGCTTCAACAAGTCGCACGCCGCTGCCTACTCGCTGCTGGCGTACCACACCGGCTGGCTCAAGGTGCACTACACCGCCGAGTTCTTTTGCGCCAACATGACGGTCGAGATGGACGACACCGACAAGTTGAAGGTGCTTTACGAAGACGCGGTCAAGTTTGGCATCCGGTTTGACCCGCCTGATGTGAACCGGGGCACGCACCGCTTCGAACCTGTGACCGACAAAATCATCCGCTACGGATTGGGCGCCATCAAGGGCACGGGGCAGCAAGCGATCGACGCCATCGTGGCGGCCCGCAACGAAGGCGGCCCGTTCACCAGCTTGTTTGACTTTGCGGTGCGCGTGGACCGCACCCGCATCAACAAACGCACGGTGGATGCGCTGATCAAGGCTGGGGCTTTTGACTCGCTGCACATGAACCGCGCGGCTTTGTCGGCCAGCATCGACCGGGCGTTTGAGTTTTCAGCCGCCACCACGGCCAACGCGAACCAAGGCGGCTTGTTCGACATGCTCGGCGACGACTCGCATGGCTCCAGCACGCAAGAGCCTGAGTTGGTGGAGGTGATGCCTTGGGGCATCAAGGAGCGCTTGCTGCTCGAAAAAACAGCCGTGGGCTTCTTTTTATCGGGTCACCTGTTTGATGCCGTGGAGCGTGAGGTGCGGCAGTTTGCCCGCCGCAAGATTGACGAACTGATCGACAGCCGCGAATCGATGGTCCTGGCCGGCATCGTGAGCGATTTGCGCATCATCAACGGCCAGCGCGGCAAGGTGGCGATCTTCAAGCTCGACGACAAAACCGGCATGATGGAAGCCACCGCCGACGAAGCCCTGATCAACTCGGCCAAGCATTTGCTCAAAGACGACGAGCTGATCATCGTCACGGCCAAGATGCAGGCGGACCGTTTCTCGGGCGGTTTCCGCCTCAAGATGGAGCAGATCATGGACTTGGGGGCGGCGCGTTGCCGCTTTGGCAAATACCTGCGCGTGGCCGTCAATGGCCGTGCACCCGACATTGCCCGCATCGTCAAAGAGTTCCCCGCGCAGCGCGAGCAGACCGAACAAGGTGACTTGGTGCGCGGCTTGCCGGTGCGCTTGGTGCTGGAGCGTCGCAACGAAGATTTGGCTGCCCGCGCTGAGCTGGCGCTGGGTGAGGCCGCCAAATTCTTTCCCACCGATGCGGCGCTGGCCAGCTGGATGGCGCAGGCCGATCAGGGTCAGGCGCGGATTGTGTACGACTGAGGCTGCCCGGCTCAGTCCAGTGGCCTGAAGCCCAGCACGATCACAGGGGGGACGCGCCCATCGGTGTCTCTGGGCAGTATTTGGGTTTTGTCGATGGCCCGCAGCACGGCTTCGTCCCATGCTCTGTTGCCGCTCGACTGCACGATGCGGCGGCTCAGGATGGTGCCGTCGACGGCCACCCGGACTTCCACCTCTGCCCGAGCATTGCCTAAAACATCCCCAGGGTAGGTGATGTTGGGTTTGATCCGGCCAATCAGTCGGCCTGCATAGCTGGCAGATGGGCCTGAAGATTTGAGCGCCGTGCCTGTGGCGTTTGGCCCACCCGATGCACCGGCCATGCCTTGCATGCGCTCCAGATTTTCTTTGCGCAAGGCTTCAGCGCGGACCGCATCGGCTTTGGCTTTGGCGGCTTCTTCTTTGCGTTTTTTCTCGTCAGCCAAAGCCTTGGCCTTTTCTGCGGCCTTTTTCTTCTCGAGCACTTGCGCGGCCAGCGCCTTCTTTTTCTCCTCAGCCTTGTCTTTTTCAGCTTTCGCTTTATCGGCTTTTTCTTTTTCAGCTTTTTCTTGGGCTTCTTTTTTCTTCTTTTCCAAAGCCTTGCGTTTGAGCTCTGCTGCTTTTTCTTCTTGCTTGAGTTTGTCTTCTTGCTTTTTCTTTTCAAGCGCAATTTGCGCATCACGCAGCGTGTGATCGGGCTCAGGCTCAGCTTGGGCCGGAGGGGGCACAGGGGTGGGTTCCGGGGCGGGCTTGGGCTCTGACGGTGGCTCGGGTGTGGGTTCCGGTGTGGGCTCTTGCAGTCGAGGTGCCGCCGCTTGCGGCACAGCCGACCACAGTTCGGCCTCGGCTTGCAAGGTTTGGGGTTGTGTTTTCCAAGCGGTAGCCAGTCCCAGCGCTAAGAACAGCAACAAGTGCACTGCACCGGCAACCACCCAGGCGCGTCCCATGCCCGGCTGGGCTGGCGGGGCAAACTCTAAGTGCGGGGCGGGCTTGGCGCTCACGTTAAGGCTTTCAGGGTGCCAGTTGAACTGACAGGCCCACCCTGGCAATGCCCGCGCGCTGCAAGCTGTCCATGACTTTGACCACGGTTTCGTATTTCACGCTGCGGTCGGCGCTGATGACAACGGCGGTGTTGGCGTTGTCGCCCACCAGGCTTTGCACGCTTTTGGCCACGTTGGCCAGGGTGGCACTGTCGGTTTTGCCGTTGTTCACCAGTTCTAGGCGCTCGTCTTTTTGAATGACCACTTGCACCACCTGATCGGGTTGCTTGGCGGCCTTGCCCACGCTGGGCAGATCGACCATGCTGGGTGTGATCATGGGCGCGGTCACCATGAAGATGATCAAGAGCACCAGCATCACATCGATGAAGGGCACCATGTTGATTTCAGAGATGGTGCGGCGACCGCGGCTTCGGGAAGAGGGGGATGGCATGGCGCAATCCCATCAATGGCCAGAGGCCGAATTGCTGCCGCCCGATGAGCCCAAGCTGCGCTGGAGGATGTTGGAGAACTCTTCGATGAAGGTTTCCAGCTTGATGGCGATGCGGTCGACGTCGTGGGAGAAGCGGTTGTAAGCCAGCACGGCTGGAATGGCTGCGAACAAGCCGATGGCAGTGGCCACCAGGGCTTCGGCAATGCCGGGGGCCACTGTGGCCAGCGTGACTTGCTGCAAGCTGGCCAAGCCGGTGAAGGCGTGCATGATGCCCCACACGGTGCCAAACAAACCCACATAAGGCGAGATGGAGCCGACCGAGGCGAGGAAGGCCAGTTGCGATTCGGCCATGTCCATTTCGCGCTGGAAGCTCGCCCGCATGGCGCGGCGTGCCCCGTCGAGCAAAGTGCCCGCGTCGCTGATGCGGCGTTCCCGCAGTTTTTGGTACTCGCGCATGCCGCTGGCAAAAATGCGCTCCATGGGGCCCGACATTTTGGCGTTCTGGCTGGCAGCGTTGAAGAGTTCGTTCAGGCTGGTGCCTGACCAGAACACGCGCTCGAACTCGTCGTTCAGAGTTTTGATGCGTTTGATGGCTGTGATTTTGCGCACGATGGCCGCCCAGCTGGCCACCGAGATACCGAGCAAAATCAGCACCACCAACTGGACCACAAAACTGGCGTGCAGCAGCAGCGAGACGATGGACATGTCTTGGTTCATTTCAGGGCTTCCAGAACAGGGGCCGGGATGCGGCCGGGTTTCAAGGTGGTGCTGTCGACCCAGCCCAGGCGAATGGTGCCTTCGGCCAGGAGTCGGTCGTTACTTGGGGTGGTTTGGCCCGGTGTGCGCAGGTAGGCACGCTGGGCAATGGTCAGGCTGGCTTTGCCGCCGCTTTGCAGCTCGGCGGTCACGACCAGGGTGTCGTCCAGGCGGGCGGGCGAGTGGTATTTGACGGCGGTCTCAGACACGACAAACATGCCACCTGAAGCGTCGCGCAACACCTGCTGGCCAAAGCCCAGGGCACGGAGCCATTCGGTGCGGGCACGCTCAAAAAACTTCAGGTAGTTGGCATAGAACACGATGCCGCCTGCGTCGGTGTCTTCCCAGTAGATGCGGATGGGGTGCTCAAAAGCATTGGCGTTTGCGCTGGGGCTTGGCGTGTTCATGGCTGTAACCAAGCCTTCAGGCGGGTGATGGCGGTTTGCAGTTCAGCCATGGAATTGGCGGTGGAAAACCGCACAAAATGTGCTGTTTGGTCGGTGCCAAAATCGCGCCCGGGTGTGATGGCCACATGGGCGTGTTCCAACGCGGCAAAGGCAAATTCCCAGCTGTCTTTGAGGCCCAGCTGTTGGCACGCGGCCGTGCAGTCGGCCCAGGCGTAAAAAGCCCCATCTGGGGGCACAGGCACGCTCAGACCCAGCGCATTCAGGGCCGGGATGAAGTAGTCACGCCGCGCTTTGAACTCGGCACGGCGGCGCTCGTAGTCGGCCAGGCTCTCGGGCTCAAAGCAGGCCAGGGCTGCCTGTTGTGCCACGGTGCTGGCGCAAATGAACAGGTTTTGTGCCAGGCGCTCCAGCACGGGTGTCAGCTGCTCGGGCACTACCAGCCAGCCCAAGCGCCAGCCGGTCATGTTGAAGTATTTGCTGAAGCTGTTGATGCTGATGACGTCGTCGCCCAAGGCCAGAGCGCTTTGACCGAAAGTGTCATCGTGGCTCAGGCCGAGATAGATTTCGTCGATCAGGGTGATGCCGCCGTGGCTGCGCACCACGTCAAGGATGCGGGCCAGCTCGACCGGTTCAATCGAGGTGCCCGTGGGATTGGAGGGCGATGCCAGCAAGACGCCTCGGGTTTTTGGGCCCCAAGCGGCGGCCACTTTCGCGGCACTGAGCTGAAAGCGCTCTTCGGCGGTGGTGGGCAGCAAGACCGCGGTGCCCTCGGCCGCGCTCACAAAGTGGCGGTTGCAGGGGTAGCTCGGGTCGGGCATCAGGATTTCGTCACCCCGGTCAATCAGGGCCAGGCAGGCCAGTTGCAGGGCCGCCGAAGCGCCCGCTGTGACCACGATGCGGCTGGCGGGCACCTGCACGCCAAAGCGGGAGGCGTACCAGCCGCTGATAGCCTGGCGCAGGGCGTCCAGGCCCAGCGCGGGGGTGTATTGGGTTTGGCCAGACTCGATCACCGCCAACGCGGCTTGCTGCACGAGGGGCGGGGCGGTGAAGTCAGGTTCACCGATGTTGAGAAACACCACAGGCCGGTCGCTTTGGGCGACTTCGCGGGCCTTTTGCGAGGCGGCTTTGGCCACCTCCATGACATAAAAGGGCTCGATGCGCTCGGCACGCTCAGAGATGCGCATGGTGTCTTGGGTCGTTGAGGTGTTTATTTGACACGCCCGGATTGGCGGTCGGCTTGCACTTCGGCACTGCGCAACTCGGGGGCCAAGCCACCCAACACTGCGTTGACGTATTTGTGGCCATCGGTGCCGCCAAAGTCTTTGGCCAGCTCGATGCATTCGTTGAGCACCACACGCCAGGGCACGTCCAGGCAATGCTGCATTTCGTAAACACCGATCCACATGATGGCGTGTTCGACCGGCGAAATTTCGGCAAAGCTGCGGTCGAGCTTGGGCGCGATCAAGGCGTCCAGAGCCTCGGTTTGTTCGGTGCAGCCATAAAGCAGGGCGTCGTAATGGGCCGAGTCGGCTTTGTGAAAGCCCGACAGATCGCGCGTGAAGACGTCGATGTCAGCCGCTTCGTTGCGGCCCACAATGTGCTGGTACAGCGCCTGCAAGGCGAACTCACGCGAGCGGCTGCGGGCAGGTTTGGCCGAGGATTTGCGAGTGCCAGCAGTGGGCTTGGTGTCCGCTGCGGTGACTTCTGACATGGGGGTGGGTTCGGTCATCAGGTGTTCTCTTCGTCGTCCAGACCATCGGCCAACTCGGCCATGTCGGCGGCCAGGTCGTCCATGATGCAGGCCATCTCGACCGCCACGCGGGCTGCGTCGCGCCCCTTTTCGGTTTGGCGCACGATGGCTTGTTCCAGGTTTTCAGTGGTCAGGATGGCATTGGCGATGGGCAGGTTGTAATCCAGGGCCACGCGGCTCACGCCTGCGCCGGATTCGTTGGCCACCAGCTCGAAATGGTAAGTCTCGCCTCGGATGATGCAGCCCAGCGCGATCAGCGCGTCGTATTCGGCACGCTCGGCCATGGCCTGCAAGGCCACGGGTACTTCGAGTGCGCCGGGCACCATGACGTGGTCGATGCTGGTCACGCCCAGGGCTTCGAGCTCTTCGATGCAGGCTTTGGCCAGGGCGTTGGTGATGTCTTCGTTGAAGCGGGCTTGCACGATGCCGATGTGCAGAAATTGGCCGTCGAGTTCTTCGGCCTGGCCTTTGTTGGCTTCGAGCATGGTTATTCCTTGGGGATGTAAGCGGTGATTTCGAGGCCGTAGCCGGTCATGCTGGGCATGCGGCGGGGCTGGCCCATGAGGCGCATTTTGTGCACGCCGCATTCGCGCAGAATTTGTGCGCCCACGCCGTAGGTGCGCAGGTCCATCTTGCCGCGCTCAGGCGCTTGGGCCGAACGGGCACGGCCTTCAAATTGGGCCAGCAATTGGTCTGCCGACTCGCCACAGTTGAGCAGCACCGCCACGCCACAGCCTTGGGCATTGATGTAACTCAGGCTGGCGTCCAGGCCCCAGGAATGCATGGCGCGGTTCACTTCGAGGGCGTCGAGCACCGACAGCGGCTCGTGCACGCGGACCGCCACCTCGGTCTCGGGTGTCCATTCGCCCTTGACCAAAGCCAGGTGCACAGCTTGGTTGGTTTGGTCGCGGAAGGCGTGGGCGGTGAACTCGCCATGCGCGGTTTGAAGTGGGCGGCTGCCAAGGCGTTCCACCAGCGATTCGTTCCGGCTGCGGTGCTCGATCAGGTCGGCGATGGTGCCGATTTTCAGGCCGTGCTCGGCCGCGAAGATTTGCAGATCGGGCAGGCGGGCCATGGTGCCGTCGTCCTTCATGATCTCGCAGATCACCGACGAGGGGCTGCAACCGGCCATGGCGGCCAGGTCGCAACCGGCTTCGGTGTGGCCAGCGCGCATGAGCACGCCGCCGTCCACCGCTTGCAGCGGGAAGATGTGGCCAGGTTGCACCAGGTCGGTGGGCTGGCTGGTCTTGGCCACGGCCGCTTGCACCGTGCGGGCACGGTCGGCGGCCGAGATGCCGGTTGTCACCCCTTCGGCCGCTTCAATCGACACGGTAAACGCCGTGCTGTAGACGGTGCCGTTGCGCGCCGCCATGGGCGGCAGCTTCAAGAATTCGCAGCGCTCGCGGGTGAGCGTCAGGCAAATCAAGCCCCGGCCAAAGCGGGCCATGAAATTGATGGCTTCGGGGGTGACATGGTCAGACGCCAGGACCAGGTCACCTTCGTTTTCGCGGTCTTCTTCATCAACCAGGATCACGATGCGGCCGGCCTTCATTTCGGCCACGATTTCTTCAACGGGCGAAATGGCCACGGGCATGCGTTGTTCGGGCGCGTTCATGGGGTGTCTTTCTGGGTCAGGCCTGCGCTGAGCATGCGCTCAACATAACGGGCCACGGTGTCGATTTCGAGGTTGACCCGGCTGCCCGCTTGCAGGCTGCCGAGGGCGGTGTTGTCCACGGTGTGCGGGATCAGGTTGATGCTGATCTCGCAGCCATCGGTCAGATCAGTCACGCGGTTGACGGTGAGGCTCACGCCATTGACGGTGATGGAGCCCTTGTAAGCGAGGTATTTGGCCAGGGTGTGCGGGGCCAAAATGCGCAGCTCCCAGCTTTCGCCGATTTGCGCAAAGTGGCTGATTTGGCCCACGCCATCGACGTGGCCGGACACGATGTGCCCGCCCAAGCGGTCGTTGGCGCGCAAAGCTTTTTCAAGGTTCACCGTGCCTTCTTGGTCCAGACTGCTGGTTTTGTCCAGCGATTCGGCCGAGATGTCGATGGTGAATTGACGGCGCTCGGGGTTGAAGGTGGTGACGGTCATGCAGGCGCCGTTCAGGGCGATGCTGTCGCCCAGGCCTACATCGTCGAGATACCCGGCGGGGGCCTCGATGGTGAGGCGCTTGCCGTGGTGTAAAGAGCGACCCAGGTCGTGGGTGGCGACGATTCGCCCCACGCCGGTGATGATTCCGGTGAACATAGCTGTCTATTTTCGCAGGTAAAGAGGGTGATTCGAACGGACTTGCAACAAAAAAGCAGGCCCAAGCCCTGGCCACGGATCAGGGTTAACCAAGGGCCATGTGAGCTGGATGTGTGCCTAGAATGGTGCATTGCAGCAGATTGTTCAATTGCCTTCCCCCATCAGGAGTATTCATTGCCGGTCAAGCCCCAAGCCAAAGCGGCCAAAAAGTCTTCCTCCGCCCAAGCTTGCGCTGCCCCGGTTTTGGCCCCAGCGCGGACCATCAAAAAATACCCCAATCGGCGCTTGTATGACACGCAGACATCCAGTTATGTGACCCTGGCCGAAATTAAAAAACTGGTCATGACCGCATCCCCAGTGGTGGTGCTGGACGCCAAAACTGGCGACGACCTGACGCGCTCCATTTTGTTGCAGATCATCCTGGAAGAGGAGTCTGCGGGGGCGCCGATGTTCAGCGAAGCGGTGTTGTCCAACATCATCCGTTTTTATGGCCATGCGATGCAAGGCCACATGGGGTCTTATTTGGAAAACCATGTGCAGTCGTTCATGGATTGGCAAAGTAAGCTCGGGGAATCCAGCCCGACCCTGAGCCCCGAAGTCTGGTCTCAGTTCATGCAGTGGCAAACGCCGCTGATGCACAACATGTTTTCTGGTTTGGCCGACCCTTCGCAAAATGTCATGGCGCAGGTGCAAGAGCAGATGCAGAAAAACACCCAACAGATGCTCGGCGCCTTGGGTTTGAAGACCTGAAGGTGGCTTGATAGTCATTTGTCACCGTGTTGTCGTTTTTCCGGGGACAATGCGGGGATGAGTGAAATGAACATCAACGCCTCCGTGCCCACCCCCAAAGTGGGTTTTGTCAGCTTGGGTTGCCCCAAAGCTTTGACCGATTCCGAACTGATCCTGACGCAATTGAGCGCCGAGGGTTACCAAACCTCTAAAACCTTTGAGGGGGCAGACCTCGTCATCGTGAACACCTGCGGGTTCATCGACGAAGCCATCAAAGAAAGCCTGGACACCATTGCTGAGGCATTGAGCGAAAACGGCAAGGTCATCGTGACCGGTTGCCTGGGGGCCAAAACAGGCGAGGGTGGCGGCAACATGGTGCTGGAAATGCACCCCAGCGTGCTGGCGGTGACCGGTCCGCACGCCACCCAAGAGGTGATGGACGCTGTGCACACGCACCTGCCCAAACCGCATGACCCCTTTCTGGATTTGGTGCCCGGTGGCTTTGGCGAGGCGGGCCTGAAGCTCACGCCGCGCCACTATGCGTATCTGAAAATCAGCGAAGGCTGCAACCACCGTTGCACCTTTTGCATCATCCCTTCCATGCGAGGTGACTTGGTGTCACGCCCCATTGGCGATGTGCTCAAAGAAGCCAAAGCCTTGTTTGAGGGTGGGGTGAAAGAACTGCTGGTCATCAGCCAAGACACCTCGGCCTACGGCGTGGATGTGAAATACCGTACCGGCTTTTGGGATGGCAAGCCGGTCAAGACCCGCATGCTGGAGTTGGTGCAGACGCTGGGCGAGATGGCCCGTGAGCATGGTGCCTGGGTTCGTTTGCACTATGTCTATCCTTACCCGAGCGTGGACGACATCATCCCCTTGATGGCCGAAGGGCTGGTGTTGCCCTATTTGGATGTGCCGTTTCAGCACAGCCACCCCGATGTGCTCAAGCGCATGAAGCGCCCGGCCAGCGGCGAGAGGAATTTGGAACGCATCCAGCGTTGGCGCGAGTTGTGCCCCGAGTTGGTGATTCGCAGCACCTTCATTGCCGGCTTCCCAGGAGAGACCGAAGAAGAGTTTGAGCACTTGCTGGGCTTTTTGCGCGAAGCGCAAATTGACCGCGCGGGGTGTTTCGCCTACAGCCCGGTCAAGGGCGCTACGGCCAATGAGTTGCCGGGCATGCTGCCCGAGGCGCTGCGTGAAGAGCGCCGCGCCCGTTTCATGGCCGTGGCCGAAGAGGTGTCGATTGCTCGATTGCAGCAACGTGTGGGCGCAACCATGCAGGTGTTGGTGGACAGCGCTCCTGCCATGGGCCGACGCGGCGGGGTGGGCCGCAGCTTTGGCGATGCACCTGAGATCGATGGCGTGGTGCGTTTGCTTCCGCCTGAGAAGATCAGCAAAACACTCAAAGTGGGTGAATTCACACGCGCCCGCATTCTCAGCGTGGAAGGCCACGACTTGGTGGGGGTGCCGGTTTGAGGGTCTGCGGCGAACGTCTGCGCAGCTTGAGTGCTGTCGGCGTACGCCGCAGGGCTTTGAGTTTGACGACCCCCGCTCACAAAGCCTTGGGTGGTCAAACCTCTTTTTTGACAAGTGGTGATTTTGAAGAGGGCAACAAAAAAGCCGTTGATCAGAAATCAACGGCTTGTGATGTTTTGAGCTTATCGCATTCGATAAGATTGGTGCCCAGAAGAGGACTCGAACCTCCACGATGTTACTCGCTAGTACCTGAAACTAGTGCGTCTACCAATTCCGCCATCTGGGCATCTCAGGAAGCCTTTGATTATAGGCTCTGCTGCGCCGGCTTTTGGCCGGTTTCGCAGGAAAGTGCAAAAATGAATGGGGCCATTGAACAGGGGCCTGCAACTTGCGGCAACAAAAAAGCCGGTGGCTTGTGGCCATCGGCTTTGTCGGTTTTGTGTTTGTTTAAGATGGTGCCCAGAAGAGGACTCGAACCTCCACGATGTTACTCGCTAGTACCTGAAACTAGTGCGTCTACCAATTCCGCCATCTGGGCATCTCAGGAATCCAAGGATTGTATATTAAAAAAGTAGCTCCAACCAGCGGGATGCTGGACGAAATCGAAGGCCAGGTGCAAGGTCACCGCGATGGCCATGGCTTTCTGATTCGCGACGATGGCGAGTCGGATATTTACCTCTCGCCCAACGAAATGCGCGCTGTTTTGCACAAGGACCGCCTGAAGGTTCGCATCGTGCGCCAAGACCGCAAAGGGCGTCCCGAAGGGCGCATCGTCGAGATCGTGGAGCGCCCGGAACAGCCCATCATTGGCCGCTTGTTGCACGAAGGTGGTTTGTGGCTGGTCGCCCCCGAAGACAAGCGCTACGGGCAGGACGTGATGATCCCCAAGAGTGCCACGGGTGCTGCCAAGCCTGGCCAGGTGGTCGTGGTTGAGTTGACCGAGCCCCCCGCTTTGTTTGGGCAGCCTGTGGGTCGCGTGACAGAGGTGCTGGGCGAGATCGATGACCCAGGCATGGAGATCGAAATTGCTGTGCGCAAATACAGCGTTCCGCACGAGTTCTCTGCTGAATGCATCGACCAAGCCAAAGGCCTGCCCGACAAGGTGCTGGCCAAGGACCGCAAGGACCGCGTGGACCTGCGCGATGTGCCCTTGGTCACCATCGATGGCGAAGACGCCCGCGATTTTGACGATGCGGTGTATTGCGAGCCAGCCAAAGTCGGACGCGGCAAAGGCTGGCGTTTGCTGGTGGCGATTGCCGATGTGAGCCACTATGTGCAAACCGGCAGTGCCATTGACATCGATGCCTACGACCGCGCCACCAGCGTGTATTTCCCGCGCCGCGTGATCCCCATGCTGCCCGAGAAATTGTCCAACGGCCTGTGTTC
>OBPM01000061.1_pt1 | contig 21170 bp, 21 predicted proteins | sample 1493981 | NCBI WGS metagenome assembly OBPM01 (sample SAMEA3275485, study PRJEB22092) | marine metagenome | reverse complement strand
TCACAAAAAATTGATAAAACAATCAATAAAAGGGTGGGCTAATGATTTTGAGTCTTGAATGGGTCAGCAGTTGCGCCATGCGATGGGGAGGCCTCGCAGCAGTAGGCTTTTTTGCGATGGTTTTGACAGGTTGTCAAACAATGGGGGGAGCGGCCATCGAGGCACATGAGTTCAACACCTTCAATCCCAAGCCCCTAGAGAAACGCGTGATCAAAGAGGTTAAATTGCGTTGGGAAGTGCGGGAGGATGTGGCTCAGTATTGCGCCAGATCCATCGGCATGGGGCGGGAACAAGCCTACATCACACCGCCCGTGGCCTGCGCAGTTTGGCATGTGGCGAACAAAGAATGCGTCATCGTCACAGGTCTACAAACCACGCATGTGGCTCTGGGCCACGAAGTCCGACACTGCTTCGAAGGCCATTTCCATAAATAAGTAACAGCGAAGTTGCCCTTTAAGCCGGCACTCTTCGCTGATAAAAGCCTGGTCAGGCCTTACGCAATGCTTCGCGCAGCTTGTCGCCCAGATCGGGGCGTGCTGCAAACGGGTCGGGCGGGTTGTGGCCTTGCACGATGGCTTCCATGCGGCTTTGCACGTTGCCCAGCGCTTGCGGGTGGCTGTAGATGTAAAACTGGTCGCTGGCCACGGCATCAAACACTTTTTGGGCCACATCGGCCGCTGACACTTTGCCACTGCTGACGGCTTTGTCGCTTTGGGCTTGGCCAATCAATTGGCTGGCTGTGGGTTTGTCAGCCGCCAGATCGGTGGGGCGGTTGCGTTGGCTTTGGCTGATGCCGGTGGGCACAAAGTAAGGGCACAACACGCTGGCGCTGACTTGGTCGGTCACCAAGTGCAGGTCTTGGTAGAGGGTTTCTGTCAAAGCCACCACGGCGTGTTTGCTGACGTTGTAGATGCCCATGTTGGGCGCCGTGAGCAAACCGGCCATGCTGGCGGTGTTGACGATGTGGCCGCGGTAAGCCGGGTCGGCCTTGGCGGCGGCAAGCATCATGGGCGTGAACAAGCGCACGCCGTGCACCACGCCCCAGAGGTTGACGCCCAGCACCCATTCCCAGTCGGCGACCGAGTTTTCCCAAACCAAGCCCCCTGCCCCCACGCCCGCGTTGTTGAACACGAAGTGCGGTGCGCCAAAGCGCTCTTGCACGTCGGTGGCCAGCTGTTCCATGGCCTGGGCGTTGGAGACATCCACTTTGCGCGCCAGCACTTGCGCGCCTTGGGCGGTCATTTCGGCTTCGGCCTTGTCGAGTGCGTCTTGCTGCACGTCGATCAGCACCAGGTTCATGCCCAGTTTGGCACCGATGCGGGCGCATTCCAGCCCGAAGCCCGAGCCTGCACCCGTCAAGACGGCGGTTTTGCCTTGGAAGTTGTCAATCATGGTGTGGCCTTTTTCAAAGTGAATCCCACGCGAGGAAAGTGAACATGGACCGTGCCGGTCTGCGCATCGCTGCGGCGCAGGGTGTAACGGGTGCGGGTGGCGGCGATCAATTCGCCTTCGGTGGGCTCCAGCCCAAAGTGGTCGGCCGCGATCACGACCTGGCTGCCCAGGGCGATACCGTGTTCGTCCTGGAAAGTTTGATCTTGCAAAGCCGCTGGCGTGGCGTTGTGGGCCACTTGCAGAGCTTCTGCGGCATGGCACTTGCCGGGTGTGCCCTGCCCGATGGCTTTCATGCGGGCCATCCAAGATTTGACCTCGGGTGTCGCGTCAAAAATACCGGCCAAGGCGGGTGTGCGCTCTTGCGTGAACCACAACGGGTGATAGGCGGCAAAGTCGGCCAAGCTGGCTTGTGCGCCGAGCAAGAAGTCTTGCCCTTGCAGCATGCTGGCCAGGTGACGCAGATAGCTTTGGTAGGTGGGGGTCGCTTCGGCGGGCGACATGCGCGACGCGCCGCTGCGCATGGCCGTGCGGTCGGCCACAAAGGCCTGCACGCCTTCTGCAGGCGCACCGGCAAAGACCTGTGCCACGCCTGCGGGCTGAAAGTTGTAGGCCATGGCGGCGGTGAACAAGGCGCTGTCGGCCCATTGCGCCACGATGCGGGCATTGCCTTCAACACCCGCGGGGTACAAGCTGGGCGTGGGCGCAATGTGCTCCAGCACATCGCAAATCAGGGCCGTGTCGCAATACACGTCCGCACCGATCTGCAACACCGGGGTTTTGCGGTAACCGCCCGTGAGCGCTGTCAGCTCGGGCTTGGGCATGACCATCGGGATGAACACGCTTTTCCAGGCCAGTTGTTTGTGGCCCAAAACCAGCCGGATCTTCTCGGCAAACGGCGAGGTTGGGTAGTGGTGCAGGATCAGATCGGACATACGGCCAGCCTCAGACCAGTTTGACCAGCTGCTTGCCGAAGTTCTTGCCCTTGAGCAAGCCAAGGAAGGCCTCGGGCGCAGCGGCCAAGCCTGGGGCCACGGATTCGCGGGGGCGCAGCTTGCCGGTGCCCACCAAGGTGCCCAGCTCTTGCAGGGCCTCGGGCCAGATTTCCATGTGTTCGCTGACGATGAAGCCTTCGATCTTCATGCGGTTGACCAAAATCAGGGCCGGGTTGGCCATGGGCAGGGGCGCGCCGTCGTAGCCGGCGATCATGCCGCACACCGCGATGCGGGCGAAGGCGTTGGTGCGCAGCATCACGGCGTCGAGCACCATGCCACCGACGTTTTCAAAGTGGCCATCGATGCCGTTCGGGCAGGCTTCGCGCAGGGCTTTGGACAGCGAGATGTAGTCCTTGTGCTCTTTGTAGTCGATGCAGGCGTCAAAGCCCAATTCGTTGACCACGTAATCGCATTTGTCTTTGCCGCCGGCAATGCCAACGACCCGGCAACCGCGTGCTTTGGCCAGTGCGCCATAGGCGCTGCCCACCGCGCCGCTGGCGGCACTCACGGTCACGGTCTCACCCGCTTTGGGGGCGATGATTTTGACCAAGCCATACCAAGCGGTCACGCCAGGCATGCCCACGGCGCCCAGGTAGTGCGACAGCGGCACATGGGTGGTGTCGACTTTGCGCAGTGCGCCGAACACGTTGGCATCGACCACGCTGTACTCTTGCCAGCCGCCCATGCCCACGACTTGGTCACCGGCTTTGAACTTGGGGTGGCGGCTGTCCACCACTTCGCCCACGGTGCCGCCAATCATGACGTCACCCAAGGGCTGGGGCACGGCATAGCTTTTGCTCTCGTTCATGCGGCCGCGCATGTAGGGGTCGAGGCTCAGGTAGTGGTGACACACCAGAACTTCACCTTCTTTGAGTTCAGGCAATGGCAATTCGACCATCTTGAAGTTGTTGGCGGTGGCCTCGCCCTGAGGGCGGTTGTCTAAAACGATGCGGTGGTTGATGGGCATGTGTGTCTCCAGTGAATTTGAAAGCGTTAATCGGTGGAAGGTGAAGCGGTTTCGCGACGGCTGACGTATTTGAAGGTGCCCGTGGCGTGGGCGCAGAGTTGGCCTTGGGCATCGAACACGCTGGCTTCGGTGAAGGCCATGCTGCGCGTGCGGTGTTGCAAATGGCCTTTGCCCACCAGGGCTTGGCCAGCCAACACTTTGGCGGGGCGCATGAAGCTGGTTTTCATCTCGATGGTGACCACGCCCATGTCGGGGTCCACGCTGCGGGCAGCGGTGGCCATGATCACGTCGAGGAAGGTCATGACGGCACCGCCGTGTGTGACATCGAATGAATTGAAGTGCTCGGGGCGCGGCGCGAAATGCAGCTCGGACTCGCCGCCTTCAAACTTTTCGAGCGTAAAACCCAGGTGGTCTACAAAGGGGATCTTGGCGCCAAACGGAATGCTCATGTTCAAGGGCTTTCCCATCAGCCGCCGATGATGGCGCTGACACCGCCATCGACCGCCATCCATTGACCGGTGATGTGTTTGCCCGCGTCCGATGCAAACAACAAGGCCAGGCCTTTGAGGTCTTCGTCGTCGCCCAGGCGGCGCAGCGGCGCGCCTTGGGCCATCTTGTCTGCGCCCAGTTTTTCCAGCAGGCCGTAGGTCATCTTGCTGGGGAAAAAGCCCGGGCAAATGGCGTTGACGGTGATGCCGTGTTCGCCCCACTCGCCCGCCAATGCGCGGGTGAAGTTGACCACGGCACCTTTGGAGGTGTTGTAGGCGATGGTCTTCATCTCAGACGGGTTGCCCGCCAAACCGGCGATGGAGGCGACGTTCAGGATGCGGCCTTTGCCACGCGGAATGAACGACAGCTTGGCCACTTCTTGCGACAAGATGAAATAGCCGCGGACATTCAGGTTCATGACCTTGTCCCAGGCTTCAACCGGGTGGTCTTCGGCTGGAGCGCCCCAAGTGGCACCGGCGTTGTTCACCAAAATGTCGATTTGCCCCATGCGCTCCATGGTTTCCGCGGCCAGGCGGCGGATGTCTTCTTCTTTACCGCAGTCGGCGGCAATCCAGCGGGCATCGATGCCCGCCGCTTGCAGCTCGGCAGCAGCGGCTTCCAGATCGGCCGCTTTGCGCGAGCTGAGCATGATCTTGGCACCCGCTTCGCCCAGGGCATGCGCCATTTGCAGGCCCAGGCCACGAGAGCCGCCCGTGACCAAGGCCACTTGGCCGGTCAGGTCAAAAAGTTGTTGAACAGTGCGTGTCATCGGTTGGCTCCTTTTATTCGACGTTGAAATCCATGCAGCGGCGCTCTTGCACGACCGCTTTCATGAAGGGTTTGATGGCCACATGATCGGGGTGATTCTGGTAAGCCGCTAGCACCTGCGCGTCATCGACGAGCATGTGCAACACCAAGTCGTTGGTGCAGTCCATGCCGGGCGTGGCAGTGGCGACTTCAAAAGCGCGAATACCGGGCACCACCTGGGCGCACGACAACAGCAAGCCCTTGGCCTTGGCCAGATTGGTGGCTTTGTCGGCCCCCTCTGCGTGGTCCTGGAGGTTCCACATCACGATGTGGCGGATCATCAGAACGCGTCCTCGGGCAAGTCGGCGCAAGTGGCGTCGCGGCTGCTGACCACGGCCAGCCAAGCCCCGATCTTGGGCAGCTCATAACGGAAAAAGTAGCGGCAAGCGGCGCGCCGGCCCACCGCAGCAGGGCTGTGGTCGTTGCCCAGGCTGTTGGCCACGTCGAGCCAGATCCAGGCGATGACCGTGTGGCCAAAGGCCTGCAAATACGGCACGGCGTTGGCCAAGGCTTGCGCAGGCTGGGCACCGTCCCAGGCTTGTTGGGTGGCTTGGCCCACTTGATGCAGGGCATCGCGCAAAGCGGCTGCCTCTGGGCCCCAACCCGATTCGGCTTTGGCGGCCGTGGCCAACATGCGCTCGGCCAAGAGCTGCAGGCCCCGGCCGTTTTCCATCAGCACTTTGCGGCCCAACAAGTCCATCGCCTGGATGCCGTGGGTGCCCTCGTGGATCATGTTCAGGCGGTTGTCGCGCCAGTACTGCTCGACCGGAAAATCCCGCGTGTAGCCGTAGCCGCCGTGAATTTGGATGGCCAAGCTGTTGGCTTCCAGGCACCACTCGCTGGGGAAACTCTTGACGATGGGCGTGAGCACCTCCAGCAGCAGGCGCGCCACATCGGCGTCTTCGGCTGTGCCGGTGTGTTGCTCGTCCACCAGGCGGGCGCAGTACAAGGCCAAAGCCAGAGCGCCTTCGCTGTAAGCCTTTTGCGCCAACAGCATGCGTTTGATGTCGGCGTGCTCAATGATGCGAACTTGGGGCTGGCTGGCGTCCTTGCCCCCTGCCCCGGTGGGTCTGCCTTGTGGGCGGTTTTTGGCGTAGTCCAAGCTGGCGTAATAACCGGCCATGCCCAGCATGGTGGCGGCCATGCCCACGCCAATGCGGGCCTCGTTCATCATGTGGAACATGCAGCGCAGGCCTTCACCGGGCTTGCCGACCAAGTAGCCCACGGCACCTGTGTCACCTCTCACCGGGTACTTGCCCTCACCAAAGTTCAGCAGCGTGTTGGTCGTGCCGCGCCAGCCCAATTTGTGGTTCAGGCCGGCCAGCGCCACGTCGTTGCGCTCACCCGTCAGCTGCCCATTCGTGTCCACCATCTTTTTGGGCACGATGAACAGCGAGATGCCGCGAACGCCTGGCACCAGCTGGCCATTGGCGTCGGGGATCTTGGCCAACACCAAATGGATGATGTTTTCGGAGAGTTCATGCTCACCCGAGGAGATCCACATCTTGTTGCCCTTGAGGCGGTAACGCGCCCCCAAAGCATCGGATTCAAAGTCTGCGCCATCGGGCGTGGCGCGGGTCGTCACGTCGCTGAGCGACGAACCGGCTTGCGGTTCGCTCAAGCACATGGTGCCCGAAAAGCGGCCATTGAATTCGTTGGCGGCAAACACCTGCTTTTGCAAATCGGTGCCGTGCACCATGAGCAAATTGGCGTTGCCACTGGTCAGCATGCCCGAGCCGATGCTGACCGAGGCCATGGCAAAAAACGCATTGGCCGCCGCCTCCACGGTGTAGGGCAGCTGCATGCCGCCGATCTCGTAGTCTTGCGCGGCACTGAGCATGCCCGACTCGGCATAGGCCTTGTAGGCGTCGTGTGTGGCCTGAGGCAGGATGACTTTTTCGCCGTCAAAGTGCGGCTCTTGCGTGTCCACCAGACGGTTAAAAGGCGCGTACTTCTCGCGGGCGATGCGCTCGCAGGTGTCGAGCACGGCGTCAAAGGTTTCACGCGAGTGGTCGGCAAAGCGCTCGCGGCTTTGCAGGCTTTCAACCTTCAGCCAGTCGTGCAGCAAAAAATCAACGGTGGGGCGCAGGCTCATGTCGCATCATCCCGGTTTAAAAAACAGACAAAGAAAAAGGCGGTCAGCTGCAAACCGACCGCCTTGGTGTTGATCAGGCGTCAACAGCCACGGGCATCACAGCACTTCAAAAATGCCGCAAGCGCCCATGCCGCCGCCAATGCACATGGTCACCGCCACGCGCTTGGCACCACGGCGTTTGCCTTCAATCAGGGCATGGCCCGTCAGGCGCTGGCCCGACACGCCGTAGGGGTGACCCACAGCGATCGCACCACCGTTGACGTTCAGGCGGTCGGCCGGGATGCCCAGCTTGTCGCGGCAGTACAGCACCTGCACGGCAAAGGCTTCGTTCAGTTCCCACAGGTCGATGTCTTGCACGGTGAGGCCCAAACGCGCCAGCGCTTTGGGCACGGCGTACACGGGGCCAATGCCCATTTCGTCAGGCTCGCAACCGGCCACGGCAAAACCGAGGAATCGGCCCAGGGGCTTCAAGCCGCGTTGCTCGGCCAGTTTTTCGTCCATGAGCACGCAAGCGCCTGCGCCGTCCGAGAACTGGCTGGCGTTACCGGCCGTGACCAAACCACCGGGCAAAGCCGAGCGCAAGCCGCTGATGGCTTCCACGGTGGTGCCTTCGCGCAGGCCTTCGTCCACGCTCACAGTGACTTGCTTGGTGGTCATGCCCATGACCTTGTCGATCACGCCTTGGGTGACGGTGATGGGGGCGATTTCGTCGTTGAACAAACCCGCAGCTTGCGCAGCGCAAGCCTTTTGCTGGCTGGCCGCACCATACGCGTCCATCACATCGCGGCCGATTTTGTAGCGCTTGGCCACTTGCTCGGCGGTTTGCAGCATGTTCCAGTAAATCTCGGGCTTCATCTTGGCCAGCGCCAAGTCTTGCAGCATGTGGGTGTTCATCTCTTGCTGCACGCAAGAAATGCTTTCCACGCCACCGGCCACATACACCTGGCCTTCGCCCGCGATGATGCGTTGCGCAGCCAGTGCAATGGTTTGCAGGCCAGACGAGCAAAAGCGGTTCACGGTCATGCCCGAGACCGAGATGGGCATGCCGGCCTTCAAGGCGATCTGGCGGGCAATGTTGGCCCCCGTGGCCCCTTCGGGTGTGGCGCAGCCCATGATCACGTCTTCGACTTCGGCGGCGTCAATGCCAGCGCGGGCCACGGCGTGTTGCACGGCGTGACCGCCGAGTGTTGCGCCGTGGGTCATGTTGAAAGCGCCCTTCCAGCTCTTGGCCAGAGGGGTGCGTGCGGTAGATACGATGACAGCATTCGTCATGATGGTCCTTTCAAGTGGGGGACAGCGCTGGAGATCTGTCCCGCCAAAAATTTAAAAAATCAGTTGAATGTCTTGCCTTCGGCCACCAGACGCTGCAACAGCGGAGCGGGTTGCCAGAATTGGGCGTCGTCGAGCGGGTTCTTGGCAAAGCGCTTCATGGCTTCGGCCACGTTGAACAAGCCCACGGTGTCGGCGTACAGCATGGGGCCACCGCGCCAGAACGGGAAGCCGTAACCGGTGATGTAGACCATGTCGATGTCGCTGGCCTTGCTGGCAATGCCTTCTTCCAGAATGTGGCAAGCCTCGTTCACCAAGGAATACACCAAGCGCTGCACGATTTCTTCGTCGGAAATTTTGCGGGGCGTGAGGCCCAAAGCGGCGCGGTGCTTCTCGATCATCTCGACCACCACGGCGCTGGGGATCGCGTCGCGTTTGCCGGTTTGGTAGTCGTACCAGCCTGCGCCGGTTTTTTGGCCGTAACGGCCCATCTCGCACAGCAAGTCAGCGGTTTTGCTGTACTTGAGGTCGGGCTTTTCGGTGTAACGGCGCTTGCGAATCGCCCAGCCGATGTCGTTGCCCGCCAGGTCGCCCATGCGGAACGGGCCCATGGCAAAGCCGAATTTCTCGACCGCTTTGTCCACCTGTGCGGGGGTGCAGCCTTCTTCGATCAAAAAGCCCGCTTGGCGGCTGTATTGCTCGATCATGCGGTTGCCGATGAAACCATCGCACACACCCGAGACCACCGAGGTTTTCTTGATCTTTTTGCCGATGGCCATGACGGTGGCCATGACATCTTTGGCAGTTTGCGCGCCGCGCACCACTTCCAACAGCTTCATCACGTTGGCGGGGCTGAAGAAGTGCATGCCCACCACGTCTTGAGGGCGCTTGGTGAAGTTGGCGATCTGGTTCACGTCCAAGGTGGAGGTGTTGGAGGCCAGGATAGCGCCGGGCTTCATCACTTCGTCGAGCTTCTTGAAGACGGCTTCTTTCACGCCCATCTCTTCAAACACGGCTTCGATCACCAGGTCGGCTTGGCCGATGTCGTCGTAGCTCAGCGTGGTGCTGAGCAAGGCCATGCGCTGCTCGTATTTGTCTTGCTTGAGCTTGCCTTTTTTGACTTGGGCTTCGTAGTTCTTGCGGATGGTGGCCACGCCACGGTCGAGCGCGTCTTGCTTCATTTCGAGCATCTTGACCGGGATGCCCGCGTTCAAGAAGTTCATCGAGATGCCGCCGCCCATGGTGCCCGCGCCAATCACGGCCACGCTCTGGATGTTGCGCTGGGGCGTGTCACTGGGCACGTCGGCGATCTTGCTGGCGGCACGGTCGGCCATGAAGATGTGGCGCAGCGAACGGCTTTCAGGGGTGAACATGAGGTTGGTGAAAATCTCACGCTCGAACACCATGCCGTCATCGAACTTTTTCTTGGTCGCCGCTTCCACGGCGTCCACGCACTTGAGTGGCGCAGGCAGGTTTTTGGCCATGCCTTTGACCATGTTGCGGGTGAACTGGAAGTACGCATCGCCTTGAACATGCTTGCAAGGCAAATTGCGCACCAGTGGCAAGGGCGAGCCGTCTGCGTGAGCGGCAGCCACTTTGCGGGCCATGGCCAGTGCTTCTTCGGGCAGGCTTTCGGCCGACTGGGCCATGGCATCAAACAGCTTTTGGCCAGGCAACATGGCCAGCATTTCGCTCTTGATGGCTTCGCCACTGACAATCATGTTCAGCGCTGCTTCAACGCCGATCACGCGGGGCAGACGCTGCGTGCCGCCTGCACCGGGAATCAAGCCCAACTTGACTTCGGGCAGCGCAATAGAGGTGCCTGGCGCAGCAATGCGGTAGTGGCAGCCCAGGGCCAACTCCAAACCACCGCCCATGGCGACCGAGTGGATGGCCGCCACAACGGGTTTGGTCGAATTTTCGCAAGCGCGGATCACGCTCAACAAATTGGGCTCTTGCACCGCTTTGGGCGAGCCAAATTCACGGATGTCGGCACCGCCCGAAAAAGCTTTGCCGCCGCCGGTGATGACGATGGCTTTGACAGCCGCGTCGTTGTTGGCTTTTTCCAGGCCGTCGGTGATGCCGACGCGGGTGGACAGACCCAAACCGTTGACGGGCGGGTTCATCAGGGTGATGACCGCGACATCGCCGTGGACTTTGTATTCAGCTGTCATGCTGGACTTCCTTTGCGTGAAAAGTTAAAAAAGAACGACCGTTCGTTTTTTTGCATTGTAGACACAAATAAAACCGCAACGGGAAAAGTTTTGTCGCTCCAGAGACCCACCCTGGACGGGGCTCAGACTTCGAGCCATTCTTTGCGGATGTAAGTATTGGCCCGCAAATCGTCGGGCGTGCCCTGGAACACGATGGCCCCGTGGCCCATGACCAAGGCCCGGTCGGAGATGCTCATGGCAATCGTCAGCTTTTGCTCGATCAGCAAGACAGAGACCCCTTTGGCTTTGAGGCTGTGCAGAAACTGCCCCACCAGCTCCACGATTTTGGGGGCCAGGCCTTCGGTGGGTTCGTCGATGATGATGAGATCGGGGTCGCCCATGAGGGTGCGGCACAGCGTGAGCATTTGCTGCTCGCCCCCCGACAGAACGCCCGCTTCTGTGTGCTCGCGCTCTTTGAGGCGCGGGAACATGGCAAACATGTCGTCAAATGACCAACGGCCGTTTTTGCCCCTTTGCTTTTGACCGAGTTGCAAATTTTGCTGCACCGTGAGTTTGGGGAAAATGTCACGGTTTTCAGGCACATAACCGACGCCAAGGTGGGCGATTTCATAGGCTTTTTTGCCTTGGATCGACTGGCTCTTCCAGTCGATCCGCCCCTCGCATTCGACCAAACCCATGATGGCTTTGGCCGTGGTGGAGCGCCCTGAACCGTTGCGGCCCAGCAAGGCCACGATTTCCCCTGGCCCAACCCCGAAACTGACGCCATGGAGCACATGGCTTTTGCCGTAATAGGCGTGAAGGTTTTCGACTTGGAGCATCAATGGCCTCCTGCTTGCGTGTCTGCGACGGGTGAGCCCAGGTAGGCCTCTTGCACGCGGGCGTTGGCCCGCACGGCCTCAGGGGTGTCAAAGGCGATGACTTCGCCATAGACCACGACTGCGATTTTGTCGGCCAGGCCAAACACCACGCCCATGTCGTGTTCAACTGTGAGCAGGGTTTTGCCCACAGTCACGTCTTTGATGAGTTGAATGAAGCGGGTGGTCTCGCTTTTGCTCATGCCGGCGGTGGGTTCGTCCAGCAAAATCACATCGGCGCCGCCAGCAATGGTGACGCCAATTTCCAGGGCGCGTTGCTCGGCGTAGGTCAGGTTGGTGGCCAGCACATCGCGCTTTTTATCGAGGTGAATCATCTGCAGCAGCTCGTCCGTCCGGTCATTGGCATCCTTGAGGTTGGACAAGAATTTGAAGAAGCTGTATTTGTAGCCCAGGCTCCAGAGCACTGCACAACGCAGGTTCTCGAACACACTCAACTTGGGGAAGATGTTGGTGATCTGAAAACTGCGGGACAAGCCCATGCGGTTGATTTCGTAGGGGGTTTTGTTCTGGATGCGCTGACCATTGAGCAAGATGTCGCCGCTGGTGGGGCCAAAGCGGCCACTGATCAGGTTGAACAGCGTGGACTTGCCAGCCCCGTTGGGGCCGATCACCGCCACGCGTTCACCGGCCTGAACGGCCAGGTCCACACCGCGAATGATTTCGGTCTTGCCGAAGTTCTTGCGAACGTTTTTGAGTTCAAGGGCGACACTCATACTGCAGCTTCCCTTCGCTTGATTTCTTTTTCGATGTCGGTTTGGATCTCACCCCAGTCGCGGGCGAACTGACGCCGTGCCAGCTCGAACAGGCCCAGGCCCGTGAGCATGACAAAGGCCGAACCAAACCAGCTGTCCACGCTCTTGGCGTTGAGTGTGGCCCCCATGAAGGTGACGGTGTCGCCCAAGGCTGAGTTGAGCTGCAAGTGGTAGACCATCTCGATCATGGCCCCTGCCCCAGCCAACATGACGATGGACGTCAAGCCGAGTGCCAAATAACTGGCCGCAATTTGGCGCAGCTTGCCAAATTTGGCCACCCGCAGGTTCATCATGATCAGGCTGGCAATGCCGCCCGGGGCGTACATGACCATGAACAAAAACACCAAGCCCAGGTACAACAACCAGGCCTTGGTCAGCTCAGACAGCAGCACAAAGGCAATGATCATCAACACGGCGCCAATGATGGGGCCGAAGAAAAAGGTGGCCCCACCCAAAAAGGTGAACAACAAATAAGCACCGGATCGGGCCGCACCCACCACTTCTGCCGTGACGATCTCGAAGTTGAGCGCCGCCAAGCCACCAGCAATACCGGCAAAAAAGCCGGAAATGATGAAGGCCGTGTAGCGCACACGTTGGGTGTTGTATCCGATGAACTCGACGCGTTCGGGGTTGTCGCGCACCGCATTCAGAATGCGGCCCAAGGGGGTCTGTGTCAAAGCGTACATGAGGGCCACACACACAAAGGTGTAAACGGCGATCAGGTAATAGACCTGTATTTGCGGGGCATAGGTGATGCCAAAAAATGGCTCTCCGGCCACCCGGTCACCCGAGACGCCCGCCTCGCCACCGAAAAATTCAGAGAACATGAGCGACATGGCGAACACCAGCTCGGCCACACCCAGAGTGATCATGGCAAAGGTGGTGCCGGATTTTCGGGTGGTGACCCAGCCCAGCAAAATGGCAAAGCCCATGCCAGTCAGGCCGCCAACGATGGGCAAAAGACTGACGGGCAAGTGGAGCTTTCCAGCCGTGACCGCGTTCAGCGCGTGCATGGCCATGTAGGAGCCCAACCCTGTGTAGACCGCGTGGCCGAAACTGAGCATGCCACCCTGCCCCAACAAGATGTTGTAGGACAGGCAAGCAATGATGGCGATGCCCATTTGCGCCAGCATGGTGACCGACAAGTTGTTGGTGAACACCAAAGGCGCGAAGATCAGCACGAGCGCAAACAAGCTCCAGATGACCCAACGGCCCACGTTGTAAGGTTTGAATTTGTAAACAGCAGCCATGTCTTTAAGTCTCGCGGGTACCCAAAAGGCCTTTGGGCCGGAAGATCAGGATCAACACCAGGAACAGGTAAGGCAAGATCGGCGCCATCTGTGACAGCGTGAGTTTGGCAAACGTATTCTCTTGCGTCGCAGCCGAAACCGACACGCCCAGGTCTTGGGCCAAAGAGAGAAATGAGTAGTCGATGGCCACGGCAAAGGTCTGGATCACGCCAATCAGCACAGAGGCCAAAAATGCGCCAGACAATGAGCCCATGCCGCCCACCACCACGACCACAAAGATGACCGAACCCACCGTGGCGGCCATGGCCGGCTCGGTGACAAAGGTGCTGCCGCCGATCACGCCAGCCAAACCAGCCAGGCCTGTGCCAGCGCCAAACACCAGCATGAACACGCGTGGCACGTTGTGACCCAGCGACTCCACCATCTCGGGATGCGTCAAAGCCGCTTGAATCACCAAGCCAATGCGGGTGCGGGTGAGCAGCAGCCACAAACCCAACAACATCAACAATGCCACCAGCATCATGAACGCTCGGGTTGCAGGGAATGGTGAACACACGAGACGAATGGCGGCATCGGCCGCTGTACACATCTCTGCGGGCGCAGCCCCCCAAACCATGCTCAGACCATTGACTGAGTGGTTGATCAGGGTGAAGGCCGAATGCCGAAGAATGTCTGGTGGCGTGAACTCCACTGCCGTGCGGCCCCACAAGAGCTGAACCAGTTCGACGATGACATACGACAGCCCGAAAGTGACCAAGAGTTCAGGCACATGGCCAAACGGGTGGACTTTACGCAGTGTGATGCGTTCAAACAGCGCACCACAAACACCCACCAGCAAGGGCGCGATGACCAATGCGGGCCAAAATCCGACAAGCTCTGTCAGGCTGTAGCCAAAGTAAGCACCAATCATGTAAAAGCTGGCGTGCGCAAAGTTGAGCACACCCATCATGCTGAAAATCAGCGTCAGCCCGGAGCTGAGCATGAAGAGCAACAACCCGTAACTGAGGCCGTTGAGCATGGAGATGATGAAAAACTCCATAAAAAACTTTCCAGGCCCGTGTGGGCCTAACTGCGTTACCGAAAGTAGGTTTGCACAAGCCAACCTAGCAAAGACTTAAAAATCAGAAGTCAAAAAAAAGCCCGAAAAACATCTGTTGATCGGGCCTGACCCCACCCTCACATGAACCGTGATGAACGCAAAGCGCGCCATCACAGTCAAGAAAGTTGGGGCTATGAGAGGCCTGGCATTAACCAGGACGCTTCATTTGGCAGCTGGTGGGTGTGCTGGCCACGTAAGCAGGGATGTCTTTGACGGGGGCCAAAGTCATGCCTGTGTTTTCTGGGCTGTATGGAAACTTCTTGTCCGCCTTTTGCCACACGGTCATGTACAAGGGCTGCTGCAGCTGGTGGTCCGTCTTGCGCATTTGCACTTCGCCATTGAAGGTGTTGAAGGTCAAACCCTCCAGGGCTGCCGCAACCTTGACGGGATCGGTTGACTTGGCCTTGGCCATCGCAGCGCCGAGCGATTCGTAAATGCGGATGACAGAATGCGTGTAAAAGTCGTCGCTGAAACGCTTTTGGAATTCAGCAGCCCACTTGTCCATTTGACCGCCCATGTTGTAGTGACCATAGGCGATTTGGTAAACACGGCCTGCACCATTTTGACCTAGCGCCGTAGGCGTGCCGCTCACACCGGTGTAGTAGGTGTAGAAATTGCCGTTGTAACCGCCTTCATTGGCCGCTTTGACCAACAAAGCGAGGTCAGAACCCCAGTTGCCCGTGATCACCGTGTCTGCCCCAGAAGCTTTGATCTTGGCAATGTAGGGCGAGAAGTCACGAACTTGGGCCAGCGGGTGCAAGTCTTCACCCACGATCTTCACATCAGGACGCTTGCGGGCCAAGTTCTCTTTGGCGAACTTGGCCACTTGCTGGCCATGGGAGTAATTTTGATTGAGCAGGTAGACTTTTTGAATGTCTTTTTTGTCCGCCATGAACGAGGTCATGGCCTCAATCTTCATGGATGTGTCTGCATCAAAACGGAAATGCCAATAGCTGCATTTCGCATTGGTCAAGTCTGGATCCACCGCCGAGTGGTTCAAGAAAATCACTTCCTTGCCGGGGTTGCGAGCGTTGTGCTTGTTGACCGCATCCACCAGCGCACCGGCGATACCGGAGCTGTTGCCCTGTGTGATGTAGCGAACACCTTGGTCCAAGGCGGCCTTGAGCGCGTTCAGGCTTTCAGCGGGGCTGAGTTTGTTGTCAATGCCAATCACCTCGAACTTGACGCCAGCCGGGTTGGTTTTGCTGAATTTTTCGGCAAAGAACTGGAAGCTCTTGAGCTGGTTGCTGCCCACGGGGGCCATCAGACCGGAGAGTGGGTCGATCCAGGCAATCTTGACGGTCTCGCCTTTTTGGGCATAAGCGCCCAACGAACATGCTGCAAAAGCGGCTGCGGCGATCAAACGGGTGGTGGTCTTCATTCAAGGTCTCCTGCTTTGTGAATTTGAACAGCGTCAGCGTAACCGCTGATCGCGTAAATCACGTCGGGGTTTGCCCCTAAGGCATATCACCCGTGCGACTCTGGAGTCGCACGGTTTGGGCGCAGGTCAGAGGCCAGGCAACACGTAATCGGCCAATTGCTCGCGCAAACGGGTCTTGAGCATCTTGCCGGTACCGCCCAAGGGTATGGCCTCGACAAAGACCACATCGTCCGGGATCTGCCATTTGGCCGTCTTGCCTTCGTAAAAAGCGATCAGCGCTTCGCGGCTCAACTCAGCACCGGGCTTCTTGACCACACACACAATCGGGCGCTCGTCCCACTTGGGGTGGCGCATGCCGATGCAGGCTGCCATGGCCACAGCCGGGTGGGCCATGGCGATGTTTTCAACATCGATCGAGCTGATCCACTCACCGCCCGACTTGATCACGTCCTTGCTGCGGTCGGTGATTTGCATGAAGCCATCGGTGTCGATGGTGGCCACATCGCCCGTAGGGAACCAGCCGTCCACCAAGGGGTTGCCGCCTTCTTGCTTGTAATACGACGTGATGACCCAGGGGCCTTTGACCAGCAAGTCGCCTGCGGCCTTGCCGTCGTGCGGCAGGGTTTGGCCTTCGGCGTCCACGATCTTCATATCGATGCCATAAATGCAGCGGCCTTGCTTCATGCGCAGCTTCATTTGCGCTTCGGCAGGCAAGCTCAAATGCTTGTTCTTGAGGGTGCACACCGTGCCCAGAGGGCTCAGCTCGGTCATGCCCCAGGCGTGCAGCACGTCCACGTTGAAGTTCTGGCGGAAGGCGTCGATCATGGCTGGCGGGCAAGCCGAGCCGCCGATCACCGTGCGGTTGAGTGTGCTGAACTTCAGGCCTGCGGGCAGCATGTGGCCCAGCAACATTTGCCACACAGTGGGCACGCCGGCAGCAAAAGTCACGCCCTCGGCTTCGATCAACTCGTACACCGATTTGCCATCGAGCGCCGGGCCGGGGAACACCAGCTTGGCACCCGCCATGGCCGCGCTGTAGGGGATGCCCCAGGCATTGACGTGGAACATGGGCACCACCGGCAAGATGGCGTCGCGGGCAGAAATGCACATGGAGTCGGGCAAAGCGGCGGCGTAGGCGTGCAGCACCGTGGAGCGGTGGCTGTACAAAGCGCCCTTGGGGTTGCCTGTGGTGCCGCTGGTGTAGCACAAGCTGCAGGCAGTGTTTTCGTCGAGTTGAGGCCAGGTGTAGGTGTCCGGCTGCTGGCCCATCCAGGCCTCGTAACTCACCAGGTTCGGGATGCCGGTATCGGCCGGCAGTTTGTCGGCATCACACAGGGCCACAAAGTGCGTGATGGTGGTGCATTTGGCGTGCACGGCTTGGACCAAGGGCAAAAACGTCATGTCAAAGCACAACACCTGGTCTTCTGCGTGGTTGGCGATCCAGGCCAATTGGTCCGGGTGCAGACGGGGGTTGATGGTGTGCAGCACGCGACCTGAACCGCTCACGCCAAAGTACAGCTCCAGATGGCGGTAGCCGTTCCAGGCCAGCGTGGCGATGCGGGCACCTTGGGGCAGCTTTTGCGCATCCAGTGCATTGGCCACTTGACGCGAGCGGCGGGCCACATCGGCCCAGGTGTAACGGTGAATATCGCCCTCCACCCGGCGCGACACGACTTCGCTGTCGCCATGGTGTTTCTCGGCAAAGTCGATCAATGAAGAAATCAGCAGCGATTGCTGTTGCATCAGTCCCAGCATGGGTTGGTCTCCTGTCAGTGGGGGTTGTTCTCAAGCGGATCATTGTGCACCCGGCACCGGACAGTTCGAGGGGCCATGCAGGGCTTAAAACCCGCAAAACACCGGGTACTTGTCATGGGCGTGACAATCAAGCCCCATGTCATCTGCACCTTTGGATATTTCCGCCCACCAGCCGCACGCATCACCCGTGCTGAACTGGACACACCGCCTGACCGAATTGGGTCCCCGGTTTTTCACGCCCCTGCAGCCCACCCCCGTGGCCGCGCCGCGCTGGGCTGCCTGCAATGAAGACTTGCGCACCGAGTTGGGCTGGCCTGCCGAGTTGTTTGACGACGATCACCTGCAAGCCTTTGCGGGCAATGCGGTCATGGCGGGCTCCACCCCTTTGGCCACGGTCTACAGCGGCCACCAATTCGGCCAATGGGCAGGCCAGCTGGGCGACGGACGTGCCATCTGGCTGGGCGAGGCCGCATCGGCCCAAGGCCCGCAAGAGATTCAGCTCAAAGGCGCAGGCCGTACCCCTTATTCGCGGGGGGGCGATGGCCGGGCCGTGCTGCGCTCCAGCATCCGCGAGTATTTGTGCAGCGAAGCCATGCACGGCTTGGGCATCCCAACCACCCGAGCGCTGTGTTTGGTGGCTTCGCCCGAGCCTGTGCGCCGCGAAGAGATCGAAACCGCCGCCGTGGTGGCCCGCGTGGCTCCGAGCTTTTTGCGTTTTGGGCACTTTGAACACTTTTCAGCCCAGGGCGACACGGACAGCCTGCGCAAGCTGGCCGACCACGCTGTTGCTCATCACCTGCCCGAATGCCGCGAGCGCGCCGCGCTGTGGCAAGGCAATGTGTACGCAGCCCTGCTGGACGAGGTGCAAGAGCGCACTGCCAAACTGTTGGCGCAGTGGCAAGCGGTGGGTTTTTGCCACGGTGTCATGAACACCGACAACATGAGCCTCTTGGGCCTGACGATCGACTACGGTCCTTTCCAATTTTTAGACGGCTTTGACCCCGGTCACATTTGCAACCACTCGGACCACCAAGGCCGCTACGCGTATGGCCGCCAGCCGAATGTGGCGTACTGGAATTTGTACTGTCTGGCCCAGGCGCTGGCCCCGTTGATTGACGACCAAGAGCTGACGCTGCAGGTGCTGGAGGGTTACAAAACCCTGTTCCCCCGCTACCTGGGCGATGCCATGCGGGCCAAACTGGGCCTGGTTGGCGACTTGGCCCCCGAGTCGGAGCGTGAAGCCGACTGGACGCTGGTGGAAGATGTGATGCAGCTCATGGCGGCCGAAAAAGTGGACTTCACGGTGTTTTGGCGGCAACTGAGCCATGCGGTGTTGCAGCAATCGACCGCGCCTGCTTTGACCGATGCGGGATGGAGCGCTGTCACCGATCTGGTGCTGGACCGCCCTCGCCTGTTGGCTTGGTTGGCGCGTTACACGGAACGCGCAGGTCAGCGCCACTTTGCGGCCATGGGCGAACACATGCTGCGCACCAACCCCAAGTTCGTGCTGCGCAACCACCTGGCCGAAATGGCGATTCGCCAGGCCAAGGCTGGTGACTTCTCTGAAATCACCACCCTGCACAACTTGTTAAAGTCCCCCTTCGACGAGCATCCAGGCATGCAAGCCTATGCCGACTTACCGCCCGATTGGGCGGGTCAATTGGAAATCAGCTGTTCATCATGACCAAAATTGAAAAATCCGCACAAGAGTGGCGCGAGCTGCTGGTTGCCAAAGGCGCTGAGCCTGTGGCCTATGCCGTAACCCGCCAAGCCGCCACCGAGCGCCCCTTCACAGGCAAATACGAGGGCCACTGGGCCAGCGGTATTTACCGCTGCATGTGTTGCGATGCCGAACTGTTCAAGTCCGACACCAAATTTGACGCCGGCTGCGGTTGGCCCAGCTTTTCGCAAGCCAGTGCGGACGGCGCCATCGAAGAGCGCGTGGACACCAGCCACGGCATGCGCCGCGTGGAAACCGTGTGCGCCCAATGCGGCGCGCACCTTGGGCATGTGTTCGAGGACGGCCCTGCACCCACAGGCTTGCGTTACTGCATGAACTCCGCCTCGTTAGACTTCGAGGCTTCTTGACCGACCCGCGCAGCGGCCAAGGCACGCGATCACCCCCCTTTTTTTCATGAAAATCATCCTCGACTTTTTCCCCATCCTGCTGTTTTTTGGCGCGTACAAGATGGGCGACATCTACACCGCCACGGCGGTGCTGATGGGCGCGACCGTGTTGCAAACGGCCATCATTTACAAGATGGACGGCAAGCTGCAGACCATGCACAAGATCACGCTGGTGTTGGTGCTGGGCTTTGGTGCCCTCACCTTGGGCCTGCACGACGAACGCTTCATCAAGTGGAAGCCCACTTTGCTTTACTCGGGCCTGGCCATTGCCTTGGCCGTGGCGCATTGGTTGTTGAAGAAAAACTTCCTGCACATGCTGCTGGGCACGCAACTGCAGCTGCCCCACGCCGTGTGGAACCGCCTGAACCTGTCGTGGATGCTGTATTGCCTGTTCATGGCCGCCATCAACGCCTACGTGGCGCACTATTTCAGCACCGAGGCTTGGGTCAACTTCAAACTTTGGGGTTATGCATTTCCATTGGTTTTTATTGTGAGCCAGGGTATTTACATCTCGCGTTATTTGCCCAAAGACGATGACACGGCCCAGAGCGGTGACCCAAAATGAGCACAACTGCCCTTCCCCTGAGCGAACAAATTCACGCCCGCCTGAGCGAGCGCCTGCAACCCACCGAACTGCGCGTGATCGACGAAAGCGCCCAACACGCGGGCCACATGGGGGCCAACGACAGCGGCGTGGGCACGCACATGCGGGTGTGCATCGCTTCGCCTTTGTTCACCGGCATCGGCCGCGTTCAGCGCCATCGCCTTGTGTATGATGCGCTGCAAGATTTCATTGACCAGGGCTTGCACGCCTTGGCCATCGAGCTGATCTGAACCCGGGCCGTCACCCTTTGGTGGCAGCCCCTTTTTTTGAACCCTTGATTCACACCTGACTCCAAGTCATTGAGGAAAATACGATGAAAAAGCAAATGCTCAGCGCCGCTTTGGTGGCCATGCTGGCGGCCCCTGTTCTGGCGCAAAACCTGGCCGTGGTCAACGGCAAGCCCGTGCCCTCTTCGCGCATCAAAGCGCTGCAGCAGCAAGTCGAAGCCTCGGGTCGCCCCGTCACGCCTGAAGTGCTGGCCCAAATCAAGGAAGAGCTGATTGCCCGCGAAGTCTTCATGCAAGAAGCCAAGAAGCGCGGCCTCGATGCCAGCGAAGACTACAAAACCCAGCTGGAACTGGCCCGTCAGACCATCCTGATTCGTCAGCTGTTTGCAGACTTCCAAAAGAAAAACCCGGTCACTGACGCCGACATCCAGGCCGAGTACGACAAATTCGTCAAGGAAAACGGCGGCAAGGAATACCGCGCCCGCCACATCCTGGTGGAAAAGGAAGCCGACGCCCTGGCCCTGATCGCCGAGATCAAAAAAGGTGGCAGCTTTGAAGAGTTGGCCAAAAAAGCCTCCAAAGACCCAGGTTCTGGCGCCAACGGTGGCGACCTGGATTGGGCTGCAGCAGCCAGCTATGTGCCCGAGTTTTCCGGTGCCATGGTGAAACTGGACAAAGGCCAGATGACCGACACGCCAGTGAAGAGCCAGTTCGGGTACCACATCATCCGCGTCGACGACGTGCGTGACGCCCAGTTGCCCAAGCTCGAAGAAGTCAAACCCCAGATTTCCCAGCAGCTGCAACAGCAAAAACTGGGCAGCTTCCAAGAGGGCCTGCGCGCCAAAGCCAAGATTCAGTGATCTGGTCTTTGCACCGCATAAAAACGCGACTTCGGTCGCGTTTTTTCTTTGTGCC